>Ga0182024_10001450_pt1 | contig 61107 bp, 58 predicted proteins | sample P32metaG_FD_120480 | JGI IMG/M metagenome (GOLD analysis project Ga0182024, IMG submission 120480) | Permafrost microbial communities from Stordalen Mire, Sweden - P3-2 metaG (Illumina Assembly) | ecosystem: Environmental > Terrestrial > Soil > Wetlands > Permafrost | place: Sweden: Stordalen...
CAAGCCGGAGCCCCTGATCGCGAAAATCAGTCAGGAAACTCTTGCCGAGATGATCGGCACGACCCGATCCCGCGTCAGCTTTTTCATGAACAAATTTCGCAAGATGGGATTGATCGAATACAACGGCCGCATCGAGGTTCACGCCTCGTTGCTGAACCTCGTCCTGCACGAACAGCCCCAGATTGTCGAAGCCGATTCTTCGCGAGCGGACGAGGATTGAACGTCCAACGCGCGCTCCTTCGCTCACTGGGTCTCAGCGTTGAACCATAGTATGGCGCCGCAATGCGGTTCCTCTTGCAACCGGAGCGAGCCGGGCACCGTTGAGAGGGTATGAGTGCTCCCCCGAGTTGGCCCCGCAATCGGCTTTTGCTCGCCCTGCCATCCTCCAATCTCAAGCAGCTGGTTCCGGAGCTTCAACGCATTCGCTGCCAACGCGCCCAAGTCCTGATGGATGCCGATAGTCCGCTCAGCCATATCTTCTTTCCCGACAGCGGTGTCGTCTCGGTGGTGGCGGTTTATTCGGACGGCAGTATCATCGAGATGGCAACGATCGGAAGGGAGGGTTGCACGGCTATGCAAGCCGTCTTCGGTGCCAGGACTTCCTCCGCCCGGCTTCTCGTCCAGATTCCGGGCGGCGCAGCAAAGATGTCGCGCGCGGCGTTCACGCGGACCATGGGGTCGATGCCATCCTTCCGGAATCTCATGTATGCCTACTTCCAGGCCTTTCTCGATCAGGTCCTGGTGTCGGTGGCGTGCAACGGTGCGCACAGCCTCAAGGAGCGGCTGGCGCGTTGGCTGCTCATGATGCGTGACCGCGCTGACGATGACGCCCTGCAGATCACCCAAACGCTGCTCGCCGAAATGCTGGGCGTACAGAGGCCAACCATCTCGAATGCGGCGCGGGAGCTGGAAAGTGCCGGTTTGATTGCACGCGGCCGGCGGCAAATCACGATACTTGATCGGCCGGGCCTCACGGAGGCGTCGTGCGAATGCTATCGGTTGGCTCGGGCGCACATCGCTTTTCACCTTCCCAAGACATACGCATAGGAAGCGATTTCTGCCGAATCGGTAATGTACATTACCGACAACACTCCCTAAAGAAGCTCATAGTCAAGTCAGGTGGAGGGCTGACGTACGCCTGCTGGCAAGATCGTATTCCTGCTATAGAGGATGAGTCTCGCCATCGGGACGGGTGCCGGAGCCGCCGACATGCGCGACATCAACCTGCCGGATCTCACGGAGCCGAGTTTCTGGGAAGGAGGTCTCTGTGGCGAACAATCATAAATCTCCCTTCGATCCCAAAGCGTTTCTCGCCAAAATGAACGGCGGACGGACCCTGTCCGAATACCGGAAAAATCAGGTCGTTTTCCAGCAGGGCGACCCCGCTGATTCGGTTTTTTACATTCAGACTGGAAAAGCCAAGGTCACCGTGATCTCGGAGCAGGGCAAGGAGGCCGTGGTCGCAGTTCTCGGTGCCGGCGATTTCTTCGGCGAAGGATGTTTGGGCGGGCAGGTTCTGCGCCTGGCAGCCGTCACCACTCTGACGGAATGTGCGATCACACGAATGCCGAAGGCAGAGATCGTGAGCGTAATTCACACGGAACCGGCGTTTGCCGAGCTGTTTATCTCGCACCTCCTCGCCCGCAACACTCGCGTCGAGGAGGATCTCGTCGATCAGCTGTTCAACTCGAGTGAGAAACGCCTGGCGCGGACGCTCCTGCTTCTTGCGAATTTTGGCAAAGAAGGCGAGCCCGAGCCGGTCCTGGCGAAGATCAGCCAGGAGACGTTGGCAGAAATGATCGGCACCACGCGGTCACGTGTGAGCCATTTCATGAACAAATTCCGTAACTTGGGACTCATTGACTACAACGGCCAAATCCACGTCCACCGCTCGTTGTTGAATCTGGTTCTGCACGAAAAGCCGGAAATCAGAGAATGAGCCTGACAGCTCCCAATCCGGAGTGCGGTGGCGCCCTTCGACAGTGACGTTCTTGAAGTGCTCGTTCGTTATTCGCGCTATGTCTCGGTGCTGAAGTGGCTCAGCTTCTCGCAATTCGCCTATGTCGCGACCCTTGTGTTTGCTAATATCCACCAAGGATGCGAAATGCTGCACTGCTTGAGGAAACGGGCAAGTCCACGCTACGCGCACTGGGACGGGCTGCTGCTCAGGGGCGGCGATTGTGCAGCGACCAGTTCCAGACCGGAATCGTGCCGCGCTCGCGGTCGCGTCCGCCTTCGGCCGCCGCGAACCACGCGGCAGCAGCTCCCACCAGGAGCGCGGCCGCAAGCAGGAACGCCTGCATGACGGCCGCCGCGCGCGCGCGGTGCAATTCGTCCTTCGAATCGGCCATGACGCGGTTGACGCGGTCATCTGCTTCGGGGGCGCTGATGCCGGTGTGGGTGCGCACAAGCGTCGTCAGGTAGGCGCGGTCCTCGGCAGGCACGCCGGTATGGCTCGAACTCTTGAGAAGGATGCGCGCCGCCACGGAACGATGATATTCGATGGTGGGGTCCACGATGTAGCGGTCGGTGCGGAACAGCTCGTCGAGTTCGGATTCGAGCGCGGTCTCGCCGGCGACCGAAGCGGACGCACCTGCAGTGCCTCCCGATGTCGCGGTCTGACGGCTTGCCGCTGCAACGGCTCCGAGCGCGAGCACTGCGGTCAATAAAACCGCCAGTCCCCACATGATGAGGCCGCTCATGCCGTCGCGCATTTCGGTCTCCGCGCTGGCCGCGACGCGCGTCGGTGCGCGCATGCGTCCGGCCGCATAACCGCCGAAGCCAAAACTGCACAAAGCCACGAAGATCAGAAACAGCCCCGAAAGCAGCCACAGCCAAGGGGAGGAATCCCGCCAGGTGGGCGCGGTCGAGGCAACGGAAAGTCCGACGCCGGAACCGAAGGCGAACAGCGTAAGCGAAACTCCGGCGGCGATCATGGCTCCGCCAAAGATCGCACCCCAGTCCACAAGCGACGGCGCGCGAGCGACGTCAACAGGCTCGGTTCGCACGACATTGGGCGCGTAGACGTCGCTCATGTCAGTGCATTCCAAAGAACGACAGGACGGCGATGATGACAACGACCAGGCCGACGAGATAGATCAATCCGTTCACGGCAATCTCCCCGAAATTACAAGTTGTGACGCAGTTTCAACGCAGCCGAACCCGGGATTGTTCCCTGTTGCGGCGCACAACGGCGGCGGACGGTGGGAACATGATGCGCGGCGAATGCGCGCGTGGTGCGCGCGCTCTTCTGCCGCGATCGCTGCTGCCATTGTGATTGGCGCGCTTCTCAACTTCTCTCCACTCGATCCCATCAAGGCGCTGTTCTGGAGCGCGGTAATCAACGGCGTCGTGGCGGTGCCCGTAATGGTCATGATCATGCGCCTTGCAACATCGAAGGAAACCATGGGGCGTTTTCGCATTTCCAGAACGCTGGAGGTTTTTGGCTGGCTCGCAACGCTCACGATGCTTTTCGCTGTAGGCGGCATGTTTCTGACGTGGAGCGCGTAGCGACTCCAATCGAAACTGTTGTTGCGAGCACTAGCGTGTGACGGTGCATCGCTTCGGGCTGTTTCTTCACGTGCTTTTGGCTGTAATGGGTGGCCGTCACCTCGGAGCGGTCACCAATCATCAACCCAACGTCGGTCTTTGAGCCGCTTAAGCTCTGCCGGGACTGCCGGCGTCACACATCCCGTGTAGGATAGAACAGCCAATGCTTCAGCTAATAACGAACCATAGAAAGCTATGAATTATGCTCAGCCGGGTGGACCAGCTATCGCGACCCTGCGTCGGCGAGATAACGGGTGGCGAACTCAAGCCAGGGGTGTTCGATTTTCCTGCATCCCCGATGGGCGAGCCGAGAAAAAGGGCCGGCGCTCCCTTCAGTCCGGCCCTGTCAGAGCACGTCTCACAGCTGTTGAACCGGCCTAGCTGCGGTCGCGCAGGTTCCGCACGGCATCTTTGGCACCGCCGACCGCGTTTTCGATTTTTCCCTTGATTTTGTCGGCTCTGCCTTCGTTCTTAAGCTTCTCGTCGCCAGTCACTTTTCCGATACCAACCTTGACTGCGCCCTTGGCCTGGTCGCCCATGCCTTTTGCACGATCCTTGTCCATGACGATTCCCTTTCTTGCAAACCTTCGGAAGAGAAACGTCCGCTTACGTGTGGTGTTCCCGGGCAGGACCGATCCTTTCGTTTTGGGCACGCCCGTGAAGACTTCTTGTAAATCTTCAGAACCGTGCGCTATCGGACACAGACTTCGACCCTCGCCGGCTTCGCGAAGGTCCCGGGACCGGCAAACGCGCTTCTGAAAGGATCGAGCAACAGATCAACCATAAATGGACTGGGCGTTCATTGCATAGTTAGGCCAGTCGATTTGCTCGACCCGCGAAAACCGCACGAAGAATGTCTTGCCGTTTTGGCGAAGTGAACGCCGCGTAATAGCCGCGTGTATCGTGGCGAGACGAGCCCTCGCGACGGCCTGGGCTCTTCGTACTGATTCGCTCCTATCGCGGGCGGAACGAGTGGCGGCTTTGCAGGTTGGAGTTGTAACGGGAGGGGCGATTTTGGCCGATTTCCGCCCTAAGTGGTGAATACTTGGACCCGAAGGTTTTCCGCTTCTTACACAGTCAAAAGGAAGCCGGAATTGACCAGCTTGAATGGGAAGAGCGAATCAACCCACATCGTTCGTGGTCGAGTGACGTTCTAGCATTTATCATGGTCACATCCTCCATCGTTGCCGGATTCCTTTTTTACATTGTCGCAGTTTGAATTTTTAGTCTGGCGCAATCGCAGCCGAAGCCTTCCTCCCCTTACGCAATCGTGGCCGCGCGCCACGATCTCATGCATTGCCTTGGCGGCCGTGCAACCAGAGCAAGCCGGGCGCCGTTGAACGGGTATGAGTGCTCCACCGGGTTGGCCCCGCAATCGGCTTTTGCTCGCTCTGCCATCCTCCAGTCTCAAGCGGCTTATGCCAGAGCTCGAACAGATTCGCTGCGAGCGCTCGCAGGTCCTGATGGACGCCGACAGTTCTCTCGATCATGTATACTTCCCCGATAGCGGTGTCGTGTCGGTACTGGCGGTTTATGCGAACGGCAGTCTCATCGAGATGGCAACGATCGGTCGGGAGGGCTGCGCTTCGGTGCAAGCCGTCTTCGGTGCCAAGAGGTCCTCCGCCCGGCTCCTCGTCCAGATCCCGGCGGGTGCAGCAAAGATGTCGCGCGCGGCATTCGCGCGGGCCATGGGGTCGATACCGTCGTTCCGAAATCTCATGTTCGCTTACGTCCAGGCCTTTCTCGAACAGGTCCTGGTGTCGGTGGCGTGCAACGGTGCGCACAGCCTCAAGGAGCGGCTGGCACGTTGGCTGCTCATGATGCGTGACCGCGGTGACGATGATGCACTGCAGATCACTCAGACGCTGCTCGCCGAAATGCTGGGTGTCCAGAGGCCGACCATCACGAATGCTGCCCGGGAGCTGGAGCGTGCCGGTTTGATTGCGCGCGGCCGGCGGCAAGTCACGATACTGGATCGGCAGGGCCTCGTTCAGGCATCTTGTGAATGTTATCAGCTGGTTCGGGCACGTGTCGCTTTTCACCTTCCCAAGACATACGCATAGGAAGCGATTTCTGCCGAATCGGTAATGTACATTACCGACAACACCCCCTAAAGAAGCTCATAGTCAAGTCAGGTGGAGGGCTGAGTGCGCCCGCTGGCAAGACCGCATTCCTGCTGTTGAGGATGAGTCTCGCCATCGGGACGCGTGCCGGGGCCGCTGATATGCGCGACGTGGACCTGCCGGATATTGTTTCAGATACGCCGATGAGAGGCGCAAATCCGCCATGAAACGCGAGAAGAACAAGCTCCCGTTCGATCCCAAAGCGTTTCTCGCCAAAATGAACGGCGGACGGACCCTGTCCGAATACCGGAAAAATCAGGTCGTTTTCCAGCAGGGCGATCCCGCCGATTCGGTTTTTTACATTCAGACAGGAAAAACCAAGGTCACCGTGATCTCGGAGCAGGGCAAGGAGGCCGTGGTCGCAGTTCTCGGTGCCGGCGATTTCTTCGGCGAAGGATGTTTGGGCGGCCAGGTTCTGCGCCTGGCAACCGTCACCACCCTGACGGAGTGTGCGATTACGCGAATGCCGAAGGCAGAGATCGTGAGCGTAATTCACACGGAACCCGCGTTTGCCGAGCTGTTTATCTCGCACCTCCTCGCCCGCAACACCCGTGTCGAGGAGGATCTCGTCGATCAGCTGTTCAACTCGAGTGAGAAACGCCTGGCGCGGACGCTCCTGCTTCTTGCGAATTTTGGCAAAGAAGGTGAGCCCGAGCCGGTCCTGGCGAAGATCAGCCAGGAGACATTGGCGGAAATGATCGGCACCACGCGGTCACGCGTGAGCCATTTCATGAACAAATTCCGGAACTTGGGACTCATTGATTACAACGGCCAAATCCACGTCCACCGCTCGTTGTTGAATCTGGTTCTGCACGAAAAGCCGGAAATCAGAGAATGAGCCTGGAAACTCCTCATCCGGAGTCCGGTGGCCATTCGCCGCTCAAACATTGGCGGTCGTTTGCCGCAGCCATTCCGCGCTTTTGGCAAGGACAGCGCAGAAGAATTCGCCGACGCTAGATGACAACAATGTGCCCGCTTTGGCCGGCTCCCGCGCGCCGTCGCAGTTGCTGCGTGACCTCGTGGCCTTCATGCCTCGGATTCGTGCGTTCTCCCGGATGTTTTGCACACGGGTACGTTTCTAGATGAGCCGGGCCACGCCAAAGATGCGGGAATTCGCGGCGCGTCTCATCGCCCATGAGACGAGGGGAAATAAATCTTTCGAAACAAGAGCCGCGGCGGCATTTCTTGCCGGTGAAAAGCTGCGCCCGCAGCTTTCGACGCTCGTGGGCATCGCCGGTTACCGGGCGCTGCTTTCGCGCGCGCTCGCGCTCGCGGGGCCGGAAGTCCCGTGGTTGCGCGCAGTGCACGTGAAGACCGATGGGTCTTTCGACGGGCTGGACGAACTTGGGGCGCAAGTCGGCCCGGAGAAAACCGTCGAGGGTAGCGTGGTTGTGCTCGCTCAGTTGCTCGGGCTGCTGGTGGCCTTCATCGGCGAGAATTTAACGCTGGGGCTGGCGCGCGAGGTTTGGCCGGAACTACCTCTTAACAGTCTGGATTCTGCCGAAGGTGAGAACGATGAAAAACAAAAATCACGCGGGTAAACGCAAATCGGAGAAGAAGGCCGTGAACCTGCCGGCCAGAGTCGCGATTCGCAGACTTCCGACCGGCGTGCGCGGCCTCGACGACATCCTGGGCGGCGGCATTCCAGAATTCTCTTTCAACATCATTGCGGGCACGCCGGGTTGTGGCAAGACCACGCTGGCGCATCAGTTCGTCTTCGCCAATGCGACAGCGAAAGCGCCTGCGCTATATTTCACCGTGCTCGGCGAACCTGCTCTGAAGATGCTGCGCTATCAGCAGCAATATTCCTTCTTCGACGAATCCAGATTGGGCAACGCCATCCGCTTCATCAACCTGTCCGACGTTGTGTTGCATAAGGATTTGGACGCGGTACTCCAGGAAATCATCAAGGAAGTCACAGCGGCCAATCCCGGCGTCGTGGTAGTGGATTCTTTTCGCACCGTCGTGCGCAAAGCGATGGCCGGCGCGAGCGAACTCGAGATGCAATCCTTTATCCAGCGCCTCGCCCTGTTTCTGACCAGTTGGGAAGCGACGTCGTTTCTGGTCGGCGAATACACCGTCGATGAAATGCGGGACAATCCGATCTTCACCGTCGCCGACGGTCTCCTTTGGCTATCGCAGGTGGCCGAGAGAAATTCCGTGGTGCGAAAATTGCAAATCTTCAAACTGCGCGGAGTGGCGTCGGTGCCTGGATTGCACACGATCCGCATCGGCGATGACGGGTTGCAAGCCTTCTCGCGCACGCTGGGATTGGTCCCTAAAGCGACGAGGCCGGTGCGGCGGCGGCGGCTTTCCGTTGGCATTCCCGATCTGGACAAGATGATGGGTGGAGGCATTCCCGAAGGCGACAGTCTCCTCGTGGCGGGGCCTTCGGGGACGGGAAAATCGGCGCTGGCCACGCAGTTTATCGCGGAAGGACTTCGCCGCGGTGAGCCGGGAATCATGGCTATCTTCGAGGAACGCCCGCGCGGCTACATGGAGCGCGCCGACAGTTTCGGTTTGAACTTAGTGACCCCCCAGAAGAAGGGGAAGCTCGAAATCCTTTACCTTCGTCCGCTCGATCTTTCGGTGGATGAGACGATGCAGGAGATTCTCGACGCCATCGTCAGGGTGGGCGCAAAACGGCTGGCGATCGATTCGCTGGTCGGTTTCGAGATGGCGTTGGCGCCCGGTTTCCGCGCCGACTTCCGCGAGTCGCTCTATCGCATGATTGCAGCGTTGACCGGAGCCGGGGTCACGATTCTCAGCACGGTCGAAGTGGAGGACAAATTTACCGAGATGTCGCTGAGTCATTATACCATTTCGTTTCTTACCGATGACATTATCCGACTGCGTTACGTGGAAATCGACGGCCAGCTTCGCAAGGTGATGGTCGTCACCAAAATGCGCGGAGGCAATCACAGCAAGGACATCCGCGAATATGTCATCACCGACAAGGGCATGGTGGTCATCCGCCCGCGATCCACCGAATACGACGGGCTGACCACCGGAATCCCACGGCGAACCGGCCCGCGCCAGGTGCAAAAAGAAGAAGCCCCGCCGGAACCGAAGGCGAAAAAGTAAAGGAAAAGGCCGGTTACACACCCAACCGTGGAGTGCTACGATGTGGCCGGTATGAGCGGAAACTTCCGCCAAGAGCGCACGTGACCGAGACCCCACATAAACATCAAACGATGCTCGAGATGAACGAGGCGTTGGTGCTTGGTTCGCTGCGCCAGCATGAGCTTATCGAAGCCGCAGACACGTTGAACGCCCAATTGCAGGAAGAAATCGCGGAGCGCAAGCGGGCCGAGGCGCTGTTGTCCTTTCAGAAACAGGCGCTGGAAATGGTGGCCAGGGGAGAGCCAGTCGAGCGTATGCTTGATTTCCTCGCGCGCTCGATGGAGAGCCAGTCGCGAGGCGAATTTCTGGTGGCCATTCATCTGCTGGAGGAGGACGGCCATCATTTCGGATACGTGGCCGCGCCCAGCCTGCCGGCGAGATACGCACAGGCGACCAGGGGAATGGACGCCCGTTTGCAAATGGGCCCGTGCAGCGCGGCCGTGGTGGGGCACAAGCCGACAGTAGTCCGCGATTTCGCGGCGGAGACGCGTTGGCCCGAGTTCACCGCCGAGATCCTTTCGCTCGGACTCCGCGCATGTTTTACCACGCCCATCATCTCGTCCGACCAGAGAGTTCTGGGCACTCTTGCCATCTACTACCGTGAGTCACGCGATCCCAGCCCGTCCGACCGGCAATGGGTCGAAATCGTGACTCGCATGGCCTCGATCGCCATCGAGCGCAAACAGGCCGAGGAAAAGCTGCGAGAAAACGAAGAACGCTTTCGCACATTGTTCGAGTTGGGGCCCGTGGCCATCTATTACTGCGATGCCTCTGGTGTAATCCAGGAATTCAACCGCCGCGCGGCGGAACTGTGGGAACGCTCGCCCACGCCAGGCGAAACGGACGAGAGGTTCTGCGGCTCGTTCAAGTTGTTCCGTCCGGACGGCACGTTCATGCCCCACGAGCAGTGTCCCATGGCCGAGGTAATCTCTGGCAAAATGAGCGCGGCGCGCGACGCCGAAGTGCTTATCGAGCGGCCCAACGGCTCGCGGGTTACCGTGATCGTGAATATCCGTCCGCTGACGAACCAGCGGGGAGGAGTCACGGGAGCAATCAATTGCTTTTACGACATCACCGAGCGCAAGGAAGCTGAAAAGTACCAGCGCTTGCTCATGAACGAGCTCGCGCACAGGGGCAGGAATATGCTGGCTGTGGTTCAAGCGATCGCGGCTCGCAGCCTGTCTGGGCCACTCTCGCTCGACGAGGCGCGCGAAGCGCTGACGCAGCGCATACGGGCGCTCGCGCGGAGTCAGTCGGCGCTCGCGGCGGAGGGGTTTAGAGGCGCGCGGGTGGCCGAAATCGTTCGCCTCGAGATCGAAGGATTCTCCGAACGCGTTGCGGCTTCCGGCCCCGACGTCGTGCTGGATCCCCGGCGCGCGCAGACATTCTCGCTCCTCGTGCACGAGCTTGCGACCAACGCCACCAAGCACGGTGCGCTATCGGGAGCGAACGGCACTGTCGCGATCCGTTGGTCGACCGAAGGCGTGGGCGCGGGGGCGAGGTTCAAGTTTCGATGGCAGGAACGCGGTGGACCGCCCGTTGTCTTTCCAACGCGCCATGGTTTCGGCCGCAGCCTGCTCGAAAAAGCTGCCGCACTGGATTTTGCTACGACACCCAAGATCAGTTTTGTGCCTGAAGGGTTGACCTACGAGATTGATGCGTCGCTGCCGGATGTGGCGGGCGGTGCCAGCCGCCTGGGCTCGTGAGTGAAGCGCGGGAACTCGCGTTGGTAGGCTCGTGAATCGTGGAGCGATTGCGAAGATCCGGGAGCTGCGGGACGCGCAGTGGACACCGGCCGAAATGACTCTGGCGCGTTGTAACATTTGTTCGGCATGTCGCTGCGCCAGGACTGTGCAACTTTTCGCACATCTCCCACCGGCCAATTCCCGCTTTTATTCTGTCGCGTGAACGGTACGTGCGCCGTCAATTTCCGGTCCCGGGATCGTTCGGCGTTCGGCGAGTTGAATTTCCTTGATCGCCTGCGAGACCGCCTCCGGGTTGGCGTGAGTCGCCATCGCCTGCGCCTCAGAATCAATTCGGTCTGTGATTTCGGGACTGTCTCGCCGCAATTCCTCGACCAGCGCAATAAGCTTCGCGGCTTTCTGTTCACTCAGGATGGCGAGCTGCAGCGTCATCTGCTCTCGATGGCTGGCCAGTCGATCGGCACGCCGCTGGGTCGTGAGGATCAGGGCGGCCATATACACGGCCATCAGTGTGAGGGCTCCTTCCAACCAGGGGAACGGGGGGACGTCCAGGGCGGGGCGCCCGTTCCTTAGAAGCAATAGATTCCCGCCGATCCAGAGAAGTACAAGGAGCGTGACGACCCCCAAAAATGCGGGCCGACCGAGCAGCGCCGTTGCCCGCTCGAACGAGCGCTCCAGATGCGTCGCCTGCCTTCGATGATCGGTGCGCAGCCGCTCGACGGCGCGCACGCTTTTCTCGACGTGGGCGGGCAACGTCTGTGTATCTTGTTCCATCGGACGCGGGGCGAATTACATTATGCCGTGCGGCCGATCGGTCGCCGGAACCAGAAGCGAACAATCAGATTTGCGCGCTTGGGAGCTCTCACATCCATTACGTTCTGTGCGGCAGCATAAGACTCTCACTACCGGGCGTCCCGGCCTTATTGCGACGGAGACGAATAGGTCCCCCGATCGCGACGCACCTGCTCCGGTGTGTATGGACAAGCCTTCTCGTCGAACCCAGTCCATCCGTCCTTCCGGTAGGCGGCGCCTCGGGCGGTGAGGTCGATTGCCGACCGGTTCAAAATCGCCTGGTAGCGGGCACGGTCTCCATCGGGAACCTTGGCGGTAACAAGCGTGCCCCCGCGACGTATGCCTTCTGCATACACGTGGGCGTCTTTCTTGCTGACGCCCGCGTGGGTCAGGGCGCCGATCACGCCCCCCGTGGTGCCCCCGGCAGCCATGCCCGCTGCCGTCGTCACCAGCCACCCTGCCGCAACGACGGGGCCGACACCGGGTATCGCCAACAGACCAAGGCCGGTGAGCAATCCCGCAGCTCCCCCAACGGCTGCGCCGATGCCCGCACCCTTCGCGGCATTCGCGGGGCGATCGTTGCCAGCGTCATGGCCACGGTCCTTGTCAGCGCGACTGAGGCCGTTCCCGTCCTTGTACCAACCATCTGCGTTGTTGGCGACAATGCTTATATCTTTGTGGCTCAGACCCGCGGATTCCAGATCGCGCACGACGCGCTCGGCGGCGCCGTAGGTTTCGTATAGCCGAGAAATAGTGACCGTCATGATTCGACTCCTTATGTGCGGCTGCGTGCGAACTGATGCTGCGGCAGCGGCCTGTTTAGTTGGCGATGACGTTTCCCTGATAGTCCACGCTGACATGGAGCAGCTGGCCATCTTTTTTGGCCATCCCGCGCCACACACCGGTGTGGTCCTTTCGAAGATTTTCGACCGCGCCGTATCCCCGAGCCTCGATCCGGGAAGTTGCCTGCCCGCGCGTAAAGCTATTGGCGCCTGCGACGGGCGCATCGGAGTTGTTGACGATGCTGGCCTTGACCGCAGGATTCTGCGGACCCGATTGCGCCGGAGATGTCTGGGCGGATGCAGAGGTTATGGCCGCTGCCAATGTAGAAGCAGCGACGATCAAAAATGTGCGCATTGTGGGTATTCTCCTTAGGCCCCCGCCTATCAAACACAACCTTTGCTCGGGGTGGAGGTTCCCAAGATGAAATGACACGATCCACGATCGTCTGTTTTTGATTGCGCGGCCCAAATTCGATTCGAGTATTGCCATCAATTGTCGTCGCGAATCGATCTTGCTGTCTTTAACTCGAAAGCGAGGAACATTGGAGCGACCGGTCCGTTCTCACTTTATCCTTCCCAAGAATTCATGGAGAATTTGCTATGGCTGCAGAGACAATGGACGCGATTGCCCTACTGAAAGCGGATCACCGCAAGGTCGAAGGACTCTTCGGAGACTACGAATCCGCAAAAAATCCAACCAGGAAAAAGACCATTGCGCAGGAGATATGTCTCGAACTGACCGTGCATACGAGGATTGAGGAAGATATTTTTTACCCGGCCTGCAAGAGTAAGATCGACGACAATCTGTGGCACGAGGCCTATGTCGAACACGATTGCGCCAAGTCGGTGATCGCAGAGATCGAGGGTGGCGACCCCGGCAATGAATTCTACGATGCGAAGGTCAAGGTTCTTTCGGAAATGATCAAACATCATGTGAACGAGGAAGAAAAACGCGCTGAAGGCATGTTTGCGCAAGCGCGTGCGGCGGGCCTGGATGTGGACGCGTTGGGGATCCAGATGGCGCGGGAGAAGAAACAGCTTACCGCCGCTTTCAAGGCGTCAGGTCTTCCGAAGCCGACCCGCCTCGCCTTCGTCCACGCCAAGGCAGCCTGAGTCCCAGGAAGGCATGGGGGGCGATTGGGAAACCAATCCCGTCGCCCGTCACAGCCAGCTTCGCACAATCTTTTCAAATTTCGTGCGTCGATGAGAACTCAGCCAATTGAACTCTCGCGCGGCGGAACAGTTGGCACGTTGCAATTCTGCGTATTGGAGTTATGCAATTGAAATCATGGTGGCAACTTTCGGCCGACATCGCGATGTCCGGTGTGGAGGCGCAGCGCGTCATGACACTCAGGTTCCTGAAACTGGCCGCCGGCGGTCCGAAGGCCGCGTCTGAAGCGGGCAGAATGGTGGCAGAAAAGGTGGCGGCCTCGGCCGAAGCGGCCGCCACGCTTGCGTCGGGCGGTTCGCCCCAAAAGGTCGTCCGCCGTTACAGATCGGTGATCCGCGCGAACGAAAAAAGGCTTACCAAAAGACGGCGGTAGGGCGGCTGCAGTTCTGGTCGCGAGTGTTCGTCTGCGCCTTCGTTCGCGCTTTTGCTTCGGGGCTTGCGAGATCGCGGAATATCGATGCGACGGCGAGGGCACGTCCTTCGCGCTGGTCGTTCGGCAAGCAGTCCTTGGCCTCGATGTCACCCTCGATCACGATGTTGACCCATTTCTCGATGTGACCGACATAGTTGATCGGCGTATCATAATGCTGGCTCCAGAAACAGCCGCGGTGGTCCAATTGCGCAGTGCTTGGGGCCGACAACGACGTTGGCACGTTGTCTCGTTGCGGCCGTGCTTGTCGTCCTGTTCTTGGTGGCGCATTACCTGGCTTCCGCACAAGCACGGTGAAACACTGGTAAGGTGATCGGACATTCGCCCGGGGCTCGATGCTCAGTCTTCGGTCGTTCGTCAACGCTGGTCCGTGCCGCTCGCCCGGAATCCGGGAGAAGGAGAAGGTCTTGCGTTCTTGCACAGCAGCTGCCGCCGCCACCGTTGTCCTGGCGCTCATGTGTCCATCCATTGCGTTCACTCAAGATCGCCCGCTACAACACGACGGCGATGTCGCGCTGTTCGATCCGGACGATTTTGTCTCGCTCAGCGCGCGGTCTGGCGGCCAGTTCAACGACATGCCGGTCGAGATCGCGTCCGGCGCATTGATCGGCACGGTAAAGCCGGTAGATCTTGCGCCAGATGGATCGGCTGCTCGCGTCCTGGTCGGGCTCTACGGAGGGGGCGCTGTCTGGATTGTCGCGGACGCGCTCCGGTACAATCGCAATGCGGGCATTTTGCTGACCAATCTGAAGAACATCGAACGGTCTGTACGTCAAGAGTCATTCTAATCGCGGCGAAATTACTCGACATCGCGTTGCGAGTGGAAATGCCCTAGAGACGCGTAGCGTGCCCGCTTCCGCGGCGCTGAATGGCAAGCTTCGGTGCCCAGACGATGATCAGGACAATGGGGCTCGTCAGATTCGCAAGTCGCGAGAGCCGTCAGGATTCTGGCACAGCCTTCGCGCGAGAATCCGAAGCCGCTCGGGCGTCCGACTTTCCATACCGGTGTTTCGGCGCTTGCGTGTAGATTAGATATGAGAGGAAGAACAGGAGAATCGGGACGACCGCAACAATACCAACCACACTGCCGCCGAGATACATCTGTTCCGCCTCACGAGTTACGGTGAGACAACGCGCCAACATCGTTATCGGCCCCGGACTCGCCTGGGCTGGCCAGGGCCATGTGAACCATAATCAATCAAGTGACGCGCCGCCATTCCAGGCATGCATCGATCCTGGGGGCCATGCGGTGGTTAGGATACCCTTGCGCAGACCTGCGTCTGCCGGCTGCGACGAGGCGTGCACATGCGCGAGCGTAAAACCCAGATCATCGTCTGGCCGGCACCTATGTGAGCAATTCCGCACAGATTTAGCGGTGCCATGGGCGTAGCTTCGTGGGAGCAACCGGATGCGACAGGTCTTCCATAAAGCCTATGATTTGGCCTGACAAAACATTGTCCGTGGAAAGACCTCTTCGACGAAATCGGGGCTGGTTTAAATCGGCAACTGCCAACAAGTCCGAAGAACAAAAGGGAGCTGAAGCCGAGGTCGATGGCTTTCGAAAGGACCTTGGCCCTTTCGTCGTCGCTGCTGAAACGACGCGAATGGCAATGGTGTTCACGGACGCGAAGGAAACCGGAAATCCGATAATTTTTGCCAATGACAGTTTACTGGCTCTGACCGGGTACAACCGCGAGGAGCTGCTCGGCCAGAGCATCAACTTCCTGGTGGAAGGCGGCGCCGATCCCGAGACGCGAGCACAGATCGATGCCGTTTTTGGGGACCGCGCCGATACCAGTGCCGAGATTTGTTGCCGGCGCAAGGACGGGAGCACCTTTTGGGCCGCGATGTTCGGCAATCCCGTACGGGACAGGACCGGTGAGGTTGTGCAGCATTTCGCATCATTCGTGGATACTAGCAAACACAGGCAGGCGGAAGACCGCCTGCGGTTTCTCCTCGATGAACTAAACCATAGAACGCAGAACACACTCGCGACCGTGCAGGCGATTGCCTTGCAGACTTTGCGCGGCCACGCGGACAAGGAAGTCGTAGCCGCGTTCGAGGGACGCATTCTCGCGCTGTCAAAAGCCCATAGCCTGCTCGGTCGCGAGACCTGGACAGCCGTGGGTCTGCGGGAACTGCTTGATCAGATTTTACTGCCGTTCGGTCTAAAAAACGGCGGGGCCGCCCGATTTTCGGTCGAAGGCCCCGCGGTTCGCTTGCAGCCGAAAGCCGCTTTGACTCTTGCCATGGTGTTTCACGAGCTGGCGACCAATGCTGCCAAGCATGGTGCGCTCTCGGAAAGCACCGCCGGGAAGATCGGTATCAGCTGGCTGATCGAGCCGACGCCGAAAGGCGAACGAATGCAGCTGCGATGGCAGGAAAGCGGCGGCCCGCCTGTGGCACCGCCCGGCCGCAAGGGCTTGGGATCACGCCTGATCGAGGGCGGTCTCGCGCAGGAGCTGGAGGGCGAAGTTCGCTTCGCTTACGAGCCGTCGGGCGTGGTGTGCCAGATTGTCATGCCTTTACCCCACGTGGAGCTGGATAGAAGTGGATAACCCCCTCTCCGGGAGCCGCGTCCTCTTGGTCGAGGACGAGATCATCGTGTCGTGGCTGCTGCAGGACATGCTCGCCGACTTGGGTTATGAGGTCGTTGGACCCGCCGCCCGCGTCGATCAGGCGTTGGCAATCATCGAAGCTGAAGACATCGACGCGGTGTTGCTCGATCTCAATCTCAATGGGCAGATGAGCTATCCCGTCGCCGACGCGCTTGTCGCGCGCGGCATCCCCTTCGTGTTTGCAACCGGCTATGCCAAAAACAGGCTTCTGGATGGCTACCAAACCTTTCCAGTGTTGCAAAAGCCGTTTCACCGATTGGAAGTGGGCGACGTGCTTGCAAAACTATTGACGCAAGAAGCGCCAAAGCCCGCAAGCCTTCCGAGCTTTCAGTGAAGGTCTCTGTCGCGACAACGCTATCGCGTGGGCGCAGCGAGAGTCTCTGAGTACCGCTTTGTTCTCTTGCACGTTAGTGGAACGGCCAGGGCGAATTTCGGCAAGGAGGGAAAGCCGGAGCCCTGATCGCGAAGACGGGCCAGGAAACTCTCACTGAGACGATTGGTACGACCCGATCCCGCGTCAGCTTTTTCATGAACAAATTTCGCAAAATGGGATTGATCCAGTACAATGGCGGCATCGAGGTTCACACCTCGTTGCTAAACCTGGTCCTTCACGAACAGCCCCAGATTGTCGAAGCCGGTTCCTGGCGAGAAGACCCGGATTGAACTCTTGAACGCGCGCTCCTTGCCCGCGAACAGTGTCGCAATTCCTGGCGAATTGTCCTGTTGATCGCCTCATAAACTCTTTGCAATGTGAGCAATTCGGCACAGTTCTCGCCTCGACGTCGAGCGTAGCTTCGAGGGACGCAGCCGGACGCAACACACATTGGGCGTGGTGTCGTCGGGGCTGACGGAACATCGACCATGAAAGAGCTTTTCGCTCATATCAAGGATGCGCGCTGGGTTGCGCAGACCATCGCGGAGTCTATCCGCGAGCCTCTCCTTGTGCTCGACGGCAAGCTTAAGATTCTGTTTGCGAGCCCGTCATTCTATCGATCGTTCCAGATGGGGACGGAGGACGCGAAGAATCGACATCTGTTCGCCCTGGACGGCGGCGCATGGAACATCCCCTCGCTGCGCCTGCTTCTTGAGCAGATCATACCCGAGCGCACCGTCATGGAGAAGTTTGAAGTCGCGCACGAATTTCCCCGGATCGGCCGCCGCGTCTTTCACCTGCACGCCCGCAAAGGCGTTTACGAGGACGATGCGCGCACGGCCATTCTGCTCGGCTTCGAGGACGTGACGGAGCGGCGCGCCGGCGAGCTGGAAAGGCAACTCCTGCAGAAACAGACGGACGATCTACTGCTGCAGAAAGAGACTCTGCTCGCGGAAATGCAGCATCGCATCGTCAACAGCCTTCAGATCATCGCCAGCATTCTCATGCTGAAGGCCGGCGCCGTGACATCCGAGGAGACGCGCCAGCATCTCCAGGACGCGCATCGTCGGGTCATGTCCGTCGCCGCCGTGCAGCACCTGCTTCACAGCTCCGGCCGCGGAGATCCGATCGAGATCGCGCCATATCTGAGAAAATTATGCGATTCTCTTGCAGAATCGATGATTGGCGATTACCGCCAGGCCACGCTGCAAGTCCTGGCCGACAACGGTCGGGTGTTATCGGCAAGTGCCGTCAGCCTCGGCCTCATTGTCACCGAACTCGTCATCAACGCCCTGAAATATGCGTTCCCCAAAGAAAAGGAATCCGCGTCGGTGATCGTCCGCTATGAGGTGGACGGCATGGACTGGAAGCTTTCGGTTTCCGACAACGGCGTTGGAAGGCCCAATGGCTCCGGAAACGCCGCGAAAGGCGGTCTTGGCACCAGCCTCGTCAATGCGCTCGCCCACAGCCTCGAAGCCCAGGTTAAAACGACGAGCGGCCCCGAAGGCATGAGCGTGTCGATCACGCACGCGACCTTCATCTCACGGTCTCCGCCCGCGTACTCCCGGCACGGGCGCGATCAAAAAGCGCCGTCGCTTTCCGCAACCGCTTAAGGTACAGCGCGCGAAACGCACCGGCGCATCGGCAAGATTGTGGAGTCTAATAAGGCCGCCAACACGATGATTGGCGCCAGACGCGGTCGCATTTGAGACCGCTCAAATGTCCTACCCCAGCTCACCAGCGTTTTGCCGCGCCCTTGCGCAAACAGTGCCGGAATCGCAGAAGCGTGTTTCGTGCCGCCGGCCATCATGGTTCGACAAGCTCACCATGAGGGCGTCATCCTGAGCTGGTCCCCCGGTTAAACCGGGAACTGTATACTTGACTCAGCACACGGCATGGCCTATATTCCTCTCAACAAAGGAACTAGGACATGTCAAACCCGCTGAACAACAAGATTTTCCAAGACGCCACAAAGGCCCGCGCATGGCTTGAGAGCCTGCTGTGGGCCGATGGCCGGGTTTGCGGATATTGCGGCACGGTGGACGAGTCCACGCCCCTGACGGGGCGTGACGGCTATTTCCAATGCAATTCCTGCCGCAAGCAATTTACCGTCCAAGTCGGCACGGTTTTCGAGCGTAGCCATATCCCTCTGAACAAGTGGCTGATGGCCGCTTTCCTTCTGTGTGCCTCCAAGAAAGGCATGAGCGCCCATCAAATGCACCGCATGTTAGGCGTCACGTACAAGTCCGCATGGTTCATGTGCCATCGCCTGCGCGAAGCAATGGCTCCCCTTACGGCCAGTCCGCTCGGCGGAGAAGGCAAGATCGTAGAAGCTGATACTACGTTCGTCGGTGGCAAAGAGAAGAACAAGCACGCGAACAAACGCCTTGGCCGCAAGCAGGGCAATAAAGGCAAGGAAGCCGTCCATACGCTGGTAGAGCGCGGTGGCCGGGCGCGTTCGCACCATGTCGCCAACGTGAGCGGCAAGACACTTCGCCCGATCCTGTTCACGCAAGTGGACCGCAAGTCCTCGCTTATGACAGATGAAGGCGGCGAATATTCGCGCATTGGCAAAGCGTTCGCTTCGCACGGTGCCGTGAACCACTCGGCTGGCGAATATGTGCGCGGCGATGCTCACAGCAACACGGTCGAAAGCTATTTCGCGACCTTCAAGCGCGGGATCATCGGCACGTATCACAGCGTGAGTGAAGCCCACTTGAAGCGTTACGTTGCCGAGTTCGACTTCCGATACAATGAGCGTTCCGCGCTAGGTGTAGGGGACGGTGAACGCGCTACGAAGGCCCTTAAAGGGATCGTCGGCAAGCGCCTCACCTATTGGGCGACTAACGAAGGCGCGAACACTTAAACAACACGCAAAAGCATTTTTGCGCTGGCGGGAAAAGCAGATAAGCTAACACGCCTTATGCTTGGAGGGGGGACAATGGCCAAATGCCCTAAGTGTGATCGCACGTTTTCCACCGTGAATTATGGCGAAGTTGATATCAAGATTCTTGGTGAGAAACGCTACAACGGTGTTGTTTTAGCTTGCCCGCATTGTGACGTGGCTTTGAACGTCGTGTTTGATCCTGTTGCCTTGGCGCATGAATCCAAGGATCGGGACAACAAGCGAAAGCCGCCTCAATAACCTCTATGGGAGAAGATGCTCGAATCGCCTTTTTGTTTCTGGCGTCTATATTAAGCACGTATTGGACTCCGTAAATTCTCGGGGGAAATTCTAACGTGATACGGTTGTTACGTCATATAGCCAGTATTCCAGCCGCAATTCTGCTTACCCTGTGGAGCATGCCCGCGTCCGCGCAATACATCCAGGCCGGAGACTGGAAGGATATGACAGGTCGTCACCGCACAACCGCGCAATTGAACGTGGACTATGATTATTGCGATAAGAAATTCAAATCTTTGTACCCGGCGAATAAACTGATTCGCACTTGGGCTGATGCCGGTCACTGGATGAGTATGGAGCAAACGTACATAGCGGACCAATGTATGCCGCCTCGTGGATGGAAATGGGTTATTACGGGATATGTACGCAACCCACTTGCGCCACAATGAATTAACCGCGGCTCGATTTCCGCGAGGTCTTGGAAGCGTGCGGTTTGTGCCCCATCTTGGCGGCTGATTTCACCAGCGCCTCAAATTTCGGCCAAGCGTCGGGAGCAAGATCGACTTTTCCAGACAGGTCTTGACTCATTTTGTTGTCGCGTGGCTTCAAAGAACCCGCTTTAGTCGCCATGACGCTTTTCGATCCGCCGTATGAGTTTCTGCTGATGACAGATAAGGGCAAACCTCAACCGCCGTCCAGTCCCAATCCATGGGACAGGCCACCCTCTGCCTCAAAGGGCGATGTTAGCGACATGATTACGTTCGCCGCAGTAGGTCGCGCGATTACCGCGTGGGAGGAATTTGAGCATAATTTCGCGTATCTCTTTTCACGATTCATTGGAACTAACATTGACGAACTAGTGGCAAGCCGAGCCTATGGAGCGGTACTAACATTTAAGGGTCGATCAGAGATGGTAGAGGCGGCTGCGGAAGCTTTTTTCTTCTCTATTCCAGTTGATACAGCTAACGCACAAATTCAAGACGAACTTAAGGACGAAATATTAGGTGTGCCCGGCAATAGGCACGGAAAACGTAAGACAACCGGCTTCATTGACGAAGCTAAATTATGTTCTGGCAGAAGGAATGAGATTGCTCATGGAATAGTGCGGCAGCTATGGAAACCGTATTTTGTAGTATTAAATACTATGCCCCTAAATCATCCGCCTGATAGCTGGGGGTTTGCCGTTGTCCCATCTGCATACGCGACCAAGAATAACAAATTAAAGCCGCCAGCCAGAACGAACGGCATGGTAGTTAGGGAAGGAGATTATCGTTATACATCAACCGAAATTGATATAATTGCCGACTCATTCCGATCACTAAGAGATAGAGCAGCGAGAATCAGCATTTGGTTGCACACGTTTGCGCAACATCGCGGGCCGACCACATTTCCTGAAACAGAAGTATAGCCGTGTTGCGCCCAGTTATCGGCAGACACTCGAACATGTCCTCCAATATGCGCGAACCGGCATGCGCCATTTTATCGGTTACTTCGACCTCTCTTTCTGTCTCCGCGCCCATTGGCGCGTCCTAGTTCTGGCACCACCTCTCGGTTAAACTGGGACCGTATTGAGGTGGTGCCTCAACTTGCCTGAGCGTCGGCCTGTCGGAGCGAATCATGCGCGACAGGATTATGCTGAGTCAAGTATACAGTTCCCGGTTAAACCGGGGGAAGGATGAGACCCGAGTCAGGTGTCAACGATAGTCGCTACTAGATGCGTCCCACCAGAAACAGGACAATAAGAACAACCACAACGATGCCGACCACACCACCACCGAGATACATCTGTTCTTCCTCACGAGTTGCAATAAGGAAACGCGCCAACGCCGTTATCGACTTCGCGAATCGCCGCGGCATGGCAAGGAATATGTGAACTGCAGACCATCAATCGACGCGCCACCATTCCGAGCGTGCAACGATCCCGGCCCGCTGTGCCCGAGTGGGCCGTGCGGTAGCTGGTCGCCCGTGGATGTGAGCAATTGCGCACAGTTTTTGCGCCGACGTGGGCGTAGGGTGAAGGGCAACGAATTCCGGACGACGGGTTGTGAACATCCACGATACCCCACACGCACACCTCGGAACGTCAAATCTGGAAGTCCGGAGATAAAACGGAGATAGACCATGTCGCTCGGACTCATACTCGTCATCATCCTCGTCATCTTCCTTGTCGGTGGCTTTAGCGGCCGCTTCGGCGGCTATGGATATGGCTACGGCCATCGCGGCATCGGAATCATCGGCATCATCCTGATTGTCATCGTCGTCTTGCTTCTCATGGGCAGGATTTGAACCGAAAGGTGAAATGGGCCTGTCCCGGATTAACTCTGAATTTTTTGAAGGACCGGAACTGGCCGGGATAGCCACGCGCGCGGAAAGCCGGGAATCGTTCGCTTCGCCGCCGGGGACGCAGTTCCGGTTTGCGGCATCTTCGGTGGTCGCGGCCGTCGCCGTCGCCGCGATCTATTTCGGCCGGCCGATTCTGGTGCCTGTGGCGCTTGCGACGCTGCTCGCATTCGCGCTCGCGCCGCTCGTCACCCAGCTGCGGCGATTGCATCTCGGGCGCGTTCCGTCGGTGATTTTGACCGCGTTGCTTGCGCTTGCAATCATCGGCGGCATCGGAACATTCATCGGCGCGCAATTCGCACATCTCGCCGCCGATCTACCGCACTACCAGCACAACATCGCCGGCAAGATCCAATCGCTGCGCGGCTCAGCCGCGGCAAACAGTCTGATCGGCCGAACGTCGTCATTGCTGAGCAATCTGGACAACCAGGTTCCAATCTCGCCACGCGACGCTCACGCACCGGCGACAACGGGTCTGGCAGTTCGGACTGCCTCCCCCGATACGCCGGTGCCGGTGGAAATACGCAAGCCCGCCGCATCCCCCATCGAATTGATAGAAGACGTCCTCGCACGGCTGCTCGAGCCGCTGGCGACGGCCGGAATCGCCATCATCTTCGTCGTGTTCATTCTCCTGCAGAAAGAGGATCTGCGAGACCGCTTCATCTGGCTGGCGGGATCGAGTGATCTACAGCGGGCCAAGGCTGCGCTGGACGACGGCGCCGCGCGGCTCAGCCGATATCTTCTGACCCAGACCACAATCAATGCATGCTTCGGCGCCCTGATCGGCATGGGCCTGTGGCTGATCGGGGTTCCCAATCCGGGGCTGTGGGCGCTGATCGCAGTGATGTTCCGGTTTGTGCCGTATGTCGGGGTTCCCCTCGCAGCTGCGGTGCCGTTGGTCCTGGCACTCGCCGTGGATCCGGGCTGGTCGCTCGTATTCTGGACCGCTGGCCTGTATTTCGGTCTCGAGTCGGTCACCGGCCAGATGGTCGAGCCCTGGCTGTACGGACGCAGCATGGGCTTGTCTCCGGTCGCGGTTGTCGTTGCCGCGACGTTCTGGACTTGGGTATGGGGACCGGTCGGCCTGCTCCTGTCCACGCCGCTGACCATGTGCCTTGTCGTGCTGGGCCGTCACGTCGAACGGCTCAAATTTCTCGATGTCCTGCTCGGCGACCGGCCGCCTCTGGCGAACGAAGAATCCTTCTACCTCCGAATTCTGGCCGGCGATCCGGACGCGGCCGCCCATCAGGCGGAATCGTTTCTGAAGGAGCATTCGCTGTGCGAGTTTTACGACATTGCGCTCAAGGCGCTGGTGCTCGCGCAGCTGGATGTGAACCGCGGCGCGCTCGAATCCGACCGCCGCTCGAGCGCCAAGGACATGGTCGAAGGACTGATCGAGAATCTTTCGGATCACGAAGACATCCCGGCGGACGAACCGCCGCCGGACGCGTCCGGCGCGGAGGCGGCGAGGATATTCACGCCGGAATCGCTTCCACCGGATTGGGTTGGGCAACCGGTGCTTTGCGTAGCGGGCCGCGGAACTCTCGACGAGGCGGCAGGCCTGCTGCTTGTCCATCTGCTCGAGAAGCGAGGAATCGGAGCATGCGTGATTTCCGCGACCGAGGCTTCGCCCGCGAACATCCAGAGGATTGATCCGTCCGGCGTGCGGTTCATCTGCCTGTCCTATCTTGAAGCAGGAAGCGATACGAGCGCGCATTATCTCATGCGGCGCTTGCGCCGCCGCATTCCTGCCGCCCATGCCATGACCTGTTTCTGGGGACTTGCCGGCGAGAACGCCCGCTATCTCGATGCCGTCGCCGCGACCGGATGCGATGTCGTCACCAATCTTCGCGAAGCCGTGGAGCGCATCGCAGCAGCCGTGGGACAAACGCCGGCGCGGTTCAATCCGGGAGCGGCGCTCTCCGGTTCGGAGAGAACAGGTGCGCGTGCGCGGGCGGTCGAGGCTGCTGTGTGATGCGGTCGTCCCGATTCGCTTGAATTCTGATCCAGGTTTGGTTCTAGTGGATCGAATCCGACGCTTGGCACCTGCGCTGATGGGTTGGACGCATAGCATCGAATGAGGTTGCTGCTCACGCCGGCGCCCCAAAACAATTCGTCATGGCCGGGCCGTTGTCCCGGCCATCCAACAACACAGCGTGAAGAAGTGAGCGCGATGTACAGGCCATTCCAATGGCAATCGTCCGGTTCTATGCGAACCATGGCCGAGCGCGGTTTTCATGGGTGGCCGGGACAACGGCCCGGCCATGACGATGGTATAAATTAGCGTTTTGAGACTCGCCCGTCAGGATTAGAACACTAGCGTCTAGATTTCAATTTCAGAGCCAGCCCCAGAATTGCCGAACGCGATGGGCAATCGCGTTCGTCGGGGTCGTTGCAGTATCGAGGATGTGTGCGTAAGGCGCACCAACCTGGATCGCCCAATCCGGTGTTGTTTCTCCCAGCGTGACGATTGATTCTATGGTGCCGCCCGCCTCCACGAGGGCCTTCACGTAGTCTTCGGGTCGCCGGCCTTTGGGGCCGAACCGCAGCCGAAACGCGAGAATCAGATTCTGTCGAACCGCCGACCTGGACCACCGCGCCAACCATGATTCCGGCGTGGGAACGTTCTTCTCGTTTATTGACGCAACTTTCGGATGAATCTGGATGCTTTGACCGTTTGCCAAGGTGACCTCGATCGGGTCCAGACGGTCGCGTGAAATGCCGGTGAGGGCGCGGATCGTTGAGCCCTTCCGCGAACTCATGTCGCCGAGCAGCACCCATGCGTGAAGATTCATCTCCGACCCAAAGCCCGCATCGTTCAGCGATAAATTCGTGAAATCTTCGTTCCTTCGATGCTCACGCTGGCCATCAGACCTTCCTGGTTGAAGATGAAGGCATAGGCGTCGCCCTTCAGCGTCGATGTCGACAGGTTCTTGGCCACCCCTTCGTTCACGACCACCAGGGTCGGGCCGACACCCAGTTCCCAGCCGTGCGATTCGTTGAGGTAGTCGATGGCTCCGCGATTCATGAGAAACACGACATAGCCGTACGATTGTGCGCCAGCCTGAAAGCCCCATGAGGCCGAAACGGAATTGTAGTAGTTGCGAATTCTGGGGCCCTCGTTCAGAACGCCTTCGCCGTAGCTGCCACCGAACACAAAACCGGCTTTGACGATGTTCGGGAACACGAGGACGGCTTGCGCCTGCCTGGAAATCTGCTCCGCAACGGGGTTGGTTCTATAGAGCATCTGCAAGGCGTGGGCGGCGTCTCTGTTGAGATCTTGCGACGTCGCGGCGGCGTGGGCGCGATCGAAGGTCGCGACCGAGGCCGGAAAGGCGCTCGCGGCCGCGAGGCCCAGCGCCAGAAACATCTGTCGTGTGTTGGTCATTTTGCAATTCCTTGTTTCACGAGGACCGATTTTCGGAAAACGACAGCATGGCCTGGCGTTTCATTATGTGACGTGTGTGTTGGACGTTGACTATATTGAACGTTCTCAAATGCAATAAAGTTCCTTGTTACGAATATCGCATGAACTGTGACGTAATCACAATATTTGGCAAATATAAGTGCCTATCATTATTTGCTTGATCCGCTCATGTTATTCCATGTCAGAACTCTCAGAAAATAAAGATTGAAATGTTTCCATTCTGTCCGGTAATTAATTCTTGTAATGTCGAGATTTTCTGACTTAAACTCTACTAGAGTGAGCAATTCTGCACAGTTTTAATGCCGATGTCAGCGTAATCCCCCTCTTCTGGCAATCGAGAAGAGTCGAGATGAAATTGCAATCCCCGAATACGCGCGACGCGCCGGCATTGCCCGTCCCCCGCCCTTCACCCCAATTTCAGCGCGATCTCATCGCCCTCATTCCCCCATTGCGTGCGTTCTCGCGCGTGCTGTGCGGAAGGCGGGCCATCGCGGAAGACATGGCACAGGAAGCGCTGGCAAAGGCCTGGCGTGCCCACCATCGCTTCGAACCCGGCACGAACCTCAAAGCGTGGCTCTTCACCATTCTCCACAATGAATATTATTCACATGCGCGGCGCGCGTGGCGCGAACTGGATTGGGATGAAGACTTCGGCGGAAGTATCGCAGCCCCGCGGCTCGAGCAGGAATGGGCGATGGAGCTCTCCAACACCGCGCGAGCCCTTGGCGGGCTCCAGGAGGGGCGGCGGGAAGCCCTGATCCTCGTCGCCGCCGGCGGCTTCAGCTATGAGGACGCAGCGAAAGTCTGCGCAGCGCCCGTGGGTACCATAAAAAGCCGCGTTGGCCGCGCCCGCGTTGCCCTGATGAGCATTCTCGATGGCGACAAACCCATCCCGCCACGCTCTGTCGCGCGCACGAAGGACGCCACCGAAGATATTCTCGCGCAACTGACGGCTCTTGCACTCGGAGGTGCGGCGAGCACTGCCTGTGCGTCGCCCTCGCAGCCTGTTTGTTGGAATGGAGGCCGCACATGACGACGGACGTCGGCGGCCAATGGCCAACCTATTCCGATCGCGAATTCGAGCGCCAGGTTTGCGGGTTTGCGCCGAAGGATTTCTTGCTCCATCGCCGAACGCGCCCAAGACTTCTGTCGCCCTTCGGTTGGTGTGCCGTTCTGGGGTTCGCTGCCGTTGTCATGGGCGCCGGGCTGGCTTTTGCAACATGACGGATTGGAATCAGTCCGGTCGCATCTCACTGAGGACCGATAAGTCGGAAATAGCCCTGTCAGGTTGGAAAAACGACGGCGGATCATCGTCGTCCTTTTGGGCGGACGATCGCAGTCTTCGCACCAGATCTGCGGACAAAGATCTCTGCAAGGGCGCGCAACCGCAAGACGAATTGACCGTCGAGACGGCGACACAGCGGTCGGAGATGCGGGACGGTACGCTTCTTCTCCCGGCGAGCCGCGATTAAGTGACCGCGCGCGCAACGCTCATGCATTCCGATCGTTAGATCTATTGCGCGCATCGATGTGCGCAAACATGCGGAAGGAAATGCCATGACCAAGGAAATCCGCCATCCTGACATGCGCGATTCGCACATAACGGACGCGAGCAGAGCCACGGAGAAGGAGAATCGCGACGCCGCTTTCATCCGCGCGAAAAAGACTCCGGGCACAGATTTACAGAACGCGGCCACGGAAGTCTCGGCTTTGCCGACCAAGCATTAGCCCACCGCCGACGTGGCCGATTACGCGGGCGCCCTGCGCGGCCGCAGGTTTCCAACGTTGTGATCTTTGTCAGCCCCATTCGCGCAGATCGCGAGGGGCATTTTTGAATATTCGATGAGACCGCCGGAAATTCAAAATTTCGGAAAAATCCGCCACGGCGGTTCCTACGGCCGCGGCGTGAGCGACCTAACCAAACCGCCCCCGCACGGTGTCACTGGCCTGCCAGAGAAGCGCCGCGAGATCGCGCGACGCATCGAATACCGAGATCGTTCCCCGGTCCAGGCCAGATGCTCTATTGGGAGATCGCGGAAGCGCCAATCTCAGATATTTGATTATCGCGATGCACCAAAGAGCGCTTCGCCCGTTAATCCAGTGATGGAAAAGCTCAACAAATCGCGCACATTGACTGACTGGTTCTCCAGGCGCACCGAAAGCCAATATTGTCTCGCTCTTGCGGCGGTCTTAAGCGCCGGCACGGCTGTATGGGTCGCTACACTCATTTGGTAACTGTATCAAATCGTTGATGCGTCTGTTCCAAGTGAGCGGCGCAGAAGAACCAATCCCAGCGCCTTGATTGGACGTGGAGCTTCGCTTCCCCGCCGCAAAAGCATCGCTGCGTGTCATTCAAGGATTCATCCAACCTCCCCCAAGGAGGAGGTTGGATGAAACGTCCGCCGAATTTCGCGTTGCAGCCGATACGATGTGTGGATGCCCCAGGGTTCAACCGCGGGACCGGCGGAGCTATGACAATTTTTTTGGATAGCTGCTCGCCGTTGCCGGTTTGCCGTCAAGCAGCCCGTTTCTTGTCGGCAATCTTTTCCGTGACCGGCATCTGCACCAATTCCTCGAACAGTGAGCGATAGTGGATCATCGCCGTTCGGAGATCCTCGGTATTTGCTTCGCCCTTCCTGAGCCTCAATTCGATCGCGTGCGCCGCGCGGTAATTTTCCGTCACTCGGGGATGGTCGACGGAAATGTCGGCGGCACGCTGCTCAAAATCGGATACGGGATAGCCGCGGCTCTGCATGACCGACGACACCAGATCGTCGGCTTCCGTGACCGCTTCCTTCGGAGAATCGACGAAATGCGATTGCACGGATTTCCATCGCTCGAGGAATCGTTCCCGCTCCGCCGGCTCAAGCTCGCGAATATTGAGCTTTTCCACTCGTTTTTCACGATCCAGCAATTTCGCTTCCGCACTGGAGCCATGCTTTTGCACGGCTCGCTCGTACTACGGTCCAAATCGCTGCCGCAAATCCGCGGTCGTCGCCCGGCGCCTCCGGATGTACACCCAGGCAACAGCTGCGATCAGCAGGATCGCCACAACGGCGATTCCAATGAGTTCCGGATTCGTCAGATGCAGATTCATGGGTGCCTCCGGGCGTCAAAGACATTAATGGAACAAAGTCTTGCGCGCGAAGTTCCTCGATGCGCGCACGCATCTGCTCGCGAAAGCGCGCCCCATTCTCGCGACCGCTTCCGGTGTGAGCAATTCTGCACAGTTTCAGCCGTTCACACGGATGTAGATTTGCACCCGCGGGAAGATGTCCTTCTCTGCGTGCAGTCGAATGTCGGCATGGGCGCGAACCCGTTGATGACGGCGGGATGTGCGTCTGCATGTGGAACGGTAGTTCGGCTGCACACTGAACCTGGAGTTCACAACAATGCACATGTCAAATGAAAGTCTTTTGGTTATACTCGTGGTCGGCGTCGTTGCAGGATGGTTGGCCGGCAAGATTGTACAAGGTACCGGATTTGGAATCATCGGCGACCTCATCATTGGAGTAATCGGGGCCTTTATCGGTGGGTGGTTGCTGCCCCAACTGGGCGTCCAGTTCGGCGCCGGAATCGTCTCGGCGATCATCAACGCCACGATCGGCGCGGTGCTGCTCCTGTTCGTCCTCAGATTGTTGCGCGGCAGAAGCGGGTGGCGAGGAAATTGGGGAAGAGGCGCTTAGGTCCGCAGGCGCTGCCGTGCGCGCTCGCGGGCGTGTCGTCCCGAAGTCAAAATATTCGGTTTCTTAAAGTGTGTCTTTGCATGCATCGTCGCGGATTCATCGGCCGCATCGGCTCCAAGTGCATGCCTCAGCGTTTACGCCGCTTCTTCGTCCTCGGGGTCGCGCAGGGCGTAGCCGCTGCCCCAGACGGTCTCAATGTATTTCTCACCAGTGGTGGCTGCTGCGAGCTTCTTTCTCAGCTTGCAGATGAAGACGTCAATGATCTTGTGTTTGGGCTCGTCCATGCCACCGTAGAGATGGTTCATGAACATCTGCTTGGTCAGCGTCATCCCCTTGCGCAGCGCGAGCAGCTGCAGCATCTGATATTCCTTCCTCGTCAGATGCACACGCCTGCCAGCCACCTTGACCATTCTAGCGTCGAGACTGACGACGAGCTTGCCGGTCGTTATAGCAGATTGCGAGTGGCCATCGGGGCGGCGCACCTCGGGCTGCCGGCGCGCGACCAGATCGTTCGTGTGGACGCTCATACAATTTCCTCCAGTGGCGTTTGACGTTCAGCCACGACGAAATATCAGCCGCCAAGCGACGCTGCGCGAACGCAAAAGCATGAGCATGAGCATGAGAACCTCCTCGATGTTTCGAAGAATCATTCCCGTTGAGGGGAAAAAGTTAAACCAGTTCGAAGGCCAATACTGAGCAGAATTGCTCATTGGCGCAACCAGGAGTAATTCCTGCCTGAGAGGTTGCAATTCTTGCGTCCGTCCTCCAGATTTGCCGAAATTTGGAGAGGTGAACGCCCGGCATGAGCGGACCGTTTCGACCGCTCAAAACAGCCGGGTCAGTTCGGGCGACAGACTCGCGGTCTGCCAGACAACCGCAGCAAGCATGACGAGCATGAGCAGCGCGGCGCCGAGCGTGACGCAAAGGAGTACGCCATCCTGCTCCAGATAGGCGAATGCTATGAACATGACGAGAATTGCCGGCGGTACGTTGCTGAGCGGAATCGGGGTGAGCATGCTCAGGCCAAGCAACAGGATGACAATTCCGACCACACGCTTGGTCGCCTCGAACGGGGTTGGCCAACGCGGGCGGATGAAGCGTTCCAGATACGTCAGAACGGGCACAGCCCGGTAAATCAGGGCAACGAGACGCCGTGTTCCAAAATGAAGGGAGGCAAGGCGTTGCGTGAAAACAGGACCGCGATTGGCGAGAACCATTTCAAAGGCCGGCACCAGGAGCAGGACGGCAGCGAGGGTCGTTATTCCGGGGAGCAATCCCAGCAGTCCCAGGAGCAAGAGGACGACGCCAAACGAGCGGTCTCCGAGCCTGCCGATCAGCCAGCCTAGCGTCACTGTGTCCGCCGGCGCCACGCCGAGCAGTTCGTCCAGCACTGCCGAAGTCGGCGTGCGGTTCGAACGCCGAACTCCCGCTATATCGGTCGCAGGACTACTTGCCAGGCGAGTTGGAGCGGTTCCGTCTACCAAGCGTTGAAAGCCGCCGATCGGGGCGAATTGATCGCGACGTTCGCGTGTTTGATTCTCTCCCAAGCTCAAATAGCAGGTCGCCGGCCGTGAATCTGCCCACTATTGCTCACAACGCGAACAGGCGCTGAAAGTTCTTCCCTGCCTGGAGCGTGCGACACGCGATGTGGCGGAATACAAATTGGCTGGGGTGCGCCCGCCACGCCCGGATCCACGATGATCTCCACCAACGGACCATGGGGCGGAATCCTCCGCCCCATGCCGTCTCATCTGGCGCGCGCCGGAACCGGACCGGCAGCGCGTCCATTCGATTCACATCGTCGACTTGACCGGAATCTTCACCGTGTGCTGCTTGATGGCCGCCGACTTGGGCAGCGTGATCTTTAGCACGCCTCTGGAAAAGAGCGTCTTCACCGACTTGGGGTCCGGCCCGAACGGCAGGGTGATCGAACGTGAAAACTTGCCGAACGTCCGCTCCTGATGGCAGTAGTCGCTGTGCTGCAGGTTGCTTTCCATCCGCTTCTCGCCCTTGATCGTGAGCACGTCGTCGCTCAACGAGATCTCCACGTCCTTCTCTTCGACGCCGGGCAATTCGGTCTCGATTTCGACTGAACTGTCGGACTCGTTGACGCTCATCCGCGGCGTCGAGCTGTGGGAGGATGTTCCCGACTTGGACGGGTAGGAACCAAACCCATCGAGGACCTGGTCGATCTCCCTGTTCAAGGCCGAGAGGAATCCCCGGTTTGCATCAATGCTTGACCCGGGCCTGAACCACGAAGACTGCGGAGATAGATATGACATTTGATACGACATAATTTTTTTCCTTGTATTGATTGAGCAAAATTTGAATATTCGTCATTCAAACTGCAAAACTGATATAGGATTTTATTGTGCAATAGCCACATTTTCTTCAGCAATATTTATCAATTTCAGATGTTTTATAGTCTGTATTACTGCCGTTTTGTCATTGACTTCGTGACATGTGACGAGTTTTTCCGGGACACCTTGTCCGCTCCGACGGGGCTCCGACGACAATTTCGGAACAGGCAAACGCGGTTTCGTCCTTACCAGTGGAAGGGCGAACCCTCCCGGAACACCCGGCCCTGAACCAGGTTGGCGGCGGTGCGCCGCAGCCACCATCAAGCCGTCCAATTCGTTCAAGTCATGCCAATCCCGGATATTCTGCAATGACAAAAGCTTTCAAAATCGGCGATCACGTGAGCTGGAACTCCGAAGCGGGACGGGTGAGTGGAACGATCATCAAAGTGCACAAAAGGAACGTGAACTACAAAGGATACGTTCACCATGCGACCGATGAGGAACCCCAATACGCGATCAAGAGCGACAAGACCGATCACGTCGCTTTGCACAAAGGAGCCGTATTGACGCGGTCGCATCGCTGACCAGATTGCGACAAAGCCTGATCGGCAGGCTGGCCATCCATGGGCGTTCACATGGCTGAGCCATTTTACACTGTGGGACATTCGAACAGGACAATTTCCGAATTCGTGGCGTTGCTGAAAGACGCCGATATTTCTCTCGTTGTGGATGTTCGGAGCATCCCGAAGTCACGCGGCAATCCGCAATACAATCCGGACGAGCTTCCACGGGCTCTTTGCGCATTCCAGATGGGGTATGTTCATATTGCGGCTCTCGGTGGCCGGCGTGCGCGTTCGCGCGCCGTTTTGGCGGATGTGAACGCGTTTTGGCAAAACCAGAGCTTTCACAATTACGCCGATTACGCGATGAGCGACGAATTTCATTCGGGCTTGAGCAGATTGCGCGAAGTTGGGCAAGCGGACCGCTGCGCAATCATGTGCGCAGAGGTGTTGTGGTGGCGGTGCCATCGGCGGATCATCGCCGATTACCTCATCGCCGCCGGAGAAGACGTCGTTCACATTCTCGGACCGCGCAAAATCGAAACGGCGCAAATCACAAAAGCTGCCAGGATCGGATCTGCCGGGATGCTGACCTATTCCTTAACGTGACAACGCCGCCGGGCCGGCGGAGGCTGGTCGAGGTTGATCAGCACCATGCTCGCGAACGAGCCCAGGATGCCCGATCCGACCGCGGCGTCTCGCGCTGCCCGCGCAGATAACGGCCAGTTCTTCAACAGCCTGCTAGGCAGCGCTCAGCATCAAGAGAACGCCGATTCCGATCACGGCTATCCCGAGCAATACGGCGGCCAGACCGACGATGAAGAACTGCGGTCGCGACGACACGCCATTCCCTATTCCAATTTTTCTCTTGAAAACGGAATAAAGGCCAAGCCCGATCCCGACAAGGCCGTAAATGTGATACGAATTCTGTGCCATGCAGTCTTTGCAGCAAGGTCAACGGACACCGTGACGGCCAATTCTTACAAAACATTTGCAGCATGCCGGCTCGACATTTCCGTGCCCAAGCCGGGCAACGCGGTCGGGCGAGGGCGCCCGCAGTCCCAGGAGCATCTGCGGAAAGCTTGACAACCAAAGCCCTGACATCCGCGACACCATCTCCCGCGATCCGGCGCGTGCTGCCCTGGCTCGTGGCGGTCGCGTTCTTCATGGAATCGCTCGACACCACGATCTTGAATACCGCGGTGCCCATCGTCGCGAAAGCGATCGGCACGACTCCGCTCAGCATGAAGGCCGTGCTGGCGAGCTACACGCTTAGCCTCGCCGTCTTCATTCCAGTCAGCGGCTGGATGGCCGACCGGTTCGGCACGCGGTGCGTGTTCGCCTCGGCCATCGGCATATTCACGTTCGGCTCGCTTCTGTGCGGATTGATGAGCAACATCCACCTCCTCGTCGCCTGCCGCGTGCTGCAGGGATGCGGCGGTGCCATGATGGTGCCGGTGGGCCGGCTCACGCTGGTGCGCAGCTTTCCAAGATCGGAGCTGATCCGGGCGATGAGCTTCGTTGCCATCCCCGCGCTGGTCGCGCCGATGCTGGGCCCGGCCGCGGGCGGATTCATCGTCTCCTATTTTCACTGGCGCGCGATCTTCTTTCTCAACGTCCCCGTCGGCATTGCCGGACTGGTGCTCGTCTGGATGAAGCTGCCGGACTATCGCGAGCGGACAAGGCCGCTCGATATCGAGGGCCTTATTCTCTTCGGCGCCGGATTGGCGCTTCTGTCCTATGTGCTCGAAGTCTTCGGCGAACACGCGCTGAGCGCGCCGGAGATTCTCGGGCTTCTGTTCGTTTCGATAGCTCTCCTGTTCGGCTATGGCGTGCATGCCGAGCGCACGCGCTGGCCGCTGCTGCGGCTGGGTCTCTTTCGTATCCGCTCCTTCGCCGCTGCTGTCGGCGGCGGCTTCTTCACGCGGCTCGGCATCGGCGGCGTGCCATTCCTGCTGCCACTCCTCTATCAGGTGGGATTGGGATTCTCACCCGTGCAGTCGGGCCTCCTGATCATGCCTCAGGCCGCCGCCGCGATGAGCACGAAGATCGTGATCCGCCAGGTCCTGGAGCGCTTCGGCTATCGCACGGTGCTGATCGGCAACACGCTGCTCATGAGCGTTTTCCTGATGTTGTTCGCCGCCATCGGAACCGGCACGCCGGTCTGGCTGATCGTGCTGCAGGCCTTCTGCTACGGCGGCCTGACTTCGACTCAATATACGAGCATGAACACGCTCGCCTATGCCGACGTGTCGCCGGCGAAAGCGAGCGCGGCGAGCTCCATCGCTAGCACCTCGCAGCAATTGTCGATCAGCTTCGGCGTGGCCATCGCGGGCCTCGCCACCATGTTCTTCGTGCCCCCGGCCGCACGGTCATCGCCCATCGAGATGATCCACGGTCTGCACCACGCCTTCCTCGCGCTCGGCCTTTTCACCTTGCTCTCAACCGCCGTGTTCAGCCGTCTCAAGCGCGAAGACGGCGCCGACGAGACGCGGCAGAAGGATATTCATTTGGGGTAAATTTGGTGTTCGCGCCGCAGATCGACCTGGATTCCCAGCATGTTTACCAATTCATGGAGCATGGCATGGATGACTCCCGCAGAGTGGTCCGGCATTCGCGAATCTCAAGAGCCAATTCCATTCGTGTCGAACCAAAGTGTCATTCCCGCGGAAGGTACAGGCGCGTTTTCTCGTCTCAGCTCGCGCGCCCAGAGTGTCACGGCACGACCTCGAACACCGTTCCGCATCCCGCATTGTCGAAGCATCCTCCGTTTCCGCCAGCCGATGTGGTGCCATACATAACGCCATTGCTGTCGAGGAGTGTGCCCTGCGGCGTGGCGCCGTCGCCGCCGCCCGCGAAGCTGTAAAGCACGGTTTCGTTCCAGCCGCCGTTTTGCGGCGATAGCTCGTATACGACCCCCAGATTGTTCTGCCCGCCCGCCTGGGTCATGCCGTAGAAGTCGCCCGCCGCGTCCAAGACCGGAACCGCCGTCGGCGTGCTGCCTTCGGCGGAATTCGTGAAGGTCCAGAGGGGCGTTTCGTTCCACGCGCCGTTCTGCGCTGGCGTCAACTCGATGACATTTCCCGCCAAAGAATTGTAGCCGGTGGTTGCGCCGTAGAGATTGCCGCTCGCATCGAAGACCAGGCCCGGTGCCGGATAGCCGCCGTCGCTTCCGCCCTGAAACGTGTACAGGCTCGACTCCGTCCACGCGCCCTTGGCCGCCGGCGGCTGCAATGCGAACACGCTGCCATAGTTCGCTCCTACCGTGACGCCGTAAAGATTGCCGCTCGCATCGAATATCGGCGGTCCTTCCGGTCCACCATTGGCAAGATCCTTGACGCGATAGATGACCTTTTCGTTCCAGGCGCCGCGGGGCCTCGACGGCTTCTTCAGCTCGAAGCCGCCGCCATAGCAGGCAATCAAGTGTCCGTTCTGTTCGCAACGGCCGCCGAGAAACGCGAAGCCATAGAGATTTCCGTCGCTGCCGAACACCACGCCGTTCGGCGCCCAGACATCGGGTTTGGTGATTTGCGGCGGTTGGACAGTCACGTCCCGGTCGTCTCTCGACTTGGTGGTAAAGCTGTAAAGAACCTTTTCCTTCCAGCCGCGCTTTTGCGGCGAAATCTCGAACACGATCCCGCAGCCAGACCCCGCGCCGCAATTGTCGCTGCCGCCTAGCGAGGTCGTGCCATAAAGATTGCCGGCTCCGTCCACGATCAAGGTGACATCGGGATCGGCGCCGTCCGTGCCGCCCAGAAATTTGTAGAGGACGGATTCATTCCATCCCCCGCCCTGGAGCGGTGACAGTTCGAAGACGGTGCCGCAACCAACTCCACCGCATCCCGTGCCGCCGCCCTCGCTGGTCGTTCCGTAGAGATTTCCCTCGCCGTCCGCGATCATGCCTGCGGCGGGTAAGGCGCCGTCACTAGCTCCGCCCGTGAAGGCATAGAGAACTTTTTCTGTGCTCTTCGCGTAGGCGCTGCCAAATAGCGCGAGAACGGCAAGCGCCAGGCCGCAGCCCAATATGCATTTGGCAGCAATATGGAATGTTCCGAACATCGATGCCCTCCGATTGAACAGGTAGCCGAATGGCTCGAAGACGCTACGCTCTCTTTATAGCCCGGCGGGTTCCTCGGCACCACCGCCGATGCGCAGTGGTCGGCTTCCAAGCTGATGCGCGTGTCGCGCCATTGGCACGCCAACGGCAACAACCTCCCGATTCTCATTTCTATCCTCTCCGGTGCGCCACTTGATCGGCCGCGGAGCTGAATCTGCGATCCCGGACATAGGCTTAGCCGAGTCGACAAACTGGCGGACACCTCCACCATTTTTGTAGCAGGGTGAGTTTCACTCTTGCATTTTGCGCTGAAGCGCGGTCGCATCGACAAATGGTGGAATTGCTTTTATTGGCTGAAACAGGTCGAAATACAGATCTGCGTCCTCGAAACGCTGCCCGTGTCTTCTATTTACGTGCACCGTTAGTTGGGAGCTTCAGTTCAGGACAATTCCATGTTTCCACCCGGGCGCATCGTCTGTCTGACTGAGGAGACCGTCGAAACCCTGTACCTGCTGGGCGAGCAGGATCGGATCGTCGGCGTGTCGGGCTATGTCGTTCGGCCGCCGGAAGCGCGGCGCGACAAGCCCAGGGTCAGCGCCTTTACCTCAGCCCATACGGAAAAGATTCTGGCGCTTAAGCCGGATCTTGTTTTCACCTTCTCCGACCTCCAGGCCAATATCGTCGCTGACCTGATTCGGTGCGGGTTGCACGTCCACGCCTTCAATCACCGCACCATCTCCGGCATTCTCGATATGATGAGGATGGTCGGCGCGATTGTCGGCGCCGATGCAAAGGCCACGGCGTTGGTGAGCAACATGGAAGCGCGGCTGGCGGAAGCGCGCGCACGTTCCACGACGTTGGCCCGCCATCCAAAACTCTTCTTTGAAGAGTGGGACGATCCCTTGATCTCCGGGATCGGCTGGGTGTCGGAATTGGTCGAGATCGCCGGCGGCGTCGACATTTTTCCCGACCGCGCCAGACAGGGCGCCGCCAAAGACCGGATCGTGACTGGGGCCGATGTCTTTGCCGCCGGACCCGATATCATCATCGGCTCCTGGTGCGGCAAGAAATTTCAGCCCGCGAAGGTCAAGGCGCGCGCCGGCTTTTCGGATGTGCCGGCCGTCCGCAACGGCAGACTTTATGAGATCAAGTCCTCGATTATCCTGCAGCCCGGCCCGGCCTGTCTGACCGATGGATTGAAAGCGCTCCAGACGATTGTCGAGGATTGGGCCGATTGATCGTTCGGGTCAGCGCTGTGCCTTGCGGAACGCCTGCAGATGGAACTGCGCCTGATCGGGCGCGTAGCGATGCTGCGCTCCCACGGGACAGGCGCGGCGGGCGCGACAGCCGTGATCTCTGCAGTCGGCGCCTTCCAAACTGTCGAGATGGGCGATGCAGGTCGCGACATCATATCCGGCTGGAAAAAGGCGTTTACCGGGCATGCGGTCAGGCACGGCTTTTCGGCGCAGCTTTCGCATGGGCTGGTGCGGCGATCGGGTTGAGGGAGTTCGAGCAGCTGGGTGAAGGCCAGCGCGCCGCGCCACGCATGCCATAGGCCCCAGTCTGGATGAATAAGCATGCCGAGCGGCGACGGATAAACCGGTTCGGCCTTCTGCGCCCAGCGTTGAAACGGCGCCCAGGGCGGACCATCGAAGGGAAATATCGCCGTGGCGCCGAATCTCGCCGCAACGGCGCTGACAATCCGGCGCGACCAGCGATTGAGAGGATTGGCTTTGCCGTCGGCGGCTTCGGGCGAGGACGCAAAGAACGGCCAGTTTTCGCGCCCGGTGAACCCGACCAGAACGAGGGTGCCAATTTCCGCGCCAACCGGCAGATCAGCCGCGCCGGGATGAAACGCGCCGCGCCAGGCCAGCCCCTGCGCGGCGATCGCGATTCGTAGTTCGTCGAGCGTCACATATTCCGCCGGTACTGTCCGCCGACCTCGAACAGCGTATCGCTGATCTGGCCCAGCGAGCAGACTCGCACCGCATCCATCAAAACCGCAAAAACATTGTCGTTGTGAATCACCGCCTGGCGCAGACGCTCCCGCATCCCGGGGGCTTCGTCGGCGTGACGATGCTGAAACTCGCGCAGCCGGGCGATCTGGCCGTCCTTTTCGCGTGTGGTCGAGCGCTGTAGCGCGGGTCGCGGCCTCTCCGCCTGATGCGGGTTGACGAAGGTGTTAACACCAATGATGGGCAGGCTGCCGTCATGTTTCTTGTGTTCGTAATAAAGACTTTCCTCCTGGATCTTGCCGCGCTGATAGCCGGTCTCCATCGCCCCCAGCACGCCGCCGCGTTCGGCGATGCGCTCGAACTCCTGCAGCACCGCCTCTTCGACCAGATCGGTCAGCTCATCGATGATGAAGGAGCCCTGGTTGGGGTTCTCGTTCCTGGCCAGGCCCCATTCGCGGTTGATGATCATCTGGATTGCCATCGCGCGGCGAACCGAGTTCTCCGTCGGCGTCGTATAGGCCTCGTCGAATGCGTTGGTGTGGAGGCTGTTGCAATTGTCATAGATCGCGATCAACGCCTGCAACGTCGTGCGGATATCGTTGAAATCCATCTCTTGCGCGTGCAGCGAGCGGCCGGACGTCTGGATGTGATATTTCAGCTTCTGCGAGCGTTCGCGGGCCCCGTATTTGAAGCGCATGGCGACCGCCCAGATGCGCCGCGCCACCCGGCCGATCACCGAATATTCCGGGTCCATGCCGTTGGAGAAGAAGAAGGACAGGTTGGGCGCGAAGTCGTCGACTTTCATGTCGCGCGCCAGATACGACTCGACGAAGGTGAAGCCGTTGGCGAGCGTGAAGGCAAGCTGCGAGATCGGGTTCGCCCCGGCTTCGGCGATGTGATAGCCGGAGATCGACACCGAATAGAAGTTCTTCACCTTGTGGTGCACGAAATATTCCTGGATGTCGCCCATCATCTTCAGCGCGAATTCCGTCGAGAAGATACAGGTATTCTGACCTTGATCCTCCTTCAGAATGTCGGCCTGCACCGTGCCGCGCACGGTTTCGAGCGTCCAGGCGCGGATCTTCGCCGCCTCGGCGTCGTCCGGCTGCCGCCGGTGCTCGGCCGCGAACTTTTCCAGTTGCTGATCGATTGCGGTATTGAAAAACATCGCCAGCAGCATCGGCGCCGGCCCGTTGATCGTCATCGAGACCGAAGTCGCGGGCGCGCAAAGATCGAAGCCCGAATAAAGCACCTTCATGTCGTCGAGGGTCGCGATGGAAACGCCGGAATTCCCGACCTTGCCGTAAATGTCGGGCCGCTCGTCCGGATCCCAACCGTATAGTGTCACTGAATCAAACGCGGTCGAGAGTCTCTTTGCTTCCGAATCCTTCGACAGGAGCTTGAAGCGCGCATTGGTGCGGAAGGGATCGCCCTCGCCGGCGAACATGCGCGTCGGGTCCTCGCCCTCGCGCTTGAAGGCAAACACGCCCGCCGTATAGGGAAACGCGCCGGGGACGTTCTCGGTCAGCATCCAACGCAGGATCTCGCCGTGATCCTCATAGCGCGGCAGAGCCACCTTGCGGATCCGCGTCCCTGACAGGCTCACGCTGATCTGCTGGGTGCGAATTTCCTTGTCGCGAACCTTCACCACATATTCGTCGCCGGAATAGCGCTCCTTCACTTTCGGCCAGTTCTCGATGAGCTTTCGGGCCCGGACATCCTGCCGCTCCTCGCGCTCGGCGATCAGGGGGACGAGGAGCGCCGCTCCATCGCCGCCTTGCTCCGCCAGCATGCGCTGCGTACTTCTCAGCTGCTGGATTTCGCGAGCGACGGCTGCCTGGGCTGCAACGATTTTGTGATAGTCGCGAATCTCTGCGGCGATCTCTGCCAGATAGCGCTGGCGCGACGATGGCACGATCGGCGGCCGTGTCGACGGCACATGGCCGCCTTTGCGATCGAACCGGCTGGGCGGCGGATCGAAGCCCTTCTCCACCAGAAGATCCCGCAGGCCGAGATAAAGCCCAGTCACCCCGTCATCCTGGAAACGCGCCGCGATGGCGCCATAGACCGGCAACGTGTCCGGCGATTGCGTAAATGCTTTCCGATTGCGCTGAACCTGCTTGCGAACGTCGCGCAGCGCGTCTTCTGCGCCCTTGCGATCGAATTTGTTGATCGCCACCAGATCGGCAAAATCGAGCATGTCGATTTTTTCGAGCTGGGACGCAGCGCCGAATTCCGGCGTCATGACGTAAAGCGAGATGTCGGCAAGATCGGCAATGGCGGTGTTGCCCTGGCCGATGCCGGGAGTCTCGACAATGACGAGATCGAAGCCCGCGGCGCGGCAGGCTTCGGCGGCATGGGGCACGAATTTCGGTACTTCGCTGTCGGATTCGCGGGTCGCGATCGAGCGCATGTAGATTTGCGGTGCGTTGATCGCGTTCATGCGGATGCGGTCGCCCAGAAGCGCACCGCCACTTTTGCGCTTCGACGGGTCGATGGCGAGAACCGCAATTTTGAAGCGGTCGCTGTCGAGACGGAATCGACGGATCACCTCGTCGCACAACGAAGATTTGCCCGAGCCGCCGGTGCCGGTGACACCGAGGATCGGCATCTTCCGGTGTTCCCCGGCGCTGGCGGACAGTGCCGCCATGGTCGCCTGGGCGATCTGACCTCGTTCGAGCCTGGTGATGAAACGGGCCAATGGACGCCAATCCGGGTTGGCCAGCGTCTTGATGTCGACCGGGCCGTCATCGCTCGGGTCGAAATCGGCGCGCTCGATCATATCGCCGATCATGCCTCCGAGGCCCATGCGCTGCCCGTCCTCCGGGGAGTAGATGCGCTCGACTCCGTAAGCGTGCAGTTCGGCGATTTCGTCTTTCACGATCACGCCGCCGCCGCCGCCGAACAGCTTGATCCGTCCCGCGCCGCGCTCGTGCAGCAGATCGATGGCGTATTTGAAATATTCGACATGGCCGCCCTGGTAGGAGCTGATGGCGATGCCTTGCACATCCTCCTGAATCGCGGCCGTGACGATCTCGTCCACCGAGCGATTGTGGCCGAGATGAATCACCTCCACGCCGGACGACTGGAGTATTCGCCGCATGATGTTGATTGCGGCGTCGTGGCCATCGAACAGGCTCGTCGCGGTGACGAAGCGGATCTTGTTTCGCCCTTTGTGCGAGGTATGCGGTTCCGACCGCTCCGCCACTGTCCTTTTGGAGATTACGCTGCGGGACATGATCTTCTCCCAAACCGATCGAGGCGCTCTCTCTCGGTCTTGCCGCCTGCCACGGCGTCAGAACGACTCGTCTGCCATGGCCATAAGCGTGCCGGCGCCGGCGGTCGTCGCAGCCTCAAGAGCCAACGCCCGGGGCAATATATGCTCGCCGTAAAAGCGCGCGGTAACGATTTTGGCGCGCAGGAAAGCCGGATCGCCTTTTCCCGCAGCCAAATCGGTCTTCGCCGCGAGCGCCCCCCTGGCCATCAACCAGCCGCCAGAGACCGTTCCCCATAGCCGCAAATACGACATCGCGCCCGCCGCCGCATCGCGCGGATCACCGGCCTGATGGGCCAAAATCCACTCCGTCGCCGCATTCAGCGCGGCCAGTCCCTTGGCCAGGGCACCGCGCAGCGATGACATCTCGCCGCCAGCGGTGGCCAGTTCATCGTCAAGCGACTGCATTGTCGCAATGAATGATTTTGCCGTTTCCCCGCCATCGCGCGTGAGCTTGCGGCCGATCAGGTCGTTGGCCTGGATGCCGTTGGTGCCCTCGTAGATTTCGGCGATCTTGGCATCGCGCATGAACTGGGCGGCGCCGGTTTCCTCGATATAGCCCATGCCACCATGAATCTGGACACCCATCGCCGCCGCTTCGGAACCAATTTCCGTACTCCAGCCCTTGACGACGGGAATCAGCAGATCGACGACGGCCTTGACCGCCTGGCGGGTCGCGGGATCGGGATGGCGATTGGCCACGTCGAGCCGGGCGGCGGCGAAATAGGCGAGAGCGCGGCTGGCCTCGGTCAGGGCCCGCATCGTCAGCAGCATCCGACGGATATCAGGGTGGTGGATGATGGTGACCGGTTTCGCATTGCTGCCCGCGATGTCTCGGCTCTGCACGCGCTCGCGGGCGAATGACGCGGCCTTCTGTAACGCGCGCTCCGCAATCCCGATGCCCTGAAGGCCGACCGACAGCCGGGCATTGTTCATCGTCGTGAACATGTACTGCAGACCCTTGTTCTCTTCGCCGACAATCAGGCCAAAGGCGCCACCATTGTCGCCGTAGGACATCACTGCGGTCGGGCTGGCATGGATGCCCATCTTGTGTTCAAGCGAAACGCAGCGCAAATCATTGCGTCCCTTGATCTCACCGTCATCGTCGATCAGATATTTCGGTACGATGAAGAGCGAAATGCCTTTGACCCCCGCAGGCGCATCGGGCAGGCGCGCCAGAACCAGATGGGCGATATTCTCGGCCAGATCATGGTCTCCATAAGTAATGAAGATCTTCTGGCCGCTGATTCGGTAGTGGTCATCTTCCCTCACCGCGCGGGTGCGGATGGCAGCGAGATCGGAGCCGGCCTGCGGCTCAGTCAGGTTCATGGTGCCGCTCCACTGCCCTGAAATCAGTTTCGGCAGGAACCGCGCCTTGAGTTCCGGTGAGCCATGGTGGCTGATCGCCTCCACAACCGCCTGGGTCAACATCGGGCACAGCGCGAACGCCATGCAGGCGGATTGCCACATTTCCTGGAGCGCGGTCGCGACGAGCCAGGGAAGACCCTGGCCTCCCTGCCCGGACTCGAAAGGAACCGCGTTCCAGCCTCCGTCGATGAAGCCGCGATAAGCCGGCACCCAGCCGTCGGGCGTTCGCACGACGCCGTTTTCCAGCCGTGATCCCTGCAGGTCGCCGATCCGGTTGAGCGGCGACAGGACGCCGGTGGCAAATTTTCCGCCCTCCTCGAGGATCGAAACGAGCAGCTCGTCGCTCAAATCTTCCCCGCCGGGCAGGGCGGCGATCTCGCCGAAGCCCGCCAGTCTTGTGGCGGCGAAGTGCATATCGGCGATCGGAGCTGCGTATTCGGTCATCTGTCCTCTATTTTCGCACAACCCTCGAAAATGCTGATGACGTATCGCCTATAATTCAGCCATTGGCAAACCATGTGCAACGTTTGCGTCGAAACGGAAATACCTGCGCAGGACTGATGCAATGACCCAAAATTCAAATTTTGTCAGCCCATCGAAAACCATATCGGCGGCCGTTGTTGAAACCGCTCCGCTCCTCGAAAAGGATTCCTTCTCCGCTGAACAGCGCGCCTTGGCCATTCTCAAGAAGGCGCCAGGGCAGTCGGAGGCGCTTGCGTTGCTGGTCAGTGCGCGGCGGCTCGCGAACGACCTTCGTGGAGCGCGCGATCTCCTCAAGGAAATGACAAACGTGGCGCCGAACCTCGCCAGCACGCAATATGAGCTGGGCCTGTTGCTGCGGGAATTGGGCGAAGACGACGAGTCTATCGTCGCTTTGTGCCGGGTCGTGGAATTGGAGCCCTTGCATGCAAATGGGTGGCGGGCGCTGGGGGATATACTTTCGAAAGAGACCCGGACCGCAGAGGCGGCGCGGGCCTACGTGAAATGCCTTGAACTTTCTCCGCCCGACCTGGAGCGCCTGGAAACTGCGTCCTGGGCGGAGAGAAGCCAGCTTGGAACCGCGGAAAACAGCTTACGGCAATGGCTGAAGGTTCATCCAACGGATGTCGTTGCGCTTAAGCTGCTTGGCAACGTCTATCTTCGATTGTCTCGTCATGAACAAGCCGAGGAGCACCTTTCGAAAGCACTCGAGCTTGCGCCGCAATTCACCGAGGCGCGGTGGCTCCTTGTCGGAACTTTCGTGTATCGCGGCAACTGGAAAATGGCGCTGTCAATGACGGAGATGCTGCTCGACGAAGATCCGGACAATTGCGACTACCTGGATACGAAAGCGTACTCGCTTCTGCAGCTCTGCGAATTCGATGCAGCAGCAGCCGCATATGAATCGCTTCTCCGCAAGCACCCGACCGCGGAAAACTGGAAGTCCTATGGTCAAGTGCTAAAAGCACTTGGGCGAACCGACGACGCCATTGCTGCCTACAGGCGATCGCTTGCGCTCAATTCCCATTATGGCATGGCGTATTGGTCACTGGCGGAGCTCAAAACCTTACGGTTCGAGGCGGCCGATGTCGAAGCCATGAAAGAGGCTCTGAATACAAGCGATCTCTCTGCCCGGAACCGCGCGCAGATCTATTTCGCACTCGGCAGGGCCTATGAGGACGCGAAGCAGTACGAAAATTCGTTCGAGCAATATCGGCAGGCCAATGCCACGGTTCGCACCTTTGTCCGCCACAACTCAGAGCAGAGAGCCGGTTTCGTCCAGCACGGCAAACAGGTGTTCACACCGGAGTACTTTCGCGTGCGTTCCAGCTGGGGCTCTTCGCGGCGCGATCCGATCTTCATCGTAGGGCTTCCTCGCTCCGGCACCACTTTGCTGGAACAGATTCTGGCGAGCCATTCGCTGGTTGAGTCCACGAACGAACTGCAGAGCCTGGAGGGGGTAGTGCGGGACCTGCAACACCGGAATGGGGAAAGCTACCCCGAACTGATGCAGGATTTATCGATTCGGCAGGTCGCGGACGCGGCCGGCGAATACATCGAGCGTGCCAGCACCTACCGTAAATCGAACCGACCATTCTTCATCGACAAGATGCCGAACAATTTCAGTTACCTGGGCATGATCCTGACTGCTCTGCCGAACGCAAAAATAATCGATGCCCGGCGTCACCCGCTCGGCAGCGGATTTGCCATCTTCAAGCACTATTTCCTCGATGCGTATTCCTTTGCCTTCGACCTGACGAGTATCGGGCGGTATTATCGAAATTATGTCGAGCTGATGGCGCATTTCGATACGGTGCAGCCTGGTCGCGTTCATCGCGTCTTCTTTGAAAATCTCGTTACGGCTCCTGAGCAAGAGATTCGCAAGCTGCTGGATTACTGCGGCCTGCCCTTCGAACAGCAATGTTTGCGTTTCCACGAAAGCAAGCGTGCTGTGCATACACCCAGTTCCGAACAGGTCCGGCGGCCCATTTCAGCCGACGCGTCGGAACTGTGGCGACAATATGAGCGCTGGCTCGATCCGCTGAAATCCGCCCTTGGAGATGTCCTCGAGGCTTACCCGAATGTGCCGGATTTTCAGCAGAATCCCTCGCCTATGCAGTGGAGCATTCAGCACCGAATCAAATGAGCAGCGTAGCGCGTTGGCCTGGTTCGGTGCCGTCGGCCGCTTAGGCTGTGAAGGGCAGCACCACGGGCTTCTGCCGTCCCCATCACAAGGTGTCCGGCGCTATCGAAATATGGAAAAAGTCTAGGGCTTCTGTGTTAGCCCATGCTCCGAAGGCGAAAAGGCCACCCGGCAGCTGAGACCGCTACACTGGCGAATTCCTCAAATCCGAACGGTTTGGCGCCCGGGTGCTTTCACGATAGAACTCAGAGCGCAATCGGTTTGCGGGCTGCATGAGGATTTCTGGGGCGAAAACGGCCAGAGTCAGGGCATCGGGCTTCCGCGCGATCACCTGGATCGTGCTACTGGCCTTCACGCTGCAGTCCTTCATCATGCAGACCCATATCCACGTTGCTTTCGGCGATCGCATAGCACTCGCCGCGACCGTAACAAACGCTCCGGCCCATAAGAACGCACCCGCCGAAAACGGCACAGCGAATTGCCCCCTCTGTCAGGCCATCGTGCATGCGGGCGCTTTCCACGCTCCCTCCGCGCCAAGCCTCGTCTTGCCTATCTCGCGGGCGAAGACGGCGGCACCGTTCTTCATTGTGGAGACCATCGGCAGGGTCTCCTCGCACCTCTGGCACAGCCGCGCCCCGCCGCGGCATTGATTTCTGAATCAGTTCATGCGTGACGCCAGCATCGGCGGGTGTGAGCGCATTGTGCAGACACACAGTCTCCCGGGCGGGGAGCAATCATGACACACACGGATATTGGCAATGCGAGGACTGCGCGCTCTTGCGCGCGCGGGCCCGTGTCGTTCATGCCGATGGTTGCGGCACTGATTATGGCCGGGTGCACGGTGGGGCCGGACTTCAAGAAACCGGCGCCTCCAGAGGTGAGCGGTTACACGGCAGAGCCGTTGACCAAAACCGAAAGCACCGAGGTTCCCGGCGGCGAAGCGCAGACCTTCACGCAGGGCGGCGAGATCGCTGCGGACTGGTGGACGCTATTTCACGCCACAACGCTCAACAATCTCATCGAGAAAGCCATCGCGAACAGCCCCGATCTCAAGGCGGCACAGGCGGCGCTGCGCGTGGCGCATGAGAACACTGCAGCGCAGCGCGGGGAGTATTATCCGAGCGTTTCCGCCGGGTTCTCGGGCACGCGCTACTCGCAGGCGGGCACGCTCGCTCCGGTGCCCAACAACAATTCCTTCGAATACAACCTCTTCACGCCGCAGGTGACAGTTTCCTTCGTGCCGGACGTGTTCGGTCTCAACCGGCGGACGGTGGAGTCGCTGCACGCGCAGGAACGCGGCACCCGCTATCAGATGATGGCGACCTACACGACGCTGACCTCGAATGTGGTGGTCACGGCCATCCAGCAAGCTTCTACCAGCGAGCAGATCAAGGCGACGCAGGACATGATCGCCGAGGAAACCAGATCGGTGGAGATCCTTCGGCTTCAGCTAAAGAAGGGTTATGCAAGCGGTGTCGATCTCGCCGCGCAGGTATCGCAGCTCGCCCAGGCAAAGGCGACACTGCCGCCGTTGATCAAGCAGGCAGCGCAGCTCCACGACCAGCTCGCAGCGCTCTGTGGACAATTCCCGGCCCAGGCGCCGGCACCGAACCTCGATCTCGAAAATCTGCAACTGCCGCAGAACATTCCTGTCAGCCTGCCGTCCACAATCGTGTCCCAACGGCCCGATATTCTTCAGGCGCAAGAGAACCTGCGAGCGACGAACGCGAATATTGGCGTCGCCATCGCGAACCGGCTGCCCAATATCGAGCTGACGGGCAATGCGGGCAGCACGGCGCTCGCCATCAGCCAGGTGTTCACGCCGGGCACCGGTTTCTGGAGCCTAGGCGCGGCGCTGACGCAGCCGATCTTCGAAGGCGGCAAGCTGCTGCATGAGGAGCGCGGCGCGCGCGCGGCCTATCAGCAGGCGGCCGAGCAATATCGCAGCACCGTGCTTGCCGCGTTCCAGAACGTCGCGGACTCGCTCGTGGCGCTTCGAGAGGATGCGGACGCGTTGAAAACAGCAGCTATGGCGGACGAAGCCGCAAAGATCACGCTCGACCTCACGCAGCGCCAGGTGAAGGACGGACACACCGGATATCTGTCGCTGCTCACCGCGCAAGAAGCCTCCCAGCAGGCGCATATCAGTCTGCTGCAGGCGCAGGCCAGCCGCTATGCCGACACCGCGGCGCTTTTCCAAGCGCTTGGCGGCGGCTGGTGGCATCGCACCGATCTAGCCGGGAACGACCATGACAAGTAAATCGACCCGCAAATTGCTCGGCGTCACGATGGCCACACTGGCGCTCGCGGCCGCCGCAGGATGCTCGCCCGACAACAGCAACCAGAAGACGGCGACCGCCAGCAACGTCACGCTCACCGATGCGCAGAAGTCGAACATCCATATCTTCACAGTCGCGCAATCGCAATTCCACAAGGCGGTGAACACCAACGGCGTCGTCGATTTCGATAACGATCAGGCGACGAACGTGATGTCGCCGATCTCCGGCTCCGTCTCGCGCCTGCTGGTGAGTCCCGGCGAGCATGCGAACAAAGGCCAGGCGCTCGCGACGGTGGATTCGCCGGACTACACGGCCGCGATCGGCGCCTACCGTACGGCCATCGTGGCGGCCACGGCCGCGCGAAAACTCGCCGACATGGACAAGGATTTGCTGGCGCATCAGGGCGTCTCGGAGCGCGAGGCGGCGCAGGCCGAAACTGACGCCGTTACGGCTGAGGCCAATCGCGCCGCGGCACTTCAGACCCTGGCGTCGCTCAATGTCGATCCGGCGACGATCCAGAGCATCCAGCGCGGACTGCCGGTCGCCAGCAAGGGCGGCATCATCCGCGCGCCCATCGCGGGCACCGTCGTCGAGCGCCTGATTACGCGTGGCGAGCTGCTGCAGGCAGGCTCAACACAGGCCTTCACCATCGCCGATCTGTCGCGCGTATGGGTGATGGCGCAGGTATTTGGCTCCGACATCGAGAATGTGAGCCTGGGCGATAGCGCGCAAGTGATGACCGGCGGCGACTCCCAACCCGTCGCCGGCAAAGTCACGAACATCTCGACGGAAGTGGATCCTAACACGCGCTCGGTGATGGTGCGCGTGACGGTGGACAATCCGGCGAATGCTCTGAAGAAGCAGCAATACGTTCGCGTCTCGATCCAGTCGCACGGTTTGACCAACGGCCTGATGGTGCCGGTGGCAGCGGTGCTGCATGACGACGAGAACCTTCCATTCGTCTATATCGTGCAGCGCGACGGCAGCTATGCGCGCGCGCATGTAACGCCTGGCTATCGCGCCGGCGACCGATACGAGGTCACCGCCGGTCTTCGCGCAGGTGAGCAGATCGTAGCCGATGGCGGCCTGTTCCTGCAGTTCATGCAAAGTCAATGAGCGATCTTCCTTCGTCCCACCGGGAAGAGCCGCGCTCCCGTTCAATCATCGACCGGATCGTCGGTTCGTCGTTGCAGCAGAAATTTCTTGTCGGCCTGATGACGCTCGTCGTGATCGGCGCCGGCATCTGGGCGCTGCAGCGCCTGCCGGTGGATGCCTATCCCGATCTTTCACCGCCAATGGTGGAGATCATCACGCAATGGCCCGGCCATGCGGCCGAGGAGGTGGAACGTCTGATCACCGTGCCGGTCGAACGCGGCATGAACGGCATCCCGCATACCACCATCAGCCGCTCGATCTCGCTCTACGGACTGTCGGACGTCACGCTCACTTTCGAGGCCGGCACTGACAACTACTTCGCGCGGCAACAGGCGCTCAATCTGCTGCCGGGCGTAAACTTGCCTTCGGGCGTTTCGCCGTCGGTGGCGCCGATGTCGGCGCCGTCAGACCTCATCTACCGCTATGTGCTGGAGAGCCCCGACCGTTCGCCGATGGAGCTCAAAACCTTCGAGCGCTGGATCGTCGAACCCGCATACCGCTCCGTGCCGGGCGTGGCCGACGACTCGGGCTTCGGCGGCGGTGATATGCAATATCAGGTGCTGCTCGATCCCACGAAAGTCGCCGGCACGGGGCTTTCGGTGGCGCAGGTGGAAGCGGCACTCGCGGCCAACAACAGCAATGGCGGGGGCGGTTTCTACACGCAGGGCGGCCAGTTCTACTACGTGCGCGGCAATGGCCGCATCACCAGCATGGAAGACATCGGCAACATCGTGCTCGCCGTGAACAACGGCACGCCGGTGCTGGTGAAGGATGTGGGCACGGTTCAGATCGGCATCGCGCCGCGCCTGGGCGAGTTCGGCTATGAAAAACATGACGACGCGGTCGAAGGCGTCCTTCTCATGCTCACCGGCGAGAAGACGCAGAACGTTCTCAAGCGCATCGAAGCCAAAACCGACGAGCTGAACAACCAGATTCTCCCCCGCGATGTGAAGGTCCATCCGTTTTACGATCTCAGCGATCTCATCCAGCTCACCCGTTCCATCGTGGAGCAGAACCTGCTGCGCGGTATGGTGCTGGTGATCGTGGTGCTGATCTTCTTCCTCTACGACGTCCGCGCCGGATTGATCGTGGCGGCCACCATTCCGCTGGCGTTGCTGTTTGCGTTCATCTGCCTCGACCTTCAGGGTGCGTCCGCGAACCTGCTGTCCATCGGCGCGATCGATTTCGGTATCCTGGTCGATGGCGCAATTTTCATGGTGGAGAATATCTTCCGCCAGATCGCGCTGCGCGAGGGCAGACCATTCAACGTCATGGAGGTGATCCGCGACGCCGCTGCGGAGGTGGATAGGCCGCTCTTCTATGCGGTGGCGGTCATCGTCGCGAGCTTCCTGCCAATCTATGTGCTCTCCGGCCCGTCGGGCGCGCTGTTCAAGCCGATGGCCGACACGATGATCTACGCCCTGATCGGTTCGCTGGTGGTGACGCTGACGCTCCTGCCCGTGCTTTGCGCCTCGTTCATGCGCAAGGGAATCCACGAGCGGCGCAACAAGCCGTTCGAATGGATGAAGGCGCAATATCTCCGCGGTCTGGATTTCTGTCTGGCGCGTCCCTGGAGCACGACCATCGCGGCGGGCGCGCTGCTCCTGGCGTCACTGCTCTTCGTGCCCTTCATCGGCGCGGAATTCATGCCGCAGCTCGACGAAGGCGCGTTGTGGGTGCGTGCGACGATGCCCTACACCATCTCGTTCGACGAGGCTGCGAAAGTTACGCCAAGAATCCGCGCGGTGCTGCATTCGTTTCCGGACGTCACCACGGTGACGTCCGAACTGGGCCGCCCCGACGATGGCACGGATTCGACGGGCTTCTTCAACGTGGAGTTCTTTGTCGGCCTGAGGCCTTACGCCGACTGGACCGGCCCTTATCGCGACAAACCGGCACTGATCGCGGCCATCGACAGAAAGCTCTCATCGTTCCCGGGCATTGTCTTCAACTACACGCAGCCCGCGCAGGACGCGGTGGATGAAGCAGAGACCGGACTGAAGAGCGCGCTGGCGGTGAAGATTTTCGGCACCGACCTCAACGTGCTGCAGGACAAGGGCAAAGCGATCAAGCAGGTGCTGCAGAATGTCCGTGGCATCAGCGACGTGACGCTGGTACAAGAGCTTGGCCAGCCCAGCCTCACCATCGACATCGACCGCGCGAAGATCGCGCGCCACGGCCTGAACGTCGACGACATCAACGCCCTCATCGAAGCGGCCGTCGGCGGCGGCACGGCGACCCAGGTGGTGCAGGGCGAGAAGCAGTTCGATCTCGTCGTGCGCCTGAAACAGCCGTTCCGCGATACGCCGGAGGAAATCGGCGATATTCCGGTGGCCACCTCCGGCGGCCAGCAGATTCCGCTCAAGGAATTCGCCGACATCAAGGTTACCAACGGCGCCTCCTTCATCTATCGCGAGAGCAATTCACGCTATATCGGCGTGCAGTTCTCGGTCGAGGGACGTGACCTGGCGAGCGCCGTGGGCGATGCGATCAAGCAGGTCAAGCAGAAGGTAAGCCTGCCGCAGGGCTACCGGCTGGATTGGGGCGGCCAATACACCGAATACACCGCCTCGCGCGCGCAGATGAATTTCATTCTGCCCCTCACCTTCTTCCTCATCTTCCTCATCCTGTTCGCGCTCTATGGCAACTTCAAATTCCCGTTCATCACAGTGCTGGGCGTGGTGTTGTCGGCGCCCGTTGGCGGCATTCTGGCGCTGTGGATTACGGGCACGCCGTTCTCGGTGTCGTCGGGCATCGGTTTCCTGGCGCTGTTCGGCGTCTCGGTGCTGACGGCGGTGGTCTATATTTCCTACGTCAACGAGCTGCGGCGCGGCGGCATGGCGACGAGTGAGGCGGTCAGGGAAGGCGCCATTGTGAAGCTGCGCCCGATCATGATGACGGCTCTGGTGGCCGCACTTGGTCTGGTGCCCGCCGCCGTCGCAACCGGCGTGGGCACGGACTCGCAGCGCCCGTTCGCTCTCGTGATCGTAGCGGGCCTGATCGCGCGGCTCGCGATCAGCGTCTATCTCATGCCGGCGCTCTATGAACTTGTTGTCAGGGACGGTGACAGGCTGGACGTGTAATAGCGCAGTCTTGCGACGGCGCGAATTTCCGGCAAGTCATGGAAGGTCGCGATTGTGCAACAACCGCGAGTGGTACAGGGCGGCGTCCCGGAAAACCCTGCTCACTCCTTATCCTTTGCTGCAGAGCAAGAGCAATGCCCAAGCCAAGTACGCGGGTTCGAATCCTGTCCGGTGCGCCTATCAAATCAATAACTTAACCAAGACCGCGCTGTCGACATAACCAACCAGTAGGTGTAGGCACTGCAAGTGGCTGTTTTTTATGGGGTTCGGCCTTCTTCGCCGGGGTAAAGACATGATGCAGGAACGGATTGCTTTTGCGTGGTTACCGGAGCTTGCCGCGCGCAGTGGAATTCAAATCATTTGCGTAGCGCTCTGCATCCTGGGATCAAGCGTGTCGTTGAATGCCGCGCCACGAATCAAGAGGTTCGACCCTGCGGGATCAATCGACACCTATGCCTTCGGCATCAATGTCAACAGCGCGATAACGGGATATTACGAGGATAGCGCCGACGTTTATCACGGCTACGTGCGGGCTTCCGATGGGACGATCACGACGGTCGACCCTTCGGGATCGAGAGGCACCTTCGCCGACGGCATCAATTACTATGGCGTGATCGTCGGAAATTACGAGGATGGCAGCGACGTGTATCACGGCTTTGTCCGGGCTTCCGATGGGACGATCACGACGTTCGACCCTTCGGGATCGAGCGAAACCGCTGCCGAGAGCATCAACGATACCGGAGCGATCACAGGATATTTTGACAGTGGCATTTATCAAGGATTTTTGCGGGCTACCGATGGAACGATCACGACGTTCGGCGTTTCGGGATCAAACTTCACCTTTCCCTTTAGCATCAATGCCAAGGGCGTGATCGCGGGATACTACGAGGATAGCAACCGCGTCCATCACGGCTTTGTGCGGGCTGCCGATGGAAAGATCACGACGTTCGATCCGGCGGGATCGATCGATACCTATGCCGTCAGCATCAATGCCAAGCGCTCGATCGCGGGATACTACGAGGATGGCAACGCCGTGGACCACGGCTTTGTGCGGGCTTCCGATGGAACGATCACGACGATCGACCCTTCGGGATCACTCTACACGATCGCCTACAGCATCAATGCCAAGGGCGCGATCGTGGGATCGTACGTGGATTCCAGCGAGGTAGGTCACGGCTTTGTGCGGGCCGCCGATGGAACGTTTACGGTGTTCGACGTTTCGGGATCAACCGGAATTGCTCCCGAGAGCATCAATGTCAAGGGCGCGATCGGGGGATATTACCTGGATGGCAGCGTAGCTCATGGCTTTTTGCGAACAAAGTGAGGTTGTCTTCGTGCGGCAGGTGCCCTGACCGCCCGGTTTGCGCGCGCGCCAGCGACAATTCTCCCGAAGCCCTTGCCGGGCGCCTCAGTTGCATCAAGCGTCGATGCGGTGCGGAACAAGTTTGTTGCCGGTCGATATGGCACCGGTGCTTGCTCCGGTAATTCTGTCTATGGCCAAGTCTTTAAGTTGACCAATTCGGGCGGTTCCTGGAACGAGCACTCGGCATTCCCCGCATTCAAAGCGGCGGCCGCAGCGGTTGACGCCAGATTGCGACAAGCACCCAGTTCTCATTTTCATCCTGCCCGGTGCGCGATGAATCCGGGGCACTTGCATCATTGCGGTTCCAATTCGACGCAAATCTCGTGATAACGCAATCAGGATGCTCAACAGGTGACATGACTTGGGCGTGGATCGGCCCGTTGCCGTGGTCACCGGAGCGACCGGTGGAATCGGCCGCTTCATCGCGCTCGGTCTGGCGCGAGCGGGATATCATCTGGTCCTGATTTGTCGCGACCGCGTGCGCGCGGAGGCAACTCGTGCCTGGATTGCCGATACCACGCCGCATTCCAGCATTGACCTGCGGATCGCAGACCTCTCGCTGCTATCCGCGACGATCGAGATCGGGGGCGACATCGCGGCGAGCTATTCCCGCATCGCCCTCCTGATCAACAATGCCGGCGTATTCGAGGCGAAGCCGGTCACGACCGCGGAAGGCTTCGACCGCGTGCTCGCCGTCAATTTGTTGAGTCCGTTCGCGCTGACACGCGCGCTGCTGCCGTCGCTGATTGCGCACGCGCATTCGCGTATCGTCAACGTCGGATCGTCCACATCCGATCGTGCGCGAATCGATCCGGACGATCTCGTTCTCGGTGATCGCTGGACGATGATGCGTGCCTACAGCCAGTCCAAACTTGCGCTGATGATGATAACTTTCGCATTGGCAAAGCGGCTCGCGGGCACCGGCGTGACGGCAAATGTGGCGCATCCCGGAATGGTGGCGACGGGACTGGTGCGTACCGGCGGCATCATCGGACTCGCATGGGGATGCCTGGCAGCGATATCTCTGACGGAGGAACGTGGCGCCGATACGCCGCTCCATGCCGCGCTCGCCCCCGAACTCGCGACGGTCAGCGGCGCCTATTTCAAGAATAGGGGGTCCGTGCTGCCAAATCGGCAGGCGCTCAATCCACCTCTGCTGGAGCGGGTGTGGATGGCCACAGAACGTCTGGTCGCTTCGCCCGAAAGCGCCGGGCAGAGCTGAACAACATCGCCGCCATTGTAAGCTGACTCTCCAGCCAGAGCTGGGTGCTTGTTGTCCGTGCGCCTTGTCCGAACGGGCCGCGTATGTCGAACACGCGGCGCGAAGGTTCGAACAATGTGGGCTCCAGCACCTGGGAGGCCTTCGGATCCTTTGTCGTTTGGCGCTCGCTTCCCATCCGGCCCATGCACCAGGCGATCAGGCCCGGAGCCATGCGGCTCGCTGCCCGGAATGCTGCGGAAGTGCCACTTATCGACATCTCGCGTCGTCCGCTGACGAAAGCCTGCCAGATGCCCTGCGCGACCACTTCCGGTTGATAGACGGGCCATGCGGGGCGTGCGGGCCGGCCCATGTAGCTGATCGCGTGGCTGAAGAATGGCGTGTTCGCCGCAGGCGGGAAGACGGTGGTCACCCGGATGGGACTGTGTTCGAGTTTGAGTTCGGCCTGAAGCGCCTGACTGAAATTGCACAGCGCCGCTTTCGCGCCGGAGTAGGAAGACATCAGCGGCAGACCATGGAAGACAACGGCCGAACAGACATTGAGGATGGTTCCAGTGCCGCGCGGCCGCATCTGGCTGAGCGCCACACGAGTGCCGTTAACAGAGCCGTGATAGGTCACGTCCGTGACGCGCTTGAAATCGGCCTCGGGCACGTCCAGGAAGCGCCCATAGACGCCGTTGCCGGCGCAATTGATCCAAAGGTTGACGGGACCCAGCGCCGCGACGATCGCGTTCGCCGCCGCATGGAGCTCGGTACTGTCGGTCACATCCGCCTGGGCACAGGCCGCGCGCGAGCCCAGCGCCTCCACATCGCCGCGCGCTGCGGCCAACCCCTCCGCGCCGCGCGCGATCAGCCCCACGCGCCAGCCACGTTGAGCGAAGAGCCCAGCCGTGCATCGACCGATACCCGACGACCCGCCCGTGATGATGACAACCGAAGCAGCGTTATTGCTCAAAACACAAATTCCTCCACGGTCAACCTCTCTGCCAATCATGCCTCGTTGAACTGGAGGAACTCTACGATCACAGGGTCAAGCTCCAAAGTATAGAACGCATATTTGAGACGAATATGTTCAGAATTGACCACCAATTGCCTGTCGCCCGTGTTCGCGAACTTCGGCAGGCGCTGAGCCTGTCGATGTGGTGGGCCGGATCGCAGGCATTGACCAAAAATACGATGAGCGACAGATGAATGCGTCGTCGATTCTGGCGTGCACCGCGAGAACGGTCGCCATGAATGGCTGGAACACCATAAGTCTCCGCGTCTCCGGTCTGCCGGCGTAGCTCTTGTCCAGCATCGAAAAGAACCCTTTTCCGCGGCCGCGGGAGAAGGTAGCGTTCGCGTCCGCTCTCAGGGGAATTTGCACCATGCTCCGCCGCTCGCTCATTGCGCTTGCCGCCGCTTTGTTCGCCGTCGCGCCGCACTCCGCCTCCGCTCAGAAAGTGGTGCAGCTCACACACCAGCCGCCCGCGGGCGCGCTGGTCGAATTGCTGCTCACCGACGGCACGGTGATGGTGCAGTCCTACAACGAGAACACCTGGTACAAGCTCACACCTGACAACAAGGACTCTTATGTGAACGGCACCTGGACGCAACTTGCGAGCCTGCCCTCCGGCTATCAGCCGCTTTATTTCGCCTCCGCGGTGCTCGCCGACGGACGCGCGGTAATTACAGGCGGCGAGTACAATTTCGACAGTTTCGCTTTCAGCAACATGGGCGCGATCTACGATCCGCTGAAAGACAAATGGACGAGTCTCAAGCCGCCGAAAGGCTGGAAAAACATCGGCGATTCGCCCTCGTCGATGCTGCCCGACGGGCGTTTCATGCTGGGAAACAAGTTTCACAGCAAGGTCGCGACGCTCGATCCCTCCACCCTGGAATGGACGGAACTGGTATCCAAGCACAAGAATGAGAAGTGGAACGCGGAGGAGGGCTGGACGCTGATGCCGGACGGCACGATTCTGACCTGGGATGTGCTGGCCAATCCGTTGTCCGAAACCTACAATCCATCGACCGGCAAATGGAAGAACCTTGGCAGCACCGTCGCAAACCTGCAGGGACCGTGCCTGGTTTGCAATTGCATTGAGGTGCCCCCGAAGGACTTTTGTTACTATTCTCCCGGCGAAACCGGACCCGGAATCCTCCGCCCCGACGGCACGGTGTTTGCGACCGGCGCGACGCATCAAGGTGATAGCGCTGCGCATACCGCGATCTACACGCCGGGCGCGGGTTGGGCCGCGGGTCCGGACTGGCCGGATGGCGACCAGGCCGATGACTCATCGGCAGCACTCCTGCCCGCCGGCAACGTGCTCGCGCTGGGTTCGAGCGGCTACCTCTACGAGTTTGACGGCACCCATTTCACGCGCGAGTCCGTGGGATTTGGAATTGGCTCGTACACATCGTTGATGATGCTGCCCACGGGCGAGGTACTCATCGGCGGCTATGAGGTGTACCAGCCGAAAGGCACCTATCAATCGGCTTGGCAGCCGACGATCTCATCGTTCCAGTCAACCGTGAAGCGTGGACAGACCTACAAAATTTCGGGGACACAGTTTAACGGGCTCTCCCAGGCCGCCGCCTTCGGCGACGAGGTTGAGACCGCCACCAACTATCCCCTGGTACGCATCACCAACAATTCGACCGGTCACGTGTTCTACACGCGTACGCACGACCACAGTACCATGGGCGTGGCCACCGGCAACACGCCGGTTTCGACAAATTTCGATGTGCCTTCTGGCATGGAGACGGGCGCTGGTGAACTCGAAGTGGTGGCGAACGGAATTCCGTCGCAGCCGGTTTCCGTGACTGTAAAGTAGTTGCCCGACCGCCTGGAGCTGGTTGAAATGCCCGTCGGCGGCATCGACAGCCCGCTTCCGGGTCGTTTTTGACAAGAGCGGGAATTCATTCGGCCCGGTTGGGAAATGGTACAGCTGTGTGACAACGATAAACTTTGCTCCCGCGAGGCAACGCGCCGGGGCCGCGTTCTCTGCGGCTACGGCTATTTCTCAAGCCTGAATACGGTGCCGCAACCATGACCATCATAGCAGGCGCTGTCGCCCCCTTCGGTAGCTGTCCCGCAAAGATATGTGCCGCTTTTGGCCAGTCCGGCGAGAGGCTGGGCTCCGTCTGTTCCACTGGTGAAGGAATAAAGCACCGTTTCCTTGCCGTTCGCGGATAGTTCGAATTTCGAAACATCAGGGCATCCCCAAAACGTTTTCGCTCCCCGCATCCGGATCAATCCGGCAGATTTCTATTATATGAAATATCTGGCAAGAGGCGCAACCAACTTGCTGCAGACTCTGCATCGGCTCCGGCCTTCCTTCGCCCGCTACCGTTCAGCGTCACTTTCAACTGCAGAGACTGAGGACTGATGTTATCGGGAACTGGAGTGGTACAGGGTGCTGTCGCGAACGAGCCGTGCACTCTGAAAGGCCATACATTCGGAGCACCCGGAATTCGTATCAAACGGGAGACCGCGCCACTGGCGCAGTCTACGCAGCCTGCCCGGCCAGTGCTACCGTGCTTTCGCTGTCCGAATCCACAACGCGCTCCCGGGGCAGATGTAGCCGCGCAATGGTGCCTCGCCCGTACTCGCTCTCGATGGTGAAGCGGCCGCCGTGCAGTTCCACGAGCGACTTGACGATAGGCAGTCCAAGGCCCACGCCCCCTTGCGAACGCGCATAGGAGCTTTCCACCTGCCCGAACGGCTCCATGATGATCGGGAGCTTGTCCGCGGGAATACCCACGCCATTGTCCTGGACGACCATGTCCAAACCGTCCACGGTCCGTTCAACGCGTATCTCAATCAGATCGCCCACGCCCGTAAACTTCACCGCATTAGAGACGAGATTGATAACGACCTGCCGGAGCCTCACCTCGTCTCCGCGCACAAGAATGTTTGTGTCGCCCGACGTGCGAATCTCCTTGCCGGGATGCACGTACCGGCCACCAACTACGGTTAGCGCGTGGTCTACGACAGTGCCGATCCGGATGACGCGATCTTCGAGCTCCACTTTGCCCGAATCAATTCGGGCCGTGTCGAGGACATTGTTCAGAACAGCGAGAAGATGACGCGCGCCCTGCGAAATATCGCCGGCAAATTCCGGTGTTTTTTCCGGGTTCACGCGACCGCCACGTATGAGTTCGGAAAAGCCAATGATGACATTCAGCGGCGTGCGCAACTCATGACTCATATTTGCAAGGAAATGAGTCTTTGCGTGGCTCGCCTGCTGGGCGGCTTGCATCGCGAGGCGCAGCCGGGACTCGACTTCGGTGCGCCGTTCGATTTCGCTATCCCTTTCTGTCAACGTTTTGACCAGTACGGTATTCTTCTGCGCGATGGCGTTTTGGTGACGTTCAAGAAGCGTGTTGCGCCAGGCGATCCAGGCCAATAGCAGAATCGCGGTAAGGATAAAGCTTGCGAACACGATCGCCTGGATTTGTGCCCGCGATGTTCGCAGCTTGATGTCGCGCTCCAGTTCGGCCGATCTGAGGTGCGCTATTTCCAGGTCTTGCCTGGCGAAATCGAACTGCGCCCCGACCAGCGCGAGATTGGCCGAAGCGGCGAGCGAGCGTGCCTGATCGTCCAATCGTTTGAACGCTTCGAGATGGGCCATGGCGAGTGGCAAATCGCCCTCTGCCCGGTATACGTGATACGCAATTTCATGCATGTCGCGCAGCGCCGGCGTGGCCATCTTCAGGTCGCCGCCGCGAAAGACCTTCTGCAGATCCGCGGCCGCGGCGCGAAGATCGCCGCGCCGGTATTCGATCTCGGCCTTCACGCCCCACGAAAGCCGCGCTTCTTCGTCTGAGCCCGTGCTCGACGCAAGCACGAGCGAGCGGTTTGCGGCGCGTTCCGCTTCTGCGAGCTTCTGAACCCTGGCATAGCTCAGAGCCAGATTATTGAGAGTTCTCTCTTGGAATATCGGACTCCTCAGCGAGGCTGCGATGGCAAGCGCCTGCTCGAAGCGTGCAATCGCCTGATCGTAGCGGCCCATCTGCACGTAGACATGGCCGAGATTGTTGGCGGCGGCGAGCGCAACGGCCGAATCGCGAGGAGAGATTTGCGCAGCTTCGCGGTAATACCGGCTGTCACGATCGAAGTCGCGCGCCTCTTCATACAGGTCGCCCAGACCCAGCAGCGCGAGAGACTGGCTGCGGGCAATTCCCAGTTTGGCGAATATGGCTCCAGCCTGCTGATAGTTCCCTAGCGCGCTCGCATAATCTCCGCTCGATTCGGCGATTCGGGCCCGCGATAGCGCGAGGTCGCCATTAAGTTTCGTAAGCCTTCCGTCGTTGGCGGCAATTTGGGCGGCCAGGGTCACCGCGGCGCGCGCTTCCGCGATGCGACTCATCCGCGTCAGAGCTTCTGCCTCTAACCACAATGCAGTCGCAGCGGCGTGACGATACCGCGGTACTCCTTTGTGCCGCTCGGCAATAGCGGCCGCCCGTTGCGACGCGCCCATTGCGTCGTCGGGGTGCGCCATCATCAAACTTTGTGCAGCGCCAACGAGCCGGTCGAATTCATACCAGTCTCGCTGCTCCCCCCGTCCCCCAAAGGCGGCTTTGGCGTGAGCGGTTGCAAGGATCGGCAGAAGTACGCAGAGCAACGATAGCAGAGCCTTGCAGGCGGAAGAGAACCGCCGGCGCACGGCGGTCGCGCGCGAGTCAGTCGACGCCGCCGAGGTGCCGGCCATTGCGACATTCGTTTCGCGATTTGTGTCCAACGTCGGTCTTGACATTTGTGTATTCGCACGTCTCCGCGTCAGCGGCATGTTCCACATCCCCCGAACCTGGCCATTGTCGCGCGGGCGAGATTTAGGGCGCGTAAAGCGTGTGCTATCGGCGCATGCGCGCTTGAGCATCCCCACTCGAGGGTCATAAGGGCTGCGCGGCGACATCTGACGTCCGCCATGACCAGCCGATTTTTCGGCCGATCAACGGGATTTGCTCGGATTCTCAGGCAACAGGGTAACCCCGGTTCCAAGCAAAATTCCTAAAATGCTGCGGAGGATGTTAACGATTTTCCCTAATAATTCCGTTCCGATCCTCTTGGGTGGGGCAGATGCTCGACAGTCCGCCCGGCGGTCTCTACCTCTACCCGCAGCTCTACATGGCAAGAAACGTCGGGCGAGCGCCGCTCAGGGTCCACCACTACCATCCGGACCGCCCGATCGAGAACGAAGTTTACGACTCGAATGTGAGGCTCGAATTGCGCGACGAGTTCGAGCTTCGACCCGGCGAGTCGCTGGAGCGCAACGGATACAGGGACGTGCTCGATTGGGCTCGCGCGGACGCGTCCGGCTTTGTGCTCCGTCTGCGTTCCGAGTCGGTCGGCAACTACGAATGGGCCTTCGATCGGGAAACCCGCGCTCCGAAGGGCGTCACGGTCCTCGACAGCTTGTGGAGTGGTACAGGGGGGCGTCACCGAAACCCTGCTCACTCCTTATCCTTGGCGGCAGAGCAAGAGCAAGACCCGAGTCGGGCACGCGGGTTCGAATCCTGTTCGGTGCGCCAGTCCCGTACAGAAGTGAGAACCGGGCCGTCGAAGTCGCCGGATGTGACGGTTGCGGCGATGGCGGAACTGGGGCCGGTAATGATGGCCTTTTCGCGGTTCAGGATGATTCCCGA
>Ga0182024_10001451_pt1 | contig 61090 bp, 40 predicted proteins | sample P32metaG_FD_120480 | JGI IMG/M metagenome (GOLD analysis project Ga0182024, IMG submission 120480) | Permafrost microbial communities from Stordalen Mire, Sweden - P3-2 metaG (Illumina Assembly) | ecosystem: Environmental > Terrestrial > Soil > Wetlands > Permafrost | place: Sweden: Stordalen...
TTATCCTTTACTCAACCAACCGCGCCACCGTTTCGTCGAAATCTCCCACCGCAATCGTTACTGGAAAGGCAGACCCCGCCATTATCGAGCCCTTATCTAAGGGCCATTCGGAACCGACCCCTTTTGGAACCGACCCCTTTTTGACCCCTTTTTTATCTTTTTGACCCCCTTTTAGTTTAGAGTCAGTGTTTTACAGTGGCCAGGCTTTTGAGGGTTGAAGGGCTTGGGGCTTGTCTGATTTCAATTATGGGCTAGAGTTGTGGCCATGAGTTTAACGCCGCCGCAAACCAAGGCCGATCAGCGCACCAGTGCGCCGGTCGCTCAGCGGCCTTCCATTGTTTTGCCGGTGATTGTTGTTGGGTTGGTCATTATTGGGGGCGCAATTGCATACAAGATGTTTCAAACTCCACCGCCCGCTCCCCCACCGGTGGCAACGGTCACGCCTGCTCCAAATCTCCCCGCAGTCCGGCCTATTATGCCCCGCACGGAATCTGCCGAAGCTCCCACGGCACCAGCCGCCTCGGTGCCCGAGGCGGCTCCGACGCCTGCGCCCGCCCGCGTTGCTCCGCCGAGCCAACCGACCGTCGATTCGCGGCAGTTGATGTCCAGCCTGACGTCGCTTGATCCCAAGGGCCCGATTACCCTGGAGGACGCCCAAAAATGGAAGGCAAGCCTGCAACAATTGGTGCAACAGGGGCCTTCGTCCGTGACCGCCATTCGGGAATACCTGGCCCAGAACCAGGACGTGAGTTACGCCGGGGCGGTGGGCGCCGAGCAACTGGGCTACTCATCCCTCCGGTCAGGTTTGTTGAACGCTTTGGGGGAAATCGGCGGGCCGGAATCCACGGCGGCCATGCTCCAGACTTTGCAAACGAGCGTCTTTCCAACCGATATCGCGACACTGGCGACGACCTTGGAACAACAAGCGCCCGGGCAATATCAAAATGATATTCTGTCGGCGGTCCGGTCACAATTGGCCCTGGCGGCGCAGGATCAACTGGGCAACGCCAACGTGGGCCCGTTGTTTCAACTCCTGGCCGGCGCCGCGGGCAATGGCACAGATGTTTCGGCGGACTTGACGCAGTATGCCTCTAAATGGCCCTACTACGCGGCGATCGAATTGGCCAATCTTCCCAATGGCGCGGGTGTTACCGCCCTCATTCAGATGGCGCAAAACGACGCAGGCGGAAGTCAATCCGCCGCAGCGCAAGCCCTGGCCCAACTCGCGTCACAGAACAGCCAGGCCCTCAACTCCTTGCTGAACATGGCCAAGCAAGGACAACTTTCCGACTCCCAACTGGCCCAACTCGCGCCCTATTTAGGCGGACGCGAGAATAGCTTGGGTGCCCCGACCAATCCGGGTGGAACCAGTTCCCAGGGAATTCATATTGCCAATGGCAACCAGGACTATTCGGCCGCCGAGTACTCTGGCTCCCTGACGCCCGACCAAGTCATCCAACGGATTTCGATCATCGACCAGCTTTTGCAAAACGTCCCCGCCGACGACACCATGGGTCAACAAGCCCTGCAACAGCAAAAAGCCAATCTGGGAAGCCGGCCGGCGAAATAGGCAAAAATGCCCGTTTTTCCCCATGTCACCAGTATTGGTGACTGGCGGTAATTCTGGATTCTGGTAAGGTTGTCGTGTTGATGGTGCAAAAATGCAGGTTTCCGTGTGTGTTGAAAAGGCGTTTAACTGCGGCGCCGCACTTTAAATCGATTTAGTGTTGGTTAGTTGGTTCTCATAAGAAAAGCCGGGGGGAGGGTCCCCCGGCTTTTGCTTTTTTTATACCGAGAAGTCTCCCGGAATTCCCCGCTCGGACCAGGGTGAAGTTCTGCTACCCGGAAGGTGTTGCGGCGGGCGCTGGGTTTCATTACGCTGGTGCCATGAGCTTTGCTTCGCTTGGACAATTTCCCCAATACCGTCCGCGGCGCTTGCGGCAGTCGGCGGCGCTGCGCCGCCTCGTGCAGGAAACTTCGCTGCAGGCCGGTCAATTGGTTTTGCCCTTGTTCGCGCGCGTCGGCCGAAAGGCGCGTGTGCCGGTCGCGTCGATGCCGGGAGTTTTTCAATTGTCGCCGGACCAAATCGTCCCAGAGGCGGCGGCGGCACAGGCGGCCGGAGTGGGCGGGGTGATGCTGTTTGGAATTCCCGAGCGCAAGGATGAAAAGGCTTCGGGCGCTTATGCGGCCAATGGCATCGTGCAGCAAACGGCGCGCTTGATCAAAAAGGAATTGCCCGATTTGCTTGTATTGACAGATGTGTGCCTGTGCGAATACATGAGTCACGGCCATTGCGGTGTGATTGGCCGGGACAAACACCGGGGAGTGGACAATGATGCGACGCTGGCATTGCTGGCCCGCACGGCGCTGAGCCACGCGGAGGCGGGAGCGGATATCGTTGCGCCCAGCGACATGATGGATGGCCGGGTGGCCGCGATCCGGCGAGCGCTGGATCAGCACGGATTTTCCCAGACACCCATTCTTTCTTATGCGGCGAAGTTCGCCTCGGCTTATTACGGGCCGTTTCGCGAGGCGGCGGAGTCCACGCCCAAGTTCGGCGACCGCCGCGCTTACCAAATGGACGGCGCCAACGCGCTGGAGGCGTTGCGCGAGGTGGCCATGGATATCCGCGAGGGAGCGGACATGGTCATGGTCAAGCCGGCCTTGGCGTACTTGGATATTTTGCACCGGGTCAAGACGGAATTTGGCTACCCAACGGCGGCTTATGCGGTAAGCGGGGAATACGCAATGATCAAGGCGGCAGGGGCCAAAGGCTGGATTGATGAACGGGCGGTGACGTTGGAGACGTTGCTGGCGATGCGCCGGGCCGGGGCGGATTTTATTGTGACCTACTCGGCGACGGAGGCGGCGCGATGGCTCGAAGAAACGTAAGGTCAGTTCGCGAACAAACGCCAAATCAGAATAATAACAATCGCCGCAATAACGCTGATCACGGCGATGAAAATCTTTGTGCCGGTATTGCTCTTCTTGGCGAAAGCGCTTTTTTCGAAGCTGACGGTCGTGCCCGGTTCCTGGCCCAGCTTGACACCCTGGGGAATGACCATGGTTTGATCGGGCAGCTTCTTGGGCGCAACGGGTTTGGCGCTGGCATCTTCCAGGCGCATCTCGATCTGGCCCAAACGCAGAATATTGCCGGGTTTCACCGCGGCTTCGCCCGACACTTGGTTGCCATTGATAAACGTGCCGTTGGTGGAATTGAGGTCGCGCACGATAATCTCGGCGCCACGCAACAAAATTTCGCAGTGATGGCTGGAGACCGAAGGTTCAGGAACGGGAAAAGTATTATCTTCAACCCGGCCGATGGTGGTTTTGTCCACCGTCAGTTCATGAGCTTTGCCCGTCAATCCTTCGCTGAGAATTACTAGTCTTGCCATATCGGCGTTCGTGATTATGTCTGGTCAATACCGCAAGTCAAACCGTTTTCCTGTCAAATGTTTTGGAAAAAGAAAACCGGGCGCGAGCGAATGGAAAGACGCCTTCACGATTTTTGAATCATGGCGCGAAACTGCGCGAACAACGGCGTGGAATCGTGCGGCCCCGGCGACGCTTCGGGATGATATTGCACGCAGAAAACGGGCTTGTTCTTGTGGTGCAGACCTTCGACGGTTTGATCGTTGAGGTTGACCCGGTCAACCACCACCTCGCCCGGCAGAGTTTTAGGATCAACAGCGAAGCCATGGTTTTGCGAGGTGATTTCGACCTTGCCGGTGGCGAGATTCTTGACCGGTTGATTGCCGCCGCGATGGCCGAACTTGAGTTTGAAAGTTTTGCCGCCCAAGGCTTGGGCCACAATCTGGTGGCCGAGGCAGATGCCAAAAATCGGCACGCCGCTCTTGATCAAATCGGATGTGGCTTGCACGGCGTAGTCGAGCACGGCCGGATCGCCCGGTCCGTTGGAAAGGAAAATGCCAGCGGGCTTGTATTTTAGCGCCTCGGCGGCCGGGGTGGTCGCGGGGACGACTTGGACCTTGAAACCGTGCTGGCGCAGGCGGCGCAATATATTGTACTTCATCCCAAAGTCGTAGGCGACTATGGGAATGTCCGCCGGCGGCAGAGTCTCCGGCGGGACGGGGTTGTGGGGGCCGCGCGGCAATTGGAAGCTGCCGCTTTGCACGTCCTTTTCATCCCATAAAAACGGCTCTCGATGCGTGACGACTTTTACATAGTCCATCGCCCCCAAGCCGGGCCAGTTCTTGGCGCGGGCCACCGCTTCCTTCGGCGCAATGTCCTCCGTGGAAATAAAGCCGTTGAGCGCGCCGCGCACGCGAAGCTTTTTAGTGAGGGCGCGGGTGTCGATGCCTTGAATGGCCGGGATGCCGTTTTTTTTCAGGTATTCGGACAGGGAAATTTGCGCGCGCCAATTGCTGACCACGGGAGAAAGCTCGCGAATGACAAAACCAGCGACATGCGGCTGCCAGGATTCAACATCCATTTCATTGACGCCGTAATTGCCAATGAGGGGATACGTCATTGTAACGATCTGGCCTTTGTAGGAAGGATCGGTCAAAATCTCCTGGTAACCGGTCATGGACGTGTTGAAACAAACTTCCCCACAGGCTTGGGCGCGGGCGCCAAAACCGCAGCCAGGAAAGACCGAACCATCCTCGAGGGCTAGAATCGCATTCATCAAATTAGTCCGCCTGCGGAATGTAGGGAGATTGGCGGGCTGGTCAAGGCAAATACTTCTTCTTCACTTCATCGAGTTTGCCGATCATGGCGGGGGGTCCGCCGGCCATGTATTCATAATTGGTCCAAACAACCTTGCCGTCAGCCTTCAAGACAATCAAAGTTGGGTAACCATGGACCTTGTACTTCGATTGCAACGCTTCATTGGCATCCTCCAGTGCGGCGGGCTGTTTCTTCAACGGAAAATCGACCTCGACGAGCACGAGATTTGTTTTGGCGTAGTTGAGGAAATCGGGTTTTGAAAAAATGTCCGCAGTGAGCCGTTTGCACCCGATGCACCAATCAGAGCCGGTGAAATTGAGCAAGACCAGTTTATTTTCCTTCTTGGCCTGGGCCAGGGCATCAGGAACGCTGGTCAGCCAGGGCACATCAGCCGCGAGCAACTGGCCGGCCATCCAGCAGGCGAGCAGAGTGAATATGATTTTTTTCATGACCGTCGTGATTAGACCTCAATCCGCTCCGATTATTCACGCATCCGATCGGTTGCGCAACCACAACCCTAGTGCCCCCTTCACCAGGACAATCGCATTTAAAAGACAGGCAAAATGGCAACCACCGCTGGCATGACACCGGCATGTTCTCCTCGCGCTTATGGTGGCGAAGGCCGGGCTTCCGCCGGACAAGGCCGAGTCGAACCAATCCACACCCGGCAAAAATGCTGTCCGAGCTGTCCGAAATGTTTCAATCCTTGGGTGCAACATCCCGCAGTTTGACCCGGAGGTTGCGGAAACTTCTCTTTGCTTGGCCACCCCGGAAGATGTCGTGACTCTTTTCGCTGCCCAGGCTGCTCTTTACGGCTTCGCCGAGATGGTCACGGAACTGGTGCGGCGAATACCGGACACGGCCTTCACATGAACAATAATCAAGTATGCAGTAATTGGAAGATTGCAAATTCTTCATAATCCAGCTCTAATGAAGGCATGTTAGCGGAACAGCGATTGAATGCCGCATGCAAACGAATGACCCAATCAATCTTCTACCATTGAAACGCGCGTTTTGTTTTGGTATCCAACTATATTGTTTTTTGTTTTGCTTTGCCGCTTTTGGTGCAGATGCAATTTCCCGGACGTATAATTACAAAGGTTTTGATACCAATGGAAATTTACTCGTAGAAGGGATCCTCACTCTCCGCACGGATGAAACCATTCAAGTCAAGGGCGATTGGAAATTACAAGTTCTCGACCAAAACAAATTAAAGGAGTTGGGCCCGCAAGATGGCTCCGGGGAAATAGTAGGGCAATTAAAAGGTGACCGCATCTTTTTGAACCTGAATCCGGATCAGTATGAGAATAACATTTTTTTGGACGGCAAGGTCACGAAAGCGAACGTTTTCAAAATCAGCGGGAAGTGGGGATTTTATGGCTTTGTGGGCAAATTAAATGAGGGCATTTTCGAGATGGTGAGAAAGAAGGACCTGCTCAGATGAAACTCGCGTTGCCGTTGTGGAGCAGAGAGAGAGTCCAAATGGGAAATCCCGATTTATATTCCAAAATCATCCTCTGCCTCCGGCTTGTTCTGCGCGGCGGCTGTCTAATTCTCGTCGGCTCCCTTTTGCCTGCCACAGCATTAATGGCCCAATCGCCCGTTTTCGTGAAGGTTGACACACTATCTCCCGGCCGTGCGATTCCAGCTGATTACAGCGGGGCGAGTTATGAAACGGTAAATTTAAAAATTGGATCGAGCGGAATCAGCGGTTACCTTTTCGACTCTACGAATACCCAGGTTGTCTCACTGTTTAAGCAGCTCGGAATCAAATCCCTTAGAATTGGAGGGTCGACGGTGGACAGGAATGGGGACTTCATACCGGCAAACCAAGATATCGATGCCTTATTTCGCTTTGCCCAGGCTGCCGGCGTGAAGGTGATCTTTTCAGTGCGTCTGCTCAAGGGCAACGCTTCGCAGGATGCCTCGATCGCCAAATACGTTTGGGACAACTACCGGCAATACCTTGATTGTTTTTCCATCGGCAATGAACCGGATCTTTACGGCGACAAAGATCCGGAAATAACTGATTATTCAACCTATCTTGCCAAATGGAGAACCGTCGCCTCCGCCATCACGAATGCCGTTCCGAATGCAAAATTTGGAGGACCAGATTCAGGCTCCGGGCGCACGTCCTCTCGGGTGGCGAGATTTGCCTCCGATGAGGCAGGGTCAGGAATCATTAAATCCATTTTCTTCCATTATTATGTCGGTGGAAGCTCCAAGCGCTTAACGATTCCAACGATCATTGATGGTGTTCTGTCAACAAACTGGGACAATAAAAATTACCCGGCTGCTTACACCACCACTGGCGGCTCGATATTACCCATGGGCTTTCCTTATCGGTTCACCGAGGCGAATAGCTACTATACCGGCGGAGGGACCATAGGAATTGCCGGCGGGAATAACTGTTATGCCACAGCGTTGTTTGCGCTGGATTTTATGCACTGGTGGGCATTGCATCACTGTAGTGGAGTAAATTTTCACACTACAATGCATCCGACCAATTGGTGGAAATATAATGGAACCATATACCTGGATGCGAATGGCAGCTTTCAGGTTCGTCCGATGGGATATGGCATCAAGGCGTTTGATTTGGGAGGACACGGCAATGTGGTGCCGGTGACACTAACCAACACGAACTTGCTTGATCTGACCGCCTACGCCGTTGGCGATAGTACGAATGTCTTTGTAACTCTTATCAATAAGGAGCATGACATGGGCGCGCGCTCTGCGGCTGTGACAATCATGCCCAATGGCGTTACCCCGGGCAGCACTGCGGCGGTCATGTTTCTTGAAGGTCCCGGCCCTTCGGCGACGAATGGAGTCACACTTGGGGGAGCGCCTATTACTAGCGATAGCGTATGGCAAGGACAATGGATGGCATTGAATCCGGCTGCCAACGGCCAATGCACGGTGACCGTACCTGCGGCCTCCGCCGCGATTGTGAGAATCAATGCCCTGCATCTTTAAAGATAACATGGGGCGTCAGGTGTAGCGGATTCTCCCTCACCTGACGACCCATGTTATCTTTACGTTTTCAAACAGGCTCTAAGATTTAGATTTTATTCACGGGGAATTAGTAATCGTGTTTGACTTGGCGAGTCGATCTCGGGCTTGGCTGTTTGCATCCTGAAAAGAATCCGTGCCGACCGCCGCGCCCCCACCCAACCACCCCTATTGCGCCCACAAACAGAGTGCCGATCAACAAACCGATGAGTTTCCATTTTTTCCTATTGTGAAGTACACCACCCCATCCCCATCACTCCAACGAATCAGAGCTACCGGGCATGACACCGGCAAGAAGTGTCGTCGGGGCCCGGCGATCAAATTGATCGGAGTGGCGAGCGCCAACAACGAAATGCAAGGAGGATACTTGCATATTTACATTGACGGAAGGCCGGAAAATGGTTAGTGTTTTCAGACAAAAACTGCGTAACTGCAACGATGCCCTGATGGCCCATTTCAGCGCTTCCTGGAGCGCCACCGGGTTCTGTGGAAAAAACAAACGTGGAACGGTCAGCGTGCGCCTCTTTTATAATGTAACCAATAATGCAAAAGCCAGAGTCACAATATAGGTCTGACATTGACGGCCTTCGCGGGATCGCCGTCCTCTTTGTGCTGGCCTTTCATGGGTTCGCCCGGCTTTTGCCCGGCGGGTTTATTGGGGTGGATGTCTTTTTTGTCATCTCCGGCTATCTCATTGCCTCCATTTTATATCGGGACCTCCAAAAAAACCGGTTTTCCATTGCTGGATTTTATCAACGGAGAATAAAACGCATTTTCCCGGCATTGATAACGGTGTTGGCTGCGGCTTGCATTCTCGGCTGGTTGCTGCTGTTTCCTTTCGAGTTCAGAAGTTTTGGAAGGCATTTGATCGGCGGCATTGCTTTCGTCTCGAATCTTCAACTCTGGCGGGAGACGGCGTATTTTGATAACGACGCCAGTCTTAAACCTTTGCTGCACTTGTGGTCGTTGGGGGTGGAAGAACAATTCTATCTCCTGTTTCCAATTATTCTGTGGTTTGCTTATCGGAAAGGCTTCGCCACTCCTCAATTCCTCGGTCTTTTGACGGTTATGTCTTTTGCCCTTTATGTCCTTGGCTCGGCGACTCATCCCATTGCCACGTTCTTCCTTCCTGTAACACGGCTTTGGGAACTTCTCATCGGCGCGACGCTGGCGGTGTTGGAGCAAACCCGCTCCGGATCTTCGGCGCGTCCGGTGCCGGCATTTGTTTCCGCCGAGACGCCGGCAATACGCCTCGTCAAAAATGCCGGTTCGATTTTGGGGTTTGCCATGATCATCGTCGGGGGCTTCTGCATCAACCCGGCCATTACTTTTCCCGGTTTCTCCGCGCTGCTGCCGACCTTGGGAGCGGTGCTTGTGATCATAGCCGGGAAAGAATGCGCGGTGAACCGATGGCTTGTGGGCAACAAGTTTCTGGTCGCCGTGGGCCTGATCAGCTACCCGCTGTATCTCTGGCACTGGCCGCTGCTGTATTTTGGGAGGATACTGTCGCCCAATGGAATCTCCAACCTCGCCATCGTCGGCGTTTTGGCGGCCTCAGTGGTGCTGGCCTGGCTCACGTTCGTGTTCATAGAAAAGCCGATAAGGTTCGGCGGCGCTTTTGGCGGCAGGAAGGTGCTGACTCTCTGCATCGGCATGACCGGCCTTCTGGTTGTCGGCATTCTTGCGGTGCGTGGGACGCTGTCGCCGAGATTGGGCCTGAATCCCTTTTGCACCGAACTCGAAGAAATCGAAAAGGAGAATTTCTACCCGTTTAAAGACAACTTCCAGCGTGCCTCTGGATTCAAGAAAGACGTCGAAATTGCCCGGGGCGCACATGATCAAGCCATTTTGTTCATCGGCGATTCCCACATGCAATACTACTGGCCCCGCGTTGATATGGAACTGACCAAGTTACAAGCTCATGCGCGACCCGTCATTTTCGTCACGGCGGGCGGGTCCCCGGCGTTGCCAAACGTCAACCGAATCGAACCGGGTTATGCGTGCGACAAGTTTTTTGATTTCGCCATGCAGGAGGCAGTCAAGACGAATGTCAGCGCTGTTGTTTTCGGTTGTTATTGGGAGATTTATTTTATCGGTGGATTTCCCGACAAACAGAAACTAGCGCCGATTTATCGAGTGGGCGACACGGAAAAGGCCCCGGTGCGCCTGGGCAGCCCCGCTGCCAACCAAGTATTCGCGGAATTTGGCCAAACGATTGCCACGCTGACCCGGATGGGCAAACACGTCTATGTGATTCTTCCCGGGCCGGAGTCTTCAACCTGGGCGCCGTATCGGGTCGCCAGGACCTCCGCTGTCACATCCATTACCCGGCAAGTGGGGGTGGCTCGAAAAGATTTTGAATCTTTCATTTCGCCGGTTAAGAAGCCGCTGATCGACGTCGTCGCGCGCAACGGCGGGCAGACCATAGACCCGCTCGATTTTTTCGAAGAGGACGGTTTTTTTAATGGCAAAACCGCCGAGGGCCGGTTTCGTTTCAGAGATTCCGATCACTTGCGTCCATTCTACATAATGGACAAAGCGTCGTTTCTGGACCCGCTCCTCCACGCCAAAGGGTATATGCAATAACCGTATCCGTTCGCCTTGATTTGCGGCCCTAATCCCCAGCTTTTAAACGGTAAATAATGCAAGATTCTCTATTCCGCGATTGACCTTTCTAGGCTATATTGGGGGCTTGGAAGACCGCACAATGAGCAATTCAAAGCCAAATGGGTGCCAATGATGGGTTCTAAACGAAATAAATCGTTGCGCGAATCCATGCGAGGAGCCTCGAAATTGATTTGGGCGGCGTTGCTGGCAGCGCCGGCGCTGGCCTTGGCGCAAACCAATATGGCGGTTTATTCCAACTCGCTGGTCAACGGTTGGCAGGACACCAGTTACAACTGCGCTGTGAACTATGCCACGCCTTCACCGGTCTATTCCGGCAGCGGATTTTCCGTCAGTGCGACCATTGGCGCCGTCTATGGCGGCATTCAAATGTCTCATGCTCCCATGACGAATTCCGGCTTCGGCAGCATCAGCTTCTGGCTCAACGGCGGCGCCAGCGGCGGGCAATTTCTCAAAATGTACGGCACTCTGGGCACGGCGAACGGGGCGCAGGCCGCGCGCTATTTTTTGAACATGCCCGCTTCCAACACCTGGCAGCAATACACGGTTTCGCTGTCGTCCCTGGGAGTGGCGAATGCGACAAACTTCACCGGTTTCGCCATTCAGGACGCCGCCGCGATTTCGTCCGAACCCACCTTTTACCTGGATGACATCCAACTCGTCAACAGCGCCGCAGCGCCGCCGGCGCTGCCGCAATTGACGGTCAATGCCGGCCAATCCATCCGGACGGCTGACGCGCGCTGGTTCGCCATCAATACACCGATTTGGGACAGTAATCTTGACACGCCCGAGACGCTGACTTTGCTGACTAATATGGGCGTGCAGGCCTTGCGTTTTCCCGGGGGTTCCGGCTCCGACCAATTCAACTGGCTTTCTAACGCTGACGTCGTCGTTGTCGATCCGTGGAAAACGACTCTGGCCAGTTTCATTCAAGTGGTGACCAACCTGAACGCGCAAGCGATGATCACGTTGAACTACGGCTCGGGCACTTCGAATGAAGCGGCGGCATGGGTGGCGTATGTCAATGCCGAGACAAATAACACACGGTCCTTGGGTGTGGATTCAACCGGCTTCAACTGGCAAACGGCGGGCTATTGGGCCTCGTTGCGCGCCGCCGCGCCGTTGGCCGCGGACGACGGCGAAAACTTCCTCCGCATCTCGCAGCCGGCGCCGCTGGGATTCAAGTATTGGGAGATTGGCAACGAAGTTTACGGCTCGTGGGAAACGGACCAGAATAGCCCGGCTCATGATCCTTACACGTATGCGGTGCGGTCCAAGGGCTACATCTCGTTGATGAAAGCAGTTGATTCGACGATCAAGATCGGTGAGGTGGTCATTCCTGGCGTCAGCAACTATGTCAATAATACCAGCCATCCGGCGGTGGACCCGGTCACGAAACAGACCAACTACGGTTGGACGCCGGTGGTGCTGGCGACTTTGGCAAGTTTGGGCGTCACGCCGGACTTCGCCATCTACCATAATTACCCGGAGAATCCAGGCTCTGAGTCCGACCATTACTTGCTGGCATCTTCAAGCGGATGGGCCTCGGCGGCGTCGGACTTGAGGTCTCAAATCAACGATTACCTTGGCGCCAATGGCGCGGGCGTTGAATTGGTCTGCACGGAAAATAATTCGATTTCCTCCAACCCCGGCAAACAATCCGTCAGCCTGGTCAACGGCCTTTACAAGATGGACAGCCTGGCCCAACTCATGCAAACGGAGTTCAATGGGCTTTTCTGGTGGGATTTGCGCAATGGCGCCGTGACCTACGGCAATATGAGTTCGGCTCTTTATGGCTGGCGCGAATATGGCGATTACGGAACGGTTTCGCAGCTTTATCCAACCTATTACACGACGGAACTCATGACGAATTTTGCGCAGGCCGGCGATACGGTGGTTGCCGCTGCCACTGATTATTCGCTGCTCTCGGTTTATGCGGCGCGGCGGCAGGACGGGAGTTTGACAGTGCTGGTGATCAACAAAGATCCTGTCAACACTAACACCGGACAAATTGCGGTGGCGGGCTTCACCCCGGCATCCACTGTGGCGGTCTATTCGTACGGGATTCCCCAGGATACTGCCGCGGAAACCGGCACGGGCTCGCCGGACATTGCTCAAACCTCGATTGCCGTGACGGGAACCAACATCACCTACGCCTTCCCGCCTTACTCCGCCACTGTGATTGCGCTCTCCCCCGCGCCAGTCCTGTTGCAAGACCAATTCGGCTACATCACAAATACCGACGACACGAATACCATCACCCTGACCAATTACACCGGACCTGGTGACGCTCTCGCCATTCCCACGAACATCAACGGCCTGACGGTCACTGGCATCGGGGCCAATGCTTTTTATAGCGCTGGGGTCACGAGCGTCACGATTCCTAACGGCGTGACTTGCATCGGTGATGATGCATTTTATAAGTGCTACGCCCTGACCAATGTGGTGATTCCCGGCAGCGTCGTCAATATCGGAGAGGATGCCTTCCAATTCTGCACCAACCTGGCCAATGTGGCGATTTCGTCCAGCGTTACCAACATTGGGGCCGGGGCTTTTGTAAATTGCAGCAGCCTGATGGCGATAACGGTGGATGCCGCTAACACGTTTTATAGCAGCGGCGATGGAGTTTTGTTTGACAAGGACCAATCCACACTGATTCAATTCCCGGGCGGATTGGGCGGCAATTACACGATTCCCTCCAGCGTCACCAACTTCGGGGAGTATCCGTTTCTCAGTTGCGCCCACCTGGCCAGTGTGATCATTCCCGGGAGCGCCACCAGTCTCCCGGCCGGTATGTTCGAAGGCTGCACCGGCCTAACCAATGCCACCCTTTCCAATGGCGTCACCAGCATCGGCAACGAGGCTTTTCAATACTGCAGCAGCTTGCCCGGCATCGCGATCCCTGCCAGTGTCACCGACATCGGATTCGAGGCTTTTCAATACTGCGCCAGCCTGACCGCGATCACGGTGACTGCGCCAAACTCGTATTACAGCAGTTTGAACGGAGTGTTGTTCGATGAGAGCCAAACCACGCTCATTGAATACCCGGGCGGATTGGGCGGCAGTTACACGGTTCCCGGCAGCGTCATCAGCATCGCAAGTTCAGCCTTCGCGGGATGCTCCAACCTTACCGGCATCGGCTTCCCCAGCGGCCTGACCAATATCGGGGCCGATGCGTTCCTGCAATGCACGGGGCTGATCAACGTCATCATCCCCAACGGCCTTGTCAATATTCAGAATGGCACGTTCCTTGGTTGCAGCCAATTGGAGAGCTTCACGATAGCCGCCAGCGTCACCAACCTCGGGGCGGGCGCCCTGGCCCAGTGCAGTTCGCTGACCAGCATCTTTTTCCTTGGCAACGCCCCCACCGGCGATCCGACTGTGTTCGCTTTTGACAACGGCCCGACGGTTTATTATTTGTCGGGGACAACCGGCTGGAGCAACACCTTTGCCGGTGTGGGAGCCGTGCCCACAACGGAGCAAAACCAATCCCAATTCACTTGCACGACAAATGCCGGGGTCATCACCATCACCGGTTACACCGGGCCGGGCGGCGCTGTGACGATACCCAGCAGCATCAACAGCCTGACGGTCACCAGCATCGGGTCGAACGCGTTCGAAAACTTCACCAATCTGACCGGCGTGACCATTCCCAGCAGCGTGACCAGCATTGGGGCGGCGGCGTTCGCATTTTGCACCGGCTTGACCAACGTCACGATTCCCCAAGGAGTCACCAGCATTGGGCAGGGCGCGTTCTATGGATGCGCGAACCTGGCCAGCGTCACGATTCCAAGCAGCGTTACCAACTTGGGGGAATATGGGTTCCAAGGCTGCGACCTCCTGACCAACATCACCATCGCCAACGGTGTCACCAGCATCGGGGAATATGCGTTCTATGGTTGCGGCGGCCTGACCAGCATCACCCTTCCCGTCAGCGTCACCAACATTGAGGCGGATGCTTTCGAAAGCTGCCCCGATCTCAACAGTGTCTATTTCGCCGGCAATGCTCCCGCGGCTGATGCGACTGCGTTCAATGGTGACCCCAACGCAACGGCTTATTATTCGCCGGGCACCAGCGGCTGGAGCAACACTCTGGCTGGTTTGCCGGCTGCGCCGGAACTGCAATCGCAATTCAGTGGCACGGTGACTAACGGAGCCATTACCATCACCGGTTACACAGGGCCAAGTGGCGCGGTGACCATTCCCACCACCATCGGCAGCCTGTCGGTTGCCAGCATTGGCTACGAGGCGTTCTATGGCTACGCCAACCTGACCAGTGTCACCATTCCGTCCAGCGTAATCAGCATCGGGGCGTCGGCATTCTCGCACTGCACGGGCCTGACCAACGTCACGATTTCCCCCGGGGTCGCCAGCATTGGACAGGCTGCCTTCTACAGGTGCAGCGGCCTGACCAGTATCAGCATTCCCAGCAGCGTCACTAACATCGGGGGATATGCGTTCCAACTCTGCGATGGCTTGACCAATGTCAACCTCGCCTACGGCATTACGAGCGTTGGGGATGATGCGTTCTATGGCAGCGATGGCCTGATCAGCGTCCCCCTTCCCGCCAGTGTCACCAATATCGGGAAGGATGCGTTTGCCTACTGCACGGGCCTGACCAGGGTGGCCATTCCCAGTAGTGTCAATACCATTAATGATTACGCCTACGCCTGGTGCGCCAACCTGGCCAACGCCATCATTCCGGCCAGCGTCACGAACATTGGGTACGGCACGTTCACTGAGTCAACCCAGCTCGCCGGCGTCTATTTCCTGGGCAACGCTCCCAGCATCGCCGGTCTGGCGTCGGATGGGCCTGTGTTCTATGGCGACAACAGCGTGACGGTCTATTATTTGCCCGGCGCCACCGGCTGGAGCAACACGTTTCAGGGTGTTCCGGCCTTGTTGTGGAACCCGCTGATTCAAACCAGCGGAGCCGGATTCGGAGTCAATAATAATCAATTTGGATTCAACATTGCGGGCACAGCCAGCATCCCCATCGTGGTGGAAGCTTGCACCAATTTGGTTAACCCCGTTTGGACGCCGCTGACGAACGTGCTTCTCACCAACGGTCTGTTCCATTTCAGCGAACCCATGCAGGCGAATCGCTCCAGCCGCTACTACCGCGTCAGTTCGCCGTGAGTTTTGCCCATTCCTCCCATCGGTTTAGCGCGGATTCAGATAGTTTGCCAGGGCCATGATTGGAAAAACCTTGGGGTAAACCGGATACTCCATATACAAAATACCGGGATGGCCGGTGCCGACCACGGAGCCATCGCGCCAGGATTCTGACTCGCTCCGGGTGTCCAAAAGATAATTGACAGCCTTGGAGACGGCACCCGTCTCTCGCAGCCCCATTTCACAGAGAAACTCAAGCACCCACGCGGTTTGCGTGGGGGTGCTTGTCCCCCGGCCGCGATGGTCGTTGTCAACGTAAGACAATGTCGATTCTCCGAAACCGCCATCGGCATTTTGAAAACTCATCAGCATCCGGGTGGCCCGCTGCAAATAGGGCGCTTGCGGCGATTCCCCTACTCGCAGCAAACCGGTCCCGGCCTGGGTCGTGCCATATAATGTGTTAATGCCCCAGCGGCCTTCCCACAGACCCGTGGCAGAATCCTGGGTTCGATGCAAAAATCCCACCGCGCGCCTGACGGCTCGGGAGTGCCTCGTGTTGAATCCATAAGCGCCCAGCGCGGAGAGCACATGACCGGTGTTGTCGGCTGAACTGCCATCGAACAATTCCACTGAATCGGTCAGATTCCGCGCAATCAGTTTTACCATCCGGTTCCCCACGTTGTCCTGATCAAAAGCCCCCCAACCGCCGTCCGAACTTTGCCGTTGCAAAAGCCAGTGCAGCCCCCGCTTCCGGGATTCCGCCGCGCCCGGGCGCTCAATCAAAGGCCCCATTTTCTGCAGGAACACCAATGCCCGCGACGTGTCGTCGACATCCGGGTACTGCTCAAAGTCGCGTCCATAGGGAAAGCCCCCCTCGGCCGTCTGAATATCGTATAGATTCGCGGCGGCGGGCATCAGCGGACTGCTTGGGCCTCCGGCCTGAGCCAGCGCTTGGGCCGCCAAGATCGTGTCCCAGACCCCGCCGTCCATCAGGCAGCCCAGGTAGTTCCCCTTGCCATGGTTGAAATACAGTTGGTCCACGTACCCCAGGCTCTGTTTGATCGCCTGCGGAATGGCGGGAAAACGGCCGGGATGTTTCCGGTAAAAATGATCCAGCACCGCGACGCTGAACAAGGTCGAGACCGTGTATCCCCCCCAGCTTCCGTGTTTGCGCTGCTGCCGAAGGATTTTGTTGACTAAAAATCCGTCATACCAGGCCGAGGGTTCGGTTTGCTTCTCGCTCCGCTGCCAGACACGCCCGGCATAAAGTTCGTGCAAGTCCAGTTCCGGCCCGAAAGTTCCGCGGATTATGTGGGACACGCGATTATGCCGCAGATAGGCCATGGGCAACAAATGCGGGATGACCCATTGCGAAAATTGACGATAATTGAGTGGCAATCCTTCCAGGAAAATCAGGTAGGGAATTTCGCTGATCTCGTCCCAGCCGCGCAATCCGAAAAGCGCCAGGAAAGTCTTCGTGAACTGATTGGTGGAATCGATTCCGCCAGCCGCGAGGACGAATTTTCTGGCGGCCTCCATCGCGGTTTGCACATTGACGGCGGAGATGGACTTTTTGAAAAACTTGAGCGCGGCATAATTGAACACGGTGGCGTTGATGTCGCCGGACGAAAGCGCCGGGTCGCGGGCTTGCCTCCAGGAACCATCGTTCAATTGCGTTTCGATCAGGATCTTTGCCAGCCGGTCCAAGTTTAACCGGGATGAGAATCCCCGGAAACGAAGCCACTCCAGGAACAACGCATAGAGTGAAATATAATGGGAGCCAAGATGGGCGGGAAAACTCCAGCAGCCCGGCGTCTCTTGTTGCTCCAATAAGGCTTTAACCGATTTTTTCAGAATCGGTTCCACTTTCTGTTTCATTACACGCATAGAATTTAAAAACTCACCGGAGTAATCTGCTCAACTGGCCCCCTTTAATACAGATGGCTTCGCGCGATCTTGGGCGCGATTTCACCGAGGAATGCGAGATTTCCGTCATTTCAAATCAACCCGAGGTAAAAGAGTAGCTACCGTCGTGCCAATGAGTTTCTTCCCGGAAAGCGCCCTAATCCATCCGCCAATTATTTCGGATTTTGCGTTGATGAATTGCAAAATGCAATCTTCTGGCCGCCATGGCAGCAGTACGCGTCGTCAGTTTGCGTGGATTGCCAGTTCTGAACGAAAATCGGTACGTGGCTTGCTTTCGAGTTTCACTAGTGCATTCTTCAAGCATGTCAGGTAGAAACAATTTCAAACCCAGGCATCGTCGGCGCGTGTTGCTGGTTTTTCCGCGCTACGCCAAATCCTTCGGCACCTTTGACCACGCTTTCGCGCTGCTGGGCGTGCGCGCGTTTATGCCGCCGCAGGGCATCTTGCTCATGGCCGCGCTGCTGCCGCACGAATGGGAGGTCAAGTTCGTTGACGAAAATGTGCGGACTGTGCGAGCGGACGAATTGGACTGGGCCGATGTGGTGTTTCTTTCCGGCATGCACGTGCAACGGGTGCGAATCAATGAATTGAACGAGCGCGCGCATCGGGCCGGCAAACTCACGGTGCTGGGGGGACCTTCGGTTTCATCGGCCCCGGAATTTTACCCGAAGTTGGACGTGTTGCATTGCGGGGAAGCCGGAGACGCCACCTGGACGCTCTTCGAGCATTTGGACAATGCGGTGGAGCGTCCGCCGAATCAGGTGGTATTCCGGACCGGCGAGCGCCTGCCGCTGAGTGAATTTCCGTCGCCCGCTTATCAACTGCTGGAGGCCGATCACTACTTGATGGGCAGCATTCAGTTCTCCAGCGGATGCCCGTTCACCTGCGAGTTCTGTGATATTCCGGGACTATATGGTCGTCGGCCCCGGGCTAAACTGCCCGCTCAGGTGATTGGGGAGTTGGAGCAGTTAAGGGTTGCCGGAATGAGTTCGGTTTATTTCGTGGATGACAATTTTATCGCGAACCCAAATGCAGCCTTGGAACTGCTGCCGCATCTGGTCGAGTGGCAAAAACGGCATGGCCACCCATTGCGTCTGGCCTGCGAAGCCACCCTTAACATCTCGATCTATCCCGATATTCTCGAGATGATGCGCCAGGCCAATTTCATCACGGTTTTTTGCGGCACTGAAACGCCTGAACCGGCGGCGTTGCGGGCGATGAAAAAGACCCAGAACCTGCGCCGGCCGATTCTGGAAAGCGTTCAGACCCTGAATCGCTATGGCCTCGAAGTCGCGTCCGGGATTATACTTGGATTGGACACCGACACACCCGAGACGCCTGGGGCCATTCTCGACTTCGCACAGGAATCGCAGATCCCTTTGATGACCGTGAACCTGCTTTATGCACTGCCCAAGACGCCGCTCTACGACCGGCTCAAACGGGATGGAAGAATCCTAAACGATCCGGACGGCGATTCGAATATCGTTTTCCTCGAACCGACGGAAACGGTGTTGGCGCGCTGGCGGCGGGTCATCGCGCACCTTTATGAACCGGGCAATGTTTATGCCCGTTTTTTGACTCAAGCCCGCAGCACGTATTCCAACCGGCCGGCGCCGGAAAATGCCCTCCAACAATTGACCTGGCGCAATGTTCGACGCGCCGCGCGAATTTTTAGCCGCATCGTCTGGCACGTGGGATTGCGCAGCAATTACCGCCGTCATTTTTGGAATATGTTTTGCCGGCTGATTTGGCGGGGACAATTGGAATCCATATTCCAAATCGCAATTGTTTCTCATCACTTGATCACCTATACCCGCCAGGCACTTCAAGGCAACGGTCAGGCCTCAAATTATTCTCTCCAAATGGTCGAGGATTGAGGAAATAATTCATTGGATTCACGTCGGAAAACTTTACGCTTTGAAAACCAAATAATGGGGCACTTGCAACATTTTTACCATCAGTTGTTTACATAGTATTTGCCAACTTTTAGGCGGCCTCGCTTGCAAAATTCCCGCTTTTTTTCTTTACACTTTACCATTGGAAATCGCACGAATGGAAATGGTTGATTCCAAAAAAATGGCGCTCAAAATGTTGTAACATACCTGCGTTCAACCATATCGAACGAAAGCCAGTGTTCGATTTTTCAACCTTCATTATCAGTGGCATAGGCTTTGCTTAAATAGTTTCAGTCAATAGAGAGACGCAGATTTGAGTGAGAGCAGAATAGTAGAGTTGCCACGAAATGAGGAATTGCTTTTACGGATTGAAAGCGTCTTGGCGTTTGAGATCGCCAACTTCGATGGCAGAAAGTCCAACTCTGGATTCGACTCAGTAACATTTCAAGTGCTGTCGGCAAGTTTTTAAAAAACCACCCTTGACTGCAAACCAAAGTTGGACGCCCGCGAAAGCGGGCGTTCTTTTTTATTTCCTTCCGGCGGGTTATGCGTTGCAATGGGGCGGACGCGCAAACCATGAAAGCAAAAATTCTCGCTGCCGATGATGAGCCGGATGTGTTGGAACTGATTGAGGTCAACTTGAAAATGGCCGGCTATGAAGTCCTCACCGCCGCCGACGGCACGCAGGCGCTGCGAAAGGCGCGCGCCGCAGCGCCCGATTTGATTCTGCTCGACATCATGCTGCCGGAAATGGACGGCTTGGAGGTCTGCAAAGCCTTGCGGCGCAATGCCGCCACCGCCGCGCTGCCCATCATCATGCTGACGGCGCGCGCGGCCGAGATCGATCGCGTGCTCGGCCTGGAGCTGGGCGCCGACGATTATATCACCAAGCCCTTTAGCCCGCGCGAACTCATTCTGCGCGTCAAAAATGTCCTCAAGCGCGCGGCCGCCGAATCGGGCGACGCCGAGCGGATTCAATTTCGCGACCTGCTCATCGACCAGCCGCGGCACCAGGTCACTTATCTCGGCAAGCCGTTGGACCTGACTGCCACGGAATTCAAACTGGTCATCGTGCTGGCCGAGCGCAAGGGCCGGGTGCAATCCCGCGAGCAACTTTTAAAGGATGTCTGGGGCTACAATAGTATGATTGACACTCGCACGGTGGACACCCACATGCGCCGCCTGCGCGACAAGCTGGGGGGCGCCGCCAAATATCTCGACACCGTGCGCGGGGTGGGTTATCGGTTCCTCGAAGAGTGAACTAATCTATTCGCGAGATGCAGCCCTGGCTCATTTTTGCCGCGTGTCTGACGGTGACATTGGCGCTGCTGTGGTGGCAGGGCCGCCGCCATCGGCAGTCGCGCGCCGAACTGCAGCGCCAGTGCGGCGACCAGTCCCGTCGGGAACAAGAGATACTCCACGCCCAATTCCAGGCCCGCCAGCAGGCCCTGTTCAACGGCATGATCGAAGGGGTCCTGCTCCTCGATGAGCAGGGGCGGGTGCAGATGATCAACGAATCGCTCCGCAAGTTTTTCGCCATCGAATCCGATACTGACATTCGCGGCCAAACCATTATGGAAGCGGTGCGCTGGCATGAACTGGCCGCGCTGGCCGCGCGGTTGCCGGCCGATAAAAATATTTCCGAGACCGAATTGGAACTGCATCGCGTCGTGCGCCGTTCCCTGCAGGTGAACGCCTCCATCGTCCACGGCCACGCCGGCGCCGTGCCCGGCCAGCTATTCGTTTTCCGGGATGTGACCCGCTTGAAAGAGTTGGAAAATATCCGCAAGGAATTTGTCGGCAATGTCAGCCACGAATTGCGCACCCCGCTCTCCCTGATTAAGGGCTTCGCCCAAACTCTTCTCGACGGGGGCAAGGATGATCCCGCCCAGGCCGCGCGCTTCCTGCAAAAAATCGACAAACATTCCGACCGCCTCCTTTTTCTCATCGAAGATTTGCTGGCCATTTCCCGTTTGGAATCCGGCCACGCCGCGCTCAATCCCCAGGCGGTCGATTTGCACGATGTGGCCCAGCGCGTCCTCGATGACCTCGGCGCGCCCTCCGCCGCTCGCAAAACGGTCCTCGAAAATAAAATCCCCGCCCGAACCGTCATTTGGGCCGATGCCGACCGTCTGCAGCAGGTCCTGTTTAACCTGACCGAAAACGCGATTAAATATGGGCGGCAGGGCGGCTGCGTCACCGTCCAGGCCAATGGCAGCCACGCCGACAAGCTGGAGGTGGTGGTGGCGGATGACGGTCCGGGAATTCCGCCCGAGGCCATCGGCCGTGTATTTGAGCGGTTTTATCGCGTGGACCGCGCCCGCGCCCGTGAAAGCGGAGGCACGGGCCTGGGTCTGGCCATAGTCAAACATATTGTCCAGGCGCACGGCGGCGAGGCCTGGGTCAAGAGTGAATTACAAAAGGGAACGTCCTTCTTTTTCACCCTCCCGCGCAAGGCTGCAACGCCGCCCGCCAACGGCTCGGGCTGATGATCACTCCTTTGGCCTGAATCCCGGCGGCAGGTTGGATTTGGGCGGCAGCGGCGCGGACGGCTCGGATGCGGGTTCCGCTTCAGGCGGTGGTCTGCGCAGGCCGGGTTCTCCCGTCGGCTCCGTTCTGGAGTCTTCGGCGGTAGGTTCAGGTTCAGGTTCGGGCAAGCCGAGGCGGTTGCGGGCTTTTTTGGCCGCGGCGGTTTGCGGATATTCGTCAACGATGCGTTGCAGCAAGGCCCGTGTTTTGTCCTGCTGGCCTAATTTTGAGTAAAGATTGCAGAGATGCACGGCCGCCCAACCCCACCGCTCGGCCGGCAGTTTCTTTTTCAATACTTCCTCATATTCGAGGGCGGCAGCCAACGGATTATTCAGGTCTTTCTCGTAAATTTCCGCGATGCGCAGGGCGGCGTATTGTTCGCGCGGGTTCTTCTTCAGGAAGTCGCGCATCAACTGAATGGCTTCCAAATGTTTGCCATTGGCCCAGATTTGCTCGGCATTTTCATATTCCGGATCGCGCATTCCTTCGCCTCTGTCATCCAACAAAGTATCCACCGCCACGCTGCCGGCGTACTGGGTGACGTCGTGCGCTATCAGCAGCCCCAATCCAATGATCGCCCCGACCAACGCCCCCAGATAGCCGATCATCGTCCCTTGGGCGGCATGCTTCGCGGGGGCGGACGGTGGCGGCTCAGCCGCCACGTTTGTCGCGGTGGGCGGAGCATTGGTGGTGGGAGGCTTCGCTTCCTGATTCGTCGTGGCTGCGACGGTGTTCGTGGATGAATCCGGCGTGTTGGTCTGCTGCCCGGAACCGTTGGTCGTGCCAACGGAATTATTCGTCGCCACAGTCACGGGTCCATTGGTGGATGTATCCGATGTCTCGGCCGACGGCCGCGTCACGATGGAATAATTGACGTAAAAGCGCCAACCAAACCATGCCACCAGAAAAAGCAGCACGGCATACGCGGCCAATTTGAATTTCGCATTCATCCAAAACCCACTACCGGCTGCATAGTCGCTGATTGAAAAAGATTTTTCAATCCACTTGCGGGAAATAGTGAATGCCCGATACTGGAGGGGAAAATGACTTTGGACGACGATCCCACACTGCGGGCCAGCTCGCGCTCGACCCTTGAAATCGTGCGCCGGGTCTCGGTTTATTTGCGTCCCTACCGCGGCCTGGCCCTGGCCAATATTGCCTGCGCGCTGGCTTCCCTCGGTTGTTCCTTCGCCTTTCCGCAATTGACCCAGTTGATCATCGGCGATGTCATCCACGGCAAAACCACCCGCGATCTCTGGCTGATCGCCGCGCTTCTGGCCGCTTTTCTTTTGCGCGATGCCTTTAATGGCCTCCGCATTTTTGTCAACAATTTCTTTGAGCAAAATGTCATCTACGACATGCGCCGCGATGTTTTCCAACACCTGCAAAGGCTGCCGGTCGGCTACTTCGACCAGCGCGCCTCCGGCGATTTGATGACCCGGGTGGTGGAGGACGTCAACGCCGTCGAGCGGGTGCTGATTGACGGCACCGAACAGGGCACCGTCGCCTCGCTCAGTGTGGTGGGGGTGCTGATTATTTTGTTTTACAAGAACCCGGCGCTGGCGGCGGTGGCGCTGGCGCCCATTCCCATTCTGGCGGGAGGCACGTTATGGTACACGCTGACCGCGCACAGCCGTTACCGGGCACAACGGCTGGCCGCCAGCGCCATGAACGCGTTGCTGATGGACAATCTGCAAGGGGTTCGCCAGATCAAGGCATTCGGACGCCAGGAACACGAGGACGGGCGCTTCGCGCAGCGGGCCGATGATTTGCGCCGGGGCACACTGGGTGTGATGCGGGTTTGGGCTCTCTATTCGCCCGCCATGACTTTTGCCAACTCACTCGGCGTCGTCCTGGTCCTTTGGTACGGCGCGGCGCATAAAGTGAGCGCGGACCAGTTGGTCGGGTTTATCTTGTACTTGTCACTTTTTTACGAGCCGCTGCGGGGTTTGCACGGCCTGAACCAGATGTTGCAGGCGGCGCGCGCCGCGGGGGAAAGGGTCTTCGATATTCTTGACGCCCCGGAGGAAGGCCGGTCCCGCGCCCGCCTGGAAACTCTGGCCGAACCGGTGCGCGGCGCGGTGTGTTATGAGGGGGTCCATTTCAGTTATGCCGGCGGGCGAATGGCGTTGAAGAATATTTCGCTGGAGGCCGCCCCCGGCCAGATGATTGCCCTGGTCGGCCCGACCGGCTCCGGCAAATCCACCCTCGTCAATTTGCTTCCCGCTTTTTATGAAGCAACGGCGGGCCGCATTACCATCGACGGGCAGGACATTGCCGGGGTGACGTTGGACTCATTGCGCGCGCACATCAGCGTGGTCAGCCAGGAGGCTTTTTTGTTCAACGGCACCGTCGGAGAAAATATACGCTACGGCCGGCTCGACGCCACGGAGGAGCAGTTGGCGGCGGCGGCGCGGGCGGCCAATTGCCATGAATTTATCATGCGTCTGCCCGAGGGTTACAATGCGCGCGTGGGCGAGCGCGGCGTCAAACTCAGCGTCGGCGAGAAACAACGCGTCAGCATTGCGCGCGCCCTGTTAAAAAATGCGCCGATCCTGATTCTGGACGAAGCCACGGCCAGCGTCGATACCGCCACGGAAAAGCTGATCCAGGAAGCGTTGGAACGGCTCATGGCCAATCGCACCAGTTTCGTCATCGCCCATCGCCTCAGCACCATTCGCAACGCGGATCAAATCCTTGTTCTGCTCCAGGGTGAGATTGTGGAAGGCGGCACGCACCAGGATTTGATCGAGCAAAACGGGCTTTACGCCCGGCTTTCGAAAATCCAAAATACCACCTTCATTGAGGAGAGTTTTGCAAAGATTGCGGAGCTGGAATAGATGAACGAGCTTGGAAAATTCCTGGTGGTGGCAGGTTTGGTCATGGCGGCGGCGGGGGTGCTGTTATGGGCGGGCGTGGGCCGGGGCTGGCTGGGCCGCCTGCCGGGTGACATTCGTTATACCGGGGCTCACGGCAGTTTTTACTTCCCGTTAACGACTTGTTTGCTCGCCAGCATTTTGCTGAGCTTGATCCTTTGGTTGTTGCGCAAGTTGTGACGAGACCCCTTGCGGGCCGGGCCGCTTCCGAATAAACCAGGGCGAGAGGCAAATCAAGAATACCACGGTGCCCAGAGCGCGAAGGAAAGCCATCAGCGATGCTCGGCGCGGACCGACCAGGTCCGGATTATTGAAGCGCGGCCAGCCGAGTTGAAAGGCCGCCGTCACGGCGGCGCTGATGGCGAGGAGCCAATATCCATAGTATTTACCCCCACGCCATGGACGCAGAATGAATTGTCCCAGTCTCCGGGCGGCCAGGGCCACCGCCAGCCACAGCAAAGCGGCTCCACCCAGGAAACACCACATTGGGCCTATCACCTCGGTCCGTCCGAGCTTGGACAAAAGAAATTCGAGCCCGGCTTCACCCGCCAGCAGGCCGACCGCAATCATCAGGATATTCTGGCCGGGCAATGTGCGGGCGAGTTGCAAAAGCATGATGATGGCAACCGTGCCTGCGGCCAGGGCCACGATCCACGATGACTCAAGCGGAAAGAGTTCTTCCATTCCGGCCCACTATAACCGGGCGGGGAAAAATACAAAAGCGTATTGCGTAAATCCATTTTCTAGTCTTGAGTGTTGCCCATGTTGACTGAACGCCGTCCCACAAACATCCGTCAAATTTCCAGTGTCGCAATCTGACGGTTATTCCAAGTGCACCTGCAAGAATTGCGGAGGGCACATTGAGTTTCCCAGCGAAGGCGCTGGCAGGACTGTTCCGTGTCCGCATTGCAACTGGTCCACAGTTCTTACTTCCGACGCGCCAGCGGCGGCCACTCCCGTCCCTGCTGGAGCGCCGGCGTGGAAAAAGATTCTTCGGGTAATGCTTATCGCGGTCGTTGTCGTCGCCGCCGACGTGGGCGCCGTTTATTGGTATCATTCCAAATACCAGCCCAGCCATGCTCCTCCGCCCCCGGCGGACGAGCCGCGACGCGACAATGGCGCCACACCCAAGCCGCGGCCGGTGGTTGTTCCAGTTGTTCGTCCCGATCCGTGGCACGGATTGATGGCCGGCCCGGTCACCCTGGAAAAAACGGCCGGCAGTCATCTGGTATATGCCGTCGGCAAGCTGCGCAATGAAAGCGACCACGAGCGTTTTGGCGTCAAGGTGGAACTGGACGTCTTCAATGACGCGCGCGAAAGGATCGGCACCGCCACCGATTACACGTCATCGATTGATGCCGGCAAGGAATGGCGATTCAAGGCCCTGGTGACCGACCGCGCCGCCAAAACCGCAAAGCTGACCTCTGTCAAAGAGAATTGATTTTTCAGCGATCCTCAATTTCGTTCCGGGCTGAAAAGCGGAAGCCCCTTTAAAGTTTCCGTAACTTCAACAATCTGGTCAGATTTGTTCGACCTTCAATTTCTCGCCAGCCACTTTTTGCGCGGCGTTAAAGTGAGCGTCACGACAGAGGACAATCACGCCGGTGCGAATCGCAACCGTGACCACAAAAAGGTCATTGCGCGGCACGGATAATCCCCTGGCCCGAAGCTGACGTTCGAGTCGTGCTGCTTCCCTCCAGTCGTCTTGCTCGAAAGGAAAATGATGACTGAGAGCAAAGGCTTGTTCCAAATCGTTTTCTTCACCGGTCCTCACACCGCTCAATAGTTCAAAGCGAATTGGGCAGGTATAAGCCGCCTGATCCTCCTGCAACAGGCGGGCGACGACGTGTTTGATCCTTGAGTCGCCCTTGCGCCGCAAGAATTCCACCCAGGCGGACGAATCAACGAGTTTCATACACGTCGCGGGCTTCGAGCTCCTCATTGGTCAGGGCATAGTTGGTCTGTCCGGCCAGCGCCTTTTCAATGAATGCCAGCCTTTCCCGCATCCGCAAGAAATCTGCCAAAGCGCGGCTGATCGCCGGAGATTTCTTCTTCTGTCCGGTGATTTTCTGAATTTGCTTCAGATCATTTGCATCAATCTCAAATGTAATTCGCATACAATACAATTACAATATGATGCAAATGACTGCCACGCAAGCAGTATTTTCTCCCTGCGGACCGGGAGGCGCAAATCCGTCCGGCAGCATGGGTCGTCTTACTTTTTTTTGCCCTTCGCCTTTTTCTCTTCCAAGGCGGCTTGGGCCGCGGCCAGGCGCGCTATCGGCACACGGAAGGGCGAGCAACTGACGTAGGCCAAGCCGATGCGATGGCAGAATTTCACGCTGGACGGTTCGCCGCCGTGTTCGCCGCAGATGCCGAGTTTGATGTCGGGCCGGGTCTTGCGGCCCAGCGCAACGGCCATCTTCATGAGTTGACCCACGCCCGCCTGGTCAATGGTGGCAAAGGGATTCTGTTTGGAGATTTCCAATTCCTGGTATTTTGGTAGAAAGGAGCCGGAGTCATCGCGGCTCATGCCCAGACAGGTCTGGGTCAGGTCGTTGGTGCCGAAGCTGAAGAATTGCGCGTCTTTGGCAATCTCATCGGCGACCAAGGCGGCGCGGGGGATTTCAATCATGGTGCCGACCAAATAATTGAATTTGGTTTTCTTTTGTTTCGCGATTTCGGCGGCGACGCGGTTGACAACTTCGATCTGCAATTGCAATTCCTTGGGAAAACCAACCAGCGGGATCATGATTTCAGGACGGACTTTGATGCCCTTTTTCTGCACTTCGGCGGCGGCCTCGAAGATGGCGCGGGCCTGCATTTCGCTGATTTCGGGATAAACGATGCCGAGCCGGCAGCCGCGCAGGCCGAGCATGGGATTGAATTCCGCGAGTTGATGGACGCGCTGGGCAATTTTCTCGACGGGCACGTTCATTTTTTTGGCCAGCTCGGATTGCGCGGCGCCTTCGTGCGGCAGGAATTCGTGCAGCGGCGGGTCCAGAAACCGGATGGTGGCCGGAAGGCCTTTTAGCTCGGTAAAAATGCCGACGAAATCCGTGCGCTGGTAGGGCAACAATTTGTCCAGCGCCTTTTTGCGGTCGGCCGTATTGTCGGCCAGGATCATTTCGCGCATGACGTCGATGCGATACCCTTCGAAGAACATGTGCTCGGTGCGGCAGAGGCCGATTCCCACCGCGCCAAAGGCGATGGCGTTGGCCGCCTGATCGGGCGAATCCGCGTTGGTGCGGACGTTCATGCGCGTGGCCTTGTCGCACCATTTCATCAATTGACTGTAATTTTGATAGGTGCGGCTTTCCTTGGGTTGCAAAGTTTTTGCGATGAGCACCTGGATGATTTCCGACGGAGCGGTTTTGAGTTCGCCCAGATACACTTCGCCCGCCGTGCCGTCAATTGAAAGGAAATCCCCCTCCCTGAGAGTCTGTCCGTCGACGAACAATAGTTTGGCTGCATAGTCCACCTGCAACGCACTTGCGCCGCAGACGCAGACCTTGCCCATCTGGCGCGCCACCAAGGCGGCGTGCGAACTGACGCCGCCGCGCGCTGTCAAAATGCCTTCGGCCGCGATCATGCCGCGCAGATCTTCCGGGGAAGTTTCGATGCGGACGAGCAACACCTTTTCGCCGCGGTGCGCGGCTTCGACGGCGCGGTCGGCGTTGAAATAAATCCGGCCCGTGGCCGCGCCCGGGCCGGCGGGCAAACCTTTGGCGATGCACTTGGCGGCTTTGACGGCGGCGCGGTCGAATACCGGGGCCAGCACCTGGTCCAATTGCTCGGCCGGCACGCGCTGCACGGCTTCTTCCCAACTGATCAAACCTTCCTTCTCCATCTCGACCGCAAAACGGACTGCGGCCAAACCGGTGCGTTTGCCGTTGCGCGTCTGGAGCATGAAGACCTTGCCTTCTTCAATGGTGAACTCGAAATCCTGCACGTCGCGGAAATGGCTTTCGAGGATTTTGCGGACCCGTTCCAATTCGGCCGCGGCTTCGGGCATGATTTTGACCAATTCAGCCACCGGCTTGGGTGTGCGCACCCCCGCCACCACGTCTTCGCCTTGGGCGTTGATGAGGAATTCGCCGTAGAACACTTTTTCGCCGCTGGCCGGATCGCGCGTGAACGCCACTCCGGAACCGGATTTGTCGCCGGTATTGCCAAAGACCATGGATTGAACGTTGACCGCCGTGCCCCACTCGGAGGGGATATTATATTTGCGGCGATAGACCATGGCGCGATCATTCATCCAGGAACCGAAAACCGCGCCAATGGCGCCTTTCAGTTGTTCCCAGGGATCGTCGGGAAATTCCTTGCCTGTCCGCTCCTTGACCAGCGCTTTAAAACGTTTGACCAGTTCCTTGAGGCCATCGAGATCGAGGCGCGTATCCTCGACGTGTTGCTCGCCGGGAAAAAGTTCGCCCTTGAACTGGTCGATCACCACTTCGAAAGGTTCGTGGTCTTCGCCGGCGGATTTCTGCACGCCCATGACCACGTCGCCATACATCTGAATAAAACGGCGGTAACAATCCCAGGCGAAACGAGGATTGCCGCTGGCCTTTTCCAACGCCAGCACCGTGCCGTCATTGAGGCCGAGATTCAAAATGGTGTCCATCATGCCGGGCATCGAATCGCGCGCGCCGGAGCGGACGGCGACCAGCAACGGTTTTTCCACGTCGCCAAATTTTTTACCCAGAATTTTTTCCGTAGTAGCGATGGCAGTCTTGACCTGGGGCCACAATTCCTTGGGATACGTTCGATTGTGTGCATAGTAATATGTGCAGACCTCGGTGGTGATGGTGAAACCGGGAGGAACCGGGAGCCCGATGCGGGTCATTTCGGCGAGATTGGCGCCTTTGCCGCCGAGCAAAGGTTTCATGCCACCGTGGCCGTCGGCTTTTTTGTTGCCGAAGAAATAGACATACTTTTGGGATTTTGACGATGCTTTTGCCATAAGATTGATCCTGTAGTCTCGCGGGTTTGGCGAGTTTCTAACGGTTGGACTCTAACAAAGGGCAACGCGCAGTCAATTGCCGTTTACAACAACGCCGGTTGCAGCCCGTTTAGCGAGGTCCGATTGTGACGCGCGGAGAATTCTTTGAGAAGTTCCAATTCCCCGTCGATCACGGCGCGCTCAAAAGGATGCGCCCGGCCGGCGAATTGTAATTCCAGCCACGGCACCAACGAACTTGACGTTTCCAAAAAAAATGCGGCCAGTGCGCCGGCAACGTCTCTCGCCGCGCCCCCGCAATGGATCATCGCTTTTTCTGCCATTCTGCCCTGCGCCCAACCGACCGGGAGTTCGATGACCGCGCGGGCCGGATTCATGGCCAGCCACAACAGGCAAGCCAGCGTCCGACGCAAATGACGCGCCTTGCTGCTCAGAGGCCCGCAGCGTTGCCAGCCGGCTTCCGGTACTTCCGTGACGGCCAGTTCCAGGCGCGCCTCGAACTCTCGCCAGACGAAGAATCTTGTTTTCCCCGGCCAGACTCCGGCCCGATTGAAGCGAGGTTTCAACGAGCGGAGCAGTTTGGATTCGCACTCGAGCGCCGCCGCTTCGCCGGGGCAAAACTGAAACTCGATCCGCGCCACCTGCCGCAGCATCCGCAGATGACGCCGGGGCATGCGGTCGGGATTGGCCACCCGATAGTTTTGCAGCCGTTGCCGGAGGTTTTTGGCCTTGCCCACATAAAGCACCCTGTCCGCCGCGTCGCGCATAATATAGACCCCCGGTTGTTCGGGAGCCTCGCGAAAGAAACTTTTGCCCAACCGCTCATCAAGCGGGCGCGGGTCGGGGATGAGGAGTAACTGGCTCATGGTCCGCCATTGCTAACTCAGACTGCCCGACAATTCCAGCCTAATAAAAAATCGCCTTGCCTTCGCTTTTTTGCCATTGTTCGCCCATGAACGACAGGGAGATTCGGAATGGATGGCGGGCCTTTTTTTGCAGCTTGGGCGCCTTGCTGATCCTGACCGCGTGCCACAAAGAATCCGCCCCGGCGTCCGCGCCGGAACAAACTTTCATGGTCAACGGCGTGGTCAAGGAATTGGAACCGGACGGCAAAACTGTCGTCATCCAGCATGAGGCCATCTCCAATTACATGGCCGCCATGACCATGCCCTTCGAAGTTCATGACACAAATTTATTGCGCGGCCTGAAGCCGGGCGACGCCATTGCCTTCCATCTCGTTGTCACCAGCGCGGAAGGTTGGATTGACAGCATCACCCCTCGCCAAAAACCCGCGGCGCCCGCGCCCGCCCCGGCCCCCGTGCATTTTACCCACGCGGTGGCGCCGTTGGACGAGGGGGATTCTCTGCCTGATTTCCACTTTACCAACGAGCTGGGGCAAGCCGTCAACCTGAGCCAGTACAAAGGCGGTGTGCTCGCCTTCACCTTCTTCTTTACAAGCTGCCCCTACCCGAATTTTTGTCCGCGCCTGACGGGCAATTTCGGCGAAGCGGCCGCGCAACTCCATAAAATGCCGGGCGCTCCGGCCCGGTGGCAATTGCTCTCCATTTCGTTCGACCCCAAAACCGACACGCCGCAACGGCTCCAAACCTATGCCGAAAATGTGCGCTACGACCCGGCCCATTGGAGCTTCCTCACCGGCGATCCGGAGCAAATTCGCGGGTTGGCCGAATTATTTGGCGAGGATTTTTGGACTGAGGGCGGCAGCATCAGCCACAATTTTCGCACCGTGGTTGTCGATGCCGGCGGTCGGGTGCGAAAGATATTCCAGGGCAACAACTGGAGCAGCGCAGATTTAGTTCAGGAAATCGTCAAAGCATCCAAGTAGCCTCAACGTGATGGACGCAGTCAAGACTTATTCGGCTCACTTCGGAACCGCGGCCTTTTCGCGAAGAGCATTTCTGGCCAGCGATTTCAAATCAGCATCCGTGACGGAAGGGAGATACCGCTGCCGATAAATTTCCGTGTGCAGGATGTCGGCGATTCCAGCCATCGGCACTGCCACCAAAACACCGAGCACGCCGAACATCTCCACGGATATGAGGATGGCAAATAATACGGCCACGGGATGCAGCTTGACGTTGCGGGCCATGATCAAGGGAGTGATGAGATTGTTTTCGAGCAGTTGCACCATCAGGTAGAGCAGCAACACCCAAACCGGGGTCATCCCGCCCTTGGTCAGGGAGAAAAGGAAAGCCGGGACCGCGCTGAGCAATGGCCCCAAATAGGGAACCGCTTCAAAGATGCCCGCGATGAGTCCCAAGACCATCGCATCCACGAAACCAAAGAAAGGCCACATGAGAAAAAATACGAGGGACCCGACGCATACCATTGCGACTAATGTAGCCAATGCCCAAGTGGGAAGGAATTTGCCGATCCTCTGCATAATGACCAGGGTCCGCTCATGATGGCGCTCCGGCACAATCGAAAAAATCGCCCCGAAGATGGGATGCGGATCCATCAGGGTAAATGTGACTCCAAAAAAAACCGTTATAAACACGGCCGCCATCTGAGAGGCGGACAGCGCCATCGACTTAAGACCGCTCAACGTCCCTTGCAGAACTTCACTAAAGTAAGATAGGATCGATCCCGGATTATTTGGGTTTTTCGGAGGTCCGGGATTGGTGGTGGGCGTCGTTGCGGGGGAATTTTTTGTGGCATTCGTCGGCGGTGGACCGGTGGCTGCAGAGGCGGCAGAATGTGGAGTTTGCGCCGACCCGATCATTAGCGGTTTTTGGAAACGTTCAATGTAGCTGGGGATATTCGCGGCGACGTGTGCGACAGTCGTCTTCAACGGACCAACCAAGGCCCATCCCGTCAGGGCGAGGACGCCGAGGAGAGCTGCTGCCACGAGGATGGTCGCGGTTTTCCGCCCCCCGGTCCAGGCCCGCAGCCGGGCGATGAGCGGATTGACCGCCAGCGAAATAAGCAAGACGAGGAAAAACGACAGTATAACGGGGGACAACACCGAAAATGTTTTGATAAAAATAAGCACCACCCCCCCGAGCAGCACGTAAAAAGCCGTCGCGTGCCTGGCTCGAGGGGGAACGTAGGTTGGCCTCCCTCCGCGCCGTCCGCCATCTCTTGGCGCAGGGGCGACGAGGGAAGGAATTTGTCGATGGGAATCCACAGCATTCATCGGTGCCAGGAATTAGTCTTTGTAGTCCCATCCCGAGCGCACGTACTCTGCATTCGCGTCCCAGGAGTCATCCTGGCCAGGATTCGCACCGCTCCAATCGCGGCGCAGTTGCGCTTCCAAATCCCGGTTCCAAGCGGGATATTTCTTTCCGTAATAGGACCGTGCTCCGTACCCGAAGCGAAGAGCCGGCTCCGCTTTTTGATACACCGGCTCACCTCGAGGGGGGATGGCTTCCTTGCCCGCCGCTTGCTTCAGTGTATCGTTCGCATTTTGTTTTGTCTCAGGGCTGTCACCGCCCATGTCATGTTTCGTTTGATCCCAGTCGCGTTTTAACGACGCCTTGATACGGTTCCAGGCGGAATCGTTTTCCCTGGTCCACCAAGTTGGATCATTATAAGTTGTCATATGTTTCCTTTTTTAATGCTGGCATGTCTTTTTGAACCTCTTCGACGATGCCGTCCGCTCTTGAGCCAAACCTCCTTCATCCGGCATCGCGAAAAGGTTATGAACTGATTACTTCTTAGCGACTTTCGTGCCACGATATTCTTTCGCTCCGAAGTGCATTCCGATGCTCTGACGCTGGCAAATTGCGAGAGTGGCGCGCGGCCTACGCCGCACAATGCCATGCCATTACAGGCCGCCACGAATCGGCCGAAACACGATATCGATACATAGGTCCGGAAAATCGGCAACACGGCAACAAGTCTTCGTAGTCAACGACTTGGCTGGCAACACCAGAAGTTACAAACAGCAACATGTTGCTCTTTTTGTGTTAGCGCTGCCCCTCATCGCCGACTTGCGGCCAAGTTTGCTGTGGCGACGGCGGAAGGTGATTGCGGGACTTGAGCGCCAGTTTGGTGAACTGGAAACGGTGCCAAAGTCTTAACAGAAGCCGGAAGAACGCAGGAGAGAATATGGACCTTGCACTTTCCGATTAACAGGTCAACCCCACAAGCAACAGGGACCCAGACCAAGTTTGCTCCGAAATTCTTCCGGGATTTAAGATCAAAGTAATATAAAAGCAGATTCCTCCGTGCCCCCCTCAGTTCCAACACCTTGACATTAAACGTACAAGAGAAACCGTACGCTGGAATGGACGGGTGGCAGGCGAAACCAATAATTTGATTTAAAAACCTTGACGGGCTGCCGATGTAATGGTATAAACGAATTCAACATTACCATGTGCATTTTACGACCAGTGGGTTTGTCGCCTGCCAGTGGACTCTTGGCTCGCCCAACACCTTAATTCCAAAACAAAATTATGCGCTCCAAAATCCTCACAACAACCGCACTCACCGCCCTGACAACCACTTCGCTCCTGCTCAATGCCCGGGCGGACATTACTACCGGTCTGGTGGGTTATTGGAATCTCAGTGATGGCCCCGGTTCCTCGACCGTGGCTGACGCCTCCGGCAATGGCAATACCGGCACGCTGGTGAATTTCACCGATAACACATTTATGAACATGTGGACCACCCCCGCCGATCCTGTAAGCGGCGTGGGGTATGCCATGCTTTTCAATCAAACCGGCGAAGGCTCCGACAATTACGTCAGCATCCCCAATTCCTCCAGCTTGAATTTCACCGCCGCAAATAAGGCGTGGACCATATCGGCTTGGGTCAATTGTAGTGTGGCTGGCGCGTCCGAACCCGCCAACGCAGGCATCGTTAGCAAAGGCGACTTTAACTCCGCCAACACTTCCGCCGATGCATACGGCCTGTACATGAGCGGAGGAAATTTCGTGACTGTTTTCCACAATAGCGCCGGTACTGGCACAGAGACTGTCGCCTCCACCACAACCCCCGTCGCCGGCGTTTGGTATCATGTGGTCGCCACTGCCCAGTTACCCATCGGCAGCGCCACCGCCGAGGCGATTATATATGTCAATGGTGTGAGAGTAAGCCCTGCCAACAACAACACTTACACAACAATGGCTGGCGATACCCTGCCGGTGACTATTGGATGCCAAGCCAACGCCAGTGGAACAATTAACCTGCCGTTTCAGGGCACCATAGATGAAGTGCGCCTCTACAACCGAGCATTGACCGCCAGTGACGTCACCCAACTGTATGCCTATTCCACCGCGCCCGCCAACGATTCTGGCGTCGGCTATTGGAACGGACTTGCCGGCAGCGGAGGCAACGCCACGCTGGACACCACTTCGCTGAATTTCAACGACAACGTTTACACGTCGCCTTTGGTCACCGCCAGCCTGTCCACTATTCTTGCGTCACAGAATGCCTGTTTCTTCTCTGATGTATACTACAATAACGGGCTATCGTATCCGGTAGCATCAACCAACCTCACCATAGTGGCCGGCGGCGTCGCCATTGGCAACGCCAACGGCGCTGGAACGATAGATTTCCAGAATACGGTGGACACCTACATCCTCAAAAGCAGTGACGCCAATGGCCTCATGGATGATGGAGCCAATCAGACGTTATTGGCGCAATCCGGCTTCGGCACGGTGGTCCTGCTTGGGAACAATTCTTTTAGCGGCGGCACGACCATCAATTCCGGCACGATCCAGGTGGGCAACGGGAGCGGAGGCGCGACGACCGGTTCGCCGCTGGGCTCCGGCCCGGTCACGGACGACGGGGCGCTCGTGTTTGACGCCAATGACAGCCCCCCGGCGTTCAACAACAGCATTTCTGGCACGGGCACGGTAACGAGTTCCGGTTCCGGCACCGTGACTTTAACCGGGGCCAGCACGTACAGTGGCACCACGGTGCTCAGCAATGGCACTCTGAACGTCAATACTATCGCCGACTCAGGGACCAGCGCCATCGGCTACGGCACTGTTACCTTGGGCGGCGGCACGCTCTACGCCAACACCGGTTCGGGCAGCACCCCCACCACGACGCGCGCATTTCCCGGAATCGCCGGCACCACCTCCACCCTGGACGTGCCCGCCAATGTCACCCTGACCCTGGGCGGCAACATCACAGGCTCTGCCGCGTTCATGATCAACAAGACCGATGCCGGCACGCTGATCTTGCAGGGTACCGGCAACAACACATTTGACGGGATGAACGTCAATGGCGGACTAGTGATCTTGAATAAAACCGGCGCGGAGAATGCCATAGGCGGCCCTCTCAACATCAATAGCAGCGCCGAGGTGCAGTTGGGCACCAGCGGCGGCACTGCCCTGATTTACACCGGCAGCACCACCCCCGTCACCGTGAACAGCGGCGGCGTCTTTGATTTGAACAGCGACAGCATTACCCTCTACTCTCTCAGCCTGGCGGGCACCGGCATCAGCAGCGGCGGAGCGCTGGTCAACAGCGCCAACGGCACGCTCCCCACCCTCACCGTCCCGATTACCCTGGCGGCCAACACCTCGATTGGCGGCCTCGGCAGCATCACGCTGCCGGACGCGATTAACGGCGGCACGTTTAATCTCAATTATGCCGGCTCCGGCACTTTGACCGTGTCCGGGGTCGTTTCCGGTTTGGGCGCGTCGGTGACGCAGTCGGGCGCCGGAGAGTTGCAATTAAGCGGCGTCAACGCTTACACGGGCGTCACGACGGTGAGCGCCGGCACGCTCGATATTGGCGGCGGCCTTTCTGGGGGCTCGGGCTTTTCTGTCGCGGGCAACGTCACGGCCACCGGGGGCATGCTGCAGATTGACGGCGCTTCCGCGCTCTCTCCGGTTGCCACCCTCACCGTGGCCTCTTCCGGCGCTACCGTGAACCTCAATTATAGCGGCAACCAGTCCATAGGCTCCCTCATTGTGGGCGGGGTTTCACAGGCGGCCGGAACTTATGGTTCAAGCGCTCTCAACCCCAACAGCGTTTTCACCGGCAGCGGGTTCATCGTTGTTACGGCGACTTATTGGGATGCGCTGCACACGGATGCCAGTTCCCAAAGCAGCGCCCAGGGAGGTGGCAGCGGCAATTGGGACAATACCGTCTCATCCGACTGGTGGCAGGGCGGGAACTCGGATAGCATGTGGCCGTCGGGCAATCTCGCGATCTTTGCCGGAACGGCTGGAACGGTGACGCTGGCAGACAACGTGAACGCGACCGGGATGGAATTCACTACGCCTAATTATACGGTAACCGGGTCAAGCTTCACCATTACTTTGCAGGGCAGCAATCCGACGATCAATGTTCCCGCCACCGGCACCACAGCCATTAGCAGTCCTATCGCAGAGTCCGGCGCGGGCCCGGTGGCCATTAACGGTCCCGGCGCGCTGACCTTGACCGGGGCCAATACTTATACAGGCGGTGTCACGCTGACTGGCGGCGTCACGCTGACCGCGAATTCCATCGCCGACTCCGGGACGAGCGCGATTGGCCTCGGCCCCTACTTGACCTTTGACGGAGGCGGCGAACTCTCTTACACCGGCGCGGGCGCTGCCACCACGACACGCGGCATCACCAATAATGGCACGGTCACCTCGTACATTGACGTACCCGCCGGCTCTCTAAACCTGACGGGCCAGGTCAAAAGCGGAGTCGGAAGCCCAGCCGAGGTCATGACCAAAACCAGTTCCGGCACATTAATGTTGGGCGGCACTGGAGACAACTCCGGTCTCACCATGGCCATCAACAAAGGCGAGGTAATCATCACTAAAACCAGCACTTCCACCGCGCACGGGCTGGGCGGCGGCACCAGCACTGTGGGCACCGGCACCGTGGGCAACAGCGCCGAGCTTCAGTTGGCTGGCACCGGCAACTTTGATCTTTACGGCGGTTGCATCCTCACTGTCAACAGCCCGGACGGGTTTTTAGATGTGAACGGCCAGAGCGACGCCTTTAGCACTTTTACCCTGTCGGGCTCCGGTCCCAGTGGCAACGGGGCGCTCATCAACAGCGTCAGTACCGCCTCCACTCTCACCAACACCGGCAGCGGCGTTGTCCTGGCCGGAAACACCACGATCGGGGGAGTCGGCAGTATCACGCTGGATAGCCTGGTTAGCGGCACCGGGATGTCCATCACCTATGCCGGCACCGGCACATTGGGCCTGACCAACGCCAATACTTACAGCGGTGGAACCATCATTAATTCACTCGGCACGGTTTTGCTCACGAACTCGGCCAGCGCGGCGGGCTCGGGTCCGATCACTGACAGCGGCACATTAAACGTGGGCATCGTCGGCAACAACGCCACGCTGCTCAACGCCATTACCGGAGCGGGAATTGTTAACATCAAGGAAACCGTCAACGACAACCTTCAAATCAGTGGTTCGATGTCTGGTTTTACCGGCACAATCAATTGTCCCGCCAGCGCGTCAACCGCCAAATTTCAAATCATTACCACCGGCGTCGCTTTGCCCAGCACGGCGACCATTAACCTGGCCGCCGGGGGGACCTTCTATATCGCCAATGTCGGTGTCACGATTCCTTGCCCCGTGAATGTCGGAGGCGCTGGGAATAGCGAGGTCTATGGCGCGTTACGGATTGAAACCAATGCCGTGATCAGCGGGGCGGTGACTTTGGGCGCCAGCACTACGGTAGGCAACGGCGCTGCGGCCCCCAATGTCGGCATCATCAGCGGCGCCATCGGCGATGGTGGCCACCACTATGGCGTCACCAAAACGGCGACGCCGGGGATAATTATGCTTTCGGGCCAGAACACCTATACCGGCCCCACGACCGTCAGCGGCTCAGAACTTACCATCGGTGGCACAGGGGGTTTGGGCGTTGTTGCCGGCTCCTCGACCAATTATGCGACTAATGTGATCATTGCCAGCGGCGCGGTATTTGATTACAGCAGCTCGGGGAACACCCAGATCATCTCGGGAACTATTTCCGGGGCAGGCACACTGAGCGAAAGCGGTCCCGGCCCGCTCACCTTAAAAGGAACGAATTCCTATACCGGCCCCACCACCAACGCCGTCGGCGGGCAGATCATCATCAGTGGCACGGGCTGTTTGGGCGTGACCGCCACCACGACCAATTATGCGGGCCTCTTTACCAATAATGGAACGTTCATCTACAACAGCTCAGCCGTTTCCCCGCAGATCATGTCGGGAATTATTTACGGGACTGGCGCGCTGACCCAAGAAGGTCCCGGCACGCTCACCTTGAGCGCGGCCGAAGCTTATACCGGCGCGACCCTGGTCACCAATACCGGCGTCCTGGTCCTGGCCAGCGGCGGCTCGATCAATACCACCGCCTCAGTCACCATTGCCGCCGGAGCCACCCTGGATGTGTCTGCCTACTCTGGCTATACGATGCTCAGCAGCGTCCCATTAAACGCCAGCGGCGCCGGCACCGGCGTGGGCTCCACGGCAGCGACCATCAAAGGAGGTTCTTCCAGCGGAGCCACCGTTACCATTGCGTCGCCGATTGGGTTGACTTATAAGCCCCTAACTTTCAACGGCGATGCCACTCATCCGTCCCTTTACGTCTCGCAGATCTCGGCGGGTGAACTGGTTCTTGGCGGCAGCACCATCACTGTCAACAACGCCGCCGCGACGCCCCTCGGTCCCGGCACTTACAGTTTGATTCAAGTGGCTTCCGGCGGAGCCATCAGCCTCGGCACCCCCACGGTCACCGTCACCGGGACCGGCCTGGCTTCGGGCGATACCGCTTCGCTTATTGTTAGCGGCAGCAGCCTCAATCTGCTTGTTTCCCCTCCGGCCAACCCTACGATTAGCAGTTTCTCGGCGTCGGGCACCAGCCTGACCTTGAGCGGCATCAACGGGCCGGATAACGGTTCCTACTCCGTCCTGTCCTCGAGCACTTTGACGGCGCCTCTGAACACATGGACGCAGGTTGCAAGCGGCTCCTTCAGCGGGACCGGCACTTTTAACGTGACTCTCACTGTCGGCGGAAGTCCGAGCTTCTTTGTCATTAAAGTCGCCCCTTGACCGGCGCGGTATAATGGTCGCAAATGTTTAAAATGAAAGAAGCCCGGGGCTTTACGTTAATCGAACTCCTGGTGGTCATTGCCATCATCGCCATCCTGGCCGCGTTGTTGTTGCCCGCCCTGGTCAAAGCCAAGGAGCAGGGCCAGGGCATCAAATGCTTGAGCAACGAAAAGCAATTGACGCTCGCTTGGAAAATGTACGTCGATGACAGTCAGGGCAAATTCCCACTGAACGCCGATGAGAGCAGCCAGAGCACCAACGGCTGGTGTGATGGTGTATTGTCCTGGGCGGTAAATAACACGGCTAACACGAACATATCCCTCATCCAGAGCAACCTGCTTGGGCCTTATGTCCTCAAACAGGTTGGCGTCTATAAATGCCCGGCGGACATCTGGGATTGCATGGAGAATGGCGCTGCCATGGCGCGGGTGCGCAGCGTTTCCATGAACGGCTACATTGGGCAGGACCTATTGGATATCACGGCGCAGGGCGGGTGCAATCCGAATAATTGGGGCGGAGCTGGCGCTGGCTACCGGGCCTATGAGAAGGAGAATCAAGTGACTGCCCCCACCCCGGCCCGCTTGTGGCTGTTCGATGATGAGCATGCGGACAGCATTAACGATGGGTTCCTCATGTTCAGCATGACCCGCCCGGGCTTTGACGACGGCCCCGCCGATTATCACAGCGGCGCTTGTTGCTTCGGCTTTGTGGATGGACATTCCGAGCTAAACCAGTGGCAGGAATTGAATTACTGGCCCGCAGTCATGAAAGTAGCTTGGACGAACTCAATCAATGAGCCGGGAAGCGGAAAGGACGTGCAATGGATGTGGCAGCACACCTCCGCCCTCATTCAGTAACAAGCATTTGATGCCGCCGCCGGCGTTCTGTGCTTCGGTCGCGATTCGAATGATGGGAAGAAATGGGGCTAACAGCGTTTAAAAAGTAGGAGACTTCTTACCGGCGTACCGGCGTGTTGCCCAACTCAAAGCTTTATCTTACTCAATGAATAAGATAAAGCTTTGAGTTGGGCAACACGCCGTTATGTCGTCTCCTACCTGGACGAATTGTTTTAGAACGGCCCGGTATCGGTCGGGGAGCTAAACTTCGATGGGCACTTTTTTGGCAAGCGTGTTGTTGACTCTCCGCAGTTTCAGAGCCAGGTCACGGGCTAAATTGCGCATGACCACCATGCCAAGATGAGGTTCGCGCCGGACAAGATCGGCGAAGGCCGTCCGTTTGATAACCAGCAAAATGCTGGGCTGGCTGGCAACGGCAAACGCGGTCCGCGGCATCCCATCCAAAAAGGCCAGTTCACCGAAAATCTTCCCGTCGCCCAATTGATCGACTGCCGGAGAGCCGGACTCGAGCTGGATGCTGATTTTCCCCCGGAGTATGATGAAGGCTTCATCCCCGGATTCCCCCTTGGCAAAAATCAGATCGCCGGCCCGGTAAAGATTTTGCACGAACAGCAGCGCGAGCGAGCGCAGTTCTCCGTCGCTCAACTCCGCAAACATCGACAAGGGCCGCAACAGATTGATGGTGGCCAGCCCAACTTTTTGTTCTTCTACATCGAGGTCAATGATTTCCACCATACCTTCGTGGTATCGGTTGGATTCAACCGGAACCTTAGTCCTGCATCGATCAAATCCAACCTTGTTACGGGGGTTTGATTTTGCCTATGCTTGCGCTCATGCCGTTTGCGTCTAGTGCTCACAAACGGTCTGGAAAAGACCATGAAAGGCCGGCTCAAGTTTGGGTTCACTTTGATCGAACTGCTGGTGGTGATTGCCATTATCGCCATTTTGGCCGCGCTTTTGCTGCCCGTATTAAGCAAGTCCAAGGCGCAGTCGAAAGGCGCCCAATGCCTGGGCAATCTCAAACAGTTGCAGACGGCGTGGCAGATGTATGTTGGCGAGAGCGGCGACGTGGCCCCACCCAATATGTATGACACGAACGACCCGGTTATTTCCTCCACGCCGAGTTTGCCCGGCTCGTGGGTGGTGGGCAACGCGCAATCCGACCAGACTTCATCCAACATTCAAAGCGGCGTCCTTTATCCTTATGTCAACTCGGCGGGGGTTTACCATTGCCCTTCGGATATATCGACCGTAGTCGGCGTGCCGGGATTGGTGCGTTTCCGCAGTTATTCCATGAGCCTGCAGTTCAACAGCAATCCGGGGTTTAACCAGCTTGGCCCGAATCCAGTTAAGAAATTGGGCCAGATCACCAACACCTCCGGGCTTTTCATTTTTTTGGACGAGAATGAATCGTCGATTGATGATGGTGTTTTTGGCACGTATCCTTATCCCGGCACGGAATGGTTGAATCTGGCGTCGGATCGCCACAATCAGGGGGCCAATCTGACTTTTGTGGACGGACATGCGGAGAGATGGCGCTGGCGGTGGCCGAAGGTTTTTGTCAATCATAATCAACAAGCGGCCAACGCCCAGGATCTGCTGGACCTGCAACAACTCCAAAATGCGATTCCAAATACATTCTAACGGCGCCAGGTTTAAATTAATCGCGCTGCTCATGGCGGGACTTGCCACGACTGGTTTGGCGGGGGAGTGGAATGATCAGGTCGGGTTGCAGTTGGAGAGCCTTAAATCAATAATGGCACGCGACGTCCCGGGCACGCTTCAGATAGTCCATGATTTTGGTTTCAAATTCGTGGAATTGGTGGGCGATTATCATTTGCCGCCCGAGGCGCTGACCACGGAATTGCACAACCACCAGCTTACCGCCATCAGCGTTCATTTTCCGTACGACAGGTTCCGCGATGATCCTGAAGGCATCGCCAGCGAAGCGGAAAAACTGGGTTTGAAATTTGCGGGTTGTCCTTCCCTGCCACAAAAGGACAAGCTGGATTTGGCGGGTTGCCAGGATGCGGTCAAGGTGTTCAATCGCGCCGGCGAAATTTTGGCCCGACACAACATTCAGTTTTTTTATCACCCGCATGGATACGAATTCAAGCCCCATGGTGATGGGACATTTTTCGACCTGCTGGCCAGCGAGACGAACCCAAAGTTTGTTCATTTTCAGATGGATGTTTTCTGGATTGTTCATGCCGGGCAGGATCCGCTGCAACTATTTCGAAAATATGGCGCGCGCTGGGTTTCCATGCACTTGAAGGACATGAAGCAAGGAACGCCGACCGCGCTGACCAGCCACGCGGAGAAATCGGCCTTCGTGCCGATTGGCCAGGGACAAATTGATTTTTCAGCCGTGGTGCAGGCCGCTCACAAAGCAGGAATTAAGTGGTTTTTCATCGAGGACGAATCAGCCACCCCGCAAAGGTCCATTGCGCAAAGCATTCCGTATCTTCAAAAGCTGCGGTGGTAAAAAGGCGGCACGCGGCGAGCAGCCGGGATGGCAGGGCAAATGGCTTCAGTTTTGGGCGGCGTTTGCCGGCCAGCCGATAACTTCTCCATCGGGCAATCTCATCAGGTTCATACGTTCTAACGGCGTTGCCCCCATTTTATAAATCACTGGCCGAGCGCCCGCTTGTAATCCGGCGGCGGCTCTCCATAGCCTCGCTTCCTTCGGGCCATCGCTGGCTCGATGATCTCCTTCCGGATGTCAATCTCCGCCTGGAAGATTTCCCGCCAGATTCTGCGAGTGTTCTCCGGGTATTGGTTTGGCGAATCCTCATCGAACGCGGGGCGAAACAAATCCACCGCATTCTGAAGTTCGCGCCGGAGTTCGGTGGGCGTAGGATGACCCGTGATCTCTGGAGCAACTCGCCAGCGGGCGTCGCCCAGTCAATCTCTCCCGTCCACCAATTTTTGGTCGAAGGCATTTTTGCGGGGGCCGATACCCAGAAAGTAAAGCGCCTGCTGGATGAGCCGGTTGGATACTTCGGCATCCTGACTTAAGCGGCGAGCCAGCGCCTGTTCACGCGGACGGAGCGGGCGGGAATCCTTGCGGATGAGCAGGCGCGCAGCTAAACGCGACTTGCGCCACGCGGTATCCACTCGTGTTTCAACTGGCCTCATGGGATTAAGTTAACGCAGCAGCCTGTCGTTGGCAATATTGCTGTTCCATGCCGGCGGGTGGGGTCGTAAATCCTGCTTATGGCTATGCAAAGTGCATGTTGTATTCATCTACTCAAAACTGGCCAATTCGTCGGCTTCCTGCTTGAATCCGCGCTGCATGAAAATCCTGGTCATCGGTTCCGGCGGTCGCGAGCACGCCTTGGTTTGGAAACTGGCGCAGTCGCCGCGCGTCACGCGGATGTGGTGCGCGCCGGGGAATGCTGGCATCGCCGGTGAGCCGCTTGCCGGCCATTCGTCCGCGGTTGAATGTCTCGATATTGCGGCGGAAAATCTTCCCGGCCTGCTGGCCTTCGCCGATGAGAATAAACCCGACCTTACCGTGGTCGGGCCGGACAATCCGCTGGATCTCGGCATCGTCGATCTTTTTCAGAACAACGGGCTGCGCATCTGGGGGCCGAATAAGAAAGCGGCCCAATTCGAATCGTCCAAGGTATTTTCGCAAAACTTCATGGACAGGCACGGCATCCCCACGGCGCGCGCGGCCGATTTCAGCGAGGCCAGAGCGGCGCGGGATTTTGCGGCCGCGCTGGACGGCCTCTGCGCCGTAAAAGCAGACGGGTTGGCCCTGGGCAAGGGGGTGCTGATATGCCACAGCGTGGAGGAGGCCTCGCTGGCCATCGACGACATGTTGCTCCGCCAAAAATTCGGCGGGGCGTGCCGGCGCATCGTCATCCAGGAATTGCTGGAGGGCATGGAAATTTCCCTGCACGCCCTTTGCGACGGCCGGACGGCGCGCCTGTTCCCCACCGCCCAAGATCATAAGCGAATCGGCGAAAACGACACCGGCCCGAATACCGGCGGGATGGGGGCGTATTCGCCCACTCCATTCTTGACAGAGACCGAACTGGCGGAGGTCGAACGAAAAATTCTGGCGCCCTGGCTGCGGGGCTGCGAGGAGGAAGACATCGACTTTTGCGGCATTTTGTATCCGGGGGTGATGCTGACAAAAGACGGGCCGAAGGTGCTGGAATTCAACGCCCGTTTCGGCGACCCGGAAACGCAGGCCTACCTGATGCGCCTGGAAAATGACTTGACAGAGTTGCTGGAAGCCTGCGTGGAACGGCGTCTCGACAAAATGGCGTTGCGCTGGCGGCCGGAGGCGGCGGTCTGCGTGGTGATGGCCTCGGCCGGTTATCCCGGCTCCTACGCCAGGGGCAAACCGATCCGGGGCCTGGCGGAAGCCGGCCAACTGCCGCACACAAAAGTCTTCCATGCCGGGACAGCCCGGGCCAATAATCAGATTGTGACGAACGGCGGACGAGTGTTGGGAGTGACGGCGCTGGGGAGTGGATTGGCCGAGGCGCGCGACCGGGCCTATGAAGCCGTGCGGAAAATTCAATTCGACGGCGCGCAATTTCGGCGCGATATTGCGGCCAAGGCGCTGGGCTGGGTGGCCCGGGCTGGCGATCCTGTGACACACACTTAAATTTTAAAATCTTGAACACGCGAAATCTGGTTTTTTGTTTTCTTCTCAGCGCGACCATTGGCGCCGCCGCCCCAGCCGACGTTCCGCCGAAATTTGACGAAGTTTATCAACTGCTGCAAACCAACCTCGAAGGCGTGAGCCAGGCGGACCTGGACCGCGCCGCAGTCAAAGGTTTGCTGGAGCAATTTCCGGAGCAAGCGGCGCTGGTCAAGGAGGAATCGAATAGCGCGGCGGCTCCGGCCACTTCGGATGCGTTGAGCAAAACCGCGCTTTACGATAATTCCTATGCCTATTTTCGCATCGGCAAGGTTGAGGGTCATCTCGCCGAAAAATTGCGCGCGACCTATGAAGACCTAACCCAGACCAACAAGGCGAAGGTCAAAGGCGTGATTCTGGATTTGCGCTTTGCCGGGGGGAACGATTTCGCGGCGGCGGCGGCGGCGGCAGATTGCTTCCTGAATTCCGAGCAACCTTTATTGCAATGGGGCACGGGTTCGGCCAGCGCGACAAAGAAAACGAATGCCATTACCGTGCCCGTGGCTATCCTGGTCAATTCCCAAACGACCGGAGCGGCGGAAGCCCTGGCGGCAGCGCTGCGGGAGGCGGACATTGGATTGATCCTCGGCGGCACGACGGCGGGGCAGGCCAACATTTTCAAGGAATTCTCGCTCGGCAATGGCGAAAAACTGCGCATCGCCACCGCTCAAGTGAAGCTGGGCAATGGCACCCCGCTGGCGCACGGCTTGAAGCCGGACATCGCGGTGGAAGAAAGTTTGGCGGACGAAAAGGCCTACCTGGAAGATCCCTACAAAATGCTTCACGCGTCCGAGCCGGGCACCAATGAATCCGCGGCAAATTCCATTCCGTCTTCAACCAATCAGCCGGTCGAACGTCCAATTAACGAAGCTGAATTAGTCCGGGAAAAACGCGCCGGAGAAAGGTCGGACGAAGGTTCAGCCGATACGGAAGATGCGAGCCTCGTTCCAGAGGTGCCCGTCCCGCCCATCATCGCCGACGCCGCGTTGGCGCGAGCGCTGGACTTGCTCAAGGGCATCGCCGTCCTCCAGCAAAGCCATCCCGGCTGAAAGCGAGGGCGGATTTCCTAGCCGTTCTTTCCGCAGCAATGCTTGTATTTTTTTCGGCTGGCGCAGGGGCAGGGGTCGTTTCGTCCCACTTTGGGGCCGGTTCGGACCGGTTTGGCTTTGGCCTTGGCTGCCGCCGCTTCGGTCGCCTCGGTGACCATGTCGCTGGGATTTTTGCCGCCGCTCGCGGCCGGCGCTTTGCCGCTCCCAAATGAGGATTCCTCCTGGTGAATGGTTTTTTGCGGCATGTTGCGCAGAAACTTGTCGAAGGCCATCACGCTGGAGGCACTGCGAAAAATATTATGACAGATCTCCGTTTTGATGTTGACCATCAATTCCTCGAAGATTTTGAACGCCTCGGATTGGTATTCGACCAGCGGATCGCGCTGGCCGTAGGCGCGCAAACCGATGCTGTCCCGCAAGCTGTCCATGCCGTAGAGATGTTCCTGCCAGAGCTTGTCCACTGCGGTCAAAATGGTGTAACGCTCCACCGATTTGAGCGCGGTGGAATCTTCAAAACTGATCTTTAATTCGTAAGCGTCCCGCACCGCCTTGCAAATAAACTGGCAGACGGCAAATTGCGCCGCGCTCAATCCGTCGAAGGCCGAGCCGGGGACCGGCAGTTCGGCGCCGGAGATGGCGGCTTTGATAATTTCCTCCTCCGGCAGGCCCAGTGGAAAATTAAGATTGATCCAGTCGGCCAGCGGCCGCGCCACCCATTCCTTGGGTTCGGTCGATTCGGAAGTCAGTTCCTGCACTTTTTGGATGACCACTTCCTCCATAATGTCCATTAACCGCTCCCGCACGTCGTCGGAGTTGATCACCTCGTCGCGGAAACCGTAAATGACTTCGCGCTGCTTGTTCATCACGTCGTCGTATTCGAGCGTGCGTTTGCGCCGTTGGAAATTGTGCTGTTCAACCCGTTTCTGGGCCTGCTCGATGGATTTGTTGAGCACGAAATGCTCCAGCTCCTGGCCCTCTTCCAGTCCAACTTTCTCCATTACTTTGACAATCCGGTCTGAACCGAACAGGCGCATCAAGTCGTCTTCCAGCGAAATGAAAAAGTGCGATGAACCGGGATCGCCCTGGCGCGCGCAGCGGCCACGCAACTGCCGGTCGATGCGCCGCGATTCGTGGCGCTCCGTGGCGATGACGTGCAAACCGCCGGCGGCGGCGACGCCCTCGCCAAGTTTGATGTCCGTGCCGCGGCCCGCCATGTTTGTGGCGATGGTGACCGAGCCGCGCTGGCCGGCGCGCGAAACGATTTCGGCTTCCTGCTGGTGGAATTTGGCGTTGAGCACGGAATGAACGATGCCGGCCTTTTTCAACAGGCGCGACACTTGCTCGCTCGTTTCCACGGAAACGGTGCCGACCAGAATGGGGCGGCCCTGGTTGTGGGTGGTGGTGATTTCCTTGATGACGGCGTTGAATTTTTCGCGTTTCGTTTTGTAAACCGAATCATTGGCGTCTTTGCGTGCCACCGGCCGATTAGTGGGGATGACCATGACCCCGAGCTTGTAAATATCAAGAAACTCCTGTGCTTCTGTCTCCGCCGTGCCCGTCATGCCAGCCAGCTTTTTGTAAAGTCGAAAATAATTCTGAATGGTGATGGTGGCCAGCGTCTGGGTTTCGCGCTCGATTTCCACGCCTTCCTTGGCTTCGACCGCCTGATGCAATCCATCGCTCCAGCGCCGGCCGTACATGGGACGGCCGGTGTGTTCATCGACGATGACCACCTTGCCGGCTTCGATCACGTAATGCACGTCCAGTTGGTAAAGGCTGTAGGCTTTGAGCAACTGCGAAATGGTGTGGATTTGCAGGGCCTTGACCTCGAATTCGGATTGGGCCTTGGCTTTGGTTTCGAGGCGTTTGCGCGGATCGGTTTCCGCGCCGGAATCGATCTCATGAAACTTAACCGTCAAATCCGGCAATAAGAAAGCATCGGGATCGTCGGGGCGCATCAGGGTCCGGCCCTTTTCGGTCAGGTCGGCCTCATGGGTTTTCTCGTCCATCGCGTAAAAAAGCTCCTCCTTCTCCGCGTAAAGCGCTTTTTTGGACTGGTCGGCGTGCAGTTCCAACTCCGCCTTGTTCATCATGCGGATGTTTTCCGGATTTTCCAACAGCTTGGCCAGGCCCGGCGCGCGCGGGCTGCCAATTTTCACGCGATAGAGCAACAGGCCGATTTCATGTTCCAGCGCCGTGGGATTGGACGGATTGGAGCCGTCCTCGGGATGCAATTTTTTCATAAGCCCCTCGGCCTCGGTAATAAACCGGCCGCACAATTTTTCCTGGGCCCGCACCAACGACTCGATGACCGGCTTAAATTGATCGTATTTTGTGTCAGCCGTAATGACCGCCGGGCCGCTGATGATGAGCGGCGTCCGCGCCTCGTCGATCAATATCGAGTCCACTTCATCGACAATTGCGAAATAATGCCCGCGCTGGACCTGTTCCTCGCGTCGCGTTGCCATGCCGTTATCGCGCAGGTAATCGAAGCCGAATTCGGCGTTGGTCCCATAAGTGATGTCGCAGTTGTATTGCGTGCGCCGATCAGGGGGCGATTGATCGTGCAGGATGCAGCCTACTGTCAAGCCGAGGAATTTATAAACCGCGCCCATCCATTCGCCGTCGCGCGCCGCCAGGTAATCGTTGACCGTGACGACATGCACGCCGCGGCCGCTCAGCGCGTTCAAATAAACCGGCAGGGTGGCGACGAGCGTTTTGCCTTCGCCGGTTGCCATTTCGGCGATCTTGCCGCGATGCAGGGCGGTGCCGCCGATGAGCTGGACGTCAAAGGGGATCATCTCCCATTTCAGCGGATGGCCGCGCACGGTGATTTCCTGGCCGCACAGGCGGCGGCAGGTCGTCTTGACGACGGCGTAGGCTTCGGGGAGGATTTCCTCCAGTCGACGCGCCAACTCGACGTTATCCTTGATTTGGGACAATTCCGTCTTCCAGGCCGCCGTTTTTTGGCGCAATGCATCGTCGGGCAGCGACTGGAGCGAAGCTTCGATCTCGTTGATCTGCTTGACCAACGGCCGCATTTTTTTAACCATCCGGTCGTTTATCGAGCCGAAAATTTTTTTTATGATGAAATTAGGCATACTGCTCACTCGAACCGAAGTCCCGGAGCTTGGCAAGAATACCGGAACCGTGGCGCACCGTCAAAGCAACAAATGAAATGGTCAAAGAGGCCCATGGTTGCGAACTTGACTTGTGCGCGGCGCGGGGACATTTTCGATGGCAATTAATTCTAAAGAATTGCCATGACGAGTACGAACCTCACTGCCGCCGCCGCTGATAAACCCCGGCCCATTTCCGATCACCAGGAAGCGCTGGTGAAAGTCGAGGATTTCCAATATCCACAAGGGTGGGTTCTGCCCGCTACTGCGGCGACACGGCCCCGCCAATGCTGCGAACAGTTGGAGGCGGGCAAAGTCCTGTTCATGGATCGCGCACCTTACTTTTTTCCGCAGGCCGACCGTGAGTTTCTTCTCTCGCAACGCCAAAGCGAATCGCGCCTGCACAAAAATGTTTCCTATCGGCCACGACAGGATGTGCTGCGCGGCGCGGCGTCCGGTGGGGAAGATGAGACGCGTCTGCACGACATTATGCGGCGTTATTCGGCCGAGGTGGCGCGCTTTTTGGGCCAGTTGTTGCAGCCCTATGCGGCGCATTGGACTTTGGATTACGCCAGCTATCGTCCCGAGGAAGAGCAGGGGCGCGATTTGCCCGTCCATAAGCGCAATGATTTGCTGCATGTGGATTCTTTCCCGACGCGCCCGATGCATGGACGGCGCATCCTGCGCTGTTTCACCAACATTAACCCGACCGCCCCGCGGGTCTGGCACACGACGGATGAATTTTCCACGCTGGCGCAAAAGTACGCCACCGACGCCGGCCTGGCCGGTTTTGCGGCCAAAGGAAGCGCGCGCAGCAATGCGCTGGTACGCGAAGTCAAGAAGATGTTCGGGTTCAAGGGCGTAGACCACTCCGCGTATGACCGTTTCATGCTTCGCTTCCACGATTACCTCAAGGAAAAGACCGATTTCCAACAAAATTGCCCCAAGGTCCGGATCGAATTCCCGCCCGGCTCGACCTGGATTTGTTTTACCGATTCGGTGGCGCACGCCGTTTTGTCCGGCCGATACGCTTTGGAACAAACGTTCATCATTGGCCTGCATGGTTTGGTCACGCCGGAAAAGGCGCCCATCCGCGTGCTGGAGAAAATTGCCGGAAGCCCACTGGCTATTTGATTATTCAATTCCGCCTTTGCGGTTGACATCACAAGGCCGGGCTGGCTGAGTTCGTTCGGGTTCCATATTGTTATCGTGCCATGAGAATTCTCATATGCCTCGCCTTGGTTTTATCGTTGACGGCCGGCGCCTCCGAAGCGCCGGGCCGCGACATTGTCGGCATCGGGGCCGTCTTGGTGGTGGAAGACCACAACATCGTTGTTAAAGAAATACTTCCGAGCTCGCCCGCGGCGGCTCAGGGAGGCATCCACGCCGGGGACCGGATTGTGGCCGTTGCGCAGGACGAAGAGCCTGCTGTTCAGGTTCAAGGTGGGAAATTGGCCCACGCCATAGCCTTGATACGAGGCCCCAAGGGCACGACGGTTCGTCTGACAATTGTTCCGGCTGGCGAAGATGACTCCCATGCTCAGGTTGTGAGTTTTGTGCGCGGCGAACTGAAAGGGATTGTGGCAGATGACGCGCCCCCCCGGCATGCCGCTCCTGCCTCGAATCACCGGCTGGTTGTGGGTGCGGCGGTATCGGTATTGGCGGGCGCTGGCTTGCTTTTTTGTTTTCGCCGGAAGTCAAGGTGACGCCATGCTAATTTCGCCGTTGGAAAAGATCGCGCGAAACTAAATGTTGACATGTCAGGCGCTGGTCTTCTTTATTAGCCGACATCTTACATCGCCCCAAAAACGAAACATAATCTAAAACATGCAACCACAAATCGGTTTCCCACCACTGTCAGGACTATTGGGGTTATTATTTGTCTTGGTTTACCTCGGTTGCATCATCGCCGTCATCATATACGTCTTGCGGCTTTTGGGGCGATTTGTCAGGGCACAAGAGCGGGTTGCCGGCGCGCTTGAAACCATCGCACACAAGTTAAGGGATGATGCCAAGCCATAACGGATTTGATGCTGTCTGACGCGCCGCCTCAAAAAATATGAAAACAAAACAATTGGCGAATGTCTTAATCAAAATTCTCGGACTCTCCGTTTTGGTACACAGCGTCCCAAGCGTTATTACCGGGATGTTCAGCATGCTGCGAGTCAGGGGAAGCGGCTCGCTGCTGGAATATTTCGTTTATCCGATGTCATCCGTGGTGATGGCAGGCATCGGGATTTATCTGATCCTGCAGAGCCGGGAGGTTGCGGAGTTTTTGTTCAAGAACGACGCGGAATAATTTTACCGTGTTAGCCACGCCGTTTTAACAACTTTTATACGGTTTTTGGGTTTGACAAAAAGAGTTTTTAGCATCCCATGGCGAGTGTATGGACGATGACTTCAGCTCATGGACGAAAAACAAACTCATCAGGGCACTTAAAGACCTCAATCGCGCACATCAGGAACTCGCCAGGCAGCATTCGATACTTTAAGCGGAACATATCCGGCTCAAGGTATCCAAGTCGGCTGAACTCAAGAATATTCAAAATTACGGGTCACAGTCTGGCGCTAAAAACCGCGCTCATCACTAGCGTCACAGCCGGATGAGCCCGTGAGGGGCTTGTCACCAGTTTTGGTGACTGGCGGGCAATGGCGGATGGGGTATGTTCTCCATGTTGATGGTGTGAAATGCAGTGTTCCGTGTGTGTGAAATTCGGCGTCCGTCTGCAGCGCCGCACCAACGACCAAAGATTTTAAACTTTGTTCTCATACACAGGCCGGGCTAGAAGCCCGGCTTTTTTGCTTTTACAGAGGGGTGAACACCCCATATCATCTGCCGATTTTAAGCGCATCATTATGGGAGGAATAATTGGCAAAGGCGGTGGACGCCAAGGAGGTTTAATTCCGGCGGGCAACATCATTGCAGGAGTCGGGCATCAGAAATAAGAACAACATGCAGACTCTGCCGTTACGCTTTCAAAACTGGATGGCCGGGCGTTCGCGTTTGCGTCAGACCGCAAGCGAACCGCCGTTGCGGGCCGAGTTGTTCAGTGTCGAACAATTGGCGCGCCATGCCAAAGCCCTTGCCGCCAGTCATCAAGTGGTCACCCGGCGCGGCTCCAACCGTCTGCTCGCGCGGTTGGGCCAAAACGACGAAATACTAAGGGCCTTCAATCGCTCGACGCTCGCCGTAAATCCAAACCGGAACATCACTCCCGCCGCCGAATGGTTACTCGATAACTTCTACTTGATCGAGGAGCAGATTCAACTCGCCAGGCGGCATCTGCCCCGGGGTTACAGCCGGGAGTTGCCCCGCCTCGCCAATGGCCAGTCCGCAGGACTGCCACGCGTTTACGATATCGTGCTCGAATTGATCTCGCATGTGGATGCGCAGATTGATGCGGAACCGCTCAGCGCCTTCATCGCCGCCTATCAAACGGTGCATTCCTTGAAACTGGGCGAGTTATGGGCCATTCCAATTATGTTGCGGCTGGGGCTGATTGAAAATCTCCAACGCATCACCACCCGGCTGGCCATCGCCCGGCGGGATCGCGATCTGGCGGACTTATGGGTGGCTCGTTTGCAGGAGATGGCGGAAAGGAACCCGTCCCACCTCGTGGTGGTGGTGGCGGACATGGCGAAATCGGACCTGCCCGATTCCAGTTCATTTGTGGCCGAATTTTGCCAGCGCTTGTCGCGCCAAAGTCCGGTGTTGCATCTGGCGCGGAGCTGGCTCGAACAGCAACTCGTGGAAAAAGGGTTGTCGATCGAACTGCTTATCCAACTAGAGAGCCAAAATCAGGCGGCCGACCAGGTTTCTGTCAGCCATAGCATTGCCAGCCTTCGTTTCTTGAGCGCCATGGACTGGAAGGAGTTCGTGGAAAACCTGAGTCTGGCCGAGGCAGTTTTGCGCAAGGACCCGGCCGCCGTTTACGGCGAGATGGATTTTGCGACCCGGGATCGTTATCGTCATGCTGTCGAGTTCTTCGCCCGGCACAGCCAGCTCTCCGAGACGGACGTCGCGCAACGCGCCATCCAACTGGCCGCCGACAGCGCCGTGCAAAATGGGCGCAAAGACCGGACCGCTCATGTGGGTTTCTATCTGATTGACAAGGGCCAGCCCATGCTGAGGCGTCTGGCCGGAGTGCGGCGCCCTTGGGGGTCGGTTCTCGAACGAAGCATCCACCGTTTTCCGCTGACCTTTTATGCCGGCGGCATTGGAACGCTCACCTTGCTCGCCACGTTCGGATTTATGGAGAAGGCGCGCGTGCTCGAAGTGGCGGGATGGAAACTCATTTTTTTCACCGTTGTCTTTCTGGTTTGCGCCAGCCAGTTGGGCGTGGCGTTGATGAACTGGCTGACCACGCTGCTGGTCAAACCCCGCCTGCTCCCGCGTTTGGATTTTTCCTCCGGCATCACATCGGATTGCAGCACCATGGTGGTCGTTCCCACGATGCTCACGAGTTTGGAAGGCGTTGATCGTCTCATTGAGACATTGGAGATTCATCATCTGGCGAATCGGGATCAGAACCTGCACTTCGCGTTGCTGACGGATTTCCGCGACGCGACGCAGGAGGTTCTGCCGGAAGACAAGGCGTTGCTGGAGCGGGCGCGGGCCGGAGTCCGGATGCTGAACCAGAAATATCCTTCCGGGAACCATGCGCTCTTTTTCTTGTTTCATCGCCCGCGCCGATGGAATGCCGGGGAAGGGTTGTGGATGGGGTACGAACGCAAGCGGGGCAAGCTCATGGAGTTCAACGCCCTTCTCCGCGGCGGCGCCCGCGACTGCTTTTCCGAAATTGTCGGCGAGACATCCATCCTGCCAGCCATCAAGTATGTCATCACGCTCGACACCGACACCCAGCTTCCACGCGATGCCGCCCGCCAGCTCGTCGGAACGATGGCGCATCCGTTGAATCGTCCGGGGTTCGATGTCAGGCGCGGAATTGTCGCCGAAGGCTATGGCATCTTGCAACCGCGCGTTGGCGTGAGTCTGCCCAGCGCCCGGCGATCCTGGTTTGTCCGGATTTTTGCCGGCGACGCGGGCATTGATCCTTATACCCGGGAAGTTTCCGACGTGTATCAGGATGTTTTCGCGGAAGGTTCATTTGTCGGCAAAGGAATCTACGATGTGGATGCCTTCCAGCAGGCCATGAACGGGCGTTTCCCGGAAAACACTGTCCTCAGTCACGACTTATTGGAAGCATCCTATGCCCGTTCCGCCCTGGTGAGCGACGTGGAGTTCTACGAAGATTATCCCTCTCGTTACAACGTGGATACGGACCGGCGTCACCGTTGGATTCGCGGCGATTGGCAGATCACGCAATGGCTCTTGCCCCGCGTCCCCGGTTCTGACGCCCGTCGCATTGCCAATCCGCTTTCGGTGCTGTCCCAGTGGAAGATTTTTGACAATTTAAGGCGCAGTCTCGTTCCTGTTGCCCTGGTGTTCTTGATATTGGGCGCCTGGCTGCTCCTTCCCGAGCAGGGGGATCTCGGATCGTTGCTGGTGGTTTCCATTATCATGCTGCCTGGATTGTTGGCGGCGCTCGTCAATCTGTTTCGCAAACCGGCCGATATGCCGTGGACTGCGCATCTGCGGGAAGCGGTGGGTTCCTACGGGCGGCAGCTCGCCCAGATCTTTCTCACTCTGGCATTTCTGCCCTACGACGCCTTCATCAGCCTGGACGCCATCGGAAGGACCCTGCTGCGATTGTTGGTGACGCGCAAACATCTCCTCGAATGGAAAACGTCGAATGATACCGAAAGGACTGCCCGGACCGACCTCGCCGGTTTTTATGGCACCATGTGGATTACGCCGGTTGTCGCGCTGGCCACTGGCGTCTTCCTGGGCGTCACGCAGCCGGCCCAACTGTCTTTGGCCCTGCCGATCCTTGGGGTCTGGCTGGCCGCTCCATGGATCGCCTGGCGGATCAGCCAGCCCATTGCATCTCCGGCGCCGGCTTTGACGGCGGAGCAATTGATCTTTCTGAGACATACCGCACGCAAGACATGGCATTTTTTTGAAACTTTCGTCACCGCGCAGGAGAACTGGCTGCCACCGGACAATTTCCAGGAAGTGCCCGCGCCAACAATCGCTTCGCGCACTTCGCCCACGAATATGGGCCTGGCCCTGCTCGCCAATTTGGGGGCTCGGGATCTGGGGTATCTTTCGGCAGCCGGCTTGATTCGACGCACTCAAGACGCCTTCGCCACCATGCAGCGACTCGACCGGTATCATGGACATTTCTACAATTGGTATGAAACGCGAACGTTGCGCCCGCTTTTCCCACTCTATATATCGAGTGTCGATAGCGGCAACCTGGCGGGACATTTGCTGACGCTCGGCGCCGGGCTGAGGGAACAGGCCGCGGAAAAGATTTTCACGCCGCAAATTTTTGCCGGCCTGCGCGACACGGTGGAGATTCTAAGGAGTCTGGCCGGCGAAGATGCCACGCTGGCCAAGCTTGATGCGGAATTGAAAGAAGCGCCATCCAGCCTTCGCGCGGCGTTTGCTTTGTTGAAAAGCGCGGCGGGCCAAGCGGCCAGGATTGCTGCCTCGCTGGCCGACGCAGAGGAAGAACTCAAAGGATGGGCCCAAACCCTGCAGCGCAATTGCGAGGAACATTTGGCGGACCTGTTTTTCCTCGCTTCGTGGCTGGCTTTGCCAACTCCAAGCGGCGGCAGCCGGCTTGAGGAGAAATTCGCCCAGCTCGACCATGCGCTCACGTTGCGTGAAGTCGCGACACTGGATCAATCACCCAGTCCGCTGATTGAAGGCGAAGGTACCGGGTTCGCTGAACTCGCGCGCTGCCTGCGGGAAGCTGGCGATCATGCCCGCCAGCGCCTGCTTGCGCTGGAAACCCTGGCCGCCCAAAGCGATGAACTGGCAGCGATGGATTTTACTTTTCTGTTCGACCCGGCGCGGGATTTATTTTCCATCGGGTTCAACGTCACTGACCGCCGGTGTGACGCCAGCTTCTATGATCTGCTGGCCTCGGAGGCGCGGTTGTGCAGCTACATCGCCATCGCTTTGGGGCAGGTGCCGCAGAAGCAGTGGTTCTCGATGAGCCGTTTGCTGGTCGCTTCAAGGGGGGAGCCGGTACTAGTTTCCTGGAGTGGATCGATGTTCGAATATCTAATGCCGCTGCTGGTCATGCCCAACTACGAGAACACTTTGCTTGATCACAGTTGCAAAGCGGCGGTGCAACAACAAATCGAGTATGGGAAATCGCGCGGCGTGCCGTGGGGCATTTCCGAATCGGGCTACAATCGGACCGACGCTCAATTGAACTACCAATATCGCGCCTTCGGTGTGCCGGGCCTGGGTTTGAAACGAGGATTGGCCGATGACTTGGTAATCGCTCCTTACGCCACCGCCATGGCGCTGATGGTCGCGCCGGCTGAGGCTTGCGCAAACCTGCAACGTCTGGCAATCGAGGGGCGCGCCGGCGCTTACGGTTTCTACGAAGCGGTGGATTACACCCCGACGCGTCTGCCGCCGGACGAAACCAGCGCCACCATCCGCTCCTTCATGACGCATCATCAAGGGATGAGCTTGCTGGCGTTGGTCAATCTGTTGCGGGACAGCCCCATGCAACGGCGTTTCATGGCCTGTCCGTTGCTCAAGGCGGCGGACTTGCTATTACAGGAACGCGTGCCCAAGACCGCCGGCAGCGTACTCTCCGAAGATTTGATGCTGGAGGAATCGCGGCCGCCCGTCGGCGGCGGCGAAGTCGTCATGCGCGTTTTCACGAATCCCACAACGCCGGCGCCGGAGGTTCATCTTTTGTCCAACGGCAATTATCATGTCGTCATTAGCAGCGCCGGCGGTGGCTACAGTCGCTGGCGCGATCTGGCGGTCACCCGCTGGCGCGAAGATGCAACGCGTGATTGCTGGGGAACGTTTGTTTATTTGCGCGATGTGGCGACGGGAGATTTTTGGTCCGCCGCGCATCAACCCACCTTGCGCGCGACCAAAGGTTACGAAGCCATCTTCACGCAGGCGCGCGCGGAGTTTCGGCAACGGCTGGCTGGCTTGGAAATCCACACCGAGATCAGCGTGTCGCCGGAGGACGACGTGGAGTTACGGCGCATTACGATCACCAATCGTTCACCGGTGACACGAACGATTGAATTGACGAGCTACGCTGAAGTGGTGCTGGCGGTTCCGGCGGCGGACGCGACTCATCCCGCTTTCAGCAATCTCTTCGTGCAAACTGAATTCGCGCAAAAATCTTCCGCCATTCTCTGCACTCGCCGCGCCCGCTCCCAGGAGGAAAAGCCGCCATGGTTGCTCCATCTCATGGTGGCCCAAGGGGGTCAATTGGGGGAAATCTCCTGCGAAACCGATCGCTCCCGGTTCATTGGCCGGGGGGGCACCCTCGCCAACCCCGCCGCGATGCAGGGCATTGCGCCATTATCCAACACCGTTGGTTCCGTGCTTGATCCCATCATTTCGCTGCGGCGCACGGTCTCTTTGCCGCCTCATGAGACCGCAACCGTTGACCTGGTTCTGGGCGTGACAGAAACCCGAGAGACCGCGCTGGCTCATGTGGAAAAATATCAAAGCTCCCGCATGGCGGATCGCGCCTTCGATCTGGCGTGGACTCACAGCCAGGTGACATTACGCCAACTCAACGCCACGGAGGCAGACGCCCAACTTTATGGCCGCCTCGCCAGCGCTTTGATTTATGCCGACCCCGCCCGCCGGGCCAACTCCGGCGTGCTGCGCAATAACCGGCGCGGCCAAAGCGGTCTTTGGAGTTATGGCATTTCGGGCGACGCGCCGATCGTCCTGCTCCGCACCAGCGACGCGGAGAAGATCGAGATCGTGCGGCAACTCGTCCAGGCGCACTCTTATTGGCGCATGAAGGGGCTGACGGTCGAACTGGTTATTCTGAACGAGGATGTTTCCGTTTACCGCCAGTCCTTGCAAGACCAGATCACAAGCCTGATTTCGTCCGGAATCGAAGCGCACCTGCTGGACAAGCCGGGCGGCATCTTCGTGCGGCGCCTCGAACAAATTCCCAACGATGACCGGGTGCTCCTGCAAGCGGCGGCACGAATTGTCCTGGATGATGAAAAAGGAACTTTGGCGGAGCAATTGGAACATCGCAGCATTTTGGAGCCTTTTTTCCCAGCCTTGATACCTAGCCGCACCGGGTCTGTTGATTTATCCGCACCGCTTGCCCAGCGCGAGTTAATTTTTCCGAACGGCTTGGGCGGCTTTACCCGGGACGGCCACGAATATATCGTCACCCTTCAGCGCGGCCAGACGACGCCCGCGCCGTGGGTCAACGTGCTGGCCAATCCGCATTTCGGCACCGTTGTTTCCGAGAGCGGTGCGGCTTACACTTGGTTGGAAAACTCCCATGAATTTCGCCTCACGCCTTGGAGCGATGATCCCATCCAGGACACAACAGGCGAAGCCTTCTATATTCGCGATGAGCAGATCGGACAGTTTTGGTCGCCCACGCCGCTGCCATCGCGCGGCATAACGCCCTATGTCATCCGCCATGGTTTTGGCTATACTGTGTTCGAGCATACGGAACACGGCATCGCCTCCGAGTTATGGGTATATGTAGCGATTGATGCCCCGGTGAAATTCAATGTTTTAAAATTGCGCAACGTCTCTGGACGTCCACGGCGTTTGTCCGTCACGGGTTATTGGGAATGGGTGTTGGGTGAATTGAGGCATCAAAGCCTGCTGCATGTGCAGACCGAAGTGGACCTCAAGACCGGCGCGTTGCTGGCGCGCAATTATTACAACACCGAATTCCCCGATCGCATTGCGTTCCTTGACGTGAACGAGGCCGCGCGCACGCTCACCGGTGACCGTAAAGAATTCATTGGTAGAAACGCAAGCTTGTCCAACCCGGCGGCGCTGAAGCGCGTGCGCCTTTCCGGCAAAGTCGGCGCGGGGCTGGATCCGTGCGGCGCGCTGCAAGTCGCCTTCGATTTGCCCGATGGACAGGAGCGGGAAACGAGTTTTCGCCTTGGGGTCGGTCGCAACCCAGCCGACGTGCAGGACCTTATCCAGCGCTTTCGCCGCATGGACGCCAGCCGGGCTGCGCTCGAAGGTGTGTGGACTTATTGGAATCGAACCCTCGGCGCGGTGAATGTGGACACGCCCGATCCGTCCGTGAATGTGATGGCCAATGGCTGGCTGCTGTATCAGACCTTGAGTTGCCGGCTCTGGGGCCGGACGGGGTTTTATCAATCGGGCGGCGCCTACGGATTTCGTGACCAGTTGCAAGACGTGATGGCGCTGGTGCATGCTGAACCAGCGCTGACCCGCAAACATCTGCTCCGCGCCGCCGCGCATCAATTCCGCGAAGGCGATGTGCAGCATTGGTGGCATCCTCCGTCCGGGCGCGGCGTGCGGACGCATTTTTCCGATGACTATCTGTGGCTGCCCTACGCCACCTGCCGTTACATTTCGTGTGTTGCGGACACCGGCGTGCTCGATGAAAAGGTTTCCTTCCTTGAAGCCCGGCCCGTCAAGCCGGAAGAGGAATCGTACTATGATTTGCCGAATCGCTCCGAAGAATCGGCCACACTCTATCAACATTGCGTGCGCGCCATTGAGCGCGGATTAAAATTCGGCGAACACGGCCTGCCGCTGATGGGATGCGGCGATTGGAATGACGGCATGAATCGCGTGGGAAATCAGGGGCGCGGTGAAAGCGTCTGGCTGGCTTTCTTTCTTTACGACGTGCTCACGGAATTTGCCGAATTGGCGCGCTCGCGCAACGACACGGATTTTGCCGACCGCTGCGTCACTCAAGCGCAACAACTGCAACAGAACATCGAGCAACACGCCTGGGATGGCCAATGGTATCGCCGCGCTTACTTCGACAGCGGCGAACCGCTCGGCTCGCAAACCAATCCAGAATGTCAGATTGATTCCATCCCGCAAAGCTGGTCGGTGATCAGCGGCGCCGGCGATCCCTCCCGTTCGCGTCAGGCCATGCAATCTGTGGATCGACGCCTGGTTCGCCGCAACGCCAAACTGATCCAGTTGTTTGATCCGCCTTTCGACAAGTCGCCGCTGAATCCGGGTTACATCAAAGGCTACATTCCGGGCGTGCGCGAGAACGGCGGCCAATACACCCACGGCGCGATTTGGACCGCCATTGCTTTTGCTCTCCTCGGAGAAAGCGAACACGCCTGGGAACTCTTTGCGCTGCTCAATCCCGTTCATCACAGCGGGACTCCCCAACAAATCGCTACCTACAAAGCGGAGCCGTATGTCGTCGCCGCCGACGTTTATGCGGTGGCGCCGCACACAGGCCGCGGCGGCTGGACCTGGTACACTGGATCCGCCGGCTGGATGTATCGGCTGCTGGTCGAGACGCTGCTGGGCGTGAACCTTGAGGGAGATCAACTGCGCCTGACACCCCGCCTTCCCAAAAGCTGGACGACTTATAAAATCCACTACCGCTACCGGCAAACCGTTTATCACATCACCATCACCCGCCTGACTGCTGAAGGGGCCGATGGGGATCAACTTTTTCTCGATGGAAAAGAACTAGCCGGGAAAACGGTGCCTTTGGTGGACGACCATCAGGAGCATTCCGTCGAATTGAAAGTCTCGAGTTCAGTGAGCACTCCCGAAAACCGAAGCCTTCTCCCGGCTGCGGTCTAAACCCCCAACAAGCTAGGCAACTGTAATCCTTCGACTCTGGAATTTCGGAGATGGCCGAAGGTTCGAAATGGGCCTGAAATTCTAACTGACACTCTGCACTCCCAGCCCTCCACTGAACAAAAAACCGAAAATATTTCCGTTATTCTTTCACAAA
>Ga0182024_10001452_pt1 | contig 61074 bp, 47 predicted proteins | sample P32metaG_FD_120480 | JGI IMG/M metagenome (GOLD analysis project Ga0182024, IMG submission 120480) | Permafrost microbial communities from Stordalen Mire, Sweden - P3-2 metaG (Illumina Assembly) | ecosystem: Environmental > Terrestrial > Soil > Wetlands > Permafrost | place: Sweden: Stordalen...
ATGGCAGGACGATCCTGAGAAGTCGCGGCATCATGGCCCCCTGGTGGGATGAGAAATTGCCGCCGTAGGATACCCGCACCCTCGCGCAATCTGCATGATCGTCGAGAGCTTCTAGCGCCTCCTGCGTAGTGCTCGCCACGCGCGCCTGGAAGCCGCAATCGATCACTACATCGCGACACTGCTCGCGTGCGCTGTCTTCGTCGTCGACGATTAAAATCGTTGTGCCCGGTAGATCCGCAATGGGTTCGATATCGGACTTCACTTGCGGTAAATCCCAGTCTCGAACTGCGCTTGCCTCAATCGCCATTTTTTATCGCCTCAGATCTGGAACGCCGCCGCAGCTTTTCTCGATGGTAAGTGCCCTGCTGCAAGCTCAGAGCACATCCGGGACACCTGCAACAACCGAACCAAACCGATTCAAATCCGGAATTCCCAGCCAAGGAATTGAGTCTGCGAGACCTAAGTGGAACCGTTCATTCCCGGGTTCATTCGGGAAGTCCAACTCTGGGCATGATGCGGGGCTGCGCTGCCAATGACAATTCATAATTATACTGGTAACAACGGGTACAAAGAATGGCATTGGCCTCGGGTCATCGTGGGAAATTCAATATTAAGTATCATTCAGCCACATACATGATTTCCCCGAGTATTACCTTAGCCGTTAACTGATAGGCGCAAAGCGTCGTAGACCGCTAACGATGTTGTGCACCCAGCACGTTACGATGAGTTATCTCTAGCCAGGTGATCGCACGCACCATCAGGCAGTCGGCTCGTCGCGCAGGTCCCGAGGGTTCTGGTGAAGAAGTCTAAAACAGCGCAGTTCCCCCGCATTCGTAAGATCGAGCGCCGCCAGTGGTGGCTTTCCTGGGCCGCGGTGTTCGTCACCCTCATTCTGTCCCTCGGGCTGGCCTCGTTCGCATTTCCGATGTTGCGGACCGAAAGCATTGAGTTTGATCCCACCCAGATGAACCTGGCGATGCGCGGACTAGTGGGCCTGGTTCTGATCTTCGATGTCTACACCGTCTGGCAGCAGTTCCAGATTCATTTGGTGCGCCGGCAGTTGGTGGAGCGCGAAGAATTGTTTCGTCTGATCACCGAAAACGCTGCGGACATGATCGCAGTGGTCGGCGCGGATGGACGCCGAATTTACAACAGTCCGTCTTACGGAACAATTCTGGGATATACCAGCGAGGAGCTCAACAGTACCGTGCCCCTCACCCAGATTCATCCCGACGATCAGGAAAAGGTGACCCAAGCGGCGGCCGACGCAGTGGCGAACGGCGTGGGAAAACGAATCGAATACCGGATGATGCACAAAGACGGAACGTGGCGCACCCTGGAATCAACCGCCAGCACCATTAGCGGCGCACAGGAAGGAGGGGGGAAGCTGGTGATCGTCAATCGCGACATTACCGGCCGCCGTCAGTTGGAAGATCAGTTCCGCCAATCGCAGAAGATGGAGGCGGTGGGACGCCTATCCGGGGGCATCGCCCACGACTTCAACAATCTGCTCGGACTGATCATCGGATACGCGGAAATTCTGCAGGAGCAAATCGGCCCGGAAGATCCGCAGCGTGCCAGCGTGGATGAAATCGTCACCGCCGGACGGCGAGCGGCGGCGTTGACGCGCCAGTTGCTGGCGTTCAGCCGCCAACAGGTGCTGGAACCAAAAGTGCTGGACCTCAATGCGGTGATCGTCGAAACCAAGAAGATGCTCGACCGCATGATCGGCGAGGACGTGCAGATGACCACCAGCCTGGAACCGAAACTGAGCCGCATCAAGACCGACCAGGGCCAGATCGAACAGGTGCTGATGAATCTCGCAGTGAATGCGCGCGACGCTATGCCTCGGGGCGGCAAGCTGGTGATCGGGACGCAGAATACCCAGATCGACGAAGCTTTCGCACGGCACTACCCGTACCCGGTCAAGACCGGAGCGTACGTACTGCTGACCGTTTCCGACACGGGGTCAGGAATGGATGCGGCGACGCAAGCGCGCGTATTCGAACCATTCTTTACCACCAAGGAAAAGGGCAAGGGTACCGGACTAGGTCTTTCCACCGTGTACGGCGTGGTCAAGCAAAGTGGCGGCTATATCGACATTCAAAGCGAGCTTGGCACCGGCACAACCTTCCGGATTTATCTGCCGCGGGTGGAGGAACAGGTGGAAACCGCCAGCAACGACGCGTCGGGCAGCAGCGTGAAGGACTCCTACCAGGGAACGGAAACCATCCTGGTGGTGGAAGACGAAGAAGCGCTCCGAAAACTCGCCCGCAACATCCTGACCGCCTACGGTTACACCGTGCTGGAGGCTGAAGATGGCGCGCGCGCTCTGGAAATCAGCAAGCGGTTCCGTGACACCATCCATCTGATGCTGACCGACGTGATCATGCCCGGCCTCAATGGTCCGGGCCTGGCGCAGCAGATGACCAGGGAGCGCCCGGACTTGAAAGTGGTCTACATGTCGGGCTACACCGGACAAGTATTCAACAAAGACGCGGTGCTGGAACCCGGAAGCATCTTCGTGCAAAAGCCGTTCACCCGAGAAGCTCTGGCCAGGAAGATACGCGAAGCGTTGGACGGCCGCGCGGCGCGGTTGGAATCATTGACGTCAGTATCTTGAAGCGATTAAGGAGGCCCCAGCCGTGCAACGAATTCTGATCGTTGATGATGACAAGTCCATGCGTGGACTTTTGCGCCTGCGACTATCGGATACCTACGAAATTATCGAGACCGGCGATCCCGAAGAAGCGCTTGGACTATCACTCGAACACAAGCCGGACGCGATCCTGCTGGACCTTATGATGCCGAAATTCAACGGCTTCGAGCTAGTACAGAGCTTGCACAATCTGAGCTACACCGCGCAAATCCCGCTGTTTGTGATCACCGGAGAATCGGCGGAAGCCTATAACGAACAGTGCGCCAACCTCGGAGCGCGCTGCGTTTTCCAAAAGCCGATCGATTTCAAGAATTTGAAGACGCGCCTGGCCAGCGAACTGCAGGCCAAGCGCCCCGAGCGCCGCGCGCACGTCCGCGTGCAGATGCGGGTGAATCTGAAGTTGCGGGGCGTGGACTCCTCCGGCCATGATTTTGAGGAAGCGGCGGTGACCGAGAACGTCAGCGCGGCAGGGTTCCTGTGCATGGTGCCTAAGCAGCTAATCAAGGATACCGAGGTACAGGTTTTTCTGGTGAGCGGCGGCGAAACCTTGGTTGGACGAGCCAAAGCCGTTCGTCGTGAGAGTACGACGACGCCGTGGCCGCTGTACGGATTTCAGTTCGTCGATATGCCGCAAAACTGGGTGCTTCGCGACGTGTAGTGCGCAAGCTCTTGCACGCTTCACCTCTTTCTCATCCAATCTGATGGCCTCTTCGTAGTTGCTCCCCGCGTCCACAAGGCACGCCTATCTTCATTCTTAGGGCGGTTCTCCCCGGGACCACCCTTCCCGGCTCCCGCACATCTGATAAAATGTTTTCCGCCGATCCACCTCCCGCAAGGACGGCCATCTAATTCAGGGAGAATATTCATGGACCGGAGATTTCTGCCTCGATTGGTTTTGCTTTCCGCTTCCCTACTGGCGCTGCCTTTAAATTCCTTCTCGAAGGACGACCCCCCTCCACCGCCTTCGAGCTCACCCGCGCCCGCGGATTCGGCGCCTGCGGACGCTGCGTATGGCAACGCGCAAGGGCCGCTGCAGGTGCAGACTGGCACGCGTTTTCTAGTGAGCTTGCAGGACGGCTTGAACACCTCTGTAGATAAGCGCGGAAGGCGATTCACCCTGCGGACGCTGGAGCCGCTGGTGACGCAGGATGGCACGCCGCTGCCCGCGGGGGGCCGCAATTCGCGCCCACGTCAGCCGCCTCGACGCTCCAAACCAAACGGGGCGAGCACGTCTATGGCTGACCTTCGACGACATCCACACGCCCGGCGGCAGAGTCCCTCTAGTCGCCGACCTCTTTGACATTCCCAGCGACCGCTCGGTACGGGTGGCCAAAGGCCACGAAGGCGAAGTGGAGTCACGCAACAATCCGGCGATCGATCAAGCGGAAGCAGCAGCGGGCGCCGCGGCATTGGGAGCCTTTGCCGGAGCGAAGTCCGGAGGTACGAAAGAAGCGGCGATGGGCGCGGCCGTGAGCGACGTCACCGCCTTTCTGCTGGCCTCTGGACTGGGACAAGACCTGGTACTCGACAAAGAGACCAAGCTTGAGCTGATTCTGGAGCGCCCGCTGACGCTGCCCGCGCGATAGCGAGAATCGCAGGCCGTACCTGAAAAACCAAAACCCGGCGTCGCGTTGGGCGCGGCGGTGCGCAGAAATCTGCGCTCGCCCCTGGCGCACTGCACCAGAAATCGTTTCAGGGAGCGTATGCCTCGCAGTAACATAGGGCTTGACGGGAGTTTGCGGAATCCCTATGAGCGAAACTCAACCGTTCGCGATCTTCGCGGCTGAAAAGTACCTGAGCCTGGAAACCGTTCGCAAGAACGGCGACGCGGTTCGTACGCCGGTGTGGTTCGCTGGCGAGCCGCCGGTGGGCACGCCGGCCACGATCTATTTCTATACCGTTGGGAACACCGGAAAAGTGAAGCGCATTCGCAACAATCCCCAGGTCCGCATCGCGCCATGCGACATGCGGGGAAAGGTGAAGGGATCCTGGGTAGAGGCTCGTGTGGAAATATTGTCAGGCGACCCAGCCGATCGCGGCATGAAACTGCTCAATAGGAAGTACATGCCGTGGAAACAGCTTCTCGGGTTTTTCGCCATGTTTAGCCGGCATGAGCGAGTAGTGCTGGCGCTTCACGCGTCATAAGCAGTTGCAACCGGCGCTAATTCATCGCGGTTCGGGAATTCACCCGGTTTTTCCTGTTGGACCCTAGCCAGGAAAAGACGAAGATAGGTTAAGTCCTCTGTTCGCAGGAGGATTCGCCGCGCCCGACGAAAAACCGAAGAGCGCCGGGTCCGTCCATGCAGTATCACTTGTCACCCATCGCCCGTCGCTGCTAGATTCAAGCGGGATTAGATTCACTTAAGGACAATATTATTCCGACCATGGCCACCGAAACCCGACTGGAAGATCGCATCCTCATCGTCGAGGACGAGGAGAATGCCCGCAAAGGCTACGAGGCGCTGCTGCGCAAGTGGCAGTGTGAAGTGCTCGGAGTGGGCAGCGCGGAAGAGGCACTCGAGAAGATGGCGGAGTTCCGCCCGGCGGTGGTGCTCGCGGACGTGGAACTGCCGGGGATGGATGGCCTGGAGCTGATTCGCCGCATTCTGGAAGAAAACCGAAACATACCGGTAATTACAATCACCGGCCGCGGCAGCGAAGACCGCGTGGCCCAGGCGATCGAAGCGGGCGCGTTCTGGTATATCGAAAAACCGTTGAAGGCTCCCGTTCTGCGGGCGCTGCTCGACCGCGCACTGGCCTTACACCACGATCGCCGGGCGGTGGCTGCGCTCACCCGCCAACTGCGGGAAGTGGGGCGGCTGGGCGACCTGACCGGGTCGTCCAAGCAGATGCAAGAAGTGATGCGGCAAATCGAGATGGCAGCGCCGTCGACAGCGTCGGTGCTCATTACCGGTGAAACGGGATCGGGTAAAGAGGTGGTGGCGCGGACGCTGCACCAGCTCTCGCAACGGGCTACCGGGCCATTCATCGCCATCAATTGCTCGGCGATTCCCGAATCGCTGATGGAAAGTGAGATTTTCGGGCACGAGCGCGGCGCTTTTACCGGAGCCGCGGAGCGCCGTGTGGGCTGCTTCGAATTAGCAGACCGTGGCACGCTGCTGCTGGACGAAATCGGCGAAATGCACGCGCCCACCCAGGCTAAGCTGCTGCGCGTGCTGGAAGAGCGAAAGATCCGGCGCCTGGGCAGCAAAGTGGAGACACCGGTGGATGTGCGAGTGATCGCCGCGACTAACAAGGACCCGCAGCAAGCGGTGGCCAAGGGCCAGTTGCGCCAGGACCTGTATTTTCGGCTGAACGTTTTCCATCTGCACCTGCCCCCATTGCGCGAACACAAGGAAGACCTACCGCTGTTGGTCGAATCATTGCTCGTGGACATTTCGGCCAAGCACAATCGCAGCGTTACCGCGGTGAACACTGAGACGATGGAGCTATTCAAATCCTATCCGTGGCCGGGAAACGTGCGTGAATTGCGCAACGTGCTGGAACGCGCCGCCATCGCTTGCGACCGCGGCATCATCGGGCGGCAGGACCTCCCGGCGGATTTTGGCCGGGCGCCCGCTACACAATCTTCCGAACTATCGAGCCTGCGCTTCCCGGTGGGCACCACGGTGGAAGCGGCCGAGCGGGAGTTGATCCTGCAGACCCTCACGGCGACGAATCAGAACAAAACGCGGGCGGCCGAGCTGCTGGAAATCAGCCTGAAGACTCTCCACAACAAACTCAAGGAATACGAGGCGGTTGGGAAGTATGCCGCTCAGTCTAAAGACTAAGTTTACGGTGGCAACTTCTCTCGTAGTCCTGGGAGTGGTGACGTGCGTCTCTTGGCTGTTTCTCACGCGCCTCAGCCGCCAGGTAATCCGCCAGGCGGATGACCGCGCCCATTACGTGGCCCAGGAAGTGCTCGGCGCTTGCCAGCAAGCGATGCAGGAAGCGGCGGAGCGCGGTGAGACTCCCGCATCCTCCGGGCCCCAGGACGAGCGCGAGTACGTTCGCCGAGCGCTGGATAACAGCAGCACCCTCAATTTCGTCGAGGAATCCGCGCTGGGATATTCCCCGATCATTTATGAAATCACGGTGAGCGATCGTTCCGGCCTGGTGCTGGAATCCAGCGATCCCACTCTGCGCGGACGAAACATTACTCGCCGCGCGCCGTACTCCGAATTGGTGGGTTCGAATTTCCCGCAGCAATTGAAGGTGCTCTACGGCAAGCCGACGATTTTCGAAGTTTCCCTTCCCTTCAATCTGGGCGCCGGTCCCTTCGGAGACATTCGTATCGGTTTGTCGTCCACGCTGTTGCGTGACGAGGTTTCCCCCGGCCTGCAATCGGCCGGCATCGTGGCCTTGGCGGCGGTGGTGCTGTCCACGCTGCTGGCTGCGTTTTTGAGCGCAATCTCGCTGGCACCGCTAGCGCGCATTTCAGCCCAACTCGATAGCATCTCCGCGGGCGAGGTGGACCTCGCGCCGCTGGCGCGGCACGACGAATTGGGACTGGTGAGCACCAAGATCAGCCGGATCGGGAAGCAGTTGCGCGACGTCCGCGAGGTCTTCTCGACCCTTCGCCAAAATTTGGATCAGGTGATGATTGGTCTGGAGGACGGCATCCTGATGTTCAACGCCGAGGGGCGGGCAGTGCTGATTAGCCCGTCAGCCGAAAAATTCCTGGGCGCGACGGCCGCGGGAATGATGGGCCGGCGGGTGGGAGAGATTTTTCCCTTCGGTCACCCTTTGCGAGACGCACTAAAAATCGAAGGGGACGGTATACAGTCGGTGAACGCAGCGGAAGTTCAACTGGATAGCCTGGCGGGGCCGCGGCGAGTGGGAGTAACCGTGCAGCATATTCGCGAAAAAGGAAAATCCATGGGCGCGCTGGTGAATTTGCGCGACCTGGATTCGATTGAGCAGATTGGATCGCATTTGCAGGTGTCCGAAAGGCTGGCCGCGCTCGGCCGGGTGACCGCGGGCGTGGCGCACGAAGTGAAAAATCCGTTGAACTCCATGCGGGTGTGGCTGGAAGTGCTGAAGAGCAATCTGCCGCCGGAACCTGAACCGCAACAGGCCGCCAAGATGCTCGATTCGGAAATCGACCGCCTGGACCGTGCGGTGAAAACGTTCCTGGATTTCACCCGCCCGGTGGAAGTCGCGTTGGTGGAAACGAACCTGGTGGCGCTGCTGAACGACGTATTGGAGGGCGCCCAGCCGGCGGTGCAGCGAGCCCAGGTACAACTGGTGACCGCGTTTCCTCCGAACTTCCCGTCGGTGCGCGCGGACAGCGCGATGATCCATCAAGCGGTACTCAACTTGATACTGAATGCTTGCGAAGCGATGCAACCCGGCGGGCGGTTAACGCTATCTCTCTCCGAAAAGGGAGAGTGCGCATTGCTGCAGGTGAGCGACACCGGCCGCGGAATCTCTCCTGAAAATCAGCGCAAGATTTTTGAACTCTTTTTCACCACGCGCCCGGGAGGAACAGGAATCGGATTGGCCAACACTTTTCGATTTGTGCAGTTGCACAACGGTTCGATAGAATTCAGCTCGGAGCCCGGGCAAGGCACCACATTCCGAATCGAGTTGCCGTTCAGCCGCAAGAACGACAACGCGGCGGCGGTAGCACGCGCTTACAGTGAGCCGTTTTCCCAGGGAAGACGAAAATAATGACCAGCCCTTTCACGGAGAAGCACGCTACTGCGCGCATGCGCATGTATTTCGCAGCGTGGGCGGTGCTGCCGATCGCGGTGGTGCTGGGCATTTTTTCCGGCGGCTGCGCGGAGAAACAAGCTCACGCCAAGGTGCCGGCCGCGAACGTGGCCCCGGCCAAGCCAATTCCCAACAGCACCACGACTCCGCCGCAAGCTACCCCTCCTTCGGTAAAGACGCCATCCAATCCGGACGTAGACCTGCCTGAAACAAACGACGTCACGCCCAACGAACCCGTGAAGCCGGCCACTCCTCCTCCCAAACCAAAGCCGGAACCGGCCGCTCCGGTGCGGACGACTCCGCCACCACAAATTTCGCCGCAGCTTTCGCCAGCCGACCAAGCGGCGTTCGAGCAGAAGACTAACGAGAACATCGCCGGGGCGGAAAAGAATTTGCGGCAAGCCTCGGGCCACTCGCTGAATTCCGTGCAGAACGATCTGGTCGACAAAATTAAGGGATTCCTGGCGCAGGCGCACGCGGCTGTCCAAGAAGCGGACCTCGCGCGGGCGCAAAATCTATCGCAAAAGGCATATCTATTATCAGTAGAACTGGTCAATTCGCTGTAGAAGTGACCGCCGTTGTGGAACGCTGTCGTTCCTCCGTCGTTGTAGCTCTGCCGTTGTGGCGCAGCCTTCCAGGCGGCGGGGCCCAAACCACGAGACCTCCGTCGTATTGAAACGCGGCCGCCGCCATTTGAACTGTTGCTCGGAATTTGCCACGACGTAAAACCCGAGGACATCGCCCCACAATCCCATTTCTTGCGAACGAAGTTTTGGTCCTCGGTAGACTCCGCCGCCAGCAGTGGCGCCGCCACGGGTGGTAGCGCCGCAACTTGCTGTTAAACTATTGGGCGAATGAAATCCTTCGACGTTCTCATCGTCGGCGGCGGGATTATGGGCGGCGCAATCGCCTGGGAATTGACGCGCCGCAATCTGCGCGTAGCCATCCTCGACCGCCAGGAACCATGGCGCGAAGCCTCATGGGCGGCGGCAGGAATGCTCTCCCCCTCCCCAGAACCCGGCGAATCACCAGCCTGGTTCCCTCTAGCGAAGGCCAGCTTCGACCTCTACCCCGCCTGGGTTTCCGAAATCGAAAATGAAGCAGGAAGGCCGCCGCTCATTCGCCAAGAAGCAACGCTCGAGTTGTTTGCCGGCCCACAAGCAGAATCCGAACGAGACGCGCTCATCAACCAGCATCAGCGCTTGGGATTGCGGACAAAAGCGATCTCTCTCGCCTATGCAAAAAATCTGGAACCGCCCATCGGGCCGAGCATCGCCGCCGCCGCGTTGCTCTCCGACGAAGCGATCATCGATCCCCGCGCGTTGGGCCAGACGCTGCTTTGGGCGCTGACACGCCGCGGAGTGGAGATTCGCACCGGAACAGAAGTTAGTTCGCTGACCACCGAGAATCATCGCTGCACTGGAGTGATGACCTCCGGCGGCGAGGTGCAGGCGGGACACGTGGTGATCGCGGCAGGATGCTATTCGAGTGCGATCGAAACGGTTCGGCCGTTCGCACCGGTCCACCCGGTGCGTGGGCAGATGATCGCGCTGCGGCAGGCCACACCGGGGCCACGCAGGGTCTTGCGCAGTCATCGGGGTTACGTGGTACCGCGGCCAGACGGGCGAATCGTCGCAGGCAGCACGCTGGAAAATGATGGCTACGAAAAGCGAATCACTCCATCGGGGCAAATGGAAATTCTGAGCGCGGCCATCGAACTCGCGCCCTCTCTGGCGAACGCGGAAATTGTGGAAACGTGGTCCGGCCTGCGCCCAGATACTCCCGATCATCTGCCGATCATTGGTCCAGTAGACGTTCCGGCAGGCAGGACCGTGGGAATCTCCGGTGTAGCCATCGCCACCGGCCACTATCGCAACGGAATCTTGCTAGCGCCCATCACCGCGCGATTGATCGCGCAATCCATCGTGGGCGAGCCGCTGTCTTTGGACGTCAGCCCATTTTCACCGCTGCGATTCGCGGACCTAGCGCGGCGCGCCGCAGAGACCCGCTGAAACACTCCCACCAAAGTCGCCCCGGAAGTTTTTAGCCCTTCACCGCCGCGCGAATCCGGGGTGTGCCGGTGATCCCCGCGTTCATCGCGGGTTCACTACGGATGGCATCGATCAGCGCCCTCGCTACTTGGTCATCCATCTCCGACGCGCGGCGCAGATCGACCGGATAGCGAACTATCAACTCGAGCCCGGCGTCGACAAATTGGAGCTTGGCTTCGGGTTCGGGAGCTTTCAGGAAAATCTCCATGCGATCGTCGGCGCTGCCGTATTGCGGTTGCAGTGCCTCTCCATACTTGGAATGTACGCCGCTGACTGCGGCCATCAATTTGTCCTGGACCAGCTTGTGATCCCCTCCGGACGCCAGGGTAACCGCAATTTCGTGCCAGGCGTATTCGGTTCCCGGAATCTGCTTGAACAGCGGTGTAGTAGCCTGGAAGAGCACCGAGTTCGAGAACGCCGCAATGCGTCCGGTGGGAAAAAGGTCCACCCCAGTTCCCGCCAGCTCCATTAAATAAAAGCGCACCAGGCCCACATCCACCACGTCCCCGGTAACGCCAGCGACACTGATGCGATCGCCGACGCGAATCCCATAGCGGCCCATCACGAAGAAATACGCAGCAACCGACAAAAGTAAAGTCTGTAAGCCAACGGCAATACCGGCAGTGACGAATCCGGCGTAGGTGGCCAGCGAGCTGAACTCACTGACGAAGCCCATGATCAGCACCACGCCGATCAGGAAGCCCACCACAAAACGGCGCAACACCAGAAACTGCCGACGCCGGCGCGCATCCTTAATGTAACGAAAGGTGAGGCGCCGCCAAATTTCCGAAAGAATCAAAACCATCGCCAGCGCCAGGGTGATGGCCCCCACGCGGGTGAGCACGGTGACAAGATTGTGCTTGGACTGTTCGGTGATCGAACGCTTCCATTCGTACAAGTTGGACCGGCTTTGATCCAGCACCACAAGTTCCTGGCTCAGCGGCAGCAGCGCCGCCGACAAGTGATTGAACTGGTTGGTCAGGTCTGCGAATTCCTTAGTGGTGGATTCCGCGGGAGCCGACCCGGCAGGCGGCACAGGATTGGCGGTGGTTTGCGTGGAGAGTTGCTGGCCGCGCTGGGCCGTGGCGCGTAGGTTGTCGCGCAAGGGAGCGCGCAGTTCGTTGGCCACTTGGCGGAGTTGGTCACTTTCGGCCAGCAGATGGCTTACGGCGCGTACGTTATTAAACTCGCCGTAAAGTTCTACGACCTGCCCGATCAGCCCCGCGGAAGCCTTGCCAGCCGGGGCGGCCACCGCAGCCGCTGGTGCCACTTGTTTTGCAGGGGTTGCCGATGCCGTTGCGGTTTGTTTGGCGGAAGCCGGCGCGACTTCCAGCACCTCGGGAACGGAACGCGCCAGCTCGTTGATGCTGCCTTGAAGCCCTGACTTGGATTCGCTGGTGGTCTCGACGAAAGTGGCCATCTTGCCCACCGCATCCAGCATGGCCTTATCCAGGGTGATCGAGCCCGCAAGTGCATCCCTCTGCGCGATCAAGTTGTCGCGGTTCTTCTTGGAAGCGGTGGGAATCTGTTTGTCCAGCACTTCCACTTTTGACTGTGTGTCGGTGATCCGTTGGCTTACCTGGGTCTCCATCTCCGAATAATTGGGAGCAGAGGATGGGGCGGCGCCGGAGCCATCATCGGCCGGGGCAGGATTCGAATCGCGAATCAGAGTGGCCTCGGCGCGGGCCGCCTGGAACGCCAGCCGCACCAAATCGACGCACTGCGCTTGAATGTTGTCCTGAAAGATCGCGTCGCTGGGAATTTCGATGCTCGGCCCTTTGGTGGTTGCGTCGCGGTACCAGGTGATCACCGCGTTGAGGTGGCCTAGAACGGCGGCGCGAATGAGGGTATTGGGGGCGTCACCGGCGCGGGCGCCGAGAGAAAACAGCGACGCCGCGAGCAATACGGCGGGGAGTAATTTGCGGCGAGAACCCCATCGGAATTTCAGGAAAATCATTTCGTTGTCCTTGTGACGGCACAGGCGATCGAGACCTTCGGTTGGCCCTACATCGATAGGATTTTATCCAAGTCCATTCGGTTGCAGGAAATGAACCCGCCGTTGTTCTGTGGCGCCGCCATTCTTGGCGGTGGGCTTTGCCATTGCAATTCGTGCCGGCGATTCACATCTGCACAATCAAATCCCGCAGGCAGCCCCCCCTTTTGGGAGTGATAAGTTCTAGAAGTGATGGGTCCCCGCCGCCAAGAATGGTGGCGCCACAAAGACTTGATCACCTCTTCGCGAACAGCGAGATGGCCATGCCCAGTCCTACCACAATCACAATCCGCCGAACCGCCACGCCGCCAATGCGGTGCGCGATGCCCGCGCACGTGTACCCTCCCACCACCGCACCCACCGCCATGATCACCACGTATTGCCACTGCACCATGTGGGCGCAGACGAAGTAAATCGCCGCGGCGCCGTTGATAGCCAGCGCGAATAAATTTTTCAGCCCGTTCATTTGGTGAATGTCGGTAAGCCCGAGAATTCCCAGCGCCGCCAGCATCAGGATGCCAATTCCCGCGCCGAAGTAACCGCCGTAGAGCGCCACCAGCAATTGAAAAAATACCGCACCGGCGAACCAGCTTGCGGACCGGCGGCCAAGTGGCTTTTCAGTCCTGACCCGGGATTGGACGTAGCCTTGCACCGCGAACAACAGTGTGGCGAAAAGAATCAGAAATGGCACCAGCTTGTCGAACACCTTCGACGGAGTCCACTGCAGAAGAACCGCCCCGGCGATCCCACCAACCACGCTGGGAATCAGTAGGGTGTACATGCGCGCTTCGATGGAACGCAAATCGCGGCGATAGCCGTACATCGCGCCCAAAGAACCAGGCCAGATGGCCGCGGTGCTAGTGGCGTTGGCTACCACCGACGGGAGGCCCAGCCAAATCAACGAGGGAAACGTAACCAGCGTGCCGCCACCGGCGACCGCGTTGATCGCCCCGGCGACGAACGCCGAAGCAAATGCCACTCCGAGATGAATCAGATCAGGACCCAACATCGAGGTACAAGCTTAGACCACCGCCGCCGTCGCTGTCACCTCGCGCCGCACACGCAGTATTCACGCCGGTTGAAAAAGAGATGAACTAGAACGGACCTGAGAAGCGACCGCCAGTGCGCCGGTCGCGGCTGTCGGGCCCAGGCAACATGGAGGACTTGCCTGGGTCGGTGAATCGAATCTTGTCGGCGTCGAGATAGATTGGGCGGTCGAGCACCGCGTCGAGCGTGGTGCCTCGCGGGAGCTGCGCGTCGGGACCGCGGGAGAGCAAAACCGCACCGAGACCAACGGCGGCGCCCACGCCCGCGCCAATACCCAGTCCCTTCACGCCACCCGCGAGACCACCAATCCCCGCGCCGCCAGCCGTGGTCTCACCGATCGTCCTGGCATCGGAACCTTTGTTGGTGTCGCCTTTGATCTTGCCTTCGGTATCCATCGTCTCGCCGCCACCGGTTCCAGCGTCCGCCGGAGCAGCGGCGAAATTAACGATATAGCCATTCGGGAGAATCAGGACTTTGAGCCGCAACCCGATTTCGGCCCGGCCCTTCACGCGGCCGGCGCGCTTAGCTTCGCTCACTTCCCCGCTGACGTACGATCCGGCGGGAACCATGATCTTGCCATCGATAATTACCGGGAACAGAGTTTCCAGATACACCGGGTCGCCCGCCTTCACGATTCGCGTGGATATACCGTTATGCAGAATGAGCGGAAGGCGCGTACCCACCGGCAATTCAAGCTTGGGTCCCGGCACCACAGACGCACTCGGTGCCGCGGCAGCGGTCGCAGGAACCGGAGCTGCGGGCGCCGGACGTGAAACGGGAGTCGGCTTCATCGGCCCGGAAGGTGCTGCGTCCGGGTTCGCGGGCGGGGGAGTGGTGGGCGCGTCCGGATTCGCCGGTGGCGGAGGTGGCGAGTCCTGTGCCACGAGCGCCGCCGGAAGTATCGCAGCGAGCGCGACAGCCAGCACGAACGTGAGTAGTTTGCGGTTCGGGTTCATCGCCACCCTCCTTCGGGTGTCTTTGCTGCGGATGTAGCCCGGGAATCCAAGGATGCTTGCCTAGCTTACGCCCGCGCAAGGCACACGCCAAGGCATCGTTAATGCAGTAAATAGCCCGTTATCGGCAAGCAGGCCGCGATCGCGTGCAGCCGAGCCATCCTCAGTACACAGATTATCAACCGGAAAGCGGGGCTGGCGGGTTCGGTATCGGCAATTAGGACAACGCCGGAACTGGCCAATGGGCCAGCTGGCCGAACACCCAGATTATACTCGACAGGATGTCGGCTGCGGGCGCTCCTCTCACACCCTCTGCACCTTTGTCGCGGCTCTCGCTACGCGAGAAGACCCTGCTTATTGTGTGCTTTACGATATTCGGGCTGGTCAGCGGGCTGTACCTGGTGTCCCGTCTGGTGATCCTGCGCAGCTTCGCGCGCCTCGAGGAACGTTACACCCGGGAGAACCTGGGCCGGGCGTACAGCGGTGTGTACACCGAGCTGGCAGCGCTCGATCGCAACAACACCGATTACAGTAATTGGAACGAAACCTACGCGTTTGCGCAGGGCCAGGCGCCCGACTATCCCAAATCCGAGTTTCCCAGCGCGACTTTCTCCCAGTTGGACATCGACTTCGTTTCGATCTTCGACGCCAACGGGAAGACCCTATTTGCTTCCGAATTCGATCGCAAACTCGGAAAGGAAGCTCCGGTCTGTGCGCCTCTGAATGCGCAACTGGCCTCGATCTTCGCGTTAGCGCGCGCGTCGGCGCCCTCGGAGAACGTTTCCGGAGTCCTGATGAGCGCGGACGGCCCCTTGCTGATCGATTCGCAGGCGGTGCTGACCAGTTCCGGGAAAGGACCGGCACGCGGCACGATGGTCATGGGCCGGCGGCTAATCGAAAAGGAAGTGCGGCAAATTGCGGCGACCACCCACCTGCCGCTGGAAGTGGTCACCCTAAAAGAGTTTAGCGCGACGCAGGACCCCGCGACGCTGCGGGACTTGCTCTCCAAGGAATCGCCGGCAGTGATACGGCCTCAGAGCGACTCGGTAGTAAATGCGTACCGTCTAGTGCGAGACATCTACGGCGAACCAGCGATGGTGCTCAAGTTAGCGCTGCCGCGAGCCATTTATCTGCAAGGACGATCGAGCCAGACCGTGTTTTTGCTCTGGTTGACCGGCGCCGGTTTGCTATTCGGCGCTCTGACCATCATATTGCTGGAGAGAATGGTGCTCGCGCGCGTCGCGACATTGCAAAGTAGTGTAGCGTCCATCGCGTCGAGCGGCGATCTCTCGGCGCGGTTGGTACCCGGAGCCGACGACGAACTGGCTGACCTGGAACGCGAGATCAACCGCATGCTGGGCGCGATCGAACGCTCGCAGGCCGAGCGGCACGAACACGAGGCGCGGCTACGCCTGCTGGTTGAGCGGATGCCCGCGATCCTGTGGACCACCGACGCCAATCTCCGCTTCACTTCATCGCTCGGCGCGGGCCTGGAAGCCTTTGATCTAAAACCCAATCAACTCACCGGCGCCTCGCTCAAGGAATACTACGGCGCCGCCAGCCCGCAGCAACCGCCTCTCGAGCCGTACGTCCGCGCCCTGCAGGGAGAGCGTTCGACATTTCAATTCGATTGGAAGGGCCGGTCGCTGGAGACCCACGTCGAGCCGCTGCGCGGCAGTGACGATTCGATCCAGGGCGTGATCGGAGTTTCGCTGGACGTCACCGAGCGGGTCCGCGTGCAAAAGGCCCTGGAGCGCACCGAGCTGAGTTATCGCAGCCTGATCGAGGAGGCGCCCTACGGAATCTGCCGGCCGACCGAAGAGGGAGAGCTGCTGCTGGTGAATCGCGCCATGGCGGAAATGCTAGGGTACGCCTCGAGCGAGGAATTGCGCACCCGCAACATGAAAACGGATATCTGCGAGAGCGTCGAAGACCACCAGCGGCTGCTCGAATTGTTGCGAGAAAAAGAACACGTTGAGGGCGCCGAAGTTCGCTGGCGGCGCAAGGACGGCCGGTCCGTGAACGTGCGATTGGGCGGCCGCATGGACGCCGACGAAACCGGCCGGCGGTACTACGAATTGCTCGCGGAAAACGTCACCGAACGAATCCAGTTCGAAGACCAACTGCGCCAGATTCAGAAGATGCAGGCGGTGGGACAGCTGGCGGGCGGAATCGCGCACGATTTCAACAACCTGCTGATGGTCATGCGCGGGCATATCGAAATACTCTTCACTCGGCTGGCGTCCGGCACACCGGCACGGAACAACCTCGACCAGTTGGAGCGGGCTACCCAGCGAGCCGCTATGCTCACCCGCCAGCTACTGGCGTTCAGCCGCCAGCAGGTGCTGCAATCGAAGGTGCTGGACGTCAATCGGGTGATCGCCGAAATGATCGAGATGCTGCCGCGGCTGATCGGCGAAAATATCGATGTGTCGTTTCGGCCCGGACACCGATTGCGCTCGGTCAAGGCCGATGCAGGACAATTGGAGCAGGCGCTGCTGAACCTCACCGTAAACGCACGGGATGCCATGCCCGGCGGGGGTCGAATCACGATTGAGACTTCCAACGTGCTCATCGACGAAACCTACATCCAGCGCCGGGACGTGGTTCTACCCGGAGCTTATGTAGTGCTAACCGTGAGCGACACCGGCTGCGGCATGCCACAAGAGATTCAGTCGCGAATCTTCGAGCCGTTTTTTACCACCAAGGAAAAAACCAAAGGAACCGGCCTGGGCCTGGCGATGGTCTACGGCATCGTGAAGCAGAGCGGCGGATTCGTATGGGTGTACAGCGAAGTAGGCCATGGTTCGGCGTTCAAGATTTATTTGCCGGCAGTGGCGCAACCAGCGGAGAGTAGTGAGCCGCAAGCAGCTCCCGTCGAAAATCTTGAGGGTACCGAGACGATCCTGCTGGTGGAAGATGAAACTAGCGTCCGCGAGCTGATCTCGCAATACCTGCGCGATATGGGCCACACCGTGGTGGAAGCCAGGGACGGAGCGGAAGCGCTCGAGGTTGCCCAGCGCCACCAAGGCCCCCTGCACATGCTGGTGACCGACATGGTCATGCCCAGGATGAGCGGCCGCGAACTCGCCGATCGCCTGCTCCAGCAGCAACCCCATTTGAAACTCCTCTTTGTTTCCGGCTACACCAGTGACACCGCCGCCAGGCACGGCATTCTGGAAGGCGAAATGGACTTCCTGCAAAAACCTTTCGGACTGAGGGACCTTGCGCGTAAAATTCGTGAGGTGCTCAACACCCGCCGGGAAGCCGTGCCGGCCGGAACCCGGCCGAGTTAATTTCCCGCCGCAAGGAGATCAAAGCATGGCCAAGCTGGCGCTGGTGTATGGAATGCGGCTGTTTCCGGCCGAGGATTTGGATTCGGTCAGCGATGCGAACGTGACCCTGAAGAACGGACGCGCGGGGCGGGTCACCATGCACTTGATTGAGGGCAGCCGCGAAGAAATCGAGAAAATATTGAAGCAATCGCTCGACGCATTTTTCGACATGTATCCGGAAATCTAGCCGGGCACTGTGGCGCCGCCTTCAGGCGGCGGAGACTCAAAGCTCTCAGAGAGAATCTTCGCGAGCGCTAGGTCAATACAACGGTCTGGCCGGGCAGGTCGAAACGCTTGCGGCAACGGATGTTGCGGCAAGCAACCATATCGTCCATCCGAACCATGTAAGTGCGGGCCTTGCCGAACCGGGCCTTATCGTCGTCGTTGGCGCCAGGCTGCAGGCGATCCTTCTTGGTGCGGACCATCCAACGCACCGGGTACTTATTTTCCTCGCGGCAGTGCGGACACCGCAATTCCATTTCCTTGGTTTCCTGCTTTTCGTCGTAAAACCGTTTGTCATCCATACGTACGATTCTACTCCGAGGAGGCGGAGCGCTGCAGGAGTTATTCGCGAGCGCTGGCACCAGCACGATTCGTCGACGTTAGCTGGTCGCAGGTGACGAAACGAATCCCCGCAGATTTCCATTGCGGAATCATGATCGCCAGCGCGTCGACGGTATGCTGTCGCTTCCCTTCCGGAACGCGATAATCGCCGTCATGCAGCAGCACGATGTCGCCACCGCGTGCGCGGCCCAGGTGGCGGATCACTCCCTCCGGCGTTTTTTCTTTCCAGTCCTTTCCCCACGCCGACCACATCACCGCGGCCCCGAAACCGGCCCGTCGCAACGCCGCAGTCACATGTAGCCCGCGCGCGCCGAACGGAGGACGCATCCATAGAGGGTCGCGACCGATAGCGTCCGCGATCGCGCTGCGGCAACCTTCCAGCTCGGCTCGAATCCGACGCGGAGACTGAAAGGTAAGAATCGGGTGGGTGTCAGTGTGATTGCCGATGGAGTGGCCGGCGGCGGCGATGCGTGCAGCCAGCGCCGGAAATTGACGCACGCGGCTGCCCATCAGAAAAAATGTGCCTCGAATATTGTGGAGCTCGAGCAGGTCCAGAAGTTGGGGTGTGGCCGCGGGATTCGGTCCGTCGTCAAAGGTCAGCGCCATGGCCTGGGCATCGCCCGTGGTAAGGATCGTCGCGCCAAAAAACTGCGAACTGGGCAGAAAGCTGCCCCACGCCCATGTGCCGGCAGCAACAGCAAGAAACCCAGACGATAGCTCGGCGATGGCGGGCGGATTCACATTTTGGATTTTCGCATGATGCGCACCCAACGGCCAGCCGTGTCGGTGTCTGGTTTGTACCCCGTGATGCACCGCCAGTGCTACGATGCCGTCGATTCACGGTTCGGGACTGCTAAGGCGATCACGGAAGCATGACAACGATGGCCGACAATCGAATTCCGAATTGGGCGCGCTGTCTCGCCGTAGTCTGGCTCGCGATTTGGATTCCTTGCTACTGGACCTTCTGGGGCTTCACCAATTTCATTCATCTATGCGATCTGGCGATTCTGCTGAGCTGCATAGGATTGTGGACCAGCAGCGGACTACTGCTTTCGTCGCAAGCAGCGTCTTCCCTGCTGATCGATTCGGTGTGGACGGCAGATGCGCTGTGGCGAGCATTCACCCGTCACCACTTGATCGGCGGCACCGAATACCTATTCGACGCGAAATATCCAGTCTGGATTCGCGCCTTCTCCCTGTTCCATCTGCTGCTCCCGTTGGTCTTGCTGCTGGCCCTGCGCCGAACCGGCTACCATCGCCGTGGCTGGTTGCTGCAATGCGGCATCGCCGCGGTGGCGGTCCCGCTCTCTCGCCTGGCCGGTCCAGTGAATAACTACAATTTTGCCTTTCGCGATCCGGTTTGGCACCGCGCACTAGGGCCGACGCCCATTCATCTGGCGACAATTTTCGCGGCGCTGATGGCAATGTACGGCCTGACTCACTTGGCCCTAAAGAAATTTCTGCCCGCGCCGCGCTGATCGAACCGCTGGATTCAACGGTTCATGTCCAAGTCTCAATCCCGATCCCACGAGCCGCCACCATGACGAGCAAGGCCAAAGCGCGTGGCATGGCCAATCTCGCGGGGGGAAGCCGGCACAAAGTAGGTCCCGAAGAGGCAACGCATGCACTATGTCCAGCCCATCGCCGGGCGTTGTAAATCAGGAGACTGGCGAAGATTATCGGTGAGGGACCAACCGAAATTTACGATTCAGCCGCAGTCGTGCGGATCGCGTGCAGATCGACGCCCAAGTGCTGGCACTTTTTGTACAGGTGGCTGCGTTCCAGGCCCAGGGCCTTGGCGGTGTTGGTGACGTGATTCTGGTGGCGGCGAAGCTCAGCCAGAATCGTTTGGCGCTCGAACGCGTCCATGCGGCTAGTCAAATTCCCAGTCGCCGCTTCGCCGCCCACATCAGCAGCCGGAGCGCCGGCGGCCGGTGCGGGCAACGGCGCCGCAGTTGTTCGCGGGAGGGCCAGGCGAACCGTCGCAGCTTCCACTGCATCCGAGCCACTCAGCAGCAGCACCCGTTCGATCACATTGCGCAATTCGCGAACGTTGCCGGGCCACGGGTACGTTGCCAGCTCTTCCAGAGATTGCGGTGTAAAAAGTTTGGTCTTCCAGTTATTTTGCTCGGCCACTTGTTGCGCGAAATGCTGGGCCAGCACGGGAATATCCTCAGGGCGCTCGCGCAGCGGCGGAATAATCAGCGGGAACACCACCACGCGGTGATAAAGGTCCTGCCGAAAACTGCCGTTCTGCACCAGGCTTTCCAGGTCGCGGTGTGTGGCCACCACCACGCGCACATCTACCGCCACCGGGCGATTGCCGCCGACGCGCTCGATTTCATTCCCTTCCAGCACGCGCAGCAATTTCGCCTGCATGTGCGGTGGCATGTCGCCAATTTCGTCCAGCAGCAGGGTTCCCTGGTGGGCCTGCTCGAACTTTCCGATGTGCCGCGCCGCCGCTCCGGTGAACGCGCCCTTCTCGTGCCCGAACAACTCCGATTCGATCAAATCCGCCGGGATCGCGGCGCAATTCAGCGAAACGAAGGGCCCGGCGAAGCGCGGGCTTTTATCATGCAGGGTTCGCGCGATCAGCTCCTTGCCGGTTCCGGTTTCGCCGCGGACGCAAACGCGTGTTTCGCTGGTGGCTACCCGCTCCACTTGGGCCATCAGCTCGCGCATCACCGCGCTTTTCCACACCAGATGATGGCGGCCGAGCCGCCGGCGCAGGTCGCGATTTTCATTTTCGAGCTGCGAGACGCGCTGGACGTTCTCGAGCGTCAGCAAAAGTTTTTCGGTGGAAAGCGGTTTCTCCAGGAAATCGGCGGCGCCCAGCCGCGTCGCGCGCACGGCCATCTCGATGGTGGCCTGGCCAGAAACCATCACCACCGGCACGTTCACTCCTGCGTTCTTGAGCTCTTCCAGCAGCGTTATGCCGTCCTTCCCGGGCATCACCACATCCGACAGGATCAAATCGAAGCGTTCCGACTTGGCGATTTCCAGCGCACGCGGCGCGTTGTCGCACACTACAGATTCATGGCCGGCCAGACGAAACGCCCGTGCCACCGACGCCAGAGTGTTGGGGTCGTCGTCAATGATCAGCACGCGCGCTTTCGCCACGGAGATTAGCTTTCCTCTCGCGAAGAATCGTCCGCCGGTTCGACCGCCTGGGCCCCAAGATCTTCCGGAGGTTCAGCGAGATTCTCCTCCTGGCCATGGACGGACTCTTCCGGCATCGCAGCTTCAGGTATCTCGGACTCATGCTCAAGCGGCAGCGGGCTGCGAGGCAGCACCGGCGATAGGGCGGACACTTTTTCGAACGGATCTTGATGATCCGCCGAGGCCGCCGAGCCCGTCGAACCAGCATCCGCCGGTTCGTTCGCCGCCGTATCTTCAGACCCGCTCGGCAGGGGGCTATGAGATTGCACCGGCGATAGGGCGGATAACCTTCCCACCGCCTCCTGGTGCTGTGTCGTCGCTGGCGCGATTGGCAGATCCACGCGAATCGTGGTTCCGGCTCCAGGCTCGCTCTCCACGCCGATCGTCCCGCCATGATCGCTGACCACCGACTGCACGATCGCCAGGCCCAGGCCGGTCCCGTGCTGTTTGGTAGTGTAGTACGGCGTGAACAGGTGCTTCGCTTCTTCGGGAGTGAGGCCGGCACCTGTGTCGGTGACTTCCAGGCGCGCCGAGTTTTGATATCGCGATGTGCCCACCGAGATCGTGCCGCCCGCCGGCATGGCATCCATAGCATTCAGCACCAGATTTTCGATCACCTTGTGGATCAGCAGTGGATCGGCCTGAATCGGTGGGAGTGAATCGTCCAGGTGCAGGTCGGGGGTGATCTGCGGACGCCCCACCGCGCTGAACTGCCCTTCGAATAGCCTCACCACGTTGCGCGCGATTTCGTTCAGGTTCACCCTCTGCAAGATCGGCGCTGGCATCTTCGCGAAGTCGCTAAAGCGTGCCACGATGGATTTCAAACCATCGAGCTCGCTCAACAGCAGTTCGGTGGATTCCTGAAATACTTCTTCAAACTCCTCGGGATGCTCCGCCCGCGCACGGCGCAAATTCTCCACCGTAATCTGCATGGGGTACAAAGGATTCTTCAGTTCATGCGCCAGGCGGCGAGCCAGATCGCGCCAGGCAGCCACCCGCTCGGACTGCACCAGCCGATCGCGCTGATCGGCAAGCTGATCGGTCATTTGATTGAAGGCGCGAGCGAGTTTGCCGATTTCATCGCCGGAGCGCACCGCCACGTGAGCCGACCAATTCCCGGCCGCCACTTCCTGCGCCCCGACGGCAAGCTGCTGCACCGGGAGCGTAATGCGCGAAGCTGCCCACCAACTCATCAGCGAGCCCAGCAGCACTCCAGCCGCGGCCACCGCAAAGGCGATCAGCAAAATGCGCCGCTCCAGCAGCACCACATCCCGTTCCGAACTTCCTACCAGCAGCAATCCCAGCAGGGCCTTCTGCCGGCCCCCTAGCGGCATGATGTGGAACATCTCCGCGCTGGCCGGATCGCGGGTCCAGTAAATCTCCGCCGATCGTTCGCCGGGAGTTTGTTTTTCCTGAGCGATGAGAGGCGCAAAGCGATCGGCATCGTTGGCAGGCCCCGCGGCGTCGATCAGGTCGGTGGCCGTGAAATTGGGGTCAAGGTTGCGATAGAGAAGCGCGCGCATACCCGAGGGCAAATCGAGCGATGCCAGAAATTCCTTGCCCAGCCGCTCGCCACCCACCACGTACAGCGTTTTTTCTCCCACTCGCACCGTGGAGACAGCCAGCAGCGCCAGGCTGGGTCCAGAGTCACTATCCATGCGGGTGAGAAACGCGCCGACGCTCACCCAATCCGGCGTCTGGCTAAGCCAATCCATTTTGTAACCGAAACGAGCGGGCCATTCCGCTGACGAAATAATCGAGCCGTCGCTGCCGACAAAATCGAGGAAATCGAGTTGATGTTGTTGCGACATGCCGATGGCGTCGTGGACATACAACGACACATCCGCCTGTGGGCGGCTCAGATCGATGGCCATCCGCACCGTAGCCTCGGCGTCGGCCACTCCCTGGGTGCGCCGAACGATGTCCTGGCCGTGCTTGGTAAATTCGATCTGAAATTGACCGATCAGCGAACTGGTGCGCCGCGCGTTGAGGTCATTGAACGATTGCCGGGTGGAGTAGGTGACGCCCGTGGTGACCAGCACCACCGCCAACACGATGGCCAACGTAAAGATCACGAAGATCTTATTGCGAAACGTCACCGGCCATCCCCCTCCAACCAAACCTGCGCGAGCGGCCAACCATCGCCCGAAGCGGGGAGTGGAGATTTCCAATCCCGAACCCGGGCGCTCAATCCAAATGTTTCCGGCAAGTACACCAATGGAATCACGCGATCATTCTCAATCGCGGCGCTCTCCCGCGCATAAATATCTTCCGGCGCGGCCGGGTCCGGCAACGGAACCACGTCCGCATCTTCCAGTGGAGCCCATGCACGAAGCAACTCGATCAGCGCGATCCGCGGTATGGGCGAAATCATTTTGCGTCGCACCAGTCGCACATCGAACGCCTCGCCAGCACCCGAAGCCGCTTGTGCGGTGACGCGGATACCCGCTTCCCGCGCGTTGACCGCGATGCGCTCAGCCACCGCCTTCTCCAGCGCATTGGCGCCATCATAGCCCAAGAGCAGAGCCGGTGCGTTCTGGAATTGCGCCGCAAGTTGCTTAATCTGCGCGGGATCGGGCGGGTGGCCGGTTAGCAGGATTGCCGTGCCCGTACACCATTGCGGCAACGGCGCCCACGCCAACTCGCCTTGCTTTTGCAAAACGAAGTTAACCAGTGCGACGCGCTCCACGGAAACCGCCAGGGCGTGGCGATGTGCGGGATCTTCCGCCGCGCGCGGGCCGCGCGCAAATTCCAGCGCCAGCAGCTCGTCCGGAAGCGAGGCCAGGATTCGTGCGCCGCGATCGGCGGCGCGGCGCGCGTCCTCTGGTGGCACATCCACGAAATCCACCTTGCCGGTTTCCAGGTTGATCAGGCGGTCGCGCGCCGGGAGTCCCATCTTCAGTTCGATCGAATCGACGAATGGCCGGCCCTGCCACGCGGCATCGAATGCTTTGAACTCAGCTTGCCGCCCCGCTTGCCATGCCGTCACCTGAAATGGGCCGGTGCCCACCACCGCGCCGCTCCTGCCGCGGCGAAAAACAAAATTGCGAGGCATCGCCAGTTCCGTGGGCAAGCTGGGGTTCGCGCCAGGTACTTCGATATTAAGCGTCGTGGAACCATCCGGGTTGGCGGCCGCGCCGAACCGCCAGTGCGGATTGGCGGCCTCAAGTATCGGCACGATGTCGTCGGCGGTCAGCGGCGCCCTGTCTTGGGCGATCACATTGGAACGCAGCCGGAAACTCCATAATTTATTGCCGGGCGCCGCTTGCCAGCTGGTGGCTAGTGCGGGCTTGGGCTGGCCGTGCTCGTCGAGCGTCACCAGACGGTCGCACACTAAAGCCAGCAGTTTTTCGCGAAGCGTCGTTTGATCGGTGGTATCCGCGGGAAAAGCGGGATCGATCGAAACTACCGCCGCACCTACTTCGGCGCGCAGCGCGCCGCCGTAGCGCGGGCGCCGTGCGGAGTGCAGCAACAACGCAACGCACGCGATGCTAGCGATCGCAAGAAATTGAAATGCTCGACGCTTCATACATTCCTGTCTGCAAGTTTTGCGAGACCACTCGCGCCGAATTTGCATCTCTGGCCAGCCACAGTGCCCGCACCGGACCAGGAAACGAAATGGGCTGCCCGGCGGCTACCGCCTGCCGGTCGGCCACCTGGTAGATCTGGATCGTATCGGTCGAAGTATCGTCGCCTGTGCCGGTGGCCAACACCGGAGACAATCCCGCGCAACCGCCATAGAAAGAGACTATGTCGCTTCCCCAGCCGGGAAACTTCACACTGATCACATCGCGGCCCTCAGCGAGTTGAACACTGCCGTCCAAGGCCGCGCGGATCGACTGGCGCCCCGCATAGCTGAAGTCTTGCAACTCCGCCGCGGAATAAAACGCCGCGGACCTCGCCCCGTCGGATTTAGATAACTGAATTGGGTCCACGAAATAATTTCGCGCAGGATCAAACTTCGCCGTTCTGGCGCCTAACCCGTCATTCCCCACCGGCCACGGCTTCTCGGCCCCGGGCGCGCAGTACAGCCCCAATTCGGTTCCTGCGCTCCCGCTGCAGAAAATCCCGGGGAGGTAAACCGAAAGCTTTCCCGACTCCAATTCGATGCGCCCGCGAAGATCGCGCGGCCAAGGTTGAGGGTGCTCGATAGCCGCGGACGCCGTCAGATGCCAGGCGTCCTGCTCGAAGCGGAAGAACGTTACCCGCTCCGGCGAGAGCACCATCAATTGGGCGGAACTCTGTGGTGTCGCGGGGACCATCGCGAAATCGAGCATCGGTTCCGGCTGGCGCCAGCTCACCGTGTGCACAATCGCCGGAACCGGGCGCACTTCGTTACTGGGAGCTCCTGTCGGCGTGGTCACCGGAAGCATCACGACTTTCCGGCCGCTAGGGGTTCGCAGCTCGGCGATCCAGATTAGGCCCGCGAGATTTTGGGAGAGGGTCACACGAATGTCGATAGGCGGCGCCGGCGGAGACAGCGGGCCACCGTTGTCGGCCACCACCGGATTATCTCGAAAGCCTCTCGAGCTCAATTGCTCCAACAAACCTCCTTCAATCGAATCCGCCGTTGACGCATCCAGTGAACACAGATTTTGCAAGCTCAACCTGCCTTCACCCCGCACACTTCCGGCGGTAACGATCTTGGATGCGAACTCGCGCACTATGCTGCCCCACGGCGAGGGGGACTGGGCCGGCTGCTGGCCGCGCGCGGCTAGCACGCTGCACAGGAAAAGCAAGAGCACGAGCAGCGCCACGCGAAAAACAATTGGACGCTGGACTGACCGTGAGTGGCGGACGGAAATGGCTGGAGGGTAAGACCGCATCGGAGTGTGCTGAATATCCGTGGCGGTTCATCGTAGCATACCGGGCGGCGTCCTCAGAAAGCCGCCGGCAGGGCGGCGCCACTGGGAGAGGAGCAGCGCCGCCCGCAGGGTTTTTGCCGGCAGTAATCCATCCGTGTTCGTGCGATGGAAGACCGTGTTCGGAGTGTCATCAACACTCCATTCCAACCGCTGTTCACGCGGGTGTCGTGGCACAGCCAACCTGGCTGTGAGCAGCAATCCTGGCAACTCGTCTCAACCCGTAAAATGCGAGATCGCCCGACTCAGCCCGCTAAACAACATGGTTGTTGGCCCTATCGAGCTGCGCGTCTTGGGGCCACGCTGACTATCGAAACAGTTTTGGGCGCGGGCCGGGCCGGCAGTGGCATCAGGCTCATCAGGCCTAGCAGGCTGACCCACTGCAGAACGAACGCCAACAACAGAGAGCCAGCAATGATCCCGCCGACTGCGCCGAAATCCAGTATCGCCATCATATTCGCTCCTGGCCGCAGCGCCGCCTGCACCAACCCCAGCCCAGCCGGCAGCTGCGATCCGATTTCCACCACCGGGGCCGTCTGATTTTCGCGGCCCTCGATGCAGCTCACACACCCATGACAAAAGCATGCCGCCCGCCAAATCGGGACCGCCGATTCGCCGGCATTTATAACGGCGTGCGCAAATTCGCGTGTATCAACTACCACAAAAGTGCAGAAACACAGACCCACACCCAAGACTTGCTATAATCGACGCCAGGGGCAACGCGGAACAATGGGACCGAGCGGCGGAATGCGAATCGGACGAGTGATGGGTATCCCGATCTACGTCCATTCGAGCTGGCTCATAATTTTCGCGCTAATCACCCTCTCCTTGCGGACGCAGTTCAACTCCCAACACCCTTCCTGGACTCCTGCGCAACACTGGTCGCTCGGAGTGATCACCAGCCTGCTGTTTTTCTCGTCGGTACTTTTTCACGAGCTGTCCCACAGCGTGGTCGCCAAGTACTACAAAATTCCGGTGGTATCGATCACCCTGTTTGTGTTTGGCGGTCTGGCGCGGATCGGACGCGAAGCGGCCACAGCGATGCAGGAATTCAACATCGCCATTGCCGGACCCATTTCGAGTTATTTTCTCTCCGGCGTTTTTTATCTGCTGGCACACCATGCGGGGCACAACGAAATGCTCGGCGCGGCGGCCTGGTGGCTTTCCGGGATCAATGCGGCGCTGGCTACATTCAATCTTGCGCCCGGATTTCCGCTGGACGGTGGACGCATCCTGCGCGCTATCGCCTGGGGCATCACCAAGGATTTCGCCAAGGCTACGCGGATTGCCTCGCGCAGCGGTCAGCTTCTGGCTTACCTGTTGATTCTTTTTGGCGTATGGCAGGCCTTCAACGGCAACTGGGTGAACGGATTGTGGCTGGCGTTCATCGGCTGGTTCTTGCGAACCGCCGCCCAGGAAACTTACGCGCAGGTGGCCATTCAGTCAACGCTGGCAGGATTGAGCGCCGCCGATATCATGACCCCGGACGTGCCAATGGTGCCGCGCGATATGTCCCTCGAGGATTACGTCCAGGAAGTGCTGCGCACTGGACGCAGATGCCACATTGTCACCGGCAACGGCGTGCCGGTGGGCCTGGTGACGCTGCATGCGGTGCGCGATTGCCCCCGCGAGGAGTGGAGCAACACCTCAGTACAAGCCGCCATGCGCAAGTTGGATGAAATTCAGTGGGCCGCGCCAGCCGAATCGGTTCTCGGAATTCTCAATCGGATGCGAGAGCGCGACATCAACCAGATGCCCGTGCTGGAAGAAGGGCGTATCGTCGGGATCGTTGCCCGCGATGCAATCTTGCGGGTCCTGCAAACCAGAATCCAGGTGGGCGACCAGCTATCGCTAAATGATCGTATGCGGTCCTGACCAGTTTCCCTATCGCCGAACTCATTTCAGGAACGCTCGATGATCGGCAGGATCACCTTGATTCGCGTCCCCTGCTCATTCGATTCGATTTTCAAATCCCCGCCGAAGCTCTTCACTCGCTCGCCAATCCCGCGCAGCCCCACGCCCATTCGCGCACCGGATGCAACCCCGGTCAGCTTGTCGGCCGGGATGCCTTTCCCATGGTCGGCCACTTCCAGCAGAATTCCTCCCGACCATTTCTCCAACCGAATGCTGGCCTCGGGGCTACCCGAGTGCCGGTGAATATTAGTCAGACATTCCTGGACAATTCGAAAGATGGCGGTTTCCAGATCCAGGGAAAGGCGCCCGGGATCGGAGACCTCATCCAGGTTGACCGCGATCTTGCTGCGTTCCGAGAAGCCCTCGGCAAACCAAGTGATCGCCGACCGCAGGCCCATCTCATCCAGCAGCGGCGGATGCAGTAGGTAGGAAATCGTCCGGACATCATCGGAAAGCTGACGCACCGCATCCGCCACATTTCCGGCCATCTTGCCCAGCTCCGGATCACGCTTTTCCGCTTCCTGCTCCAGGGTCCAAACATTCATCGAAAGCAGCGCCAGCGACTGCCCGGTGCTGTCGTGCAACTCGCGGGCCACGCGGCGGCGCTCTTCGTCCTGCACCCGCAGCAAGTGCGAGGAAAGATCGCGCAAACTCAGGTTCGATTCTTCCAGCGCACTGGCCTGTCGCAGAATTTGCGAGTTTTTCTGCTCCAGCTCGGCCGCTCGCTCCCCTAACGAATGCTCGGCTCTCTTGCGCTCTTTCAGCTCCGACATCAGCCAGCCAAAATTCACCACCAGGAACATTACGATGAACAGAAATGCCACCAAAGCGATCATTCCGGTTCGCCTGGCCAGCACTCCGGCCCGCTTTTGACGCAGATCCAGCAAGGTGGCTTCTTGGTCCTCCAGTCTTCGTAGGATTAGCTCGGCCTGCGGATCCGGTTCATCCGCTACCGCGGCGACCTGCTTTTGGAAATCGAGATCCGCAAGGTTCAGCGCGGTCGCTTCGATCGAGCGATTCCAAAGCGCCACATAGTGGTCGACCACCGCACTGAGGGCGTCGAAGTTTTTCCGCTGTTCGGCATTGTCGCTGGTGAGCTGGCGCGCGGCGTCGATGTGTTGTCGCAGCTTGCCAATCTCTTCGCGGTATTTGACGATGTAACTCTGTCCGCCCACCAGCACGTATCCCCGTTGCGCGTTCTGCGCTCCGGCAATGTCCGCCCGAACCGCGGTCAGGCTGGTCTGTACTTCGCGGGTATGCGAGATCCAGGAGTAGCTGGAGATCAGGTTCATGGTGGTCCACATGCGAGCGAGTCCAACGATCGCCAGGACCAACATTGCCAGAAAAAGCCCTGCCCACGCCCTACGTTCCGACACCCTCGTAGAAGGGGACACAGTCCTCCCTCGATCACCTGAAGAAAAGCTTCCGGCAGCACGAACGAGGTAGGGTAACACACCGGGCAAGAACGCGTTTCAGCGATGTCGAGCGGGGTGATCTGACCGGCGGCGCGCCCGGCGTGAGCCTTGTAGCCGGCCCCGAAGATGCGGGGCCGCGTTGGTCCTGCAATCTATCGAGGGGCCCGCTATCTTTGTTTCCAAGGGCCGGCACTGTTAAGTTCTGAGCCATGGCCCGTGGCATAGCCAATCTGGCGGTCGGAAAGCCGGCACAAAAAAGCTCCTGGCCAAAAAAACAGCAGCAGCAATCGTGGCGATCTAGGCTTTGCGAATTTCCGGCCGTTCCCGATAGTTCTGCAGCCATTTCCAGGCGCTCTCGATCATCACCTCGAGCGATCGCGTGGGAGTCCATTGCAGTAACTGCCGCGCCCGCGATGGATCGGCCAATAAAACCGCCGGATCACCGGGGCGCCGGCTGACGATCCGCTTTCGCAATGTGATTCCAGTCACCTTCTCGGTAGCGGCGATCACCTCGCGCACCGAAAATCCCTTCTCCGTTCCCAAATTCATGGACGTCGATTCCCCACCCGCAGTCAGGTATTCCAATCCGCGAACGTGAGCCGAAACCAGGTCGGTAACGTGAATGTAATCGCGGATACAGGTGCCATCCGGCGTGGGATAATCTTCGCCATAAATATTCACTTCGGAGCGGACGCCAGCCGCAGCCAGCAGCAGAATCGGAATCAAGTGGGTTTCCGGTTCGTGAACTTCGCCAATCTCCCCGCTGGCATCGGCACCCGCGGCGTTAAAGTAGCGAAAGGCGATGAACCGCAGTCCGTACGCTCGGCTGTAGGCTTCCAGGGCGTTCTCGATCAGCAGCTTGCTCACACCGTAGGGATTGATGGGAACGCGCGGCGAATCCTCGCGGATCGGGACGACTTCCGGGTTGCCGTAAACCGCGGCGGTCGAGGAAAAAATGAAGGTCGGAATGCCGGCATCCAGCACCGCATCCAAAAGCTGCAGTGTGCCATCGACGTTGTTCTGAAAATATCTTCGCGGGTTCTCCACCGATTCGGCGACGCTGGCCAGCGCGCCAAAATGCATCACCGCGTCCATGCCCGCTACCGCCGTCCCCAGCGATTTCGCATCGCGTAAATCGCCCTGCATGAACTCGAAATCCCGGCACAGGAACGCATGGCCATTCACCAGGTTGTCGAACACTCTCACCTGGTGCCCGCAGCGCGCCAATTCGCGCGCCGCGTGACTCCCGATATACCCCGCACCGCCCGTGACCAGTACGCGCAAAGTGCCTCCGATGGCGCATGCCGGCGCTAGGCCTTTAAGGCGCCCACCTCATGAAACGGACTGCTCCCTACGATAACATGCCGTCCACGAGACCCGCGAAGGGCGCCCAAACGAGCCTCAATCAGCCTCTCCCAAACCCCATTCCGACGCCCCCTCACCCTTATCTAGTTGGGCGCGAGGCCCATTTTCAAAGGGGATAAAGGCCCTCGGTCGCCTGACTCCTGTGATTAAATAACGAGGCACGAGGGAGAAATCGCATGATACCCGTGAAAGTGCTACTTTCACTGCCATGGATTGGCGCCGCCGCGCTCATGGCCAAGTTCGTCTCGGCATGGGATCAGCTTCCGGTGCGCGTCGCCACGCATTTCGGTCTCTCCGGAGAACCGAACGGCTGGACCAACAAAGGCTCGGTAGTAGGGTTGATGGCGTTCGTGGCGCTGCTCGTGTGCGGAATCACTATTCCGATCATGCTCACTGATGCGCGAAAATCCGATGGCGCTGTAAACTCAGCCGTTCTGGCCTCAGCGGCGATAATCGGCGCCTTTTGGGAAATGATCGATTACAACGCCACTGCCCAGAGGTTCCGCATGGTCCGGGCGATGATGCCGGCGGTAGCAGCAGGCGTTGTGCTCCTGTTCAACTACTTCACCAAACCAGCAGCATGATATCGAGGAGAAATAATGGCCGACGTCAGCGCTAGGCATCTTGGGATACCGGCTCTTTTCGTTTTTCTGGCGGGCAGTTTCTTACAGCAGCCACAGCCTGCGCCCGCACCTTCCGCAGCCCCCGCATCACTCGCGCGCTACACCCTGGTCCAGCAGGTGGAATTTCCTCTGGCTGTGGCCGACGCGGATCACACCCCGGGCCTGGCACTTTGCCCGGACGGCACACTCTACGCCGGCATTCGCGGCACCGGCCTCAAGGCCTTCGACGCCACCGGAAAGCTGCTGCTCACCGATTCCAGTATCGTCCTGCCGCGTTACCCTGAGTGCTACGCATGCGACGCCCAGCGACATCTGTACACCACGGAACGCAAGCTTTCGATCTACGAGCCCACTAACGACGGCAAACTCAAGCAGCTTTCCTCGAACGGGATGCACGCGGTCCTCAAGCGCGTCCTGATAGTTCCCGATGGCACGATCTACGCCGTCAGTTACGATCCCAAAGGCCGCTTGAGCCTGGTCACCGTTAGTAAAGACGGCAAGATCCTGCGCTCGTTCGGCGATCATCCCGTTGAAAAATCCTACGGCTTTGCCAACCGCATTGGAATTCTGGCGTGGGATGCCGTCAACAGCCGCCTCATCTATGACGCTCCCGGCGGGCTCGACCTTCGATTCTTCGACGCCAAGGGCAAAGAGCTCGAGCCGAAGACTATCTACAAGACCGACCGGTCACCGAACGGACCTCCGCGGCTAGTCCCGTCGCCTTCCCTGAAAAACCTGGTCAGCCTGCCCAATGGTCAATTCCTAGCCGAAGAGCTGACCAATTCGGAAAAAATGGACAAGTACTTCACCAATCTCCGGGTTTACGACGCATCGCTAAACGCCATCTCAAACCTCGTTCCGACCACTAAAGAAGGCTCTCTGATTGGCGCGACCGAGGACGGTTCGCTGTACTTTCTCCGCTCTCTCACCGGCGGAAAGCTCTCGATCGTTCGCGCGACATTCCACGTGGAACCTGTAAAGTAAAAAACTAATTCCTCCCCGCCGGCCGGGCCACGTACACGCCGGCGCCGGCGGATTTTCTGCCACTCCTCAATTTCGTTTCCAGACTTGTTGACTTTCCCCATTCTGAGAATACACTCTCCGCGTTCTCGCTGGGAAGCCTCCGCTGTCCCTGGGCCATCACCTCAAAAACGGAGGCTCTCAACGTCGCGCGATCCTGCGAGCCTTCACCGTCGCAAATTCGAGAGGAGAAATTTAATGATGAGAAAGTTGCAGGCCGGATTTTTTCTAATTTCCATACTGTTCGCTGGGCAAGCGTCTACCGTTCACGCGCAGCAATCCAGCATGGTTCCCCCAAAAATTCTGGTAGTCGACCGCGAAGTGGTCAAACCGGGCAAAGAAGCCGCGCACCAGGGCACTGAGGGGCAAATTCCCAAGGCATTTGCCAAAGCGAAGTGGGGGACGCATTACATCGCCGCCAACGCGTTATCGGGCGAGCACCGCGTCGTTTTTCTGATCGGCTACGATTCGTTCGCAGCGTGGGAGGCCGATAACATGGCAACCGCGAGAAACAAATCTCTCTCCGCTGACCTCGATAGCCTGAACTCCAAGGATGGGGACCTGCTCTCGGGCGTAAGCACCTTGGTGATGACCTTGGACCCAGAGCTGAGCTACAACATCGACGCGCCGATTCCCGGCATGCGCTATTTGGATGTGACGTCAGTTCACCTCAAGCCCGGCCACACTGACCAATTCAAGGAACTTCGCAAGATGGTCACCGAGGCCCACAAGACGGCCGGAGTGAAAGAGCACTACGCGGTGTATCACCTCGCAGCCGGGGGGCTGGCAGGCACCTACTTCATCCTGATCCCCATGCATTCGCTCGCGGAAGAAGATCAGTCCGACGACGCCCATGGCAAGGCCTACAAGGATGCAGTCGGTGACGAAAACCGCAAAAAAATAGTGGAATTCGGCCGCGAGGGAATCGATAGCGCCGAAGGCAACATCTTCGCGTTCGATCCCGGAATGAGCTATCCGTCACAGGAATGGATCGATAACGACAGTGAATTCTGGAATCCTCACCCGCCAGCCGCGTCGGCGCCCAAGGCCAAGGCGAAACCAACAGTAAAAAAGAACTAAATTGACCTGCGGTCACCGGCCCGCTGTGGCGCCGCCTCGAAGGCGGCGCCACAGTACAAACGCTCCGCATTTGCACGGACCTTTCCCTGCGCGGCGGCTTTTGTCTTGACTTTGCTCGGGAGCGAACGCTACGCTGCTTTTGAATTCGAGCGTAAATTCGACGCGAGCCGTAAGTCCCGTTCCGGCACAGATGGCGTCGGGTTCTCAAAACTCTCCGTTTCCGCCTCGATCAACGAAAAAAATGACTATCTCTTGGGCCCCCCGTTTCGTAGCAAAGTTGTTATCGCTTCAACTCCTGGCGGCATTCGCATTGTTTGCCGCGCACGCCGGGCCCCCGCGCAAGGTAATCATCGATACCGACCCCGGTACCGACGACGCGATCGCGCTGTTGCTCGCCCTCAAATCGCCGGAGCTGGACGTCCGCGCGCTAACCGTGGTGCCAGGAAACGTCCCCGCCGCGCAAGGCCTCGAAAACGCGCTGCGTCTGGCTTCGGTGGCGGGCCGCTGTGATGTAGCCATTGCCGGCGGCGCGCAGCATCCCCTTTTCCAGAAGCTGGTGACCGCCGAATTTTGGCACGGCCGCAATGGCCTGGGCGACGTGGAATTACCCGCAAGCAAGTGCCACGCCGATGCGCGATTCGGGCCCGACCTGATCATTCAGATGGTCCGCGCGGCTCCGGGCGAAATTACTCTGGTGCCGATCGGTCCGCTCACCAATATCGCGCTGGCCATCCAGAAGGACCCCGGAATCGTCCCTCTGGTGAAGGAAGTAATCCTGATGGGCGGATCGATCTCCGGCGGCAACGTGAACGCCGCCGCGGAAGCGAATATTTTCGGCGATCCCGAAGCCGCGCAGATCGTCTTTCAAGCCGGTTGGCGCTTGACCATGGTCGGCCTCGACGTCGGCAACAAAGCTATCTTCACTCCCGCGGACCTCGCCAAGCTGGCGCAGACTCACGGTCCGGTCAATGATGCCGCGGTAGGCGTACTGCGATACATAGTTGGCCGAACGCTGAAATTCGGAGGCACGGGCGCGGAAATGTACGATCCGCTGGCGGTGGGCCAGGCGATCGACCCCACCATCTTAAAAACCGAAGCGTTTCACGTGGACGTCGAAACCCGCGGCGAATTCACCCGCGGGGAGACGGTGGCCAACCGCCGCAATGAAGTGGAACGCAACGTCCCGCACGACGGCCATCTCTGGATCGAAGCACTCGATAAGATCGAGCCCAACGTGCAAGTCGCTACCGGCGTGGACGACCGCCGCTTCATCGATATGGTGATTTCGCGGCTGGCAGGAAAGTAGCCAACCTATGGAACATGGCGACAGGGAGCGGCGACGCTTCCTGAAATCTTTGGGAACCGTAGCGACCTTAACCGCCGCGGGGAGCTCTTCCCTCCTGGCGGCTACTTTTTTGGAAAGGCAGAATAAACCCGTGAATAGCGTCGTACGCTGGCCGCTGCCGATTGGCAGTCCCGTACTCGATAGCCTGGCTCCCGTAATCGAAAATTCCCGCGACGTTCATACCCACGTCGAAAAGATCGTCGAAGCCGCCAGCTGGATGGCCTATGAAGATTTGCCGATGCCCGAATTCGCACTTCCCTTCGGCATCGGCAAAGATCCCGCGCTGGCCATCGACTTCAGCATGGTGGCGGACTCGATCGACTTCGCCTTCACCGACTTCAAGACCCACGTGAAATTCCAGGTCGATTATGCCGGGCAGCACTACTCGGATTCCGACGCCATGTTCGCCTGCATGAAACGCGCGCTCGACGCCGGCATTCCCTTCCTCGACGGCAACTATCTCTCCCAGATCACCAAAATGGATTTGGCCGGCCTGTTCCGCGGCAACGTCGAAATGCCCATGCTCGATCAACGCGTGGCCATCTTTCATCAGGTCGGGCAAGTGCTGGCGTCGAAGTACGAGGGGCGATTTTCCAACTTCGTTAAGTCAGCTTCGCCGCGCTGCTACGACAACGGTAAGGGCCTGGTCGATAAGCTGGTGGCGGAATTCCCCCGCTTTAACGACGTCAGCCGCTACGACGGCGCCGAAATCAAAATTTACAAGCTCCCGCAGCTCGGCGTGTGGATGCTGTATTCCGGTTTGCATGCCAGGGGCGGGTTCGAGCTGGAAGATCCGGAAAAAATGTCCGCCTTCGCCGACTACATCGTGCCTGCCGGTCTGCGCGTGCTGAACATTCTTAGTTATTCCCCGGCGCTCGAAAAAACGATCAATACGTATCAGATGGTTCCGCGCGACAGCACTCAGGAAATTGAGATTCGCGCCCACACCCTGTACGCCACCGCGTTGCTCCGCGAAGAAATCAATAAGTTGCGCCCGCACGATTTGCAGGTGATCATTCCTCAAATTGATGCCCGGCTGTGGACTCACTACCACACCACGTTCTGGCCCCATCACTTGACCCGAACGATCATGTATTGATGCCGCAGCACGGGAGAGACTCAAAATTCGTTTTTGTGCCGACCGGTGACTCGATGAACAGGCCCAAATTGCAGTGGATCCCAGTCGTCCTTCTGATCGCAGCAGCGTTTGCATTTCCCGCCGCTGCGCAGGAAAAACGCAAAGTAATCATCGATCAGGATGCTGCCGGACCCGGCGGCACCGACATGCAGGCCATTCTTACTCTGATCCAATCGCCGAAGACCGAAGTGCTCGGCATCACTGTTGTCACCGGTGACGCCTGGCGCGACGAAGAGGTCCAGCACACCCTGCGCCTGATGGAAATCATCGGCCGCACCGACATCCCAGTAGTTCCTGGCGCGGTTACGCCGCTGGTAAACAGCAAGGAATTCATCGCCCGCTGGGAGACCCTCTACGGCAAATTGATTTACCAGGGCGCATGGAACTACGGCAAACCAGCGCACGGGCCCTACGAAATTCCGCCCATGCCCGAGGGCGCGCCGCTTATCAAGGCCGCCGATGAAGATGCCGCCCACTTTATGGTCCGCATGGTGCATAAGTATCCGCATGAAGTCACGATTTACGCCGCCGGGCCGATGACCGACCTCGCCCTCGCGCTAACCATCGACCCCCAATTTGCCGAGTTATCTAAGGAACTCGTCCTGATGGGCGGCGCGATCAGCCCTGTCACCGACGATCCCGAGTTCAAGTACACCCCCCGCCACGAATTCAACCTGTGGTTCGATCCCGAAGCCAGCCGCCGCGTCTTTCACTCGAAATGGCCGCGCATTGTAGTCACCACCGTGGATATTTCCATCACCACCAAGATGAACCAGGCGCTCATCGATGAAATTGGCAAGGGCAAGTCCGCCGCGGCGCAATACACCGTCAAATACGCGGAGCCCAACACCTTGTGGGACGAACTCGCCGCAGTAGCGTGGCTCGATCCTTCGATCATCACCAAAACCGCCAAACTTTACATGGATGTCTCCACCGATCCCGGAGCGTCCTACGGCCAAACCTTGGTGTGGGACCCGGGATCTCAGCCGGGCCTGGGTGAACAGCTTGTGGAAGTGCAGGTGGATCTCGACCGGGAAAGATTCTACAAACTCTTTTCGAGTTTACTGGCCGGACCAACGCCCGAGTCCAAACACTAGGTGCGCCGGACCGAGCTTTTCGCTTGACACCCCCGCTGCGGAGAACTAAAAACATGCGCTGCCTTTTGGGCCGTTCGCCCGCGGCAGCCCGGCCCGCGATTGCCTTCCTGCACGATAGCGCAGACAATTGACCGGCCACGGACTCGCGGGCAGCCCGCGCATCGGCCTGAGGTCGTTGTTGTGGCACTGCCTTTGTGGCGCCGCCTTCCAGGCGGCGGGTGGTGAATGCGGACATGATGCTCAGCGTGGGCGCAGGGTAGCGCGGTGGATAGGTCCGCCGAGCCGGGCAAATCGAATCTTTGACTTTAGTTAGTCAGCAGGGAGATCCATGGCCTCGCAAACGGAAGTAGTCGGAATCGGAAGCTGTACGGTAGATTTTTTTGCGCTGGTGCCTCGTTTGCTCGGCCCGGAAGAAAAAATCAATGCCGACCGCCTGGAGGTCCATGCCGGCGGCGTCACCGCGAATAACCTGACCCAAGTCGCGCGCCTGGGAGCCAAGACCGGCTGGCTCGGCCTGATCGGCGACGACGACAACGGCCGCATCATTCAAAAAGCGTTCATTGAAGACGACATGGACGTTTCCGGGATCGAAGTTGTGCCCGGCCAACTTTCCGGCCTCACCTGGATTCCGGTCGACGCTCAGGGCGAGCGATGTATCTACATGTTCCCCAACGTCACCGGAAGCATTACCGCGGAAAACGTCCGCACTCGGTTCGCGCCGCACATTCGGCAGGCGAAGCACTTCCACACCGAAGCATCACAGCTCAAGTTGCCTCCGGTGAAAGAAGCGATGAAGATCGCCCGCGAGGCGGGCGTCCGGGTGATATTTGATTTCGACGTTGCGCCCAGCTTTTTCGCTCAAATGGGCCTCGGCAACGCCGAAGATCTCACCGCCTCCCTGCAGGACGTCGACATCCTAAAACCCTGCAAGGCCGCCGCCCGCGAACTCACCGGGAAAACCGACTTCGAGCAGATGGGCGCAAGTTTGTTGAAGCTCGGTCCCAAAGTAGTGGCGATCACCATGGGCGCGGAGGGCTGCCTGATCTGCACTCCGCAGAAAATCACCCACGTGCCCGCCTTCGCACCCGAAGTGATCGATACCACCGGCGCGGGCGATGCTTTCATGGGCGGCCTTTCCTACGGCCTGCTCCAGAATTGGGATCCGGGACGCGTGGGCCTGTTTGCCAACGCCTGCGCCGCGCTCTGCTGCACCAAAGTGGGTGCCCGTGCCATGTCCAAACATGACGCAGTGATCGAATTTATCCGCACCAAGAGTCCCCAAGGCGCGCCGGCGTTCTGAACGCGCCAGAAAAGTTTCGTTGCCCAGGAGGCATGGCTGCCATGTTTACGCCACAAAGTTTCACCGTCGCACTGCTCATGATGGTCGCCACCGCGTTCTGCTGGGGATCATGGGCCAACACCTACAAGGGCGTAAAAAACTACCGTTTCGAGCTTTTCTACTGGGACTATGCGCTCGGCATTTTTCTGATCTCGGTGATTCTGGCATTCACCATGGGCAGCACCGGCCACGACGCCAACAGTTTTCTGAATAACGTCCATTCCGCGGACTCCTCCAACATCGTCTCCGCGATGCTGGGCGGCGTGGTTTTCAATCTCGCGAACCTGCTGCTGGTCGCGGCCATCGACATGGCCGGACTGGCCATTGCGTTCCCCATCTCCATCGGAATCGCCTTGGTAGTTGGGGTGGTCACCAGCTTCCTGCTGCAGCCGCGCGGCAACGCGCTGATGCTCGGCGCCGGCGTGGCCTGCGCATTCGTCGCTGTGATTCTGGACGGCAAGGCCTACGGCCAATTGGCCGCTGCCAGCAAGCGCGCATCGAAAAAAAGCATTGTGGTGTGCATCGTGTCCGGCGTCTTGATGGGCATCTGGGCGCCATTCGTTACTCGCTCCATGACCGTCGGCCACACCCTCGGGCCCTACAGCGTCGCGGTCTTTCTCACCCTGGGCGCGTTACTCTCCTGCTTTGTTTGGAATATTTACTTCATGAAGAAGCCGCTGGTGGGTGAGCCGGTCGCCTTTTCCGGTTTCTTCACTGCGCCTATGAGCGGGCACATGCTGGGCTTGCTGGGCGGAGCCATCTGGGGCTTGGGCACGGTCTTCAACCTGGTCGCCGCAAGTTTTTCCGGTGTGGCCATCTCTTATGCCATCGGACAATCCGCACCAATGGTTGCAGCGTTGTGGGGCGTATTGGTCTGGAAAGAGTTTGCCGGCGCGAATCGCGCCGCCCGCGCTTACCTGGCATTGATGTTCGTGTTCTACGTCCTGGCCATTGTCCTGATCTCGCGCGCCTACACCGCGTAGTTGTGACGCCGTCGCTTTCGTGGCGCCGGCACTGCCGACAATAGAGTCTCTCCAATCAAAATGCGCGCGCACGCTTTCACCGAATCCGAGCTGTCGCAAACCCGCGCGGTAGCAACACCGCCCGCCTCGTTGTATTCTCTCCAGCGTGCAACGCACTCCCACACGTTCCCCCACCGCCGGCCTATTCCTGGGCCTGATCATCACCCTGGCCGCGGTGATCACCTACTCCTGGTACATCACCCATCAGATCTCCGGCCTGCGCGCGCTGCAGAATAATCTGGTGGACCGCAATCGCAAGGACTCCTTGCAGCTCCTGCGCGTTCAAAACGATCTGAACTCACTAGCCCTGGCCATGCGCGACATGCTCGATAACGACGAACCCTATCCGCTAACCGCGTGGTCCGCTCAATTCGAAAGGACCCACTCCGATCTCGACGACGCCCTCCGCGTGGAGGAAGGAATCAATGGCGCTCACGGCACGCCCGAGCAGCGCCAGATTCTCGCCGCGTCGTTCCGGCAATTCTGGGAAGCCGTGGATCGCACTTTCGCGCTGGAACGCGACGGCCACGACAAAGACGCGCGCGACCAGATTCGTTTCTCGCTACAAGCGCGGATCGCCTCACTGAATACCGCGGTCTCCCGCTTGCTCGTACAAAATAACGAAAGCGAAGACCAAGCCGCGCAGCAGGTGAGCCTGATCTACCACCGCGTGCAACTCCAGGTGTATCTCTTTCTTTTCGCCACCCTCGCCGCGATACTCCTCACCAGCATCTATTCCATCATCTGGAACCGCCGCCTGTTCGCGCAGCTTGTCTCGCTATCTGAGCAACGCAGCGACCTTGCCCAGAAGCTCATCTCGACCCAAGAATCGATTCTGCGATACATTTCCCGCGAGCTGCATGACGACTTCGGCCAGATATTAACGGCGGTGGGTTCGATGTTAGGGCGGGTGGACCGGCACGTGCCGCCGGATTCACCGGTGCACGGAGAGCTGCACGAAATTCAGGGCATCGCGCAAACCACGCTGGACCACGTGCGCAGCCTTTCGCAATCGCTGCATCCGGTGATGCTCGAAGAGATCGGGCTGGAGAGCACCATCGATTGGTATATCGCCACCGCCGAAAAGCAGCTCGGCCTGGCGATTCGCTACGAAAAATCTGGCCAGCGGTTCCCGGTGGATCCCAGCGCCGGAATTCACATCTATCGCGTGCTGCAAGAGGCGCTGAATAATGTCGCCCGGCACTCTGGAGTGCGCGACGCGCAGGTCGCTCTGCGCTATCATCTGGATTCGCTGGAGCTGAGCATCGAAGATCATGGCAAGGGATTCGTGGCGAAGCCGGCGCAGCTCGGGATCGGCCTGGTAGCTATGCGCGAACGCACCGAATTGCTCGATGGCAGCATCGAAATGGACCGCCCCCCAAGCGGCGGAACGCGGGTTCGCCTGCGAGTGCCGCGCAAGACGGTGGGCGAAAAACAGGAAGCGAATGCCTAACAAACTTTCTATTTTGCTGGTGGACGATCACAGCCTGGTGCGCACCGGTTTTCGCCGCATCATCGAAGACGAACCCGATCTAACCGTGGTGGGCGAAGCCGCCTCCGGCGAAGAGGCCGTCCGCCTGGCCAAGGAACTCAAACCTGAGGTCATCGTGATGGACTGCGCGCTGCAAGGCATGAGCGGGCTGGCTGCCACCCGCGCCATTCTGGAAGAATCGCCGTCTATCGCCGTGCTCGTGTTGAGCATGCACTCCGAAGAGACCCTGGTCCGCCAGGCATTCGATGCCGGCGCCCGCGGCTACATCCTGAAAAACGCCGTGGACGTCGATCTGGTCAGCGCCATCCGCCGCGTCGCCGCCGGAGAAACGGTCCTCGCGGCGGAGCTCTCGCGTGCCGCGACCTTAAAGGGCGAGCGTCCTTCAGCGCTCACCGCCCGCGAACTGGAAATCCTGCAACTGATCGTCGACGGCAAATCGAATAAGGAAATTGCCGACGATCTGGGACTGAGCGCCAATACCGTGGCGGTCCATCGCGCCAACATCATGGACGCGCTGGGAATTCACAAGACTGCGGAGCTGGTGGTCTACGCCATCCGCAATGGTCTGGTTAACATCGCGTGAATCGCCGGTCCTTCCTTCACAGCATCGCGGGTGCGGCGCTTGCTTCCCGCGGGGGCTTGTTGCTTGACGCCGGCGCACTCGATGCCCTTCTGCAGCAACCTGCATCGCCGCAACCGTCGTTCCGCTTCACCGATGTGACCCGATCCGCCGGAATCCAGTTCCGCCATAACAATGGCGCCTTTGGCGGCAAACTGCTGCCCGAAACCCTGGGTTCCGGCTGTGCGTTCCTCGATTACGACGCCGATGGCTGGCAGGATATCTTGCTGGTCAACGGAATGGATTGGTCGGGCCACAGGCACCAGACCAGCACCTTGAAACTCTATCGCAACAATCGCAATGGCACTTTCACCGACGTCACGCACACCGCGGGCCTCGACGTCGTCGAAATGTACGGCATGGGCGTGGCCGTCGGCGATTACAACAACGACGGTTTTCCCGACATCCTGATAACCTGCGTCGGCCAGAACCGCCTGTTCCGCAACACTGGCAAAGGGACGTTTGTCGACGTCACTCGCGGCAGTGGCCTCGATGGCCGCCACGCTATGAGCACTTCGGCGCTGTGGTTCGATTACGACCGCGATGGCCTGCTCGATTTGTTCGTATGCAACTACGTGAAGTGGTCCGCCGAGCACGACGTCTTCTGCAGTCTCGACGGCAAGCACAAATCCTACTGCACTCCCGAAGCCTACCGCGGCGAGACCTGCTGGCTGTTTCACAATCGCGGGAATGGGACGTTCGAGGACGTCACCGCGAAGTCCCGCATCTTCGATAGCAGCTCGAAATCCCTCGGCGCGGCCATGTTTGATTACGATCGCGATGGCTGGCCCGATCTGTTGGTCGCCAACGACACCCAGCCCAACAAGCTCTATCGCAATTTGCACGATGGCACGTTTCGCGACGTCGCCGTCGAAGCCGGCCTCGCCTTCAGCACTGAGGGTAAGGCCCGCGCCGGCATGGGCGTCGACACCGGCGATTTCGATAACTCCGGCACACCCGGAGTGGCCATCACCAATTTCGACAACGAAATGATCGGGCTCTATCGCGGGATCGCCAACCACGCCTATCAAGATGTGGCTTCTCAAACCGGCATCGGCGCTGCCTCCAAAAATACTCTGGGATTCGGCTGCGCGTTTTTTGACGCCGACCTTGACGGCAATCTCGATCTCGCCGTCGCCAACGGGCATATCGACGACACTGTCCGCAACATCCGCGGAAACGTCGGCTACGCGCAACCGCCCCAGCTTTTTCTCAACGATGGCCATGGTCGATTTAACGACATCGCCGCCACGCTCGGCGCTGACTTCGCTAGCCCCAAAGTCGGCCGGGGCCTGGCCTACGGCGACTTCGACCGCGACGGCGACCTCGACCTTCTGCTTACCACCAACAATGGTCCCGCTTATCTCTATCGCAACGATCTCGCCGGCGGAAATCGCAGCATCCGATTCCGCCTGGTGGGCACCAAATCGAATCGCGACGCGATCGGCGCGGTGGTCCGCATCGAAGCCGGCGGTGTCACCCAATCGCGCAGGGTAAAGAGCGGATCGAGCTACCTCTCGCAGTCCGAGCTGCCGGTAACCTTTGGCCTGGGTAAGCGCGACCGCATCGACCGCGCGGAAATCGAATGGCCCAGCGGACGCTCCGAAGAATTCAAGAATCTGCCCGCCGGCCAGCTCCACGAATGCACAGAATCTAAAGGACATACATCCACCGGCAGCTTCTAGCCAACCGAGGGCGAAAGCAATCCGCCCGCGTAGTATTTTTTAAGTATTGCTACCAATCGCCACATCGATAGAATGCCTTCCACACGCTCTCGCGAGCCCCAACGGCGCGCTGAGATCAACACCCCAAAACAGGCGACAGTGCCGTTCGCACTTGTTAAACCCGGCCAGCCGCACGCTGGCCGGGAAAGCCTGTCTCCGGATTTCAGCAAGCGGAATAATTCGATTGCGAACTGTTGGGAGCTGGCGGAATCAAGTTCTGCTTATCTGTTTGTCTGACCCAACCCGGCCACGAAAATCGGGACCGATCAAATTGATTTGCGTAAAAGAGTGTCACGGATTGGTTGACTCGAAACCACTTCGCAAACGATGATGTTGCGCATGCCATCGCGCCATCGCATCGCCTGGATCGCCGCTGTCACTCTCGCTGCCGCCGCGATTCCGCTTGCGGCGGCGATTCTGCCCATCCACTTCCCCGCTCTTGCCCCGGCATCCGAGAGTTCCGCCGCGCCGTCTTCCGAGGCCGTTCGCCTGAACAACCTCGGTGTCGCCTACATGGACCGGCAAGAAACCGAGAAGGGTCTCGATTACTTCGGTAAGGCCACCGCCGCGGATCCGGCTCTCGTCGTGGCGCGAGTGAATGAGGGGATTGCGCTGGTCAACGCCCAGCGCCTCGATGATGCGCGCAAGCTGCTGAATGAAGTCGTGGTCAAGGATCCGCAGAACGCGCGCGCCTGGTACAACCTGGGTTTGATCGATAAGTCAGAAGGCAAATCGGACGAGGGCATCGACGCTTTCCAGCGCGTGATAAAGATCGATCCCGACGATCCCGACGTGCGGTATTTTCTCGGCGTCTTGTACGCGCAAAAGCAACAATACCCGCAAGCCATTGAATGCTTCGAGCGCGCTATTGCGCTGAATCCTTTTCACGCTTCCGCGGAATTTGGGGACGCGCAGGCCTATCAGCGTTCCGGCAAAACCGCCGAATCGAAAGCCCACCTCGAACGATTCCAGCACATCAACGCTGCGAAAATCGGCAAGCCCATGAGTCTGACCTACGGCGAACAAGGAAAATACTCGCTCGCCGAACAGATTATGTCGGCGGCGATGACCGTTCCGCCGGCCATAGCGGTGCGATTTGTCGATGCCACCAAGACTACCGGTCTGGCTACTACCAGTGCCGCGTCCGCTAATGGAAACGCGACGGCGGGTGCGATCGGGTCTGGCGCATGCGTTTTTGATTTCGATGGTGATGGCCTGCCGGATATTTTCCTACCCAACGCCAATGGCGACGGAAAGCCAGCGTTGCTGCGCAATACCTCCGGCGGGCACTTTGATGACGTGACCGCCTCCTCGGGCTTGAAGATCGATGCCTCGGGGATTTCTTGTGCCGCCGCTGATTTCGATAGCGACGGCCATGCGGATCTGGCCATCGGTACAGAGAACGGCTTTCGCCTGTTTCACAATGAGGGCGCCGGGAAATTTGCTGACGTAACCGATGCGGCTGGCATCCACTCCACCGGCGCAGTGATCGGCCTGACGTTCGTCGATTACGATCACGACGGCGACCTCGACCTGATGGTCGCGCACGCCCAAGCCCCCGGCGAATTGTGGCGCAACAACGGCAACAGCACATTCACCGACTGGACCGATGAAACCGGACTTACCGCCGCAGGGAACACCGTCGCCGCGCTTGGCAGTGACATCAACAACGATCGCGCGGTCGACCTGGTCGCGACCGAAAGCGCCAAGGATCCCGTCATTTATTTCAATCCTCGCGAGGGCCGCTTCCCTTTCGCCCGCCCGTGGGGATCACCCATGCCGTCCGCGGCCGTCGCCGTCGCGTCGCTCGATTTCGACAAAGATAGCTGGATGGATCTGGCCTTCACTCACGCCGGCGCGCCCGGCCTCAGCCTTTGGAAAAATCGTGACGGAAAAACTTTCGATGCGGTGAAATTGCCGCAACTGAATTGGGCCCGCGGTTACGGCGTCGCCGCGCTCGATTTCGATAATGACGGCTGGATCGATCTGGTCGCGGTCGGCGAAGACGGTACCGGCGCCGGCCACGTGGTGCTTCTCCGGAACGAAGGCTCTGCCGGATTCGTAGACGTCACCAAGGGCGCGGGACTCGCCGACCTGACGCTTTCGCACCCTCGCGCGATCGTTCCTTTCGACTACGATCGCGACGGCGCGATCGACCTGCTCGTAACTCAAGCCGGAGGCCCGCCGCTTCTCCTCCACAACGTGGGCGGCAACAAAAATAACTGGCTCCGCTTGCGCCTGAAGGGCGAAGCGGACAGCAAGACCGCCTTCGGCACCAAAGTGGAGGTCTACGCCGGAGCGCTGCACCAGAAATGGGAGCTCACCGGACCCGCGGGCTACCTGGGACAGAGTGACACCGAAATCGTCGCCGGCCTGGGCGCCGCGAAAGAAGCGGACGTAGTCCGTTTGCTGTGGCCCACCGGAGTGCTGCAGGATGAGCTAGCCATCGCCGCCGGCGCCCGGCCCGATATCGTTGAACTCGATCGCCGCGGAAGCTCGTGCCCGATTCTTTTCGCATGGAATGGCAGCAAATTCGAATTCATTTCCGATATCGCCGGCCCCGGAATCGTGGGCCACTGGATCGGACCCAACCAGCACAACGTTCCAAACCCCGCGGAATATCTGAAAGTGGATGGCGCGCAAGTCCAGCCGGAAAACGGAAAATTGCGTTTCCGCCTGATCGAGCCGATGGAGGAGCTCGATTACGTCGATCAGGTTCGCCTGCTCGCCATCGACCACCCCACCGGCGTCGAGGTGTATCCCAACGGTCACTTCTTCAGCAATCCGCCGTTCCCGCAATTCAAAGTGATCACTACCGAAGGCGCTCGCCTTCCCGCTGGCGCGTGGGACGGCCAAGGCCACGACCTGCTGCCGCTGCTGAAAGAACGCGATCGCCAATACGTCACCGATTTTCCATTGCAGCCGTACGTGGGATTCGCCGACCTACATTCACTGGAACTCGATCTCGGCCCATGGGATTCGGCAAAGCCGCTCCGCCTGATCCTGGACGGCTTCACCGACTATTACTCGGCCAGTTCCATCTACTCCGCATGGCAAGCCGGGATTACGCCGATCCCGCCCTACGTCGAAGCGCGGGATGCATCCGGCCAGTGGGTTCGCGTAATCGACGACATGGGTTTTCCTGCGGGCCTCGCGCGCACCATGGTTGCCGACCTCACCGGAAAAGTTCCGGCCGGAACGCGTCGCATCCGCATCCAGACCAACCTGCGCATCTACTGGGATCGCATCCGCATCGATAATTCATCCGCCGATCTGCCCTTCGACGCAAACTCCGTTCCGCTCGCCGCCGCCGATCTGAGCTTCCGCGGCTATCCCCGCGTGGTGGAAGGCAATCCAGTCGACGATTTGAAATACATCTACGAAGACGTCAGCCTCACCGGCCCCTACACCCGCCAAGCCGGAAACTACACCCGCTACGGTGACGTGCGGCCGCTGCTAACCGGAGTGGACGAGAAATATGTAATCCTGGGTTCCGGCGATGAAATCGCCGTAGAATTCGATTCGTCCTTGCTCGCCAATCCGCCCGCAGGTTGGCAACGCGACTATTTCTTTTTCGCTGACGGCTTCGACAAAGACATGGACTTCTATGCGGCTTACGGCGATACCGTCGCGCCGCTGCCGTTCCACACCCTGCTACCCTTCCCGTATCCCGCCGGCATCGGCTATCCCACCGACGCCGACCACCTGCAATATTTTCTCGAGTACAATACCCGCGCCATCTCCGGCCCCGCCGGCAACAGTTTTCAGTTCCACTATAATTCCCCGCAGTAGTCAGAAAACGACCGGACGTATTTCCCATCTCTATCTATTTAGCCGATCAACAGGCGCGATGAGTGACCCGAGGTGCCTTATTTCGAGTAGCGCTGAAGGAGGTTCTGAAACTGCGGATCGTTGCGCAGAGAAGCGAAGGTAGGGCTGGCGTCGATGGCGGCAAAATCGCCATAGCCGCGCTGAACGCCTCCTGCAGCGAGGCGAGAGCTTTCTCCTCGTCGCCACTGCCCGCGTAAAAGGTACTCAGAATATAGATGTCGATCGTATTTCTTGCCGGACCTTGCTTCAACCCCGTGCCTATGGCCTCTTGGTAACGCCCTTGCGCCGCGAGCGCCTGCGCGCGGCCCCAGTTTGCCGCGTTGGATTTCCGCCCAACTCCTCACAGTGCGCGAAGGCATCCATCGCTTCGCGAAAGCGCCCCTGAAGAAACAGCGCCCGGCCCAGGTGATATTGCTCGTAGTAGGGCGCTGGGTTAAGTCGAATGGCCTCCCGCGCGGCCTTTCCGCCTGCACTGCTTGTGGCGGAGTTTCGTATGCCAGCGCCCAACTCAGCACGTCCCAAGACAGAGCGCTGTCAGATTCCCACTGTGTTAGCCAAGCGAGCCTCGCTTGCGGCGTCAGCATAGTGGCAGCGCGCGCCCTAAACACCGCGGAGTGCGAGATGGGCCTCAGGAAGTTGCGGATCGATGGCCACGGCCCGCTTGGCGAGCTGTTGCGCGCGCTCAAGGTATGCGGGATCGGAACCGAGATCCCGATAATAGCAGTCCTCGACGTTGGCTAGTCCGGCCAGCGCCGGGGCGTAGTTCGCATCCAATTTGAGCGCAGCCTCGAGGTACATTCCTCGCGGCTGGGCCCTTGCGCTTCGCTATCACTTCACCTCCGTCTGGTGGTGAAGAGGACTTGCACATCCAAGCTGTCCAACCTGCCCGGCACACCAAACAAAACTCGCCGCCCGGATTCGGGCGGCGAGTATGCAAAGATTTTATGTTGACAGGCACCTCTGCGAGATTCCAGGCTGATTCCAATCTTGCCGCTGTTACTTGGACGGGAGGTAACTCAAGTCTGGGCGAAACTCGATAATCTCGCTGGTCGTGCCTTCTACGCAAGAATCGAACCGCTTGGCAATGGACTCCGCTTCCGCCGGCCCAAATGCTTCGTTCAGCATTTCACGGAAGGGTTTCACGTTTGGGTCGTCCTCGAAATCCGCCCAATTCGTGTGCGGAATCACCAGCACGAATGTCCCTCCTGGGCCGCCGTTGGCCAGTTCGTACCAATAATAATGGAGAGGCCATTTGGTTTTATCGATCGCCTCGGTGGCCCTGGTGATGGCGCTATGAAACTCTGCGGCTTTGCCGTGGGCCACGCGGTAGGTTATGACTTCTGAGTACTTCGCAGGTCCCGACGAGGGATCGGGTGGTCTGCTGTCCTTGGCCAAAAATTCATAGTAACGCGCGATTAGAGACTCTACGTTCGCACCAATCGACTTGTTGTACTCGTCCAGGTCGGCCTGCTCGGGAACGGACGGTTTGTCGAGATCAGCCCAGTGCAAACCAAATCTCCCGACAATATATGTCCCGGTGTTGTCGCCGGTGAGTGTCTCCCACACCAGCAATGGCTGGGTGTCCTTTTGCTGTTTGTGCCACTCCGCTTTCTGCTTGCGCCCTTCCTCATATTGTTTCACCAGGCCGTTCTTGGGCTTCTGAAATTCCAAACCTGCGATCGTGCCGGGTTTTGCCTGAGCGAACCCTGAAATTCCCGCAAGCAACATGCCTCCAAACGCAAACATCACCTTCCTTGCGATCATAGAACTCCCCTCTCGTTAACGATTTTCGGAACTTGGGCTGTTTCAGAACAGTCTGGCCGGACAACAAATCGCACTCAGAGCAGCGCGATCCGCAGCGCAATATATACCGATTTCGCCGCGAATCAAGAAAATATTGCTTGGCGAAGATGGCGAAGATCGAGGCCCTTGCCCGCACAATCTCGCAAAGGTAGACTCGCGCCCATGAAATACGTGATCGCCTGCGCGTTGCTACTCTTCGTAGGTAACTCCGCTGCTAGCGGACAAACTCCCGCGGACGGCGCAGACTTCGCGCTCGCTCTGCCCTCTCACCAGGACCAAGTATATTGGCACGCTGAGGGATTTAAGACCATCAAGTATTCCGCCACCCCCGATGGGCGAGACGAGGCCGGATGAGCAAGGCTGAATCAAGCAGTACGATGCTCATGGTCTGCTGGCTCGATTTCCCTGGCCACACGTCCCTTACTGGGATGAAGCGCCGCGACGCTGAAATGGAGGGGTTAAAGAAATGCGGCTCGGCCCTTAAGATTTCGCAACGTCGGAGATTGCCCGATTGAATGACCTGCCTGTGCAGCTGGTGGCGAATACGCAGTCAGCTCCTCCTGGCGCTATTGTTCCCCGCGATTCTCAAAAGAGCCTGGCACGATCGAGGGAATATGCAGCCGACATAGCTGATGCACCGCCCAGATCCGACTTTTCGAATGGCGAAGATTCGGCCCACTCACGCGCTTTGACTTCCATCCCCGAATCAGCTAAATTCAGCTTTTCTTGGTAGAGGCGCGGGAGCCACCAGTAATCTGGGATGCAGTTCCGATTCGCTTCGGATCCTGACGAAAGGGGCCGGCAACACCTCCCGCCGAAACCGCCGGAAGAGCGAGCTTCCGAGCGATTGGTAGGCCAGTCCAAGGCTGGTCTACTGTCATCCGTCAATCCGGATGGAGCGCTATCGGGAAGCGAAGAACACGCGTTCCACCTCTCGCGTTTCTTTCCCTTCTCGCATCGCCCCCTCCCACAAACTGGAACCCATGAAAATATTTGAGATGACGCGGCGTCTGGTGGACGTTGAATCCATCAGCTACAACGAGGGCGCGGTAGGCCAGCTGACATTCGAGTTGCTTTCGGAATTGGCGGGGCGCACCAACGGCCGCGTGGAGCGGATGGAGGTCGCCGAGAACCGGTTCAACGTCCTCGCGTACTGGGCCGAACCAGTTGTCACTCTCTCCACGCACATGGATACCGTGCCGCCGTTTTTCGCTTCACGCGAGGACGATGCGTTCATCTACGGGCGCGGCGCCACGGACGCGAAAGGGATCATGGCGTCAATGATCGCAGCCGGGGAAACCCTTGCGGTTAGCGGAGTGCGAAACTTCGCGCTGCTGTTCGTGGTGGGCGAAGAAAAGGACAGCGCAGGCGCGAAAGTGGCGGCCGCATCACCCCGCGGATCGCAGTACGTGATCAACGGCGAGCCGACGGAAAACCGCCTGGCGCTGGGCTCAAAGGGCATCCTGCGATACGACGTGATCACCCGCGGGAAAATGGCCCATTCCGCATATCCGGAACTTGGCGAGTCGGCGATCGAGCACATCATCGACGTTCTGCAGGACATCCGACGGATTCCGCTGCCTCATGATCCGGTCCTCGGCCCGGGAACCGTGAATATCGGCACGATTTCCGGGGGCCGTGCGCCCAACGTGATTCCGGATTATGCGCGAGCCGAAATACTGTTCCGGATCGTGGGTCCGGCCGATTCCATTCGGGACGCGATGACCCGAGCAGTTGCCGGACGCGCGGAAATCAAGGAAGTGCTGCATATCCCCGCGATCCGTCTTGGTGGTCTCGATGGCTTTGCAACCACGGTGGTCGCCTACACCACTGACGTGCCCATTCTTGCGGAATCATGGGGTCAGCCATTCCTGCTCGGACCCGGCACCATCCATGTGGCGCATTCGCCGGATGAGCGCGTTGCCAAACGCGAACTGGTCGAGGCCGCTGAGATTTATGCGCGACTGGTTCAGCGGCTGCTGGCGGCCGACGGCGCTGCGTAGGAGCCTGCGTGAATCTAGCGATCGTCGGTTACGGGAAGCTCGGGCGGCGAATCGAGCAGCTCGCGCCGGAGTACGGTTTTGATGTGCGGTTGAAACTCGGCCGCGGGGAGGCCGGAACCGGATTTACGCGAGAGAATTTTCAGGGCATCGATGCCGCCATGGAATTTTCCACCCCCATAGCGTGCGTAGAAAACCTGGAGCGCCTCGCGGCGCTCGGTGTAAACACGGTGGTAGGAACCACCGGCTGGCTGGACCGAATGGAACGGGTGCGCACCGCGGTGGAACGCGGCGGCAGCGCGCTGGTATGGAGCGCCAATTATTCAGTAGGCGCGAACATATTCATGGAGATCGTCGGAACCGCGGCGCGCCTGCTAGCCACCGAAAACGATTACGGCGCGTGGGCTTGGGAAATCCATCACGCCGCAAAGAAAGATGCGCCGTCCGGAACGCTACGCACCATGCTGCACAAAATGCAGCAGAGCGGCTTTACGCGCGAAGTGAACGTCGCGTCGAACCGCGCCGGCTCGCAACCCGGAACGCACGAGCTGGGGTTCGATTCCCCGGACGACACCATCACCCTGCGCCACACCGCACGCAACCGGGATGGGTTCGCACGCGGCGCGCTGCGCGCGGCTCGCTGGATCGCAGGCAAGAAAGGGTTCTACGAGTTCCGAGAAATTCTGCCCGAGCTCGGACCCTAAGCGCAACAGACAGACACCTACGAGGGCTCGAAGGTTTTATGCCCGACGGTTCTGCGTTTCTCGGGTGACTCACCTTCCCTGGTTTGGGGAAGGGTGGGTGTTTTGACCTTTCATCGGGACGAGTCACATCTCGAAGAATCGCTCGCAGCATCACGGAGGTTAGTCATGTTCACAGGATGCGGAACCGCGCTGGTTACGCCGTTTTCCGGCGATCTATCTCTCGACGAACCGACCTTACGCAAGCTGGTTCACCGCCAGCTCGAAGCTGGAATCGATTTCCTGGTTCCCTGCGGCACTACCGGCGAAAGCCCCACCCTAACCCGAGCCGAACACCTGCGCGTGGTGGAAATTTGCCTCGAAGAATCACACGGGAAAACGCCGGTCCTGGCCGGCGCCGGCGGCTACAACACCACCGAAGTGATCGCCCTCGCACAGGAACTGGAACATATGGGCGTGCAAGGAATTCTCTCGGTCACACCGTACTACAACAAGCCCACCGCCGAAGGCGTCTACCAGCACTACAAAGCGATTGCCGCGGCGACCCGGCTTCCGCTGGTCGTCTACAACGTCCCCGGCCGAACCAACGTCAACGTCGCCCCAGACACTCTGGTCCGCCTCGCGGAAATCGATAACATCGTCGGCGTGAAAGAGGCGTCGGGGTCAATGTCGCAAATTGTTGCGATCCTGAATCGCGTGCCCGACGGTTTCACCGTGCTCTCGGGGGACGACGCACTTGCCCTGCCAATGATGGCGCTCGGCGGACGCGGCGTAATTTCGGTAGCATCAAATGTGATTCCAGGCCAGATGGGGCGGCTCGCCGAACTGGGCCTCGCGGGCGATTTTGCGGCGGCACTGGCGCTCCATCGCGAACTCCATGCATTAATGGAAATCAATTTCATCGAGACCAACCCCATTCCCGTAAAAGCGTCGATGGGCCTGATGGGCCTGCTCGAGCCGGTATTCCGCCTGCCGCTCGTGCCCCCCACGCCCGAATCGCTCGAGAAAATCCACACCTTGCTAAAATCGCGCGGGATGATTGAAGGAACCTATGCTGCCGTCAGAAATTGAACAGCTCTACAACGACCGCCCGGAACAATACACCGAAAAGCACTTCCAATTATTCGACGCGTTCAAAAGCGCACTGAACCAGGGAATTATCCGCGCCGCGGCACCCGACATCGCGAGCGAAAGTGGCTGGCGCGTGAACGACTGGGTAAAAAAAGGAATCCTCGCCGGGTTCCGCATGGGCCGCATCGTGGATTATTCGGTTGGCAGCAGCTCAGCCGATGCAAACCGCATTCCCTTCTTCGACAAGTCCACCTACCCTCCGCAAAAAATCACCATCGACAGCGGCGTGCGCCTGGTCCCTGGCGGATCAAGCATTCGCGACGCCTGCCACATCGGCAGAGGCGTGATCTGCATGCCGCCGATGTTCGTCAACGCCGGTGCTTACGTCGACGAAGGAACAATGATCGACTCCCACGCGCTGGTAGGCAGTTGCGCGCAAGTCGGCAAGAACTGCCACATATCCGCAGCCGCGCAAATTGGCGGAGTACTCGAACCAGTGGGCGCTCTACCGGTAATAATCGAGGACAACGTATTGGTTGGCGGCCAGTGCGGAATTTACGAAGGGGTGATCGTGAAAACCCGCGCGGTATTGGGCACCGGTACGATCCTGAATGCGTCCACCCCGGTCTACGATCTGGTGAGCGGCATAATCCACGCAGCCCGCGAAGGCTTTCCGCTAATCATACCGGAAGCAGCGGTGGTAGTGCCGGGCTCGCGCGCCGTGTCGCAAGCGCAAGGAAAAACCTGGGGCCTTTCGCTCTACACTCCCGTAATAGTCAAATATCGCGACTCTAAAACCGACGCGCGTATCCAAATCGAAGACCTGCTCCGCTAGGAATTTCACTGCGTTACGCGACCCTTCGGCACTTGGTTTTTTGCCGTTAGTATTTCTACTCATCTCCCCCATTATTTACACCGCTAGTCCCTTTCCATCCCTCCCCCCACCGCGCTGCGTTCCGATAGAAAGCAAGGCTTCCGATATCCGCACCAATTCTTCCATCAGCAGCCGCAACCGCAGCTTGCACCGCAGCCCCCACCATTCCTCCACCGTATCGCGCACGCAATTGCACCATCTGCTATCACCCGACCGTCTCTGGATCGGACTCCGATTCATCGCATGGGGCAGCCCGGCTCGGATCGCAGAAGAATACGAGCTCCCAGACCGCAATACCGTCTACCGCTAGGCACACGCCGCGGGCCTCTTTAAACATCGCCGCCGCCACATGCGCTGCACCTGGTTTTCCTCCGCTGAGGTTCATTGTGGGTCCGCCGTTGCGGCGCGGACGCAGCGTTTAAATATCTATTCGCTGATAAATATCCTTGCGGGGAGGTTCGATGGGTGGGTTTCCTACATTTCGTGGGTGCCCTAATCTTTCCCGGTTTGGGGAAGGGTGGGGGTGTTGAATTTGGTTTCGACGTTGCAATCGCCAGTGGGCTAAGAAGCGGACAGGCCCATCCACGGTTACTCGACCGAGCCAAACGTCTTCACATCCTCGGGCGCTTCCTGCAATTCCACCGGACCCTTCCCCTGCACCTGCACGCGAATCTGCTCGACGATATCCGGGTTCGCCAGCGTGGTGATGTCCCCGATGGGCATGCGATTGGAAATCGCCGCAAGCACCCGGCGCATCAATTTTCCCGAACGCGTCTTCGGCATATCCGGAACGATCTGCACCGCGCGCGGCCGCGCGATTTTTCCGATCATAGTTTCGATGGTGCGCACCACGCGCGCGGCAATATCTTCATGAGTGGCAGTAGCCCCCGGGCGCAACGAAACGTAAATCTCCGGAACGCGCCCCTTGATCTCATCAACCACCGGCACAACCGCTGCCTCAGCAATCTCCGGGATGGTCAGGCAGGCGGACTCTAGTTCCTTAGTCCCCAGACGATGCCCGGCAACGTTGATAACGTCATCCACGCGTCCGAGAATCCGAAAATAACCGTCGGCAGCGAGCAGCGCGCCATCCCCGGCGAAGTACGGCCAGTCGTGCCAATCCTTGCTCTTCGGATTCTTGCAATACTTCGAATAGTATTGCCGCGCGAACCGCTCGCGATCGCCCCAAATAGTTTGAATGATCCCCGGCCAGGGATTGCGGATACAAATGTTGCCCGCCTTCCCCGCGCCCGCCGGAATTTCCACGGCGTCTTCGTCGTAAATCACCGGATAAATTCCCGGCACGCCCGGCCCCGCGCTGCCCGGCTTCATGGGATGAAGCGCCGGCGTGGTGCTGCATATGAACCCACCCGTCTCGGTCTGCCAGAATGTATCGACGACCACCGCTTCGCGTTTGCCCACCGTTTCGTAATACCACCGCCAAACTTCCGGCTCAATCGGCTCGCCCACCGTAGTCATATGCTTGAAATGGAAATCGAATTTTCCAGGTTCTTCAGGACCAGCCTTGCGCAGCATCCGAATCGCCGTGGGCGACGTATGGAAAATATTTACGTTGAGCCGTTCCGCAATTCTCCACGGACGCGACGCGTCGGGATAGTTGGGAACCCCTTCAAATAAAACGCTGGTCGCCGCCAGCGCCAGCGGTCCATACACAATGTAGGAGTGCCCGGTAATCCAGCCAATATCGGCCATGCACCAATAGACGTCTTCCGGGTGAATGTCTTCGATGAATTTCGAAGTGCCGGTAACGTACGCCAGATATCCTCCGGTGCGGTGCTGGCAACCCTTCGGCTTGCCAGTGGTCCCACTGGTGTACATCAGGAAAAGCGGATCTTCAGCGTCCATGGCTACCGGCTCGACTTTTGCGCCGCGATATTTTCCCAGAACCTCATCCATAAAACAATCGCGGCCAGCCACCATGGGCGCAGAGGAGCCGTACTTTCCCGGGTAGCGCCGCCAAACCATGACTTTGTCGACGGTTTGCCCTTCGCGCGCCGCCGTCTCTACAGCAATATCGGCCGAGGCCTTATGGTCGATCAATTTTCCGCCGCGATAGTAGCTGTCAGAGTAAATGAGCACGCGGCTGCCACTATCGGCCGCGCGCGTCCCGCAGGCCTCCCCGCTAAATCCGCCGAAAACAACCGAGTGAATCACTCCCAGCCGCGCGCACGCCAGCATGGTCACCGGCAACTCAAGAACCATGGGCATGTGGATGGTCACGCGGTCACCTTTTTTCAGGCCGGCGAAATCACGCAGCACCGCGGCCGTTTCATTCACGCGGCTGTAAAGCTCCTGATAGGTTATGGCCACGATCGCTTCGGATTCCGGCTCGGGGACGAATGTGAAAGCGGCTTTGTTCTTGTAGAGCGGCAGGTGGCGGTCGACGCAGTTGTAGCAAGCGTTCAGCTTGCCGCCAACGAACCATTTCCAGTAGGGAGGATCGTTGGTATCGAGAACGGTGTGCCAGCGCTTGGACCACGTAAGCAAATCGGCATATTCGGTAAAACAGACGGGAAAATGTTTTTCGTCGAAGCGCCGCGCGATCGCTGGATCGGAAAGATTGGCCTGGGCGATGAACTTGCGATTCGGCTGGTAGACCTTTTCTTCTTTCCAGTGGCTCTCAATCTGCGCTTCGGCGGGGTTCTTGGTGTCGGTCACGTTGACGGCTCCTGATCGTTTATTGGTTGGCCCATCTTCTCGTGTCAAAGATGCGGCGTCAATTTCGATCCACGGCGTTGTTACGAATGCGCTGGGGGTTGCTTCGCGGCTAACAGCGATTCTGCGGGAAGGTGACGCATCGAAGCGTCCAACAGTTCAACCATATGAACCGCCGGCAGGTGCTGACCCGCACGAGCCAGCCCGGCCTGAAGCTGCAACAAGCAGCCCGGATTGCTGGACGCGATAAGTTGCGCGCCGGTTGCGAGGCAATTGTGAACTTTGCGGTCGCCGAGTTCCTGCGCGGGTACCGGTTCCATCATGTTGTAGATGCCCGCCGAACCGCAGCAAATCGCCGATTCAGGTACTTCGAGAATTTCCAGTCCGGGAATGGTGCGCAGCACTTCGCGCGGAGCTGAACGCACGCCTTGCGCGTGCTGCAGATGGCACGCGTCATGATAAGCCACTCGCAGCGGCAAAGGACTGCGCACCGCGCGCGGCGAGAGCGTGGCCAGCACTTCGGAAATATCCTTGCAGCGAGCCGCGAAATCCGCGGCCTTCGCGGCGTACTGCGGATCGTCGCGGAGCTGATAACCGTAATTCTTCAGATTCGATCCGCAGCCGGCGGCGTTGGTGGCGATCACATCCACGCGCTCGGATTCAAACGCATCGATCAAGGCGCGGGCGCGATCGAGGCCCTCTTTCTCCCATCCCGAGTGCATCATCAGCGACCCACAGCAACCCTGCGCCGGCGGCATAATCACTTCGCAGCCCTCCGCCGCCAACACCCGCGCGGTGGCCGCGTTGACGTCGCTGAAAAACACGCTCTGCACGCAACCGAGCAGCAGTCCCACCCGCAGCCGCGGTTCACCCTGCGCCGCCACCCGCGATGGCATGCGCGCGGACGCTCCCGGCCGCGTACGATCAGGCAGCAGCGATTCCATGGCGCGAAGCCGCTGCGGAAGAATGCGGGAAACTCCCAAGGCGCGCGCCAACGTCTGTAGTCCGGATTTCTGGTACAGCCACAAGAATTTTGCCATCACCCGCAGCCGCCCGGTATTCGGGAACAGCGAGAGAATCATCCCGCGCAGGATGCGCTCGGATAGCGGCGGAGAATAATTCCGCACGATCTGCGCTCGCGTGGCCTCAAACAGCTTGTCGTACTTCACACCGGACGGGCACGCCGTCATGCACGCCATGCAGCCCAGGCAGCGATCGAAATGCTCCACGAAAGTGTCCTCGAGCTGGACCAGCCCCTCGCTGGCCATCTTCATCAAATAGATGCGGCCGCGCGGCGAATCCATTTCTTCTCCCCACAGCGAATAAGTCGGGCAGGTGGGCAGGCAGAAGCCGCAGTGAACGCACTCGTCAATCAATTTTGCGGGCGGAGGGTGATGCGAGTCGAATGCCGAGCAGGGGGCCGCGGAATTCGGCGGCGTTGCGGCAATCTGAATGCCCTCGTGCGCGGCCATCAAATGCCTCCCACAAATCGGCCGGGATTCAGAATCCCGTGAGGATCGAGCTGCTGTTTCACTGCGCGCATGAGCGGCAGCGCGTTGCCAGCATCGCCCCAGGCATCGAAACTCTTCTTAATTTCCAGTGGTGCGGAAAGCAGCACCGACGACCCACCGGCTTTCTCGGCGTGCGCACGCAATTGGGTAAGCGCATCCACGATCCGAGACTCGTCCGCCTCGACCCGAAGTAAGCCCACACCGGGGGCCTGAAAAACCATTTCCCAAGCGACTGATTTCGCAGCCTTGCACGATTCGAGCACCGCGCAAAAGTTTGCCAGCTCCATGGGCAGGATGCTTACCTTCACCACTGCGCGTGGTCTCGTCTTCTGTTCCCACAACGGTTCGCGCGCGCTCCAGCAACCAAAAGGATCGACGGACTGCAAATCTCCGGTTATTGCGCGCAATTCGAGATCCTGCGCGGCGATACCCTCCGGCGTTCCCTCCCACAGCAGATCGAGACGACAACTCCCTTCCCCGTTAGCGAGCACTTGAAGTGACGTGTAAGTCAGATCCGAATCGCGCACCGCATTCATCCGCGCGCAGATTTTCTCCAGCGAATCGGAACGGAAACTCACGCTGCGCGACTCCCGAGAAAGTCCATGCAGACGAAAGACTGCCTGGGTAATCACGCCCAGCGTGCCCAGCGCGCCGGTGTTGAGCTTCGGCAGATCATAGCCCGCCACGTTCTTCACCACTTTTCCGCCGCTGCGCGCCAGCACGCCGCTGGGCAGCGCGATCGTCACCCCGATGATCAGATCGCGGAGTGACCCGAAGCGAGTGCGTAAACTGCCGCTGTCATTAGTGGCCAGAATGCCGCCGATGGTGGCGCGTTCCGGCCACAGCGGATCGATGGCCAAGCGCTGTCCGTGTGCAGCGAGCGCCACCTGCACCTGCGAAACGGTGCATCCAGCCTCGACGCTCAGCGTCAGATCTCCCCACGCATGCTCGAGAATATTATTTAACCGCCGCGTGGACAGCACGGCATCGGCACGGCGCGGCGGGTTTCCCCAGTCGGACTTGGTCCCGCCGCCCAGCGGCAGCACCGCGAGACCACAGCGATTCGCCACCGCCAGGACCTTGGAAAGCTCCTGGGCGGAGCCAGGCTCGATCACTTTCGCTACAGCGACGCCCGCGATCGCATCGGACTGAGCAGCGTCACGAATATGATCGTCGCCAACAATCGCGGCGATCTCCGCCCATGGATTTTCCGGGGTTTCTGCGGCCGGATACTTTTCCTGCTTTTCTCGAGAAATCATCATGGCGAGGAACGAAACCTTTGGCCTCGAGGAAGGCTAGCATATTCGAAGGAAATTGTGTGCGGCGACAACGACTCCGTCGTCGCCTTTTTCGACTGAGGAATCCTGCAAGATTTTGGGGGCCCGCCGCCCCGCAGAGTGGGGCGGCGCCACAACCGCGGCAGAGATCGTAATCTGGGTTATACGTAATCGGTCAGAAGAATTGCGCCTGGCCGGAAGTTTCCAGCGGATGCGGCACGTACTCCCCGGTCTTTTCCCCGCACAAGCGCGGCCGAGGAAAGACTTTAGTCGGATTGGAAAGCTGCAACGGATCGAACGCACACCGCACCCGCTGCATAGTCTCCAGATCCGGCTCGGCAAACATCACCGACATATATTTCTTCTTTTCCTCGCCCACGCCATGCTCGCCGGTAATCGAACCGCCCGCCTTCACGCATAATTCCACGATCCGAAAAGCCAATTCCTCCGCGGCGTGCGCTTGCCCTTCGATCGAGCGGTCAAATAGCACCAGCGGATGAAGGTTCCCATCGCCGGCGTGAAATACGTTAGCCACCCGCAGCCCAACCTCCGCACTCAAGCGCTCAATCTCGTCCAGCACCGCGGGCAGCGCGGTGCGCGGAATCACGCCGTCCTGCACGATGTAGTTGCTGGCGATCCGGCCCATCGCCGCGAAGGCCGCCTTGCGGCCTTTCCAGAACGCTGCGCGCTCTTCCACCGACTGCGCCACCCGCAGCTCCCACGCCCCGCAACGCGTGCATATATTTTTGACCTCGGCCATCAGGCTCGCCACTTCCGCGCCCGGCCCATCCAATTCCACCAGCAACAGCGAATGGCAATCCGGATAATGAGGATGGACGGCAGCTTCGGCGGCCTGGATCGAGAGCCGGTCCATCATTTCCATTGCCGCCGGCAATATTCCCGCGGCGATGATCTCGCTCACCGCGCCGCCGGCATCATGCGTGGAATGAAACGCAGCAATTAAAATTTGTACGCGCTCGGGCCGCTTCACCAGCCGTAAAATAATTTTGGTGGCGATCCCCAGCGTGCCTTCCGAGCCAACGAAAACCCCGCACAAATCGTAGCCCGGAGCGTCCGGCGCCTTACCGCCCAGGTGCACCAGCATACCATCGGGGAGCACCACTTCCAGCCCGCGCACATGCGTAGTGGTAAAACCATACTTCAGGCAGTGGGCGCCGCCGGCATTTTCAGCCACGTTGCCGCCGATGCTACAGATTTGCTGCGAAGAAGGGTCGGGCGCGTAAAAATAATTGCGCCCCGCCGCAGCCGCGGTGACGTTGAGATTGATCACTCCCGGCTCGACCACCATGATCCCGTTCTCCAAATCCACTTCGAGGATGCGGTTCATGCGGTTCATCCCGATCACTACCCCGCCCTCAATCGGCAGCGAGCCGCCACTCAGGCCAGTTCCCGAACCTCGTGCCACGAACGGAATCCTGTGCTGATGGCAAACGCGCAAAATAGATTGGACTTCAGGAGCAGAGGTAGGCAGAAGAACCGCTTCGGGCCGTACCCGAAAATTGGTGAGCCCGTCGCACTCGTAAGTATACAATTCTTCGTGCCGGGTAATAATCGCCGCAGCAGGCAGCAGCGCACGAAACTCGGCTAGAATCTTGGGGTCCATGTTCGATCGAAACAGCGACAACTCAGGCTATCACAGGTCTCCCGCGCAACTACCGAAAACTCCAGCCGAGCGTGATTGCGAAAACCAGGAATGCAGTGAAGCTCAAAAGGCTTCGCACCGCATGCAATCGGTTCCAGCGATCCAGTAATTGCCGGGCGATTACAACGGCGCTCCA
>Ga0182024_10001453_pt1 | contig 61074 bp, 58 predicted proteins | sample P32metaG_FD_120480 | JGI IMG/M metagenome (GOLD analysis project Ga0182024, IMG submission 120480) | Permafrost microbial communities from Stordalen Mire, Sweden - P3-2 metaG (Illumina Assembly) | ecosystem: Environmental > Terrestrial > Soil > Wetlands > Permafrost | place: Sweden: Stordalen...
ACGGTCATGCTGAGCCTTGCTGGATTCAGATCTGACAGATCATACAGGCTAAGCGCCGTCTGATGGCTGTACACGCCTTCGACTTCCTCGTTCCTGTTTCGGGACCACAGCGCCCAGAGAACAAGGTCGGGCCGATCAGCTGCGGGAAAAAGGGAGAGTCGGTAGATACCGCGATGTTCACGGATCCAGTTGCCTGCGTGCACGTGGTAAGGATGGGTGTTTTCAGCGAATCCGGCTATCTTGGCCTGCTTGGTTGTGAAAAACCCCTGCTGCTGTTCAGCAGTCTCAAAGAGTCGGCGGGCAGCTTCACGGTGAGACTGTGCCATAACACAATACTACAATTTTATTGACGTTATATCAACCGTCGCAACGATTCCCCATGAAGCCACGTTCGCGCGCGCGTCGCAACACTATAGAAGCTGGATATAGTGAGACCTTCATTTCCGTTGTCGGACTGGGCAGCAGAAAGTCCAGACGCTGTCTGGACAATTGACCCGCCCGCTATTCATTGCCTCGGGTGGGGATGGAACGGTGAAGGTGTTGGATGCGACAAACTTAAATATCTGGAATGTTCAGCTTGCTTAGAAGTTACATGAAGAATCGACTTATTGTTTATCCCATAAGCCGATCATTTTAAAACAGTTAATTGGTGGAAGCGGGGGAGTCGAAGTAATAACCCCATTGAAAACAACTAACTTATTGATTCTGCGTTTGCGCCAATTGCGCTCTTTGCGGGTTTTGCGCGGTAGCTGGCACGATTTGGCACGATTTCTGATTTGATCATGCATCGCCTAACGGTCGCAGCCCCACGGACGGCGCTGCTTAGCGTTCTTCATCTGTTCCTGCCCCGCCAGTATCCATGTGCGCACCGACAATCTTTGTTACCGAAGCGAGACGAGGCATTGGTATCCGCTCCCCGCTTGAGGATACCGCAGTTCTTTAGACACCTTGCTGCCACTGAGGCGAGCTGAGTTCGCCTCGCTTGGATGGCAGGAATCCCTTCGTGAAGAAAGCGGCTCGCCAACTTCAGGCGAGCCGCTCTCGCGCGATTCAGACGGGCGCGGCGTCATCGCCCGTTAGGTCTGCGGCCGCAGGTCCGTACTCGTGGTCCGTTTTCTCCGCGCGGTCGAGAGTGAGTATCGAGATAGCGTGAATTTCGACACTGCGAACCTTTGCGTCGGAACCGTTAGGCTGAAACTCCCGGTACCGCAGTTCGCCCTCGACTTCGATGAAGGCACCCTTCTTGAGAGAACCGGCCCATTCGCCGAATCTCCCCCAAACCACGATTCGATGCCACTCGGTTCGAGTCTTGTATTCGCCGGCGTCTTTGTCTTTCCAACTCACGTTGGTCGCGACGGAAAATCGGGTGTGGGCGGTGCCGTTGGGCGTGAAGCGAGTCTCTGCGTCTTTGCCGAGAAAGCCAATGAGTGTGATTCGATTCTTGCAGAACATTTTGTGTCTCCTTTTTGTGCCCGTTTCTGTTGGGGCGACCGAATGCGAGTGGGTCCTACTCCCAAGGGCAAGGGACGCTTTGTTGGGGGAGACCTTTAGGGGGAACCGACAAAGCAGAGTCGCGCCGTCCCACAGGGCGCAGGGCTTAACCCCGAAGCAGAGCCTAACAGAAGAAGGGAAGAAAAAAGAAGATCAACTGCGAGAAGCAATTCGCTGTCGGATTTCAACGACGACTGACCGAAGAACCGCAACGCGCCCCGCGTCGTAATGTCCGAAGACAGAGTGGAACGCTTGCCGGAATTACTCACATCGAATTCGGCGGTACGCATCGCGCTCTTGCCGTCCGTCTTGCACGTGCTGGTCACCTCCAGCCGGTCGCTGCCTGCTGGAAACTTTCTTCACGGTATGCGATATACCATCGGTGCCGTAAGCTGGCCAAGATTGATAAGGTTCGAGGGCCGGAAATCATTCCGGGTGCTTCACTCCGGTATCCCAGGCTTCCTCCACTGCACTTCGTTCCGCTTCGTGCAGCCCTCCGCTAACGCTCCGCTCGCCGGTGGTGGTGGCGTGGTGGCGAGTGGGTGATCCCCCTTCGCCCATGGAGCCGCTCAGGAGCACGCCCGCTCGCTCTTTGTTGCCCGAACAAGCGGGGCAGAAACAAACAAAAGATGAAACTCCAAAAAACCTACCGAAAGCATTCCGAACCGGCGCTCAGCCCGCGACCGCGCAATCCTTCAGGATTCTCGATCTGGTGAACAGTTTGGCGAGACGTTTCCAGCGCCGGGTACCGCCGTAGCGTTACATTCGACGATTTGGCCCGCATGCACGATTCGATCTGAACTTCGTGAAGCTCGTCCATGCCTCTCACTGAGAGAGAATCGTGTGATCGAACTGCTGTATGATCGGCTGGCCATACAGTAAACACACCATTTTAGCTAAGTTGACCGGTGATAATAAGTGAATCGTCATCAAAATAATGCAGTGATTTGGCCCGGACAACCGAAGGGGCGCCGAAGCCCGCGTCTGATGGAGATCGAGCGGAGGCTACTGGATCAGATCAAGCCAGTCATTGACGGAATCTGGCCCGCCGAAGCTTCGCTCCAGGATTTCGCCGTGTCGTTGGGCGCGAAGGAGTTGCCGTTAATGTGCGATCTCAAAGCGCAAAAGCGCTGGACACCATGCCCCTCAAAATGGTGGCGCGCGAACTCCGGCAGAAGATGACGGCGCCTGACCTTATTCTGGACGCGACCCGGGTATCCCCTCCACGGACACCTGGAGCCGGGCGCGTCAAACAGCGCGGGGACGATTCACAGTGTGGCAATTGACGAAGTCAGAATCGACGACCCAGATATAATCGGAAAATATTTGGGCGCGGACGTTCCCGCTCTGGCCGCAACCGGAAATGTCGAACCGCAATCCCAGCAAAAACGATGTCGAACGGTTCCTGCTCCAGAAGATAGACAGCGTACCTCATCTGGAGGCACTGCTGCTGTTATGGAACACAAGGCCGAAGCAATGGTCAGTGTCCGATCTTGAAAAGCGATTGTTTGTTTCTCCCGGCGCGTGCAGAATGGTTGTTGAAGACCTGTTGCGCGCGGGAATTATTGCGGGAACTTCCGCGACCACCTGTGCCTATGCCGAAGAGCCTGACCGGGACCGGATTCTGGCTGACCTTGACTTCGCGTATCGCCACGAATTAATCCGCATCACACGATTGATTCACTCGAAGCCGTCGCCAGCAGTCCGTGCGTTCGCACGCGCCTTCCAGTTCAAGAAAGGTGAAGACTAAAATGAGACCGGCAGTTTACATCCTTGGGACGCTCACATGTCTGTGTTGCGCGATTCTGCTGATCCGCGCCTACTACCGCGTTCGAAAAGCGCTGCTTCTCTGGAGTGGTCTTTGCTTCGCTTGCCTGACGATCTCAAACCTGATCGTCTTCATCGATCTGATTGTGTATCCCGATTTGAGTCTATACCGGTTCAGACTTGTGACGGCTACGATCGGGATGCTGCTTTTGCTATACGGCTTAATTTGGGAGAGCGAGTGAAATTATGATTGACGCTTTCCTGGTCGGCGTGATTTCGATGAGCTCATTTACAGCCGGGGTATTCTTCCTCCGGTTCTGGCGAGACACGCGTGATCCTTTCTTTCTGGCTTTCGCGGCTTCTTTCATTATTGAGGGATTGAACCGGTCCGCTACGCTGCTGCTGGACAATCCGAGCGAAGGCAGTGCATGGACGTATGTTATCCGGCTGCTGTCGTTTCTCCTTATTCTAATCGCGATAGTCCGAAAGAATTCCGGTAAGTAACGGCTTTAGCCGCTCAGGGCGAACGCATCCTCATCGTTGTCGTCGTCGCTCCCGTTCGCCGTGCCAACTGGCCGGAAGTCGGGCCACCCGCCGGGCTATTGAGCCGCTTTCGCGAGCACCAGATCGAGCGGTTCATCGGTTGCGGAATCTGCCGGTGCGCATTTCGGTTTGACTATTTTCCATAACCGGGCGGCGAGATCCAGGTTAGCCTCCACCGCATCACTCTGTTCAGCGGCGCCCACATGGCGTTTCACCGCTGTCGAAGCGGCGCTGGCCAGATCCGTTGCATGATCCTGTTGAGAATCAACCTGGCACCGCTTGGCGGCGTCGAGCACCTGCTCCAGCACGAGAATGCTTCGCCGGTACCGTTCCTGACCACTAAGCCCTTTACGGGTTGGGTCCAGATCGATAACGTGTCCGCTCAACTCCCAGCGCCGCCGCAGTTCCTGATCCTTCGGACGCAGCCGCAGGGTGGCAGCGTAGGCTGCCTGCGCGGCGCTATAGTTACCCAGGGCAAATTCCGCATCGCCCAGACCCTGGTGCGCATCGAAGTCGGCCGGGTGGATTCGCGCAACAACCAGGAAGATGCCCGCGGCGCGGGCCGGCGAACCCGCAGTTATATACAGGTGCGCTATTTTCTTCTGCATCCCGGCATCGGACGCCGTCTGCTCTTCGAGAGGCAGGAGCTCGGCGAGCAATTCAGCCTTGGAGTTATTGGCCGCCAGGAGATCCGCCAGTTCGGAGCGGGTTTTCACCTGATTCGCAATCGCATCCTGCTTCCACTGCCCAAAAATCGCGCGGTGGTAATAAACCGCTGCTTCGGACATCCGGCCCTCTCTTGCGTAGACGCGCGCCAGGGCGAGATTGGGGGCTCCCGCCATGGAGTCCCCCTTTAGTAATTCGGATAAGGTGGCTTCGGCATCATCCAGGAGGCCGGTGCCGCGCTGCGCCCGACCGAGCGCGAGTCTGTATTCCGGATTCTCACGCGCATTGGCGATCGCCGACTTGAATGACTCAATGGCCGCCGCGTTGTTACCTTTTCGAGTGAGAGCAAGACCTTCGTTGTAGAACCGCGACCCTTCTTTGGCGGTTTCGAGCCGTTCGGTACTGGCTAAGACCGTGTCGATCACCACCAGAGCAGCGGCCGTGATCGCAACGAAAAAGAGAGTTCGGAACAATGAGGGCAACCGAAAGCCGGACAGTGGTTCCATTCTTATATCCCTCCGCCGGTTGCGTCGAGCGGCGACGGATTCGAAAGACCGTACGCTTTGAGGACATCTGCCATGACGACGATTCCTAACAGGACTCTGACATCGGCGCGGCTCACAACCGGCAGGACCCGCAAGCCACTCGACCCCATGCGTTCGAGGACGAGGTGGAGAGAATGATCCCGATGAACATGCGGGAAATCTTCCGAGACGGGATTTCCTTGCGACTGGTCTTTCAGAAGCTCGCCTAATGTTTTCGCGCCGGAGCCTGCGGCGAACTCCCTTGTCATATCGGCAGTTCGAATCATGCCACAAAGATTGTCATGTTCGGCGACGGGCCAGGCGTCGAGTTCGAAGTCTGCGGTTTGCCGGACCGCAGTCTCCACACCGGTGTCCGAAGACAACACCAGCGGAGCCGGACGCATCACGAAGCTCACGTCACCCGTACGCGATTGCGCGCGGGAATGACCACCCGGCAGATGCACGCCGTCCTGATGCGCCAGTGCTTCATAGATCGCCTCCGGCTGCAGTTTTTGCGAGATGAAATACGCAATCGTATTGGAAATCATCACCGGGACAATGATTGTGTAGTCCCGGGTCAGTTCGAAGATCATGATCACGGACGTGAAAGGCGTGCGAATGATTCCGGCGAAGGCAGTGCCCATCCCCACGAGCGCATAGGCGCCCGGACCCGCAGTGGATCCGGGAAAGAGCTTATGTGCGACGCCGCCGGTAGCAGCACCCATCATTGCTCCGATAAACAAGCTGGGACCGAAGATGCCGCCGGCGTTGCCGGAGGCATAACACATGGCTGTCGCGAGGATTTTGAGAAGGCCCAGGAGAACAACCATCTTCAGAATGACGTCTCCGTTGAGAACGCGATCCACGTAGTTATAGCCGACGCCCATGACATCCGGGAAAAAATAGCCCAGAAGGGCGATCGTGAGACCTCCGGCGACCGGCTGTAGCCAGAGGGTCTTCGCGGGCAGGCGCAGGAAGCGTTCGCGCAGCTTCAACACAAGCTTGACGAAAGCGACGGAACCGAGTCCGCCGACCACGCCCAGGACGGCATACACACCGAGTTCTGATGGATGGACGAGACGATAGCCTGGAACGTGGAACAGGGGGTCGTCACCCAGAAAGAAGTGCAGCACCATCCACGACGCCGCCGAACTCAACACGGCCGTCCCCAGCACGGTGGCGTGCAGGTCGCCCATAATTTCTTCCAGTGTGAACATCACCGCGGCGATGGGCGTATTGAACGCCGCTGCGAGCGCCGCCGCACAACCCACGGGAACCAACGCTTTCACCTGGTTCGGGCTGAGCCCGGAGCCGCGCCCGATAACAGAAGCTACGCCTGCTCCCACCTGAACGGCCGGGCCTTCACGGCCCAATGCGATGCCACTTGCAAGGGAGGTAGAACAGCACAGTAGCTTGCCTAGCACGGTTCGAAGTTTGATGTGCCCATCATTGACGGCGAGTGCAAATTTAGTCTGCGGAATGCCGCTGCCACGAGCGAAGGGGAAATACCGCGCGAGGAGAAAGCCGGTCGACAGCGATCCGAATACGGGAACCAGGATGCGCCGCCAGCCCGCGCCTCCAGCCGGATACATTCGGGCAGCCAGGCGACCGGTGACCAGAATGAAGCCGACCGTCACAAGCCCAACCAGCACACCGACCACAAGGCTCAGGACGAGGGTAAGCTGGTTTTCACTTTGTCGGAGTTCGTCGATCCATGCGTTGAGCTTCGACGACAGTGTGCGGGGTGAACTCATCGCCTTCGGTGAAGGATGATACATCCCCTGCTTTGATTGTTACACTCGGCTACGGAGCAAACGACAATCCCCTCGCGTCGGCGACCTGTCGTTCGAACATTATAAAGACCCTGGGTAACTTCCGAACAAGCTGCTCAAGGTCGAACCCATCCCCTTGCACGGTGATGTCGTATTGGTCGGTCGCGGATCTGGTCTGCCGCAGGACGATTACGCTCCCCCAGACGGGATCACTTCCCGGCGTCGTCCAGACTCTGAAACTAGAGATCGTCATTTTAGTGGTCCTAGACGGCTCCAGAAAACGGGTGATTCTTCGGTGCCAGACGAACTCTGACGGGTTACTCATTTTGCCAAACAGGCTCATCGGCAGGTTTCAGGTAACTCAGAAAATCCCTGCGCACCCACGCCGCCGCAAAATGTTTCGCGGCGCTCTCGGAGACATGATCACGTTGTCCTGCGACCTCAGTCTTCATAGTTTTTCCGGGCGGAAACCCTCCGCCGGGTCCGTGCGCTGCGGGTCCAACGATCCAGATCTTCCATTCTCGGGCACCGCAGGCTTCTATCCACAATCTGTACCCGTGGTAATCGGCAAACATCGATTCGACATTTCGACGCAGCTACTCCTTTGTAATCCTCTACTGGAAATCGAACCGAGGTCACAACTGGTCACTGTAGCCCTCTAAAGCAACCTTCACCATCTGTGCCCGGGTAAGCGAAACGTCCAGCCCGATTTGCCTGTCGCTGAAAGCGATGATGGCCACCAGGATCGCGGTAAACCAGAGAATGCGTCCACGGCGGGCGTTCGAGAAAGCCGCAGCGATTCGGTTTAGACACGATTCTCCAGGATCGAACGCCATGAAAGGAGAGGTCACCCCATAAATGTAGCGGATAATTGAGCTCATCGGTGCGGGCTAAAACGAGAATAGTCTCGATGTAGCCAAACGAAACAAAAAACTAGCGCAAGGTAGTTGTACGGTAGACCACATACAGCCTAATCTGTAGTGTGGGAGTCGGGCACCATAGCTTGCTCCAACAGGGGCACCTTATTCCGCGCGAGGCATCCAACATGGCTCGCGTAGGGCGGCTGCTCTTCTGTTCGAGGGGTATTCCAGATAATTCTGGCCAACGAGGACCAAGGTTAAATGAGGAGAAGTACAGACATGGTCCGGAGGCAGCTAGAGACCATGAGGAAAATGAATTGCGGACTCTAAGCCCTGAGGCACAGGAGGTTCTCGGGCACATGAGAAGAGGTTGTCCGCTGGTCGGCTCAATTTTTAGACGTAGCGCTCCATTCGACCTGGAAATCCGAACTGTATCGGAAGAGGTAGAGTTTACAATTGTTGCGGAGCTGGTTGAGAACGGCTATATCGTCCCCGTGGCGGCCCGCGGCCCGGACCGTGCGGAATACGGTTTGCGTAACCGCTCCTTGTTTAGCCAAAGGCGCAGCTAACGACGGTGGTCCATAAGAGAACGACAATCCTTTTCTCTGTCGCTTAAAGTGGCACTTCGCACAGAATGCCGCGCCACGATAAACGTCGTCGTGGGGGACCAAGTATTGTTTCCGATTCGGACGAACCTCGGTACGTTCTGGCCGGAAGAACGGGCAGCCAGCACAAACCGAAAACTCGGTCAGTTGGTCAAAGATATCCGAAATTAGCAGGAATTAACTAACTGCTGGGAATCACGAGACCAGCACTGACAATCTGGCGGATGACATGATTGTGATGACAGTAACGGATGCTGACGCAACTGTCGCGGCAATTTCGCGTTTGGCCCTGACCGGGCCCCGCGACGCATGAAAATACTTATTGCACGGCAACGGAGTAATCGCGGCCCTCCCATTCACTCCCGTCCAGCCAAAAGAATGTGAATTTCACACACGCATCTTTCGACGAAGTGACCGACTCAGGCAAATCCACGAAGTTAATCTCCAGCGCGTTCGCGGTCGAGTTGGTATCGAATTGTGATTTCCAGTTATCGCCGGACCACCGAAGACGGAACGGTTCGTTCCCCTGGATACGAAGAACGGCATTCCTTCGAATGAATCTCACCTGGCGGTGGGGTTTCCAGACTTCGATCACCTTGCGCTTGTGACGTGTTCCGAGGTATCGCCGGGATACTTCCGGAATCGAGTCATATACTTTGCCATCGGAGGCGGACCGAAGCAACTTGATGTATTCCGCGTGCGCCCACATCAGCGGCATGGCCGAGCCCGTGGGCTTGCCCAGAAACATGAATGCCTCGGGCTTGTCGGCTTCATCCCAGGCCTGTTCCGGCAACAATCCCGTTGAAGAGGCAAACTGCTCCATGGCGCGAATGAATACCTCCGGGCTTCGTCCGGCGGCCAATTCATAGTGGCCACGCTCGCCGGTGAGCAGCGGCCATATGCGACCTCGGCCGACTGAAGTAAAGGGGCCACCATCTTCCCGCTGGCCATAGCCATCATGGTTGTATCGATGCCACGCTGGGCCGGCTTTTGTATCCACCTTCAGCACGGCATCAATCACCTTTACGGTATTCACGATAACCGGATCTTCCGCAGCACGGATACCATAGCGAACCAGTTCCAGAAATCCGCCGTCGACTACATCGTTGGCCGGAAACTCGCTTTGCTGACCGGAAGGAATATTCTTGATTTTCAGCGCACGCTGCTCCGGATTTTCGGCGGGATTGGCATCTCCCACGTCCTCGGGCAGAATGCGCCGGTAGTATCGGAAGATTCCCGGGTAGAGTGAACCCTCTTTGGTCACAGTCCAGTCTTCGATGTGGGATTCGAGGAAGTCAGCATACTGTTCTGTGAAGACCGCAGTTGTTTCATCACCCCTGGCACGGAAGAACAAGGCCGCGCAGATCAGTGCGGCGATATTCGAGGCGAGCGTGGATGGCGAGTAGCCACTTGCTTCTTCCCAACGCTCCTGCTGGGTTACCGGACCGTTGCAGATGAGGTAGGCAGCGCCCTTTCGTACCAGCGTGTACGGGTCAAACTCTCCGAGACTCTTTTCGCAATAAAGGCGCCACGCCAGCATGATCGGGAACGCCACCTCATCCAGTTGAATGCCGCTCCAATATGCCTCGCCCGTCACCCAGAAGTTCTGTGCGAAACCACCATCCTCATGTTGAGAAACTGCGAGGAAAATCAGTGCACGTAACGGCGTGGCAGTGTCACCGGCCGCCAGGAGCGCGGTGGCGCTGTTGACCATATCCCGCGTCCAGACCAGATGGTAACCGCCCTGATCCTGATCGCCTTTGGTTTCTCCCCAAGGGATGGCGAGCGATGCGATGAGCGCGCCAGGAAAGGCTTTATCCTCGTGGGCCAGCAAGAGACTATAGCTGCTCTTAAAGAGGTTGCCGTCATCGAAGGAAACCTGCTCCAGCGACCCGCTGTGGCCACCCGCATCTTCCCATTGCTTGTTGTAACGCGTGAGGTGATCGGCGAACGAAATGCCGAGGGACTGAATCAGATTCGTAATCGCGCGGTGTTCACTTCCTCCGAAGGCCGCAGCGAGCGTGAATTCGCGGGTCTTACTCAAATCGATTTCACCGGTGAGTGCGATGTTCCCGTTATCGGCGTGGTCGAAATCGTAATCCATCCGCAGATTGTCGTGCAGGTCCGTCCAGCCGTCGCTCGTCCCTACGTAGCCGCAGGACGCCCGGACAAAAGGAACAGTGGCAAACATTGCCAGCCATACACCCGCCTTATGTGCCATCAGGAACTTCAGGCCATTCAGAACCTTAACGTAACCGGTATTGCCATAGCCGCCCACTTCGAGATGCGGCGCACAGAGCGCGAAGACTTTGAGCGTCTTCAGAAAGGCTTCGTCCGGACCCGTCAGCCGAACGCGTTGCAGGAGACAGGGAAGATAGGGATCCGTGATGACTTCTTTGGTGATCGCGTACTTGCCATCCGGGTCGGAATTCACGCAACTAAAACCCAACGTATGACCGGAAAGCCGCTCCACTTTGGATTGCAGGTCGCGCTTCTCTTCGTGGAAGAGACTTTTTCCATCCGTGATCAGGAATTGGACGTCGCGTATCTGCGGGCGGTCAACGGTGGGGTAATAGACTTCCGTTACAATGCCGCCAAAGAGAGTGAACCATATTTTGCTCGAAGCAGAATAAGCCGTCCCCACGCCGTTTTTGTTGCCATGGGTCCATCGCGGGTCAATGCCCGGCGCGCCAAACGCCCTGTTCGCACTGTTCGTTTGTTGCATGAATAGACGCTCCGAATTTCAGTCCTCTGGCGAACGAATGGGAAGAAAGTCCGCGCCTGTGCCAACGCGGCGCGACTAAATGCGGATGCTACATCGCCGGACCTTCCACGGACCTGCCCCACTGGATTCTGCTCCAGACTCGCTCATGAATGAAATATAGGGTTGTGCTCGCGAGGTTCGTGGCGATCACCAGACCAATTGTCGTGTCCCACCGATGAGTAATGAGAAAAATCACGACCGCGTCTGAGAACAAAATCACCGTCCGGAAGGTGATCGCCTTTACCAGAGATCGTCTAGCTCTAACGAATGTTTTCATTCCACTATTGTCGGCAGCCGCTTGCCTCAACGCGCTACTTTGCCGCGACTAGTTCGCCCTGCGGGTGCAAAGCAACACTTACCGGTTGCGTCGTATCGAGAACCTCTTTCGCCTTCGCGACCTCTGCTGCCGACCCGTGCACAACCAGCACATATTTATCGCTCTTCACTGCGGCTTCATATTCAATAACGCTGTCCTTTGGAATACCGATGCTGCACAGGCCCGCACCAAGTGCGCTTACGCCGCCTATCAGAGCGGCGCCTTCGAGTCCACCCACGATCCACGCTACCAATGGCCCTGCCACCAGAAGAGGACCAATACCCGGAATTGCAAAGAAGGCTGAGCCGAACAACAGGCCCCAAAAACCTCCCCAGAAAGCGCCCATCTTGCCCCATCGCTTCATGCGGTCGCCGGCGTTGTAATAACCGACAACCTGCTCATCGGTGTGGGTTTCCTTCGCAACGATCGATATGGCTTTCATATCGGTTCCTGCCCGTTGCAGTTCTTTGACGGCCTGCTCGGCATCCGCGTGGGTGTGAAATACCGCCACTACTGAATCAAGCTTAGACATCTCTTTTTATCTCCCTCATTTTCGCTATACCCGGCAGGCGTCAAATCAACACCGCCGTACCTTCCCAAAAACGCCGATCTCTTCAGTGCTCTATGGCAAAGCACCGAGGCATTTTCGACTGGATCACGCCGCAGGAGCACATCCCGCATGCGAGCAACCGCACGGGGATTTCAGGTCTTTTGGCGCATCTGCACACTCCTGGCTACAGTGTTTCTTTTCGGGCGCGGCCGCACAAAGGCATGCCGGAGTTGCGCATTTCTTCTGTTTACTCTGAGTCATGACATTGCTCCTCTACGAACACCAGTGTAGGGACAGGAACGTCAATCCAACGTCAAAAACGCTTGATCGCAAATCGGCGGCTGGAGCGATAGAGACCCCGCCTCATACCGGAGTGATCGAACGCCCTGTTCGGCTTCTTCCCCAACTTTTTCACAAACTTACTTTCCGCAGCCGCAACGCGTTCCCGATGACCGATACGGAACTCAGGCTCATCGCCGCGCCGGCAATTATCGGGTTGAGCAGCAGTCCGAAGAGCGGGTAGAGTACCCCTGCCGCCAGAGGAATACCCAGCGCATTGTAGAGAAAAGCGAAGAGCAGGTTTTCCCGGATGTTCCACATCGTCGCGCGGCTGAGGCGGATGGCTTTCGCGATGCCACGGAGGTCCCCTTTCACGAGAGTTATCCCGGCACTTTGCATGGCGACGTCAGTGCCGGTGCCCATGGCAATTCCGACTTCCGCCTCGCTCAGGGCTGGTGCGTCATTGATGCCGTCGCCAGCCATCGCAACGTGTTTACCTTCCGCGCGCAGCTTCTTAATATGCGCGACTTTTCCGGCGGGTTCGATCTCTGCTTCTACCGCGTCAAGGCCGAGTCTTTTGGCGACGGCCTCGGCCGTGCGGCGGTTGTCGCCGGTGAGCATAACGATGTGCAACCCGAGTGCGTGTAGTTCGCCGATGGCTTCGGGCGTAGTGGATTTAATCGGGTCCGACACGGCCAGGATTCCCGCCGGCTTGCCATCGATAGCGACGAACATCGCTGTCTTGCCCTCCTCCTGAAGTTTTGCCGCCGATGCCTCCAGCGTTTCGAGCCCGATGATCCTTTGGCTCCGCAGAAAATCCGGTTTGCCGACCATCACTGCTCGGCCGGCGATGGTGCCCGCTACACCGCCTCCAGTCACTGTGCGAAAGTCTTTGACTCCATCCAGAACCATGCCCTGGTCCTTCGCACCCTGTACAATCGCGGCAGCAAGCGGGTGTTCACTGCTCTGTTCCAGGGAGGCGGCAAGACGCAGGAACGCTTTGCCCTCGAAGCCGCTTTCAGGCAACACATCCACCAGCCTGGGGTTGCCCTCCGTGAGGGTGCCGGTCTTATCCACGACGAGCGTGGTGACCTTCTCTAATCGTTCGAGGGCCTCTGCATTCTTGACGAGCACGCCTTCCTGCGCACCGCGGCCTACGCCGACCATGATGGACATAGGCGTTGCCAGACCAAGCGCGCACGGACAGGCGATGATGAGGACTGCGACGGCGTTGACGATGGCGTGCGCGAACCTGGGTTCCGGTCCGAGCCACATCCAGAAAACGAACGTGAGCACTGAAGCCGCCAGCACCGCCGGCACAAAGATGGCCGCGACCCGGTCAGCGAGCCCTTGAATGGGCGCACGGCTCCGCTGGGCTTCCGCAACCATGTTCACAATCTGGCCGAGCAACGTGTCGCTGCCGACCCGCTCGGTGCGCATGACAAAACTACCGGGGCCGTTGACCGTGCCCCCTGTCACTTTGTCGCCGACGTTTTTTTCCACCGGGAGCGGTTCGCCGGTGACCATGGACTCCTCCACGCTGGAGTGACCTTCGACCACTGTGCCATCAACCGGCACCCTGTCGCCTGGAACCACGCGCAACCAGTCGCCGACTTTCACCTGATCGAGCGGGACTTCGTGGTCGCCCCCCTGTGCAACTTGTTTCGCCGTGGGCGGTGCGAGGTTCAGCAGAGCTTTGATAGCGCTGCCCGTCCGACTGCGCGCGCGCAACTCGAGCACCTGACCGAGTAGCACCAGCACAACGATCACCGCCGCAGACTCGAAGTAAATGGCAACCTTGCCCTCGTGTCTCATTGTGGGCGGAAAAATGCCGGGCGCGAGCATCGCAACTGCGCTCAGAGCGAATGCCGCGCCCACGCCGATGTCGATCAGCGTGAACATGTTCAGTTGCCGCGTCAGTACGGAGCGCCAGCCACGTTGCAATAACGGCCAGCCTGCCCACCAGACTGCGGGTGTGGCGAGCGCAAACTGAATCCAGCGTGAGGCGTCCCCAGTTATCCAGGACTGCCCGCCCAGGGCCGGGATCAAGTGAGCCATCGCCAGGATAAATACAGGCAAAGCGAGCGCGGCGCCGATCATGAAGCGTCTTGTCATGTTTCGCAGTTCGGCGCTCTCCTCGTCATGCGGGCCCGCTGTCGCCGTTTTCAATTCCAGCGTCATACCGCATTTGGGGCAATTGCCCGGATGGTCCTGCCGGACTTCCTGGTGCATCGGGCATATATAAATCGGTTTGGACGCGGAGGGCTCGGTTGTCGAAGTTCCGTGCCAGACTGTATCTTTACTGACGGATTTGGCGTCAGATGTTGCAACTGGCATAGTTCTCCTTGCAGTTAAATCATTCACTTCGCAGGCTGGAAAGCGAGCACAAGATTACTTCCTGGACGCCTTGTTAATTAACACGCCCAGCAGGATCACCAACAGTACGCAGATGACCGTCCAAAGCCACGTTCCTCCGCCCATCCATCCGTTCATCTGCTTCGTAACCTCTCGTCAGGTTGGGCAGTTCAAGGATTGTTCTCATCCTGCTGCCGGCCCAGGACGTGGTGGACTCTTCTGGACAACTTGCCGGCTGCGCCCGTGACGGCGTCGTCCAAATCTGACGCCTCGTGAGTTACTGCTATGGGCTGGCGGCCTTCGAGACGAGCCTCCATGACACAGCGCTTATCGTTGGGACCCGTCTTATCGCCGCTTTCATCACTCAGGTGAACTTCCACTCGCGTGATGCCCTCGCTCACACGACTCAGAGCATTCTCAACTACACTTCTGACATGCGTGGCTAAACCTTCGCTGCCTTCGATGTTATGGTCCGTGTTGAACTGGATCTGCATTAGCGATTCTCCTGACAAAGTGTGACTGCTTCTGGTTGCAACCGCCGGTACGGCCGCGCGGGCTACGCTCGGCTAACGAACCAGGGTCTCGTGTCTGACTTCCGGCGCCCAGTACGGAGGCTGGCCATAATGAAGATGGATTTGGTTTTCGTACTCCCGCGTCACGGGCATGGATTCGATGTACTCCGGCCCGGTCTTGATCGCGTTCTGCGTAAGACCTACGTGGACACTGCCATCTGCCCACGTCAATCGTTTGATCCACGCCGGGGAAATCAGAACTTTCTTACCGGGCCACCAGTTCCGCGTTGCAACCTCGATATAGCGGATTGCCCAGTCCTTATCGTCGAATATGAACCCGCACACGTGGCCGATTTCGCCATCCGCCGCCTCTATGTTGCGGCCCGAGAGAGTGTCGATACTCCTCAGGTGGGAATCTGTCGACTCCTGCCGGATCATTGTTTTCATTGCTTCCGCGTATTTAGTTTCCGGCGTGGGCTCGCCGGGAGGGTAGTATGCTCCCCCCAGGCCGGGACTGACCCAGTAATAGGGATACCCGTAATACGCGTTGTAAGCGGCCTCGTGCTGCCGCGAGACGGGGCGATGGGTGTCAATGTCGGGACTATTCTCGACCTGTTGTTTCGTGAGCGCAACATCCAGTCGCCGGCCATGCCAGTCTGTTGCGGATATCGACAGTGGCGATAGCAGCACCGACCGGCCACCCAGCCAACCACCGGTTCCTACGGTGAGGTAGCGGATGGCCCATGTATCGTCATCGAAATAAGCCTCATCTACGGTTCCCAACTCGCCGTCCTTAGCATGGATTACAAGACCTTTCAGATTCGCTGTGTTCATTAACATCGTGTTTGCCCTCCCTGGGCAGTAGTTTTGTCTCGGGCCAAGTCCAAATTCAGCTCGACAGCCAGGTTGTTGGCCTGGCTACAGCGGCATCTTTTAGCGTACGGATAATAACGTCAATCGAACGTCAAAAAACAGCGTTACGTGATCTTCCGTATATCCCATGCCGTGGACGACGCCCCTTGTGGAATAGAGCAGGGCGAACCGGTCGAGAAAAAGACCCCTCCCAACATCACAGCCAAAACGAGCAAGACCATCGCCAATGCTGAACGGCCCGATTCGCGTTTGGTTCCCTACGGGCTTTCCTGGGAAAACACTCAGGTTTCCAGCTGCTTACGAATCGCTTCCAGTTCGTGTTTGCGTTTCGGGGTTGTCTTTGGCCACGCCATTTTAAGTCCACCGAGTGAGTCAAGAACGATCTGGGAGACGATGAGCCGGGCATTGTCTTTATCGTCGGCAGGCACCACATACCACGGCGCGTGATGGGTGCTGGTTGCGTTCATACACTCTTCGTAAGCCTCCATGTAGGCCTTCCAGTATTTCCTCTCGTGAATGTCCGCGGCGCTGAATTTCCAGTTCTTATCGGCCTTATCTATACGGTCGAGGAACCGGCGCCTCTGCTCGGCCTTAGAAAGGTGCAGAAAGATCTTAATTGTCTGCGTTCCGTTACGGTGAAGGTGGTCTTCCAGATTCACGATGGAACGGTACCGTTCCTTCCAGATGGTCTTTTCATCGCGCAATGCCTCCGGCAGTCCCTGATTGCGGAGAATTTCCGGATGTACCCGAACCACCAGCACCTCCTCATAATAGGAGCGATTGAAAATGCCAATCCGTCCGCGTTCCGGGAGGACGCACGTCGTTCGCCAGAGAAAATCGTGTTGCAGCTCATTGGCGCTCGGCTGTTTGAAACTGAAAACCTGGCAGCCCTGTCGATTGACTCCGGACATCACGTGCCTGATGGCCCCATCCTTCCCTGCTCCGTCTATCCCCTGAAAAATGAGGAGCAGAGCGTAGCGGTCCGATGCATAGTGAAGGCGTTGGAGTGCGCTCAGTTGCTTAATGTGGTCGCCCAAAAGCTCCTTGTACTTTTTCTTCGACTTGCAGATGGGCTTCCCGAGTGTCGGACACTCGTCGAGTTTGATCGGGTTCTCTGGCAGTACGCGGTAATCGTCTGAATCGATTTTCATCGCCTTCTCGCTTTCATCGTCTTCCCGTAAGAGCTTCAAATCCTGAAACCACATCGAAAAGCTCTTCATCAATCGACGCCTGGCGCGCTCGATGAAACTTCAGATTCAGGTCTTCCAGAGTGTCCCTGATATTCTTCTCGGCGCGCTGCATCGCCGCGAGACGGCTGGCATTCTCGCTGTTCAGCGATTCCGCACATGCCTGAAACAGCAGCATGAACAGGTATCCCCGTATGAATCCCTTCAGCGCTGCCGCCGATCCGCCGATCACTTCCGGCCGACTCTTGCCTGGCCAGGCAATCTTTGCCACCCTGCTTTGCCACACGCTGTCGAGCGGCAGCAGGCGTCTGTGGACGGGCGCGTATACGGCCCCGGATCGGGGTTGGTTATGGAATACGTGAACATCTACCACCTCACCGCTCTCGCGAGCCGACCCGATCCCGATCAGAATGCGCCCTACCAGCAGAGTGATGCTCTCAATGGAAACCGGAACCGGCAAAAGGTCGACCGGTGCCGTCCCCGCATCAAGCAAGAGCGATCCCACACGTTCACCCACTGCCCAGAATCTCCGTATACTTCCAGGATGTTTGCTGAGTGTTTCAGTAGCGAGATCCACGACCACCTCGTTAAACCGGCCCACCAGGCCCTGATCGGAACCGCAGACGACCGCGCCGATCGGCTGGTCGCTTTTGACCTTTTCAGCGTGACCGCCCTCACGAAGACACACCGATAAGCCGAGTTCGACCGTGCGGTAGTAATCGTTCAATGATGCGACGGCTTTTTCATACTGGCCGATACTGGAGGCTGCCAGCGCCTTCATGGCCCGCACCACTCCCTGTAGATCGGCGGCACCATCGATCCGGTGTTGCAAACTCTGGAGGTCTCCGCTCACTTCGGCTCTACCTTTGGCGCGACCTTTGGGGGCAGGAACGCAGCCAGGGATTGCGTGGCAATTGCCAGCACTGCCTTCCGGTCCGCGTCGCTTAACTTATCCGCCGTCGCGAATCGCCCGGCTATTTCCGAAGGGATCTGCACCGCCGCCTTCTGAAGCGCCCCCTGGGCATCTTTTACTTTTTCCAGCGGCACTGGATCGAACAGCCCGGCTGTCAAGGCCAACAGCACACAAATCTGCTCCACCATCGACCATGGTTGCGACTCCGCCTGATTCAAACACATTCGGATCCGTTTCCCGTGATCGATTGTTTTTCGAGTGGCGTCATCGAGGCGCGTGCCGAACTTAGCGAAGGATTCCAGTTCTACGAATTGCGAATAAGCCAGCTTCAGGGACCCGGCCACGGCTCGATAAGCGGGCCGCTGCGCCGCTCCGCCTACTCGCGAAACCGATTTGCCGACATCGATCGCGGGCAGCACGCCCGATTCAAACAGCGTTGGTGAAAGGTAGATCTGACCGTCGGTGATAGAGATCAAATTCGTCGGGATGTAAGCCGAGATATCCTGTGCGGTGGTTTCGATAACAGGAAGCGCCGTCAGGGAACCGCCGCCCCGCTCCTTGCTGAGGTGCGTCGCCCGTTCGAGCATCCGAGAGTGAATATAGAAAATGTCGCCAGGGAACGCCTCCCGTCCCGGCGGGCGGCGCAGGAGGAGCGACAGCTCACGGTAGGCGCGCGCGTGGTGCGTGAGATCGTCGTAAACGATGAGCACATCGCGACCTTTTTCCATGAAGTATTCCGCGATAGTAGTCGCCGCATAAGGAGTGACATACACGAGGCCTGGCGCCAGATTGCCTTCCGCCACCACCACCACCGTGTACTCCATTGCGCCCTTTTCCCGCAGGTTGGCGATAACCTTCGCGACAGCCGACGCACGCTGTCCGATGGCGCAATACACGCAGATGACGTTCTTCCCGCGTTGGTTCAGAATCGTATCGATTGCGATCGCGGTCTTGCCCGTCTGCCGGTCTCCGACGATTAGTTCACGCTGCCCGCGCGCCACCGGCACAAGCGCATCGATGGCTTTTAGTCCGGTCTGTAGGGGCACATCGACGGGCGCCCGATCCATGATTTCCGGTGCCGGCCGCTCGATCGGGAGACGCTTTTCCGAGGCCACAGGGCCTTTGCCATCGAGCGGCTTACCCAGTGGATCGATCACGCGTCCCAGTAGAGCGTCTCCCACAGCCACGTCCATCACCCGCCCGGTCCGCTCCACTTCGTCGCCCGCGTGCAGATTTTCGAAGGGTCCCAGCAGGATGACGCCGATTTCCTCCTCATCGATATTGAACGCGATGCCCTGTACGTCGCCTGGGAACTGCACCAGTTCTTCGTATTCCACCCCAGGCAGACCTGACACCGTTGCGATACCCACGGCGACATTCGTGACGACTCCCACTTCGCGGGGAGTCAAGCATGGCTCAAAGTTTGCCAGGGCTTTACCGACGGCAGCGAAAGCGCGGTCTGCGGCATCCTGAAGAATATTCATTTAACAACCGGCCCGGCTTGGGAAGGAGTGGACTCGCTCAGCAACGCACCAACCTTCCGGTCGAGTGATGTCAGATAATCTGCGATACTCCAGCCAATCTTCTGACCGTCAGCCGTCAGTTCGATGCCGCAGATTCGATCCGGCGCGGATTCGAACCGAACGCGGATTTCCGCGGAGAATGTTTCGTTGAGGGCGTTCCGGATGGTAGCCATCTGGGCCGCAGGCATGTCGAACGCGCTCTGCACCACAGCCGGATCCTTCGAGCTTCGGAGAGCCGCGCCGAGGGTCGCCTTCGCCTTGCCGTCCATTTCACCCAGGCGATGAGTGAAAACCGCGCCTACTCTCTCCTCAAGGCTCGCGGTCGCGAGGTCGGCAAGCGTCTTCCGCGCGATCGCAAAGACTTCCCTGCTGGCCGTTCGCGCCAGCTCTTTGCCCAGCCTCGCTTGATCGTTTTTCAACGCGACTGCCTGGGTAGCACGGAAGCCGTCCGCCTCTTTATGTGCTTCATCGAGCAGGCGATCGTGCTCCGTTTTAGCGTCGGTAGTGGCCTTGCTCAACAAAGCCGCGCGTTGTTCGTCGAAGGCCTTGTTCTTTCCCTCGAAATCGTCACGCTGCTTTTGTGCTGCTTTCGTCTTCCCATCGGCGTCCGCAAGTTTGTCAGCAATTCCTTTCTCCCTGGCGGCGATAGCGTCGAGGATCGGCTTGTAGAGAAAATGCTTCAGCACCCAGACGAGCACCAGAAAGTTGAGCGTCTGTGCCCCGACCGTGAACCAATCAATGAGCATCTATCACTTTCCCCCGGCCTGCGCGATGACATTGTTCCAGAACGGATTAGCGAAAATCAGAATCATCGAAACCACGAAGCAGTAAATCGCCAGCGATTCGATCATGGCTAGGCCCACGAACAGGGTCCTGGTGATCGTTGCCGACGCATCCGGTTGCTGTGCCAGGGACGTTAGGGCCGTAGAAACCGCCTTGCCCTCGCCCAGTGCCGGGCACATCGCCCCGATGCCGATGGTGAGACCTGAAGTTGCAATTGAAAAAATGGCGATCAGCGTTTTGTTGTCCATAGGTCTTCCTTTACTTTTTTGCCGGTAATGGCGCCGGCTTGCGCACCAACGTTGCCGCCGCGATATAGACCGCAGCCAGAATGCTGAAGATGTAGGCCTGAACCATGCCCGTCAGAAGCCCCAGCATCGTCATCATGATTGGAAACAAAAACGGCGTGATCGTCAGCAGGATGCCCACAATCATGACGCCGCTCATCATATTGCCGAACAGACGAACGGCCAACGCCAGGGTGCGCGAAAGTTCGCTGATGATGTTAAACGGCAGCATGATGATGGTGGGCTTCGTATAGGTTTTCAGATAACCACCCAGGCCCTGCTCTTCGATACCGAAGAGCGGAACTGCGACGAAAACGCACAGCGCCAGCGCGGCGGTAGTGGATAACGAACCCGTCGGCGGCGTGAAACCGGGAATTACCGTAAACAATGCCGCAGTGGCTACAAACAGAAACAGCGTGCCCAGAAACGAAATGTACTTTTCCGGCTGTTTAAGTCCGACATCCTGAATTTGTTTCTCTATTGAAGTGACCACAATCTCAAGCAGACCCTGCCAGCGCGAGATTGCGCCTTCGGTCGAAAGCCGGTGTGTCACCAGTTTCGAGCCGATCCCCATGACGATCATCATGGCCCAGGTTGTAGCTATGGTGCCGTTGAGTTTCACGAAGCCATACTGCCAGAGAATCTGCTGATCCGAGGTGAGATCCACTACTCGCCTTCCTTCAGCCGGGTGAACCGCATGACCAGCAACCGCGCGCCCAGAAAACCTGCGACGCAGCCCGTCACGCGCCGCCAGTCGCCCTGCGCAGCAAGATAGAATCCGATCATTGTGACCGTGGTTCTCGCCAGAAAGCTGCCGGAGAACCACAATCCTGCCTGGGGCGAAGTCAATGTTTTCCGGACGGTCCACCAGAGTCCGCCAAAGAAGAATGCCCCGAGCATCATCCCCGCCAGAACCGCTGCCAGAATTTTTGCGATTTCACTCATCGTGCATAGCCTTATCCTGCTGACTTACCCAAAACCAGGCGTTCGCGCAGCCAATAAACAGTCCGGCAAACAGCAGGGCGAGCGTCCAGGAGAATGGCGCAGGATGGCTTCGGTCGAGCCAGATACCCAGCATGATGCCGCCCAATGTCGGCACCGCCACCGACCAACCGATCAGCCCTGACATGCCGAGCCCAAACCAGGCACCCTGAGATCCTTCGCGCTGAACGCGAAGCTTTCGGGCTTCCTCGGAGGCCACCTTCCGGGCGAATAGCGGTTCCTGTTCATCGCCCATGTTGAAACTCCGCAAGGCGTCCGACGAATCCGCTTTCCAGCTTCGCGACTATGTCGCGCACTTTACGTTCTTCCTGATCCAGCGTTAGAAATTTTCGCTTAATTTCGTCATGCAGTTGCCCGAGGTTGGTCCCGCCAATCGCGTGGCGAACGGAAACCAGCACCTGTTCACCCGTTTTCACCATGACGCCTTCATCCACGGCAAGATAGACGGTGCCGCGGTCTGTCTTGTAGGTGAGGATGCCCGGCGCGAGCGCCGCCACGCAATCGAGCCTGTGTTCCAGCAAACCGAACGCGCCCTCGGCGGTTTCGGCGACAATATCCGACACCCCGGTCTCATCCGCGAAGATTTCGGTGGGAACGAGGATTTTAAGATGCATGGGCGGTCGCCGGTTCCGGCCGGGCTCTCGGTTCCGTCGCTTCGGCGGGCTTGGCGTTTTTCTTATCATCCACGGGGGCAGCGGGATTTTTCGCTTCACCAATGGCCCCAATCATGTAGAGCGCACTCTCCGGATAATCCTTGAATTCATCGCGCAGAATGCGGTCGCAGCCATCGAGGGAATCTTTTAGGCTGACCGATTGCCCTTTGATCCCACTGAACTTTTCCGTAGTGAAAAAAGGCTGCGTAAGGAAACGCTCGAGCCGTCGCGCGCGACCCACTACCTTGCGGTCCTCGGGCGAAAGCTGCTGCATACCCAGCATCGCCACAATGTCCTTGAGGTCCTCATACTGCGCGAGCGTTTTGCGGATTTCCTGCGCCAGTTCGTAATGCTTTTGGCCAACAATGCCAGGTGTTGCCATTTTCGAGCTGGATTGGAGCAAATCAATCGCCGGATAAAGGCCTTCGCTGGCGCGCTTACGTGAAAGCACGATGGAGGCGGAGAGGTGCGAAAACACATGCACCGCCGCTGGGTCAGTCAGGTCGTCCGCCGGAACGTACACGGCCTGGATGGAGGTGATCGCTCCGGCTTGTGTGTTTGCGATGCGTTCTTCGAGCCCCGATAGTTCCGTCGCCATGGTGGGCTGATACCCAAGCCGCGAAGGCATCTGCCCCATCAGCCCGGATACTTCCATGCCCGCCTGGATGAAACGGAAAATGTTGTCGATCAGCAGAAGCACTTCTCTGTGCTCGTCATCGCGAAAATACTCTGCCATTGTCAGTGCCGCGGCCCCGACGCGAAAACGGTTGCCCGGCGGCTCGTTCATCTGACCATAGAGCATCACCATATCCTTCAGGACGCCCGCTTTTTTCATCCCGCTGTACAGCTCTTCGCCTTCGCGGCATCGTTCGCCGATGCCGCAGAAGATGCTCACACCCTTCTGGTGTCCGAGCATATTGTGAATCATCTCCGTCAGGAGCACTGTTTTGCCCACGCCCGCGCCGCCGAACAATCCAGCTTTGCCGCCCCGCTCCAGCGGCACTAAGACATCGATCGCCTTAATCCCCGTTTCGAAAAGCTCAGATTTCGTGGAGCGCTCCCCGAGCGGAGGCGGAGCCTGGTGAAGATCCCGCCACTTGACGTCCCTCGGTTCCGGGCCGCGGTCGATCGCATGTCCGAACACGTTGAACATGCGGGACATGATTCCCTTGCCGACTGGTACCTGAAGAGCCTGGCCCGTATCGTCCACGCTCATGCCCCTCGCCAGCCCCTGCGTGGGCGTCAGAGCAATGCCGCGTACGCGCCGGGCATTCAGCTGCTCCAGTACTTCGATGATGATCTCCCTCTTCGCCCCAGTCCGCAATACCCTGTAGACCGGCGGTAGAATACGGTCGAACTGAACGTCAACGACGCCACCGCGCACCGAAACAACCGAGCCCCGATTACCTGTCTCGTCTTTAGCTGTCTCCGGCACGCTGTATTCAGCCTCCTTATTGCCCGAGTTGGCCAGCCTGCGGCTGATGCGCCGGGCCGCGCGGCAACAGGGCCAGATTGTCGCTCATGACATAAACCGTGATCGCAGCTGTAACAAGAACCATGCCTAACCAAAACAACCAGCTGCGATGAAGGCGTCTCCAGGCGGGGCGAGCATGAGCAGGCTTCGCCTCTCCCCCCTCATTCCCAGGGTGTCCGTAATTAGCCTCGCTCATAGGTCTTGTGCGCTCTCTGCCGCGGGTTTCGCGGCTGAAGGAATCGATTCTCCCAGCCAACGCCGGGCTGCGGCGGCGTCGGCCCGATCGAAGTATTGGATCGTCGCTTTGGTGAACGGTTTGAAGAGCGCCGTCATGCCATGCTGCCACTTCTTGTCTCCGACCACCGCGAGCTGCCTGATATCGGCGAAGTGTTTGATATCGAACTTGATGTCTTCCCACATCGCACCGGCGTCCCATCCCTGAAGTTCCGTCATGTCGAACAGTACGTGCGGCTTTCCGTGCAGCCGCAGGAGCCGCTCAAACTCGGACGCAAAGTCCGCATAATCTGCTTTCACCAGCTTCCCGGTGACGTGAACTGTTAGAATTTTCCCGTCGCTTTCTTTATTGAGTTCAATGGGCATTCACGGCTCCTCGATCTGCAGTCCATTTCCAGTTGCGAATCTCCGGCATGTCCTCGCCGTGCTCATCAATGTAATGCTTATGCTCGATAAGTTTGTCCTGCATCTTTTGCTTGAGATACGCTCCCTTCGAACCCGTATCGGGCAGACGGTCCACGACATCCTGGACCAGGTGAAAGCGGTCCAGATCGTTCTGAACCCGCATGTCAAACGCGGTCGTAATGGTGCCCTCTTCCTTGTAGCCGCGCACGTGCAGATTGCGGTTAGTCCGGCGATAGGTCAGACGATGGACCAGCCATGGGTATCCGTGAAACCCAAAGACGATATGTTTATCTTTGGTGAATAACGAATCGTAATCCACTTCGCTCAACCCGTGCGGGTGCTCGCTCGCCGATTGCAGCTTCATCAGATCCACCACGTTGATCACTCGGATCTTTAATTCGGGCAGATGTTCACGAAGGATGGAAACGGCCGCCAGAATCTCCAGCGTGGGCGTGTCTCCGCAGCAGGCCATCACCACGTCCGGTTCGGCGCCCTGATCGTTACTGGCCCACTGCCAGATGCCAATTCCTTCGGTGCAATGCACCACGGCGGCATGCATGGTGAGCCATTGCGGCAGCGCATGTTTGCCGGCAACGACCACGTTGACATAGTTCCGGCTGCGGAGGCAATGGTCGAAGACCGACAACAGGCAGTTGGCATCGGGTGGCAGATAGACGCGCACAATATCGGCCTTCTTGTTGATCACATGGTCGAGGAACCCAGGATCCTGATGTGTGAAGCCGTTATGATCCTGCTGCCAGACATGAGACGCGAGCAGATAGTTCAGCGATGAGATCTTCCGTCGCCATGGGAGTTCCAGACATACCTTCAGCCATTTGGCATGCTGGCTGAACATCGAGTCGACGATGCGGATGAAGGCCTCATAACTGTTGAACAGTCCGTGCCTGCCGGTCAGAAGATATCCTTCCAGCCAACCCTCGCACTGATGTTCGCTCAGCATCGAATCGAGCACGCGTCCGGCGGGCGCGAGGAATTCGTCGTTCGTCGCTTCTCTTGCATCCCACTGGCGGTTGGTGACTTCAAACACCGCGCCCAGCAGATTGGATAAGGTTTCATCCGGCCCGAAAATCCGAAAATTCCGTTGGTCCTGATTCAGTTTGGCCACATCTCGCAGAAAGCTGCCCAGCACAAGGGTGTCCTGCGCGGTCACGGCGCCTGGTGAAGGTACGTTGACCGCGTGGACGCGGAAATCCGGCATGCGCAGATCGCGCAACAGAATGCCGCCGTTGGCGTGTGGATTCATGCCCATTCGCCTATCGCCCTTCGGGGCAAGTTCGGCCAGTTCCGGGATAAGCCGGCCATTTTCATCGAAGAGTTCCCAGGCCTTGTAGCTCTTCATCCAGCTTTCGAGTAACGGGACATGATCGGGATGTTGTGAATCCACCAGCAGCGGCACCTGATGCGCGCGGAAGGTGCCTTCGATCTGGAGGCCGTCGACTACTTTCGGCCCCGTCCAGCCCTTGGGCGACCGGAGAACGATCATGGGCCAGCGTGGCCTGGTAGTGTCGTTCCTGGTGCGCGCATTGCTCTGGATTTCACGAATATCCTCAATCGCCTTTTCCATCGTGACTGCCATCAGCTGGTGCATGGTGTCCGGATCGTCGCCTTCAACAAACAAAGGCGTCCATCCGCAGCCGCGAAAGAATTGCTCCAGCTCGTCATGCTCAATCCGCGACAGGATGGTGGGGTTGCTGATCTTGAAGCCATTGAGGTGCAGGATCGGGAGCACGGCCCCGTCGGTAATCGGGTCCAATAGCTTGTTGGACTGCCATGAGGTCGCGAGCGGACCCGTTTCCGATTCACCGTCGCCGACGACGCAGGCGACGATCAGATCGGGATTATCGAACACAGCCCCGAAGGCGTGGCTCAACGAGTAACCCAGTTCGCCACCTTCGTGAATCGATCCCGGCGTTGTGGGCGCCACATGGCTGGATATACCTCCGGGAAACGAGAACTGTTTGAATAGTTTTTTCAGGCCCGCCTCGTCCTGGGTAACATTCGGATAAATATCGCTCCAACTACCCTCCAGGTAAACGTTGCCAACGATCGCGGGGCCTCCGTGCCCGGGACCCGCAACGTAGAACATGTCCAAGTCGTATTTATTGATTACCCGGTTCAGGTGAACATAAATGAAATTCTGGCCCGGAGTAGTGCCCCAGTGCCCAACCACCAGCGGTTTCACGTGGGATAGTTTCAACGGCTCTTTAAGCAGAGGATTATCGTAGAGATAGATCTGCCCCACCGAAAGATAATTCGCGGCTCGCCAGTATGCGTTCATTTTTCCCAGGAGCTCTGGCGTCAATGAATCGTTCTCTTGTTTAGTCCTGAGCTCGATGGCGCGTGAACCCGACAGGGGTTCTTCGATAGTAGTTTCGATCATTTGCGTATTTGGCCTCTGCTTGTTCTCTGGACGGTTTCCCTCGTCAGGTGCGCCATTTAATCCGCTGACACGCCCGGTCACTACGCCTCGGCTGGGCTTGCCGGGATCCATTTTCAGCGTAGCGGGGATCATGTCAAATACACGTCAAATCCGCCCGCCGACCCGCAATCTTATCAACGGAACGTAAAGGCATTAGAGAACTCAACCGGCGCGCATGACCGCATTTCGTCAGTCCTCGTGGCACGTATTGTGGCCAGTTGAGGCGGTGGAAGTCCGCTAAGTCAGTCCCGAGGCCTTTTTTGGGGGATATATAGCGAAATGGCCCTCCGGCTATTGAATTGCCCATTTTTTCTTGAACATTCCAATAGGAGCGACTCGGCAATGGCAGCGTACTCCCAAGACCTTCTGTCTTTAGCAGAAGCGCACTCCAGATCTGGACAGCCGGATAACGAAAAGCTACGAATCCTGCTGGTTGACGATAAAACCCCGACGATTGACGCCTTCGGCGGCATCCTGAAATCTGCCGGCTATAGCCTTCACCGTGCTCATACCGGCGAAGATGCGCTGCTGAGATGTCGGTCGGATCGACCTCACCTGATCCTGCTTTACCCGTCATTGCCCGACGTAGAAGGTCAGGAACTTATCCGGCAACTTCGGAAGTGGACTTCTACGCCCATTTTCGTCATATCGCCTGACGATGAGGAATCCGAAATAGTCGCTTGTCTTGATTTGGGCGCCGACTATTATGTTAGGAAACCAATCGCTTCGGGAGAACTGCTGGCGCGGATCCGGGCAGCTCTGAGAAAGAACTTCGGCACCACTCAAGACGAAGCTTTCACAGCGGGCGACCTCAGAGTGGATTTCAACCGGCGAGAGGTCTTCGTCAGACAGCAACACGTCAGACTGACGGCGACCGAGTATCAACTGCTGATAGTCCTGGTTCGTCATGCCGGAGTGGTAAGGACACACTATCAACTGATTCACGAAGTCTGGGGCAGCACACAATATCAGGATGCGGTACACCTGTTGCGCGTGACCGTCAGTAATCTGCGCCGGAAGGTGGACAGCGACTTCACCCAGCCTCTCCTGATCGTTACAGAAGCGGGTGTCGGGTACCGGCTCCGGTCCGATTCGCCCGACAGGACTTAGGTGGGACACGCTTGAAACAGACACCTGCGGTCACATGCCTTTTTGTCGATATCGGAGGCGTTTTGCTCACAAATGGATGGGACCATCACGCCCGCAGAAGGGCGGCAAAGCATTTCGGGTTGGATTGGGCTGGAATGGAAGGGCGGCATGCCCTGACATTTGAAGTTCACGAAGAGGCCCGACTTACTTTTCAGGAGTATTTAAGCCTGGTGGTGTTTTACCAGAAGCGCCCCTTCACGCGGGCGCAGTTCCGGCGCTTTATGTGTGACCAATCGAAACCGTATGCCGAGATGCTGGGAATGGTCGCTCAATTGAAGGTCAGGCACGGCTTGAAGATCGCCGTGGTCAGCAACGAGTCACTCGAACTGAATGCATATCGAATTCGGACCTTCAAACTGGATCGTTTCGTGGATTCCTTCATCTCGTCCTGCTTTGTTCATCTCCGCAAGCCCGACGTGAACATTTTCCAGCTCGCTCTCGACATCACTCAGGCGCGGGCCAATCAAGTTTTGTATATCGAAAACACGCCGATGTTCGTCGAGATTGCTGAAGGATTGGGGATCAGAAGCATACTGCATACGGATTATGAAACGACGCGCGCGACACTCGCCTCGATGGGATTGCTGGCGGGGAGTGAGGTTAAACACGCTAAACGCATTATTAACGGATGACAAAATGATAGTTGACTCGCCGGCAATACCGGTATCTGAGGCAAAATCCCAAACGACGGACATGGAGAAAGCTCTGTCGTCGCTGGGCGAAGGACACATCGAAGCGGCGGATGAGGCGATGAACGAATACCCGGAATACTGGATCGGGTGACTAGCCTATCAGGATGCAAGCGCTGCCTGGTAGCTTTGCAGACCGGGAAACCGGCGCACGTATTCTCAAATGCCGGGAAAGAAGTGCCACCGCAGTACCTTTTCAGCCAGAAAAAACGAACTCAGCACCGTCCAACGGTGCCACTACTACACCAACAATAGCCAGATTATCGAGAAGCGTCCGGCTACTGGTTTGGTCATCATTTGCAGTCTCCAGAGTCACGCCACGTGCCATCTCCCAGCCGAGTAAACAGCACCCAGGTCAAGTCAAAATGTCCAAGGCCGTGATGCCCGAAAGCTTCCGCTGCGCAAGTCAGATTCACGTCTTTTTGACAGACTATTGACGTTATTCCCGCTATGCTTCTGACGTTAGACCGAATGCGGACTTGCTCCAGTTCAGAGACTCTGACTTCATTCGGATACGCGCCGGGCTTCCTCGGCGCTGAAGGGATCCGCATTCGTACCAAGGAAAAAATATTATGCTAAGACGCGCCACGGAATTGATCGATTACAAGCTGGGTGCGACCGACGGGGATATCGGCAAAGTCCAGGAGTTCTACTTCGACGACCAGGCCTGGACGATTCGATATCTCATAGCCGACACGGGAGGGTGGCTGAGTGGGCGACAGGTACTCATCTCTCCTTACGCCCTGGACGCGGTCAACAAGGCCGATAAGATCATTCCGGTTCAGATGACCCGGAGTCAGATCGAGAAAGGCCCGTCTCTCGCGACCGACAGGCCAGTCTCTCGGCAATACGAGGACGAGTATTATTCCTACTACGGCTGGCCAGCCTATTGGGGTGGGCCGTATTCATGGGGAACGGGTGCCTATCCCGTGCGCGGGCAGGCAAAATGGTCAGACGCTTCCCGCCGGCGGGATGAAGATCCCCATCTCCGCAGTACGGCCGATGTGATTGGCCGTGACATCCAGGCTTTGGACGGAGATATCGGCCACACCTGCGATTTTGTAATCGATGACGAAACGTGGGACATTCGCTACCTGATTGTCGATACGCAAAACTGGTGGCCTGGAAAGAAAGTCCTGATCTCGACGCGGTGGATCGAACGCATCAGTTGGGAAGAGGCTAGGGTCTTCATCAATATGACTCGTGAAGCCATCAAACAGGCGCCTGAATTCATTGACGAGACGCTGCTCACGCGTGACCATGAAGCGAAATTGCACCGCCACTACAAGCGCGATTTCTACTGGGATGAAGAACCTATCGGCCTCCCCCGCCGTTAAGGTCTCCCGGCACCGACCCGATTTGCCTCGACGGAAATAATCAGGATGGAATTCGATGACACTCAAACGCAGCCCTTTGATCGCTTTGCTGGGTCTGTTGGCCGTCACTGTGACCCCACAGTTGGCATTCGGCTATGGAACGTTACACACGAGGAACTGATAGACCTTGCCTGGAATAGTTCCATTCGGACGCTCCTTCTCGAACATTATCCCGGCACGTCGGAGCGTGGCCTGTAGGTTGCCCATTCATACGCGTATGGCGGTTGCCTCATCCAGGATCTCGGGTATTATCCCTTTGGCAAGGCGCTCTTCAGCGATCTCACGCACTACGTGCGCAGTGGCGACTTTGTTCTGTCGCTTCTCCGAAACGCTCACAATGTAAATGACTTTGCCTTCGCCATTGGAGCGCTTTCCCACTATGTAGGGGATACGGTCGGCCATTCAGAAGGAGTTAACCCGTCGACGGCCATTACCTTTCCCGAACTCGAAAAACAATTCGGCCCGACGGTCTCGTATGAGGACAGTCCGACTTCGCACGTGCGTACGGAATTCGGGTTCGACGTTGCGCAAACCGCGCGTTTGCAATATGCGCCCTACGCGTACCGTCAACGAATTGGCCTGCGCGTTACCCGCCCGTTACTGGAGCGAGCCTTTTTTGAAACCCACGGCTTGACCGTGCGGAGCATTCTCGGCCCCCCTTTGGCCGCGGTGGACAGCTATCGTGTTGCAGTGCGGCGGGTTATCCCCTTGTTCGCAAGCGGGACGATTGTCAACGTCAGGAGTCACCTGCCTCCGGAGTCGAAAAGTCCGGAGTTCCAGCAACTAAGCGCTGTCATTGCCCAAACCGATTACGCGAACAACTGGAGTCAACTTCAACGCGGTCCCACTGTGAAAGACCATCTACTGGGGATCGTGGTCCGGCTGATAACAAAGATTGGAGTACTCAGAGTTCTCGCCATCGAGTCGCCATCCGCCCGGACGGAGGATTTGTCGTGAAAAGCCTCAACACCGCGCTCACGGAATTTCAGGGACTACTGACTCAGCTCTCGCAAACGCCAGAAGGCGAGTTGAAGCTGGCGAATCGCGATCTGGATACTGGGAACAAAGTGCGGCCGGGTGCCTATAGGCTCACGGATGGCGCATATGCGCGACTACTTCAAAAGGTCACGGAAACCCCGGGACTCCCGATTCCATCCGGCCTGCGTGAGGACATACTCGCCTACTATGCGGATCCGGAAGCACCAATCAGTACGAGGAACAACCCCAAAGCGTGGAAAACCGTCATGAAGCAGCTGGAGTATCTGAAGCTTCAGGCGCCGGCTGAAATCGTCGGAGACTCACCCACTGGAAGACGGTGACGCATCCGGGAACCGCCGGGAGCCCACTCCAATACCAGCCTCCCGTTCTTCCTGACATGGAATACAGTGACTGGCGTGAGGCGCCGCGCTCAGCCTGACCGCGCCGATTTCGCCATGGCACCTGACACAACGTCCATAGGTTCCGCTGGCAATTCGACCCAGCGCCGCGCATAAGATATCTGCCTGGCCCGGACATATTTCGGGACACTCAAGACGTTCCGAAAGAACCCGCGTGATGCTTCCCAACTGTGTTCGAGTCAAGGTTCCTGTCGGTCCTTTACCGGTCACTACCCGCTCATACCGTGCGGGCCGTTTTTACCCGTTCCCTGGAGGAGTCAGGTTTAAAACCCCACTCCGTCTCGACGCCTTTTCGCTCCAGTACGGACAGGACGCGGCCGGGTTCTCCCAGATCGCTCCACCCGAGACCCTTTGCGCAAAGCACTGCAAGATCCCTCGGCCGCGCCGACATAACGTCCTGAGAGAAACTGGTGGGTCGAATACTGGAGTAAAGATCGCACAATTCTGTTTCCGCGGATTCAGTCGAAAACGGCGTTCCGATGGATTCAAAAGCTTCAAGCAACCCGGGCAGCGTGTGCCGGACTGGATTGAGGAAGGCGTTGACACAACCAACCATGATGAAGCTGTTCCATAAACAACCTCGCGCCATCAGTTCCGCCGCAAGTTTTCGGGGAGGTTTCTCCCAGAATCGGCTCACGGGGAAAACGGAACTCAGTGGCCCCGTGCCATTCCCTGCGGCACCAGGTTCGATCCACCCATACTCCACTTCAGGAGAGTCGGGCGGAATACCCAAAAGGATCACCTGTTCGGGCCGGGCAGCGGCTGCGGTGTATGCCGACTCCATATGGCCGAGGAAAGCTTCGTCATTGGAAAAATGATGATCGGAGGGAAAGAAGGCAACGATAGCCTCCTGGTCCATTTCACGGAGGTGCAGCAGACTGTAGATAATTGCGGGCGCCGTTCCGCGATTGCGAGGCTGAACCAGTATTTCCGAAGGTCTGATTCCATCGACCTGATCAGCGAAATAGGCCTCATGCGCCCGCGTCAATATCAGCAAAGTTCGTTGCTTCGGCACCAGCCCGGAAATTCTGCGCTGAGTTTGCTGCAGAAGTGTCTCATTACCCGTTACGGAGCAAAACTGCTTGGGGCGATCATCGCCGGTGATTGTTCGCGTGAGAGAGAGCAACCGCGTTCCATCGCCTCCGGCCAAAATCGCTCCCCAGCGGTGTTCGCGGGAGTTACTTTTATGGAAACTCATCGTCGGGTTCTCTGGGTTTTCTCGAGTTCAAAACTCCTCGCTATAGCCAGCCGGGTGTTAATCGGTACACATTTATTGGTTGGCGTCACCCCTGAAAGCTAGCGCACCGGGCATCAAAACGCCGTCAAAAATGGCGTCAACCCGCTGTTTCGGTCCGCACGGATTGCGTGACTGCCTTTTGACGGCATTTTGACACGCATCGCTTCATAGTGGAACTGTGGTTCCGATGGAGGTTTTGAAATGCCGAAGACTGTAGTTGGACTGTTTGAGAATCCTGGCTGTGTGGATGAGGTCGTTCGCGATATCGAGGCCCTGGGGTTTCCCCGAAATGAAGTTCGCACACTCGAGGAACCAAAGGCTTTCGATGTCACAGGCGTAATGAGCTTTCCGCGCCTCGATTTTGAAGTCGACCTGATTCGTTCGCTGGAACGGATTGGAGCGTCCAAAGCCGGTGCGCAAGCTTACCGCGAAGGTTTACGGCGGGGCGGGGCGCTGGTTTTAGCAACGGGATCGGACGAAAAAGTGACCGCGGCCGCGGACCTTATGAACCGGAACGGAGCGGTGAAGATCGAACAGGACTCGGGTCCGGAACCGCAGTTGCCCCACTCATTTCGCGCCAACATGACGCCGATGCGCGATAGCCCGATAGTGGCCGGACGTATTCAGCAGCCGAGCGATGGTGCTTGTTTTTTCGTATGGTAATCCGGCTCTACCGAACCTTCGGCTGCCGATCGCCCGAAAAGCCCTTTCATGAGTTCCCCGTCTTCCAATACTCACCGGGCTGCCGGAGTTGACGGTTTCGACTCCTTGTCCGACCTTGCTCTGAATGTTCGCTGGTCCTGGAATCACGCGACCGACGAAATTTGGCGGGAACTTGATCCAAAACTTTGGGAGATCACAAACAATCCCTGGGTGGTTTTGCAGACCGCGTCACGAGACAAGATTGAACAGGTTCTCGCCAATCCCGATTTCCGAAAGAGTATCGATGAGCTGGTAACGGCAAACCGGACGGCGTCGGAGGCTCCCGCGTGGTTTCAGAAGAAGCATTCAAGTACTTCCCTCACCTGCGCGGCTTATTTCAGCATGGAGTTCATGTTGAGCGAAGCGCTGCCCATTTACTCGGGTGGGCTGGGAAATGTGGCTGGCGATCAGTTGAAAGCAGCCAGCGATCTGGGCGTACCCGTAGCGGGCGTTGGTCTGCTTTATCAGCAAGGCTATTTTCGTCAAGTAATCGATAAGAACGGTGCGCAACAGGCGCTTTATCCATATAACGATCCCGGGCAGTTGCCCATCACGCCGTTACGCCAACCCAATGGCGAATGGCTGAGGCTGGAAATCGCGCTTCCTGGCTATTCTGTCTGGCTGCGCACCTGGCAGGTTCAGGTTGGCAGGGTGAAGCTCTACCTCCTCGACAGTAATGATGCGGCAAATCATCCCGCGCATCGGGGCATCACCAGCGAACTCTATGGTGGAGGACCGGAACTGAGACTCCAGCAGGAAATGCTGCTCGGAATTGGCGGATGGCGCTTGCTCCGCGCCCTGGGCAAACGGCCGGAGGTCTGTCATCTGAATGAAGGACATGCGGCATTCGCGGTCCTCGAACGCGCCGGCGACTTCATGAAAGAAACCGGCCAGCCCTTCAAAGTGGCGCTGGCCGCCACTCGCGCGGGCAATCTCTTTACGACCCACACGGCGGTGGCGGCTGGCTTCGACCGGTTCGCTCCCGAACTCATCGCGCAATACCTTGGCGGTTATGCGCAGCGGAAGCTTGGGATTTCGCTGCACGATTTGCTTGCGCTTGGCCGCCAGAATCCGACGGATTCTTCGGAAGCGTTCAATATGGCCTGGCTGGCGATCAGCGGCTGCGGAGCGGTCAGCGGCGTGAGCCAGTTGCACGGCAAAGTGAGCCGCCACATTTTTCAACCGCTTTTCCCGCAATGGCCTGAAGATGAGGTTCCGGTCGGATATGTGACCAACGGAGTTCACATGCCGACGTGGGACTCTGCCGCGTCCGACAGCCTCTGGACCGAAGCCTGTGGCAAAGACCGTTGGATGGGCTCGGTGGGGAATCTCGAGCGGGAGATCCGCGGCATCTCAGATGAACAGTTCTGGCAGTTTCGCATGGATGCCAGCAAATCTCTTGTTCAATTTTCCCGGGAACGCCTGTCACGGGAACTGGCACGTTTAGGCTCGTCGCCGGAAGAAGTGGAAAACGCGAGGCATCTTTTTGATCCCAGTATCCTGACGCTCGGCTTTGCGCGTCGCTTCGCCACCTACAAGAGACCGGACTTGTTGTTGCACGATCCGGAGCGATTACTTCGCATATTAGGTAACTCGCAGCGTCCCGTGCAACTCGTCATTGCCGGAAAAGCGCATCCTGCCGATCAGGCGGGACAGGATCTGATCCAGAAGTGGGTCCGCTTTATACGTCGGCCAGAAACGCGGCCGCATGCGATTTTCCTTATTGATTACGACATGCTTGTGACCGAGAAGCTGGTGCAAGGCGTGGATGTCTGGATCAACACACCGCGCCGTCCCTGGGAGGCATGCGGGACAAGCGGCATGAAAATTCTCGTAAATGGTGGCATAAATATCTCGGAACTGGATGGCTGGTGGGCGGAAGCCTGGACTCCTGAAGTGGGTTGGGCGCTGGGGGACGGTCACGAACATGGCGACGACCCTGCGTGGGACGCCTGCGAGGCAGAAGCCTTGTATGGCCTCCTGGAACGCGAGGTAATCCCCGAATTTTATGACCGTGATGCGCAGGGTATTCCTCGCGCCTGGGTCACCCGAATGCGGGAAAGCATGGCGCGGCTGACACCTCGCTTTTCCGCTAATCGCGCGGTGTGCGAATACACCGAGAAGCACTATATTCCAGCTGCGGCGGCTTACGGAATCCGGGCCGCGAATAAAGGTGCAGTCGGAAAACAGGTGACCGACTGGCAGCAAGGATTGATCGACCGATGGGCCATGCTGCGTCTCGGTGAAGTCAGCGTAAAGACCGACCAGGAGCAGTACGAATTTGAGGTATCGGTCTATACAGGTGAGCTGGACCCGAATTCCGTGCGAGTCGAACTTTACGCCGAAGGAGTCGGGGTCGCCGCTCCGGTCCGACAGGAAATGAGCCGCATCCACGACGTAGACGGGGCCGGCCACATCTACTCCGCGCGGGTACCTGCAACGCGCAAATCGACCGACTATACGGTGCGGGTCGTTCCGTATTTTCCCGGCGCGACGGTGCCGCTCGAAGCAAGTCAGATTTTATGGCAGCTGCGATGACAAAGAGCGCGGTCGGCGGTTGCTCCAGCGCGATATCCCTGCGACGAAGGAAGGAAGCCAAATGTTGATCATTCGCAAGATTCTTGTTCCTGTGACTTTCACCGAAGCATCGACGGGGAACACACTTCATCTCCTGCACCAGGCTGCCTGGCTGGCGCACCGCTTTCATGCGGAGATCATCCTTCTGCATGTGGTACCCCCGCTTAGTTATCCGTATGGAATGCTTGAGAGCGGTCACGAGATTACCGCGCGGGACTTGCACGCTCACGTCATTCAGCGGGCTGAGAATGCGCTCGATCAGTTACGTCTGCCCGAACTCGACGGGATCGCGATCACGCGAGTTCTGCTTAGAGGCGATCCGGCCCGCGAAATCGTCGAAACTGCCCGAAGCACGAACGTCGATCTGATTGTAATGTCGACCCACGGCGGAAGTTTCTACTCCTTTCTATTGGGATCGGTGACTGCAAAGGTGCTTCACGAAACGCAGTGTCCGGTCTGGAGCGGCGTTCATCTCGACGAGCCGCCAGCAGAAGACTTCTCGATTCGCCGCGTTCTCTGCTCAGTGGAATTGAACCCGCACAGCCGGCACACCGTGGCGCTGGCCGCTGAGATGGCTACAGCCGTCGGGGCTACGCTTACGCTGGTTCACGTGACGGTCAGCGTGGAGGACTACGGCCCTGGCGGACTGTATGTCAACCCCGAATGGAAGAGTCAGGTCGTCGGCTTCGCAACAAAAGAAATTGGCAAGCTTCAACAGGATATGGGCACACACTTCGATGTCATTATCGACAGCGGCGATATCCCCGAGGCGCTGAATCGTGCCGCGGAACAGACGAAAGCCGATGTTATGGTCCTCGGACACATTCCCGGACGAAGCCATTTGGGAGATAACGGCAACGGCTATGGACTCATTCGCCGTTCGCGCATCCCGGTCCTGAGCGTCTGAAGACGTCGATTGAAGCGTTTTGACGCCCTTTTGACGGGGTTTCCCCTACAGTGAAGCTATGAAGCCGACGCAGCGATTACACGACCTCGGACAGAGCCTTTGGCTTGACAACATTACGCGAGGGCTGTTATCCAGCGGAACGCTCAGCCACTACATCGACGATCTTTCAGTTTCAGGCCTGACGTCGAATCCGTCGATTTTCGACCTTGCCATTAAAGATTCCAACTCCTACGACGACGCCATACGGCAGAAAACCAACGAAGGCAAGTCCGGCGAGACGCTGTTCTTCGAGCTTGCAATCGAGGATCTAACACGGGCCGCCGATCTCTTTCGCCCGATCCACGACGCCACTGCCGGCGTGGACGGCTGGGTGTCTCTGGAGGTGTCTCCATTGCTTGCTTTCGATGCCACCGCCACGATCCAGGCTGCCGCCCGCCTTCATTCCCAAGCACACTGCCTCAATCTCTTCATCAAGATCCCGGGGACCGGGGAAGGCCTCTCGGCGATTGAAGAGAGCATCTTCGCCGGAGTGCCTGTGAACGTTACGCTGTTGTTCTCCAGCGAACAATATGTCGCCGCCGCCGAGGCGTACCTGCGCGGGATTGAGCGCCGAATTGCCGCTGGTCTCGATCCAAAGGTTCGCTCGGTGGCTTCGATGTTCATTAGCCGCTGGGACAAAGCGGTTATGGGGAAGGTGCCGAAGAACCTTCAGGATCGTCTGGGGATTGCGGTAGCCAAGCGTACTTACAAAGCCTATCGCGATCTGCTCGCTTCCCCGCGATGGCGAGAAGCCTTCGCTGCGGGCGCACAACCCCAGCGCCTGCTTTGGGCAAGTACCGGCACAAAAGATCCCAATGCATCCGACGTCCTCTACGTGAAGGCACTCGCCGCACCGGATACCATCAACACGATTCCCGAAAAGACGCTACTCGCGTTTGCCGATCACGGCGATGTGGGCGAAGTCCTTCCCGTGGATGGTGGAGATGCGGAAAGCGTTATAGCCGCGTTCGCAAGCGCCGGCATTGACGATCAAAAGCTCGCCGCCGATTTACAGCACGAAGGCGCGGATTCGTTTGTCTCGTCATGGAACGATCTGCTCGGTCAGATCAAGTCGAAAGCCGCTACCCTTCAGGCGGCAAAATAAGCGTAGATGAAGAACCCACAAACTCCGTATGCCATTTCCCCGCTCCAGGAGCTACCCGGCTGGGCAGCTCTCGGGGAGCACTACCCGCAGATCCGCAAGTTACATCTGCGGGAGATATTTGCCCAGGATTCGCGTCGCAGCGAAAACTTCACGCTGGACGCGCTGGGCCTTTACTTCGACTATTCGAAGCACCGAATCACATCTGAAACGATCCGCCTCCTGATCGAGCTTTCGGAGCAGTCCGGCCTTCGCGGGCGCATTGACGCCATGTTCGCGGGTGAAAAGATCAACGTCACCGAGCAGCGCGCCGTTTTGCACGTCGCGCTGCGCGCGCCCCGCAATGAACAGATATTCGTCGACGGCGTGAATGTCGTTCCCGAGGTACACGCCATTCTCGATAAGATGGCGACGTTTGCCACGCAGATTCGTAGCGGCGCATGGAGAGGCCACACAGGAAAACGAATTCGAAACGTAATCAACATTGGCATCGGCGGCTCCGATCTCGGGCCCGTAATGGCCTACGAGGCCCTGAAGTATTACAGCCAGCGCGACCTGACTTTCCGTTTCGTCTCGAACGTCGATGGTACCGATTTCGTCGAGGCGACGCACGACCTGAACGCCGAAGAGACCTTGTTTGTCGTCTGCTCAAAGACCTTTACGACGCTCGAAACCATGACCAACGCCCACACGGCTCGCGAATGGCTGCTCAAAACGCTGGGCGATGAAAAGGCGGTGGCACGCCACTTTGTCGCGGTTTCCACCAACACCGCGAAAGTGGAAGCCTTCGGAATCGACAGCGCCAACATGTTTGGTTTCTGGGCCTGGGTCGGCGGACGTTATTCGATGGACTCGGCAATCGGTCTGTCGACCATGATTGCAATCGGTCCTGAACAGTTCCGCGAGATGCTTTCCGGCTTCCATGCGATGGATGAACACTTCCGTACCACACCCTTCGAACAAAATCTGCCTGTGCTGATGGGTTTGCTTGCCGTCTGGTACAACGCTTTCTTCGATGCGCAAACCGTGGCTGTTTTACCCTACGAGCAATATCTGAAGCGCTTTCCCGCCTACCTTCAGCAGTTGACGATGGAGAGCAACGGCAAGCATGTGACGCTCGATGGCACTGTGGTCGACTATCAGACGGGGCCGATCTACTGGGGTGAACCGGGCACCAATGGACAGCACTCTTTTTATCAGCTCATCCACCAGGGGACGAAGATCATCCCGTGCGACTTCATCGGTTTTGCCCAATCGCTCAATTCCCTGGGAAATCACCACAATTTACTGATGGCCAATGTATTCGCTCAGGCCGAGGCGCTGGCGTTCGGACGAACGTCTGAAGAGGTCAGATCTGCCGGTACGCCCGAACCGCTCGTGCCACACAAAACGTTTGAAGGCAACAGGCCGTCGACCGTTCTCATGGCCGAACGTCTCACGCCCGCGACGCTGGGAAAGCTGATCGCACTCTACGAGCACAGCGTGTTTACTCAGGGAACGATCTGGCAGATCGATTCGTTTGATCAATGGGGCGTCGAACTCGGCAAGGCGCTGGCTGAAAAAATCATCCCCGAACTGACGTCTGATCATGAACCGGCCCTCAGTCATGACAGTTCGACCAATGCGCTCATTCGGCGTTATCGCACGCTCAGGCAGGCCACTGAGTGATTGATTTCGGAGAAGTGAAGAAAGAGGATTTACGTGGAACTCGGCATGATTGGGTTGGGCCGCATGGGAACCAACATGGTGCGGCGTCTTATGCAGGCTGGCCACCGGTGCGTGGTTTATGACATCCATCCGGAAGCAGCAGCCGCAATCGTTAAGGAAGGAGCGATTGCCACTACGTCCCTGGAAGACTTCGCCGGCAAGCTGAAAGCGCCCCGGGCGATCTGGATGATGGTTCCCGCCGCCGTGGTCGATCCGACGCTGAAAACCCTGATCCCGCTTCTTGAAAAAGACGACGCGGTCATCGATGGAGGCAACTCGTACTACCATGACGACATTCGGCGCGCTGCCGAACTGCGGACGCGCGGCATCCACTACGTGGACGCAGGAACCAGTGGCGGAGTCTGGGGGGCGGAGCGAGGCTACTGCCTGATGATCGGCGGCGATGAACCCGTCGTCCGGCGTCTGGACCCCATTTTCGCTGCCCTCGCCCCCAGTATCGGGGAGGCGCCGCGCACGCCAGGAAGGGAGAAGGTGGGCGGCACAGCCGAACACGGCTACCTGCATTGTGGTCCCAGCGGTGCGGGGCACTTCGTCAAGATGGTCCACAATGGCATTGAGTACGGCATCATGGCCTCTTATGCGGAGGGTTTGAATATTCTTCGGCATGCCAATGCAGGCAAGCAGAAGCGCACCGACGACGCGGAAACCGCGCCGCTCCGCCACCCGGAACTTTACCAGTACGACCTGAATCTGGCCGATATCGCCGAAGTTTGGCGGCGTGGCAGTGTCATCGCTTCCTGGCTCCTCGATCTCGCCGCTACGTCGCTCCTCGATAGCCCGGACCTCGCTAAATTCGAGGGCCGGGTGTCGGACTCCGGGGAAGGACGCTGGACGATCGCGGCGGCGATCGACGAGTCGGTTCCCGCGCCCGTCCTCAGTACAGCCCTCTACGAGCGCTTCAGTTCTCGCGGCGAAGACGACTTCGCCAACAAGCTGTTGTCTGCCCTCCGATATCAGTTTGGCGGCCATAAGGAAAAGGCCGATACCGGGGCAGGCAGCTGATGTCCGCTTCACGTTCCGACGCGCTGGTGGTTTTCGGTGCGACGGGTGATCTGGCCCACAAGATGATCTTCCCGGCGCTTTATGCCATGGTGAAACGAGGCACGCTGAAAGTCCCCGTGATCGGTGTCGCCCTCCCGAAGTGGAGTCCGGAGCGTTTCCACAAGCGCGTGACTGACAGCATAAAGCGATCGGGCGGGATCGATAACCAGAGCGCCCTCAAACGCCTCCTCTCGCTGATGAGCTATGTGGGCGGAGACTATGAAGCTCCGGAGACGTTCGCTGCACTCAAAACAGAACTGGGCAGTGCGCGGCGGCCGGCGCACTATCTTGCTATCCCGCCGGGGCTGTTCGCGATGGTAATCAAGGGCCTCGGCGCTGCCGGCCTCGCCAGTCATGCGCGGGTCATTGTCGAAAAACCGTTCGGACGCGACTTAGCCTCCGCGCGCAAGCTCAACCAAGTCGCTCATGATGTATTCCCGGAAGACTCGATCTTTCGCATTGACCACTTTCTCGGGAAAGAGGCGATCATGAACATCCTCTATTTCCGCTTTGCGAATTCTTTTCTGGAGCCTGTCTGGAACCGAAACTACGTGGCCAGCGTTCAGGTAACTCTGGCCGAGGATTTCGGCGTGAAAGGCCGTGGAGCTTTTTACGAAACCGCTGGCTGTCTGCGCGATGTGATACAGAACCACCTCTTTCAGGTGGTCGCACTGCTTGCCATGGAACCACCCTCCGGCAGGGACTTTGGCGCGGTCCATACGGAGAAAACCAAGGTCTTCCAGGCCATGCGCCCCCTGAAGCGAGAAGACCTGGTGCGCGGCCAATATGCCGGCTACCGCCTGGAACCGGGCGTCGCGAAGAAATCCGACGTCGAAACCTTTTGCGCTCTGCGGCTCTTCATCGATTCATGGCGTTGGGAGGGTGTGCCGTGGTATCTGCGCTCCGGTAAATACCTCCCGGTGACCGCGACCGAGGTGCTGATTGAACTGAAGCCGCCGCCGCAGAAACTGTTCGCCGATTCCCAAACGCCAGCTGGGCGCTCCAACTATCTTCGCTTCAGGCTCTCGCCCGATGCTGCCATCGCTCTTGCCGCTCGTGTCAAACTCGCAGGCAAGGAATTCGTTGGTGATCAGCAGGAACTCTATCTGCTGGAAGAACAACCGGGTGAGGAAGCGCCCTACGAGCGGCTGTTGGGCGACGCCATGGCCGGAGACGGAGCGCTCTTTACACGAGAAGACGCGGTCGAAGCCGCGTGGAAAGTGGTCGATCCGATTCTGAAGGCTCATCCTAAAGCTCACATCTACAGGCACGGAACCTGGGGGCCCGGCGCGGCTGACCTAATCGCTCCGGATGGCGGCTGGTACAACCCCGACCTCCCGAAATCGCGAAAGTGACAGAGATTCCGAAATGAGTACAGCAGATGCGTCGGAGATTGCAACGATAACCGGATTCAAGCAGGCTGCCGCCGATTCTGCCGTGGCACAACTGGAGCACGGAATGGTCGTTGGGTTGGGCTCCGGAACGACCGCGACGCTGGCCATAGCGGCAATCGGACGCCGCGTTCAGGCAGGTCTCAGGATCATCGGTATTCCGACGTCGGAGAAAACAGCTGAGCAGGCCCGCCGCTTGAATATTCCGCTTTCCACCCTGGAAGAGCATCTGGCCGTTGACGTAACCGTCGATGGGGCGGATGAAGTCGAAGTCGGGACACTCAATCTGATCAAGGGAGGTGGGGGAAACCTGTTGCGGGAGAAGATTGTTGCGGTTGCGAGTACGCGGCTGATCATCGTTGCGGATGAACGAAAAATTGTCGTCGAGCTTGGTAGCCGCTCTGCCGTGCCGGTTGAAGTGACGCCGTTTGGCTGGAAAACAACCGCTGAGAGACTGGAGCAGTTGGGCGGCCATCCAACTCTGCGATTGCGACCCGATGGCCAGGCGTTCCTCACCGATGGTGGCCACTACATTCTTGATTGTGCCTTTGGACCTATCGGATCCCCGCATTCGCTGCAGGCCGAGCTGGATGGTGTCGTGGGCGTGGTCGAGCACGGTTTGTTCGTCGGCATCGCATGCCAGGCGGTCGTTGGCGGTCCCGCAGGCGTAAGAATTATGGATCGGCACAGCCACTTATGAAATCGATGCCACCCTGTATCCTGACCATCAACGGTGGCTCATCCAGCATTCGATTCGCTATTTACGAGGCAGGCGAAGCAGGCCGCCTTCGGCTCGCCGGGAAGATCGATCGCATTGGGTTGAGCGGCACGAATCTGGTCGTCAATGATTCGGAAGGAACACCACACCCGCCCAAAGCTCTCGCCGCCGCCGACCATCGCGCAGCAGTGAAATCGTTGCTGGACTGGCTCGACTTGCAACCGGTGTTCACGTCCGTAACAGCCGTCGGACACCGCATCGTGCAGGGAATGAGACATTCCGAACCGGAGCGGGTCACACCGAAGCTTCTCGCGGACCTGCGTTGCATCACCGCCTATGACCCCGATCATCTGCCTCGTGAGATCGCGTTGATGGAGGCGTTACAGCACCGGCATCCAAAACTTCCGCAGGTGGCGTGCTTTGACACCGCGTTTCACCGCACCATGCCGCCGGTCGCCAGATTGCTGCCGATCCCCCGGCGCTATGCATCAAAGGGCGTAGAGCGCTACGGTTTTCACGGGCTCTCCTACGCATTCCTGATGGAAGAACTCGGGCGTCTCGATCCCGCGGCCGTGAAGGGGCGCGTAATCCTCGCGCATCTGGGCAGCGGCGCCAGCCTTGCCGCCGTCCGCCACGGCAAATGTATCGATACCAGCATGGGATTCACCCCGGCGTCGGGATTGGTGATGGGCACCCGCACCGGAGATATCGACCCCGGTCTTCCTTACTACCTTTCCCGCACCGCGCGCATGACCGAGGCTAAATTCCAAAGGATGGTGAACCACGAATCCGGGTTGCTTGGGGTATCCGGGAGCAGTTCCGATCTGCGCGACTTGTGCGCACGCGAAGCCGACGATGTCCATGCGGCGGCGGCAGTGGAATTATTCTGCTACCAGGCGAAGAAATGGATCGGTTCTTATGCTGCCGCACTCGGAGGAGTGGACACGTTGGTTTTCTCCGCTGGCATCGGCGAAAACGCCCCGATGATCCGGGCTCGAATCTGCGATGGGCTGGGCTTTCTCGGCATAAACATCGATCAAGGGCGAAATTTGAAGAATGCGCCGCTCATTTCACCGGTACGCAGCCGCGTCAGGGTACGAGTCATTCGCACCAATGAGGAACTAATGATCGCAAAATACGTCACCCGTATTCTTAAACTCAGATGAACGCCGGGACTCAAGGCGGACGCAGGCGGTTCGGCCAGACTCACGGGACGTCGGACAAATCAATTTCCCTGCCCTCGCTGTGTTGAGGCTATGAGTCGTCCGCGCCCGCCAGAGATGGAACGATACTACCTGGGCCGGTTGACAGGGTGTGTTCTGATTTTTGCGTTCGGATCGCTCCTCGCGATCCTCGAACCTCTTAAGCCAGATTCACTCGAAGTTTGCCTTATACGGGGATACGATCGTTTCGCAGCATGTCCGCATCGAACCCTCGCCTTTGGTCATTCACGTAATTTCCACGCAGCCGAACCCTGACGCGAAAACGACGGAGGTGAAACAGTCGATTCAGGTACGTACCCGCAGATCCGTTGATCTGTCGGTGGAAGCTATAGCGAGTAACACGGAGTTCGCCGATTTGCTGGATCGAATGCGGGCGCCTGCAGCCGCCGCCCCTCCGGCCGCGGTACCGCTTCGGAAGATGCAAAAAGAGTGGCGGCAAGGATTCAACCGGCGCTGGAAGCCATCTGGCCTGCCGCGGAAGCTCCGATTCAGAACGTGAGTATAGACCTGAGTTCGAGCGCCTTAGCCCTGCAAGCTCTATGAGGCAGTGACCGACATCGATTCGCTTTCAGCAGAGGTGATTCTGAAAAGTCTGCGCGACAAAGTGGGCTCGTCCGATATGACGCTGACTACGGAAAGAACACCGCGGCCCGGCCGTCGCGCCGCCGCTAACGCTTCGGGTTGTTAACATGTTTACTTCCCGCGGGGATCTCGCCGAACCTCCGCAATAAGGGCGTTAAAGTCAAACCCTGAACAAAAATGGAGAATGCCACGACGGCGAAGCTGACCGTGACAATTGCTTCCCGCTCCGGCAGCGTAACCGGAAGAGCCAGAGCCAGCGCGAGTGCCAAAGCGCCGCGTAATCCTCCCCAGAAGAGAACATGCTGATGACGATACGTTACGCGCAACTCACCCCGCGCAAACAGCGCGCTGCACGGATAGACGGCCGCCGCGCGCGCAAGCGTCACCAACACAATCGCCGTGATGATGGCTGGCCATTTCACAATAAAGTTCTGCCCCGCTTCATGCATGCCGATGAGCAGAAATACGAAGGAGTTCGCCACAAAGGCAGCCAGCTCCCAAAATGCCTGAACAGCTTCTCGTCCGCGATCCGTAATCGCTCCGAGGTGGCCCAGATTTCCCAGCATCAAACCCGCTGTCAAAGTGGCGAGCACACCCGAAAAATGAAAATGCTCCGCGAGAAGAGCGGACCCGTATGCGGCAATCATGGTGATTGTTACTTCAACCAGATGGTCCTTCGTGCGCCCGGCGAGAAGCAATCCCGCGCCTGCGACAACTGCACCGCACAGCAGACTTCCGCCACCGGTAGCCAGCAATGCTAAAGCGGCGGCTCCTGGCAAAAAGGATTTGCCCATTGCGAGTTCGAGCACGATCCCAAACAGAACCGCAGCCGTGCCGTCATTGAAGAGGCTCTCGCTTTCGACCAGCAGGAGCAGACGCCCGTGAACGTTTGCTTCTTTAAATGTCGCGATCACGGAAACGGGGTCCGTAGCGGCGATCAGTATTCCAAAAATCAGCGCGCTCAGCCAGGGCCAGCTTGCCAGATAGTACATGCCCGCAGCCGTGATGCCGGCCGAGAGAACAACGCCCAAGGTCGCGAGAAGAATCACCAGCGGGAGGTCCCGCCGCAGTTGATCCCATTGGAGACTGAACGAGGCTTCGAAGATCAATGGCGGAAGTAGCAAGGTAAACAGAAGCTCCTTCGTCAGGCCTATGGTGGGCGAGAACGGAAGGAGCGCCATACCAATTCCGGCGGCCACTAATCCTACGCTGTAGGGAAGGCGCAGACGTCGCGTCAGGATAGCGACTACCGCGGCAATCAGTAGCAGCAGGCCGCCGTTCTGGATATTCAATTCCATGTCAAGATCGCGCGCTCCCTGTCCTTAGTATCACCACGTATGAAATACTTGACTATTCCCGGTCAATTTGAGAGTGTGCAGTAAACGAAGGGGAACGGCGAACTACATGTAGTGCCGGTAGTGCTTAGAAGGCTTATCCGTATCCGCAATCTTGAGGATCTCGCCAACCCGACGGCTAAAAGCTATAGTGATCGGGTCGACACAGGCAAATGCGGCAGTGTTTACATTCAGCTTCGTGAGACTCAGGAGATCGGCGGCAACTTCGCGGAATGTGAGCGATCCCCAATTCTCAGTTATCTCCAGCGGCTGCGGAATACGAAATCCGTGATAACAGCGAAGAAAGGGCACGTAGCCGGTAGTGTATGCCAGGCCTTTCTTGTCGCCGAAGTCGACAATAGTACCCCGGAGGACCGGTTTGTTGCCCGGACGAAGGCACGCAATACCTCCGCGGGAAATCGTAACCAAAGCGGTATGGGCGATTCCCTGGAGCGCCTCTGAAAATCCCTCGCGTTCGGCCTCAGTGAAGCGCGAGGTCTTATGCAGTATACGCGCCGACACCGGCATCAAGAGCGTCTGAGCTTGCTTAACCACGGCAAGCTCCGCAATGCGTACCGCATTCGGAATCGGCTCAATTGACCCGCCCAAATTCAATGCACCAACGATAATCGTCCCTCCACGCGTATTCTTCCCCAACAGCGATCCGCAAAGTGACACCAGCACCGGCAAAGCCACCCCACCACCGGTCTTGTCGAGTCAATCGCGCGCATCTGAATCGAGAATTCGTGCTCGCGCGGATCGCGATCACCGACCAGTTCGTCGCCCGCGCGTAGAGATTCTGTTCGCCAACCTTCACACTCTCGCGAAACGCGGGTGGCGCCGGGTGGTTCAGAATCCTGACTCCGCTAACCGGACCCGAATTCGTCTCAACCCGATACAACCCGGGCCCGGTCTCTGGCGTTCCCATACTCGCCGCCCAGACCTGCCCCGGCGGCAGTGGATCGGTTTCCAGCGCTTCATCGCTGTGGAGTTCCGGCGTAGAGACAAACTGCTCAACGGCCTCCGCCCCCAGGATATAGCTGAAATGCGTATTCCTGAACTCGCTCTTGAAGCAGCGTTTCTGCTGTTCCTTCACCCTCCACCGCGCTTCAAGCGCCAGTCGGACAATCCACTCCAGATCCTCGTCCGACACCGGCATATCCGGCTTGGGGAAAACCAGCTTCATCAGCCCGCAGACTGTCTTGTTTACCGCCTCGATATCGCGACCCCTGCATAATCGACACACGGTTGCCCGACCGCAGCTTGCTCCAGCACTCGCTCAGAAAATCGCTCACCAGACCGAAGTGATCCGTCAGGTGCTCGGCCGGAATCAGCTTCGGGAAATCCCATCCCGGCGCGAACGCATGCAGCCGGTCCATGAATGCCGTGTCGTTCCGCATCTCCGGCGGCAGCGGACTCATAATCCTTATTACCCCTTTTGCAACCTGTTTTGGACTTCCAGCCTTCCTGCTTTATACCTGTTGATATTTGCTTGTATATGATTGTTTTTAAAAAACTTGAATGGGATGACACCGTGCGGTTTTCTGCCCGGCGCAAATCACAGATATTAACCGATACAAAGCCGTCCATGCACAGGGTGGGCATAGTATTGGGCATAGGTGATCGTTGAGTTCCAGTTCGTTGAAGGCCGTATTTATTGCTGATTTTGCTGGCTGGTTCACGGACGCATTCCGGAAATGGAAGCCGGGCGAAAGCGCCAGATCGCGCGGGGACGAAAAAAGTGCCCTCCACCGTATCGCAGACTCGCCAGAATCTCAATAGGAACTGATTAGATCGCTGACGTGGTGTCCGGGCACGCCTTGTGAACCGCCGGAGCCGATTTCGGGGTCCACTAAATCGCTGGGATCTCGTGGTCGAAATGAGAGGCGGCCCACCCAAGGGGGGCCGCGCCCTCGCGATTCAGAACGGCGTATCATCATCACCGGTCAGTTCCGCCGCCGCAGGCTCGCCTTCATGGTCCGTTTTTTCGGCGCGATCAAGCGTCAGAATCGAGACGGCATGGATCTCGACGGTGCGGACCTTCGCGTCGGAACCGTTGGGCTGAAACTCCCGATACCGAAGTTCGCCCTCGACTTCGACGAAGGCGCCTTTCTTGAGAGAGCCGGCCCACTCCCCGAACTTCCCCCAAACCACGACTCGATGCCACTCGGTGCGGGTCTTGTATTCGCCCGAGTCTTTGTCTTTCCAACTCACGTTGGTCGCGAGAGAAAACCGAGTGTGAGCCGTGCCGTTGGCCGTGAAGCGAGTCTCGGCGTCTTTGCCGAGAAAACCGATGAGCGTGATGCGATTCTTGCAGAACATATTGTGTCTCCTTTTCGTGCCCCTTCTGTTGGGGCGACCGGAAGCGAGTGGGTCCTGCTCCCCAGGGCAAGGGACGCTTTGTTGGGGGAGACCTTCAGGGGGAACCGACAAAGCAGAGTCACGCCGTCCCGCAGGGCGCGGGGCTTTGACCCCGAAGCAGAGCCCAATAGAAGAGGACAGGAAAGCGGACACGGAACTGCGAGAGCGGAAGCTACAAATCAGATTTCAACAGTCGGACAGATAGAACCACGCCAACGGAGCCGGTTGCATCGGGAATGTCCAGGGCGAAGGCACATGAAACACTGCACCCGCGAATTTCGGCGTCAAGAGCGGGTGTGGTTTTTTGGGAAGATCGTGAGCAGGGGTGGGCCCGATCAAGCTCTTTTGTGGGAGTGCGTGCTGAGCGAAGCGCCGTTCCGGGCGACACCGGCCTATGAGGTAGTAGGCGCGGAGGGACACCTTCCTGCATCGCTCTTTCGGGAACACCGGACAAACGCCAGGGAAGGAAACCCTGCGCTGAAGGCGTTCTTGATCGATACCCTGTTCCCCGCGCAACACTAGCGAATCTCTTCTCCCACCGCTCAGGGGATTTGCCGAATGGAACTCATATTAGCGCCGGTTTCATTTGGTCATGCGCGGCACGAATGCTTTTTAAATGTTCTTCTACTCGCCGCCTGATCTGCCTCGCCTCAGACTCCCCAATGAATCCCTCACGACGCGCATCGGAGATAGCCTGGCGGATCAGGTCGATGCGCTCGCCTGACTTGAGAAGGTCGGCGACAGTGCGGGCGATTGTCGTGAGGGGCATTCCTTCATGGATCGTGATGTCTTCCGGACTGAGATCTTCGCGGTGCACGACGATGTCCTTGGGCTTCTGCCGCCTTAATCGTGCTGCCTTCGGGACCGTGATGTGAACCGTGTGGGGGTTGGCGTCTGAGACCTTATAAGCAGCGAGCGCTGTCGAGTGCGAGATTGCGACCTGTTCCGGACCACGGTTGGCCCGCACCCATAGCACCGCCTCGCGGTATCTCGAGAACCGGCCCGGTGTGAGATAGTGAACGCGATAAACTCCGCGGCACGGTCGTTCGATGCGGCCACGCTGCACGAGGCGAACTAAGACCGAATCCGTGAAGCCGGCTCGGCGAGCATGGTCAGCCGTCACCAGACCATCGTTTTCCTCCGCCAGTGCTACGAGTTCATCGAAACGAGATCGGGGCACGAGTCTTGATTTTCGTCTGCGGAGGGTTGCATGTCAATATCCTTCCAACTTGGAACCATATTGACCTTTCGGAGTGAAGCTCATGTAATCGCCGGTTCCACTTTGCTATGGGCGGCTCGCGGCGTGCGTCGGAGATGGCCTGCTGGATCAAGTCGATGCGCTCGGCTGACTTGAGAAGGTCCGCGACAGTCCTGGCGGTTGTCGTGAGGGGCATTCCCTCGTGGATCGTGATGTCCCCGGCCATAAGGTCTTCGCGATGCGCGACGATGCCTTTCGGGGCGATGCGGACCGGAAGCGGATCGCGATGCTACCTCCGGCGGGTATTCCGTCGAAGTGTTTTTAAAGTGTAGTTATTTCGTTTTGACGAGCACCAGATGATTGAACCATCACGGAGGAAGAAATGCGAGCGGCACCCTTCTGTTCTCCAGATCGAAGGGGAAAGCGTCGGCAGCCGATCCTGATTACACGTGATGGTCCAGCGCGGAGAGTCGCTCGTTAGCAAACTAAGATGGATAACTTCGCCGCAACCACATGGGCAAAGAAAGGCTGCGGACCAAGGGACGACCCCACCGATGAGATATAAGCGCCGGCGCAGAAGGGAATCAGTCAGTTCATCGACGGCTACGTGATGGATGCGCGCCCAGTACGTCCATGGACGAGACACTCTCCGCACTGCTGTCCATAGTGACTGAACAAGCTTATTCACGAGAGGGCGGGCCTTTCCAACAGAGGGATCACGTCTCCGCGACCGACATGCCTTTCCAGAAGTGGGCACGGTGTAGATTCAGGCTCCGGGTAGAACTGCATCTCCGCAAGGCTCGCGGCGATGCAAGCGTAGTCGCTGTTGGGGTGGTTCCGATACGGATGAAGCCTCGCTAGAAAGTCGTTGACGGTGAGCGCAGCGAAGAACATGTTGACACTGATGACGGCTGGTCTATCCTCTTCGATCCCGCGCAGGTAGCCCTCCTTTATCCGCCGCCGGTAGAGATCCGGGTTTGTGCGCCGAATCTCTTCGGCGTTCACGCGGTCCATGTTGTACACGCCCCGACTGAGCAGGCTCGATCCGCCGGGTTGAAGGTAGTGGGAGGCGCCGGCAATCTGGTCGATACCGCCTTTGCCGTCCGCATCCAGGCGTACGCCGACGTCGAAGTACGGCACAGTGTAGAACGTGGCGAGACGATTCAACATATGTCGTCCTTCCGCTCCGTCCATGCAGCCAAAAACAACGTCGCATTCGGCTACAGCCCTAACTATTTCGGGCTTAATGAGATTTTCGTGAAGCGGAACTACCTCTTGGCCGAGGCCCATCCGCGCGACGGCGGAAGCGAGGGCATGCACCTTGGGCCGGCCCAGGCAGGAATCTTCCTTGCCCGTATTGAGGATGCGATTCAGGTTCTTCTCTTCGATCGAGTCCGGGTCAACCATCACAAGCCGACCCAAACCGAGACGCGCCAGTTGTTCCACGACGATGCTGCCTGTGCCGGAACAACCGATGACTGCAGCAGAGAGACCTCGAAGGATTTCAGTTGTTCCTCCTCCAAAGGCTTGGGCGTGCCGCAACGTGAAACCGTCGGCTCCAGATGGTAGGCGATCAGACGCCCAGATCCGGATTTCATCGCCGATCGCCATTATGGACGCGAGTGATGCGAGCACAATGCCACCGTCGCCGAGAACGCGGCCGATCATGTCACCGCACGGGAGCATAATCAAACTCGCGTGTGGCAAGCTGTCATCGAGGAGGCTCGCTACGGAAGAGAATAGCGTGTGGTCTGACTGGTCGTCGGTTGAAGAGAAGTAGCGGTACTCCGCCGTGTGACTGTGCACCTTTACGATGGCCTGCCCTTTGCCGTAAGCCTCCCTTAAGAGCCCGTCGACGAAATCAGTGGGCCACGTGACGCGGTCAGGCTGACGGTCACAAGCCTCATGCGGGATGGCGACGACGCGGCGAACCGTAAAAACATGATGTTCGCTGCCATTCCGCCGTCCACAAAGCAGGAGTGCGGCAGCTTCGTTGCCGTCGCCTGGAAACAGGTGGGACCGGAGCGCCAGGCGCTGCCCTTCGGTCATCCGCAGCGAGTATCTCACTTCGTAAACTCGCGACGCAGCCACTCGTCGACCAGTGCCAGGTGGTTGGCCAAGTCGTCAACTCCAGCGCGCCACGGATTGGCACCCGTGCGGTGCCGGGACCATTGCTGCCATATGGCGCCGCATATCGACATGTTGGAGAGGTTCTTGATCCCAACGCCATCCGTTCGCGAAAGTTGATGGCTGAAGTACACCATATCGATCTGGGTATCGGAGTAGTTGTCTGGGATCAACACCGCGAGGCGGGTCTTTTCGTGGTTGTAGCCGCTCGGAATCTTCCAGTCATGGATTATCAGCCACCGACTTTTTCCATCGAGAACGGCCTCCCAGGGAAGGTTGAGGCCCGTCAGGTAGGCCTCATCCGATTCAGGGAGCCGGAAATCCTGGCGTAAACAGGCGGCCTCACGGCCTTCTGTCGTGTCCCTCGGCATAGTCGTAAAACGCTCGACACCCGGCTCCCGAAGATTCACGACATGTTCAGGGCTGATCGGGATTGGCTGATGGCCCCGCTTATGCTGATAGAGTTTGAACTTCTCCGGCGTCTTGCCGACCTTGGCGAGGATCTCGGTGCCGGTAATGGTCGGCGTACTGACCACTATGCGCTCCTTGTCCACTCGGAACGCATAGTGCTTCGCATGCGGGGCCTCGGTGCCATGCTTCCTGGCGTGGTCCTCCAGTTCCACGATTTCGATTATGACTATCTCAATGATTTCCGGTACTCCGCGCTCCGGGTGATTCGGTTCGTCCATATAATGCCTCGCTTTTTCTGGTGGTTATGAGCCTGTTCGACTCACTCACTACTCATGCGGTTTGCCAGGGGCCATTTTTTCCACGGATAAATTAAGCTTTTTTAAATGAGAGTGTGGAAAAATCAGTTCTTGTCAGCCGCATCTATGTTTGGGAGGAGCGAAGCAGCCACACGGTGACAGGATTTTCCTTCGCGGACGTTGATCCCCTCGAGCTTTTCGAACGGCTCGTGCTGCGCGCATATGGCATCTTCGGATGCTTTCCGGACCCCCACTTCGAGCCTGTCATAGCCGCCTACGGCGAAAGTCCGGAGGATCTCGCGATGAACACGCTCGCCAAGTTCCTCGATCCGGATGACAGCACGGTCACATGGAACCACTCCCGCGGAGCGCCAACCATGGAGGGACTAATTGCGTACCTGGAGCGCGTCATGAGAAACGACTTTCTCGACCGCAAGCGCAGCAAACGGTACAAGTGCCAGGCCAGCTTACCGCCCATTGAGTCTGAGGACGGTGCCGGAATGACCTTCGATGAACTAGCAGTATTCCTGGAAACACCGGAGGCAATTGCGGCCAGGCACCAACGTCATGAACACCTCGTCTCGTCCTTTGCCGACACTCCGGACTTGCAGGACGTACTGCGAGTGCAACTCGATCCTGACGGCTACAACGCGTACACGAATATTGACATGGCCAAGCTGCTCACCACGACAGTCTCGGACATTGAAAACCGGAAGAAGCGCATCCATGGGCGACTCCTAAAGCGCTGCAACCAACGCCAAATGGCGACATCATAAATTATGGCGAAGAAAGATCGAGAACGCCTCCAACATCGCCTCGACGATTGTCTGTCGAGTATTGCCTCGAATGAACTCACACGTCAGGAGGTCATCGATGCACTTCGCATCGCTGGGTGTGATGTTGAGCAACTACGCGAGCGGCTGAACCTACGCGCGCGCGATTTAGCGAATGCTCAGCGGGCAAAAGGGAAACCTGCGCCCGAATACCTCCAGCAGGTCATAGATCATACCGGGCCACCGGAGGCCCTCCCCAGGAATCCCAGGCGCGCCATCGATAAGGCCAAACGCTGGATTGAGCAATTCGCTCATCCACCGGCCATGATCGGGGCTGTCAACATTGCGCGTGCTTATCGCAAAGACGGCGAAATCACTAAGAAAGACGGGGAGTTACTCGACGATATCGAAGCTGAGCTCCGTCGCGAAATGGACAATGAATGACAGAACGCGTGGATCCGGTGCTGGTCTATGTCCAGGGGCTTCTTGATAAGTATGGGAACGACTGCGGGCGACGGCTCCACGAGATCGCCGGCGCCATTGGACTGACGATCAAAGAGGTGAATGCGGAGAGTTTCGACGGCGCGCTCATTAGAGTTGTCGGCCGGCCTAGGGGCAAGATCGCGATTAACGCGAATATTCGCGAACCTGGACGGAAACGTTTTACGTTGGCCCACGAACTCGGACACTACGTCCTTCCAAGCCACGCTCGTCAGAGCGTCGCGTGCGGGTCCGCCGAGATTGAACGTTGGACGACCGGCATGTCGCAAGCGGAACTAGAAGCGAACCGCTTTGCCGCTGCCCTCCTCATGCCGAAGCCGCTGATCGTGGAGGCACTCCGGCCAGAGCCATCGTTGGAACAAGCTCGCCGTATCGCCGCGGAGTGCCAAGTCAGTCTCACAGCCGCGGCATATCGGCTGGTGGAACTTTCCACATATCCAGTGGCCGTTGTGTGGAATGCCAGCGGGCGGCGCGTATGGTTTCAGCGGTCCGAGGAATTCGAACGGGCCGTAGAACTCGGTCCCTTATCGCCGGAAAGTCTTGTGCACGACTACTTTCACGCCAGAACACCCCTTCCCGCCAGGCCTACGCCCGTGCCCGCAACGGCTTGGCTCTATGGAGACGGCTTGCTGGAGAACGCCAGGATCTGGGAAGACTCCATACCGATGCCTTTTTATGATGCAGTACTCACTTTGCTATTCCTCCGCAAGCCAATCGATCTTCGAGACCATCATGACCCCCTACATGAATGGCTCGATCCGGCCGAATTCACACTTGAGCGGGCGCTGCGGTCAGCCAAATAGGCGATTCACGAGATCAATTTTGGTTTAGTCGGAGCCGAGGCTCATGCGGGCAGTCAGTCTCACGGCCCGCGACAGCCGAGCCCATTGACGGATGTGCCGCCGGCGCTTTGCGGCGGGCGTCTACGCCGCAGTCGACGTTATAGACGGTTCGACGAAACACCAAAGAGTACGATAAGACGTTAATGATGACGGAAGTGTCCGAAATACTACCGACTTTGCACGCGAACGCCATTCCCGAACTGGGGCAGGTCGTGAAGGTTCGGAGTCGGCGGTATTTGGTAGACGCTGTCGCGCCGGCGAGCGACCGCTCGTGGGAACAAACGCTGGTTGATCTTTCCTGCCTCGAAGACGACGCACAGGGCGAGCATCTCTCCGTCCTCTGGGAGCGGGAGCCCGACGCCCAGATCCTCAAGCAAGCTGACTGGGGGCACCTCGCCAGCAAGGGTTTCGACGCGCCGCACGTCTTTTCTGCTTACCTCCACGCCCTCCGCTGGAACCTCGTGACTTCTACGAATCCGCGGCTTTTCCAGTCGCCCCACCGCGCCGGTATTCAGATCATGTCGTACCAGTTGGAGCCGCTCAAGAAAGCCCTCCTGATGCCGCGCATCAATCTTTTCATTGCCGACGACGTGGGGCTCGGCAAGACAATCGAAGCTGGGCTCATCCTTCGCGAGATGATCATGCGCCAGAAGGTCAAGCGCATCGTCATCGCGTGTCCGGCCTCGCTCGTCACGCAGTGGCAGGGCGAGATGGAAGCCCGCTTCGGTTTGAGCTTCGTCATTTTCGACAGGGACTATCTCTTCAATTGCCGGCGTGAGCGGGGTTACGCGATCAACCCCTGGACTACGCATTCGCAGTTTGTGGTCTCCCACTCCCTCCTACGCGACGAGCAATATGCCGCACTCCTTCGCGAATGGCTCAAGCAGCATCGCGCCGGCTCCATGCTCGTCCTCGATGAAGCCCACCACGCCGCCCCTGCCACGTCCTCCGCCTGGGCGGTAGACTCCCAGTTCACGCGACAGATGCGCGAGATCACGCCGCTATTCGAGCACCGCCTCTTTCTCTCGGCAACACCGCACAACGGCCATTCGAACAGCTTTTCGGCACTCCTCGCCATGCTCGATCCCCAGCGTTTCATCCGCGGCGAGCAGATTAAAGACCCCCGGCTGCTCGACCAGGTGATGGTGAGGCGCCTCAAAGATGAACTTCGCGAAGCCGTCCCAGGGCTGGGTTTGCCGAAACGCGAAGTTGTCCAACACGATATTTCGGGGCTGCCTGAAGACGCGCCAGATCTCCTTTTGATGCGCCTGCTAACCCAGTACCGGGCTTTGCGTGACAAGCGACTTGAAGGAGGACGCCGTTCTCAACAGACCGCCGCCAATCTGGTGATTACAACTCTTCAAAAACGGTTATTCTCGTCCATCGAGGCCTTCAACTCCACTCTGCGGGTTCACCGGAAAAGCATGGAGAAACTCGCCGCAGCGCAGGTGGCAGAACCCGACATCTCTGCCTCCCTGCTCACCGACCTGAGCGCGCCTGATGCGGACGATGACCGCGCCGAGCGCCCCGAGGACGAGGTCGCGGAGGGAATTGAGCAGGCCGTCGCCCTGGCAACGGATCGGTCCAAAGGCTCCCAGCAGGTCTCCGCTGAGGAGACCGCCATCCTTGACCGGATGGCCGAGATCGCCAGCCAGGCGCGCCGTCATGCCGATCCACGTCTGACCGACCCCAAAGAGGGGCTGATCCCATGGATTCGAAAGAATCTCCTGACGCCTGACGGCTCCTGGAACAACCGCCGCGTGCTCATCTTCACCGAGTTCACGGAAACCAAGACGTACCTGCGCCAGCAATTCGAAGCCACTTTCGCCAATACCGACCGGGCCGACGAGCGCATCGCCACCTACCAAGGGGGCCCTGGGGGCGGAAAGCTTGATGAAATCAAGAAGGCCTTCAACGCTTCACCCGACCTCAATCCTCTGCGAATTCTCATCGCCACTGACGCCGCGCGGGAAGGTGTGAACTTCCAGAACTATTGCGCCGATCTCTTCCATTTCGACGTCCCGTGGAACCCGTCCCGCATGGAGCAGCGCAACGGCCGCATTGACCGCAAACTCCAGCGCGAAAAAACCGTCCGCTGCCACTACTTTGTCTTCACCCAGCGGCCAGAGGACCACGTGATCCGGACCCTCGTGAGAAAAACGGAAACGATTCGCAAAGAGCTTGGCAGCCTGTCACCGGTTCTTGAACGACGGATCGAGGACCTGCTGTCCGAAGGACTAAAGCCGTCGATGGCCGCCACGCTTGAAATGCTCGACGCCAGCGCCGCCGGTCGCAAAGCGATCGAACAGGAACTGGAGTCCGTCCGCAAACGCAAGGCAGATCTCGCGACCGAATTAGAGTCACTGGACGAGTACCTCCAGGATTCCAACGACTACGTCGGACTCAACCCGCCTGATTTCATCAACGCGATTTCTACCGCGCTGGAACTCAACGACTGCCCCCCGCTCAAAGGCGGCCCCGACAAATGGCAATTCCCGGAGATCCGCGGCCGCGCCTGGTTTCGCGCCATGGACTCTCTCCGCGCGCCAAAACCCAAAGATCAGGACTTCTACGAGTGGCGCGCTTCAAGCCCCATCCGCCCAGTCGTTTTCAAGTCCCCCGAGCACATCGATGAAAGCGTAGTCCATCTCCATCTCGAGCACCGCGTTGTACAGCGCCTCCTCGGTCGGCTTCGCGCGCAGGGTTTCGTCCACAATGACCTGGCCCGTGCCTGCGTCGGCCAGACCGACGACGCCATTCGCCGCGTCGTCCTTCTCGGCCGCATTTCACTTTACGGTCCCGGCGCGTCCCGTCTTCACGACGAAATCATTGCCGTCGCCGCACGCTGGATCGATCCCATCTCGCGAAGAGGTCCTCTTGTCCCATATGCGGGCGATACCGAAAAGCTGACATTGGCCGCCCTGGAAAAGACGTTCGAATCGGCCCGCGCCCGCGGCGTAGGTGAAGCCGTCGAACAAAAGCTCCAGGAATCCGCTCCGCAAGACGTTACCGACCTTCTTCCCCACCTGAAGGCGCGCGCCGCGGTCGTCACGGAGTCCGCCATCGAGGTGCTCGGCAAACGCGGGCGTCTGGAGGCTGACGCGATGCGCCGCATCATCGAAGACCAGCGCAAACGCATTCTGGCCCGGCAAGAAGAAGTGAAACGGAACGAGGCCCAGTTAACGCTCGGCTTCGACAAAATGGAACTTCAGCAACTGGACGAAGAGCGGAAAGATTGGGACAAACGGCTCACTGCAATCGGCCGCGAGGTGGATGAGGAACCTGCGCGAATCCTGAGATCCTACCAGGTCCAGGCACATCGCGTTGAGCCGATTGGGGTCGTTTACCTCTGGCCGATCTCCGGATGACACAACAATGAAAGACGTGCCCCGAAAGCAGCCCCTGGCGGGCAGATTGTCTCGACACTGTCGAGACAATTGAGAGCACCCCGGAATAACGATGGCAACTGACCCCATAATTAAGGACCACCAGCTCTGGATCGGATTCGTCCAGCCGGAAGGCCTCGTCGTTTCTCCGCATGCGCTGAAGAACGCACAAGCAGTTCTCAGCCACAATGTTGGCGCTCAGCAGGAAATTCTACGTCGCCACACTGCCGCAGACTTCGACGGCAATCTGCGGCTGAAAGGCTTTCCAGCATTCACCCAGGAATTCTGGGGATGGCGCGAGTCCGACCTCGCCGCCCCACCCGATGACCTCTTCGCCCGCCTCCCCGAGTATGGCGAAACCCTGCGCCCCACTTGGGTTGTAAAGGGAGGGAAAGGTCAGGCGGAACACTTGATCCTGTTCGACGAACTCCCCCGGGGAACTGATTTCGACAAGTCCGGCGCCGAGCCCCCTTCGCCGGAAAACGACGCTCGACGCTGGCACGCCTCCCCGCAGGCACGCTTCGAAAGACTCCTCCGTGAAACTGGTGTCCCCATCGGCCTGCTGGTATCCCCGGAACGAATCCGCCTTGTCTACGCCCCAAAGGGCGAGTCCTCCGGGCACGTCACATTCCCCATCCGCCAGATGACGATGGCCGCGAATTGGCCCATGCTGGCCGCGTTGCACCTTCTTCTCCATAGCGACCGCCTCTTCATCGGCCCCGAAAGTCAGCGGCTCCCGGCAATCCTGGAAGCCTCCCGCCGCTATCAAAACGAAGTCTCCATTCGCCTCGCTGGCCAAGTGCTGCGCGCTCTGAACGAATTGGTCCGCGGCTTCCAGGACGCCGACCGCACCGCACACGGCAAGATTCTCGCCGAAGGCCGCCGCCACGACCCCAACCACATCTACGGCGGCCTGCTCACCACGCTCATGCGCATGGTCTTCGTTCTGTATGCCGAAGACCGCAGCCTGATGGGCTCCGACGAGACTTGGCTGCAGAACTATTCTATCTCGGGTTTGTATGACCGCCTCCGCGCAGATGAGGGTCAGTATCCGGACACTATGGACAGCCGCTACGGCGCCTGGGCGCAGATTCTCACTCTGACCCGGTTGCTCTACGATGGCGGCGGTCACGGCTCGTGGCGATTGCCCGCAAGGCATGGCGGCCTCTTCGACCCCGATGCTTACCCGTTCCTCGAAGGCCGCGCCTGGGAATCGAAGCGGTCCGCAACTGCGCTGATTGAACCGCCCCTAGTTTCAGACGGGACACTCTTCCGCATTCTTCAGGATCTGCTCTATCTCGATGGCGAGCGCATATCCTACCGTGCCCTTGATGTCGAACAAATAGGCTCGGTCTACGAAGCCATGATGGGGTTCACCGTCGAAACTGCGCATGGCATATCTATCGGCCTCGGCTCCAACCATTTCGTGGTCGATCTTGAAGAACTTCTCAGGAAGAAACCTGCCGACCGCCCCAAGTGGCTGAAAGAGACTGCAGACTGCGACGTTACCGGCAGGGCCACTGAACAACTGAAATCCGCGGTCTCAGTCGATGAGGTCCTCGCCGCGCTCCGTCGCCGAATCTCAAGACTCTATCTCGACCAGAGCTCCAACCCAGTAACCGTTCCAACGGAGGGCATCTACCTCCAGCCCACCGAGGAACGCCGCCGTTCTGGTTCACACTACACACCGCGTTCGCTCACGCAGCCGATCGTCAAGACTACCCTCGATCCCGTTCTGGCCCAATTGGGGGGTAACCCGAAGCCGGAACAAATCTTGGCGCTGAAGGTTTGCGATCCCGCAATGGGATCCGGTGCATTTCTGGTCGAAACATGTCGCTACCTTGGCGAAAAACTCGAAAAGGCGTGGATCGCACATGGCGAAATGCCCCCGATCCCGGCGGATCAAGACCCACTGTTGCACGCCCGGCGCATGGTGGCACAACGATGCCTCTACGGCGTCGACAAGAATCCCTTTGCTGTCAACCTCGCAAAGCTTTCGCTCTGGCTCGCGACATTCGCCGAACAACACCCCTTCACATTCATCGACCATACACTTCGCTGCGGCGATTCGCTGGTCGGCCTCACGGCGCACCAGATCGAGGCATTCCACTGGCAGCCGAAGGAGGAAGGCGCGCTCATTCGCGACCTACCTTCGCGACTGCGTCACATTCTGAAAGCCCGTGCTCAGATTCTCGACGCTGCTGACGAAACACCTTACGAAGCGCTTGCCCAGAAGCTCGCTGTGACCGAGGAACAGATGGAAGACCTTCGCCTCGCTGGCGATCTGACTGTCGCCGCTTTCTTCGGATCGGACAAACAAAGGGAGCGCGAGACCAAACGCGCAGAACTGATTGAAAAGTTCCGACGCGCCCAGGTGCGAATCACTGACCTCGAACTCGATGATGAATTACAAGGCTCGGTTAGGGCGTTGAAGACTGGCCCCAAAGGCGTCAATCCGTTCCACTGGGAGCTCGAGTTTCCAGAGGTCTTTCGTTTGAATGAGCATGGTGGGCGCACCCGTGGGTTTGACGCGATGGTCGGCAATCCCCCGTTCCTCGGGGGGAGCAGGATTTCTACTAACCTCGGAGAGTCTTACCTCGATTACCTGCGGGCCATTCATGAGCATACGCATGGAAATGGTGATCTTGTAGCCCACTTCTTCCGGCGCGCTTGTTCGCTCATTCGGCAACACGCGTGCATCGGTTTGATTGCCACCAACACCATCGCCCAGGGCGACACAAGGAATACAGGGCTTCGGCCTCTTTTGGCGGAAGGCAACACAATCTATTGTGCGCGGCGGAGGGTAGTGTGGCCTGGCGGAGCTGCGGCTGTCATTGTTAGCGTCCTCCACCTTTTTCGAGGCAAATGGCCCGGCAAGCCAATTCTCGATGGCAAAGAGGTTTCCCGCATCTCTGCCTTTCTCTTTCACATGGGGTCCGACGACGATCCATTAAGGCTACCCGAATCGGCGAACCGGAGTTTTGCCGGCAGCAAACCAACCGGGAAGGGTTTCATCATTAGCCCGGATACAGGTCGCGAACTGCTTGCTGCCGCACCGCACAATGATGAAATCGTTCGCCCATTCCTTGAGGGATCGCCCGACTTTCCGTTGAAGTAGCGACTCTCAGATAACCCACTTTACGATGCCTTTCTCCGCACGACAACTTCCTTCCTGGAGGGCTTGAGAGATTCCAGTACTCGGATGAGCATCG
>Ga0182024_10001454_pt1 | contig 61052 bp, 51 predicted proteins | sample P32metaG_FD_120480 | JGI IMG/M metagenome (GOLD analysis project Ga0182024, IMG submission 120480) | Permafrost microbial communities from Stordalen Mire, Sweden - P3-2 metaG (Illumina Assembly) | ecosystem: Environmental > Terrestrial > Soil > Wetlands > Permafrost | place: Sweden: Stordalen...
CTCGCGGCAAACCCGGAGGCTGGTGACATCATGCCGGAAACCGGGGGCGGACGAATGCTGCGCTGGAAGGGCAGGGACGAGGCAAGCGCGGCGGTCTACGCGTAATCTACTACTTCCACAATGCCTCGCTGCCGCTTTTTCTTCTCGCCGTATTCGCGAAGAACGAGCAGACGAATCTGACCAAAGCCGAAAGAAACGCCATGAAAGCCCTGTTACCCCGTCTGGTTGAAGGCTACCGGAAAAGGATGAAACGATGAAAAAGAATCTCACGACTAAAGCTCGGAAAAAGAGCGCAGGCAGCCGGATAATCGCCAGCCTCAGGGAAGCCGTGGACTGGGTGGAAGGCAAGGACATCGCGGTCCGTGTTTCCACTGTGGAAGTGCCTTCGATCGATGTCCGCGAAACACGCAGGCATCTGGGTCTGAGCCAGGCGGCATTTGCGGCGAAGTTCGGTTTCCAGCCAGCCACATTACGGAACTGGGAGCAGGGCCGGACGCGGCCCGATGGTCCCGCGCGGGTTCTGCTTGCGGTGATCGCGCGCCATCCGGAGGCTGTCGAAGACGCGTTACGCAGAGCGAGTTAAGCAGCCTGCAAGATGAGGAATCTCAGTAGTGGTACGTTCAGAGATCACAGATCCAGTCCACGCAGAACGGTCACCAGCAGAAGAACTCCGAACAGAGCCCCGCCGATAAAACCGGCCATGGTTTTGAGGATAAGCATCATCGGCCCGTCGTGTTTAAACAGGCCGTGGAGGACACCAGCGATGATTCCGATTCCCGCAAGGAGGATGACGATGCTCATAGCGGCAAAATCAATTGTCTACCCGCGCTGGCCCCAGGCGACAGGCGGGCGTTCGCGATAGAAGTTCTGCGTCGCATCCGGGAGTTCCCTATTGATTCCGGTCCCGTCACGGACCAGGAGATCGGAGACGCCGGTCGCTCCCTGTTCGCATTTTTGGATGAACGAGAAAATGTCCCCTGCAGCGAGGTGAGGTCTGGCTGTTCGACCCTGGCATGGCGACTGAGACGCGTCCTGTTTTCGCTGTAAGCGTCGAGTGCGGCGATTCCGATCGGGCCATATTCACCGTTGTGCCGCATGCGGGTGCCGTCCGGCAGATCTGGTTTGAGACCTCTGTCGATAGCCCGTTTCTCCGGCCCGGCGCTTTCCTGTCGGAGGGGGGCAACGTACCCGAAGGCTTCGGCGATCCGAAAGCTCGGGGCGTCTGCCGGACTAGATGGAGACAGTAGCCGATGGATTAGGTGCGTGGCTGGGCTTCGGACGCGCCGAAAACCGCTAGCAGTTTTCGGCACGGGGCGGACTAGCGAGATCTGTCGTCGCTTCGCGCTAAAGGCTCAAACGCTCAGCGCCTTTGCTTTCGCCGTGATCGATTCGACCGTGACTCGTATGCCCTTCGCAACAGTATGAAACGCGTCGTCGCGGTTGTCCCACATCGTCACGGCCTTTCCATCGGTCGGCAGTCCTTGCAGCTTCGCGAAGGGCGCGCTGTCCCACATAACTGGCCGCAGAATAATAGGAATCACTACCGCCTCGCCCGATGCATGACGATCCAACGCATGCCGCAATTCGACGTCATAGCAATAGTCCGATGCAACGAAAGCAGGGCTGATGAGAAGGAGGATCAACCGAGCTGCCGCGAGGTTGTCATCAATGGCGCCTTTCCATTCACTTCCCGCAGTGATTTGGCGATCATGCCACGTTGCGATAACACCGTTGCGTTTGAGAATTGCCATGTGCTCTTCAAGCTGTTGGCGAAGTTCCTGATCTTTATGTGAATAGGAAATGAAAACGGAAACCGGCTCCGTGTGCGTGTGTTGTAGTTGCCTCAGCACCTCGATCCGTTCGGTTGTGAGTTCATCCAGACGAGCGCGCAGTCGGCCTTCATCTCCTTGCGGACCGCCGGCCCCGGCCAGTTTTTCCTCGAGCTCGCTCCTTTCTTCCGTGAGGCCATTTAATTTTAAGCGTGTTTCCTGCTGTCGCGCCACGGCTCCGCTGGGTTCCACAATTGTCTGACCGAACTGCAACGTTTCAGGCAAGTTGAGGGTCGGCCTGTCACCGGATTCGAGCGGTGGCATTCTGCGCGCAAACTCTTCGAAAAACTGGACGAAATCGAAAGGTTGCATGCGGCCGAAGCGGTCAAAAAGAAACAGAGTAACTTGAAGAGGACGATTAGACCGCGTCAGGCGCTCCGCTATGACATTCGCCATTTCGACTGCAACATCCTCATACGAGAACCTCGCGATACCTGCGCCAATCGCTGGGAAGGCGATTGATGGAAGCCCCAGCGCATCCAGCAAATCAAAACACCTCGAGACGCACTGCCGGACGACTTGGCCAGTCTGCATCTTATCCGAATATTGCTCAATCGTAATTGCATGAAAGACGTACTGGGCGTTCAATCTTCCGGCGGTTGTCACCACGACATCGCCGAGTTTCGCTGGCACCTTTTTCGCGGCGTCGATCATAATCTCCTGGCCCCCGGCGGCGAGGATTGCGCCTGACACACCGCCGCCCATCGTGACATAGCAATCGTCGGAGCTCACAATCACCTGGGCGTTCGATGACGTAATATCCCCGAATACGACGGTGAGCTGGCTATCTGCAAACTGATAAGATCGACTATTCATTCTGCGCTCCGATTGCCGCCATTGATCATACCCCAATGCCCGGAACTACGTCTGGGCCTCAGAGAGCGAGAGCTAGACGGCTCGCGGTTGCACCGGGGTCCACTGAGCGGGTAACACGTATATCCCTTAGAAAATGAATGCAGGCCGTCCGTTGCAAGTCTATTTCCGCGAGCGGCACTCCCCGACAAATGCCATCTCCCAGCCCGCGTTGCGGTCTTGGAGGACGGAGGTTCAAGCCCTCTGGCAGACTGCCAGTTCGGCAATTGTTGGTTTATATTTCGATTCCAATCAGTTAGATACGAAAATCTTCCCCCGATTTACTAGGTCCGCCGTGCTAGATTCCAGGCAAGGAGCAGAACTACGTCTATGCGGTCATTTACCCCCAAGCATCCCGCCACGGCGGGATCGATTGGAAATAATAGACTTAACTCGAAATTGGTTTCGTTCCTCGCTTTTTATTTCGCCGCCGCCAAAACCGCCAAAGCCAGACCGGATCTCGTTTGGCGCATGCCCCGCACGGATTCCAAAAACGACAAACCGTCCCAATCCTCGATTGCAACCAAAGCACTTAACTCAAAATTGGTTTCGTTCCTCATTTTTTCCAATCACCCAAATCCCACCCCACCCAACCAAAAACCGACCCCCCCATGCTATCCTGAATCTTCTGGTAGAGGTGCGGTAGTCAGGATCGGATGTGCGCAGTTCCCGCGATCGTCGGGATGCATCCAGGAGGGGCTTTCCGCCGAAATCGCAAACGCCGATCGGCGCGGGCGGTTGGGGGCAGGAGTTGAATCTCCGCCACTGTCATTCGGTCGTATGGTCGAATGGAGCGCTTCCGGGACAGTGAACTTCTGCATCACCCCCTCACTTTCCTTTAGCGTGCGCTCCATTTTTAGAGAGCACTTATGCACGTCTTCGAACTAACGCGAGCCCTGATCGACATCCCCTCCGTAACCCCGGAAGAGGACCAAGTCGGTCAGTATCTCCACGCCCATCTCTCGCAACTCTGCGCCGCCCATAACGGCCACATCGAAACCATGGAAGTGGAACCGAAGCGCCGCAACGTCTTCGCCTCGTTCGGCGACCCCGTCGTGACTCTCTCCACCCACATGGATACCGTCCCGCCCTTCATCCCCTCGCGCGAAGACGACGAATTCATCTGGGGCCGCGGCGCGTGCGACACCAAAGGCATCATCGCCAGCATGCTGATCGCCGCCGAGCACCTTCTCACCGCGGGCGTTCGCAACTTCGGCCTGCTCTTCGTCGTCGGCGAGGAGCGCAACAGCGCGGGCGCATACCACGCGGCGCAAACTCCACGCGGTTCGAAATTCATCATCAACGGCGAGCCTACCGAAAACCAACTCGCTCTCGGCTCCAAAGGCGCGCTCCGCTATGAACTCATCGCGCGCGGCAAAATGGCGCACTCCGCCTATCCCGAACTCGGCGAATCGGCCATCGAAAAACTTCTCGACGTGCTCAATGCGATCCGTAAAATAGAACTCCCGGTCGATCCCATCCTGGGCGCGAGCACACTCAATATCGGCACCATCAGCGGCGGCCGCGCGCCCAACGTGATTCCCGACGAAGCGCGCGCCGAAATTTTCATTCGCCTGGTCTGCGACTCCGCATCTACAAGAGAAGCGATCATCCAGGCGGCAGGCGACAAGGTCGAACTGCACGATGTCCTCGAAATTCCGGCCATCCACATGACCGCCGTCGAAGGCCTCCCGACCACCGTCGTCGCCTTCACAACTGATATCCCAGCGTTCAACGGAGCCTGGGGCCAGCCGCTCCTGTTCGGACCCGGCACAATTCACGTAGCGCACACGCTCCATGAGCGCGTGCCGAAGCAGCAACTTCTCGACGCAGTGGAAATCTATCAACGAATGGTAAGGCAGCTACAAAATCTATGAGCAGAATCGAAGTCGGTATCCTCGGCGCTACCGGAATGGTAGGCCAGCATTTCATCAAGTTTCTCGACGGGCATCCGTTGTTTCACCTCACCTGGCTGGGGGCGAGCGAACGCTCCGCGGGCAAGCGCTATTCCGAAGCCGCCAAATGGCATCTCGGTGGCGCCGCGCCCGCCGATATCGCGAGCCGCAGGGTGGAAGACGCCAGCCCCGGCAATGCGCCCAAGCTCGTCTTCTCCGCGATGGATGCCTCCGTCGCCACGGAAATCGAACAGGCTTTCGCCGCCGCCGGACATGTGGTCGTTTCGAACTCGCGCAATCATCGCATGGAAAGCGACGTCCCGCTGCTCGTGCCAGAAATCAATGCCGATCACCTGAAGCTCATCGCGCGCCAGCAGAAAGAGCGCGGCTGGAAAGGCAAGATCGTCACCAATCCGAATTGCTCCACCATCGTGCTTACGATGGGTCTCGCGCCCATCATGCAGTTCGGCGTCACAAAGATCATCGCCACTACGCTCCAGGCGATCTCCGGCGCGGGCTATCCCGGCGTGCCATCCATGGACATCATGGGCAACGTGATCCCCTACATCGGTAACGAAGAAGAGAAGATGCAGGAGGAAACGCAGAAAATCCTCGGCACGTTCGCGGGCGATCGTATTGAGCCGCTCGCAGCCACCGTCAGCGCGCACTGCAACCGCGTGCCTGTGGTCGATGGCCACACCGTCACCGTTTCCGTCGAACTCAGCACGAAGCCGACGCACGCCGATATCATCCACGCCTTCGAAACGTTCAAAGGGTTACCGCAGGATCGAAACCTGCCGAGCGCTCCGAAGGTGCCTGTGCAGTACATGATCGAAAACGACCGCCCGCAGCCGCGCAAAGACGCCGAGCGCGAGCGCGGAATGGCTGCCTTCGTCGGCCGTCTGCGCCCGTGCCCGGTCTTCGACTGGAAGTTTGTCGCGCTCGGTCACAACACCGTTCGCGGCGCTGCCGGTGCTGCCGTGCTGAACGCCGAACTGATGCAGTCGGAAGGAATGCTCGACTGACATGATCGTCATGAAATTCGGCGGCACGTCCGTCGAATCCGCCGTCGCAATCGAACGCGTGGCATCCATCGTGAAGTCGCGTCTGGACCGTCACCCCATCGTCGTTGTTTCGGCGATGGGCAAGACGACGAATAAACTCCTGGCGCTCGCCCAATCCGCCATCAAAGGCCATAAAGACGACTACATTCGTCAGCTTCACGACCTGCGCGATCTCCATTCGCGCGAAGCCCGCCAGGTGGTGCCGCTGGCGAAGCGCGCCGAACTCGACCGCACGCTCGACGAGCAGTTTCAGGAGATGACCGAACTCGTCAAGGGCCTGGCTGTCCTTGGCGAACTGACGCCGCGCTCCATCGATGCGATCTCCAGCTACGGCGAACGTCTCTCCAGCTATGTCGTCTCGCTGGCCTTCGAGCACTTCGGCGTGCCGGCAGTGCATGTCGATTCGCGCAAAGTAATCGTGACCGATGGACGCCACACGCAGGCCGCTCCAATCTTCGCCGAAACTTACAAGCGCCTCCTCGCAACCGTAGCCCCGCTGGCTGCCAACAAAGTCGTGGTGATGGGCGGCTTCATTGCTTCCACAATGGAAGGCGTCACTTCCACGCTCGGCCGTGGCGGCTCCGATTTCACCGCGTCCATCGTCGGCGCGGGCGTCAACGCCGAAGAAATCCAGATCTGGACAGACGTCGATGGCATGCTCACCGCCGATCCGACAATCCTGCCCGGCGGCCACAGAGTCAAAATCATCTCGTTCGCGGAAGCGGCCGAATTAGCCTATTTCGGTGCGAAGGTCTTGCACCCGGCCACAGTGATACCGGCTATCGAGCGCAACATCCCGGTGCTGATTCTGAACTCGCGACGTCCCGACGTCCCTGGTACGCGTATCGTCGCCGAAACGGTAAAAGGCGGCAACGCAGTCAAATCGATCGCCTGTAAGCGGAAGATCACGCTCGTTAACATCCACTCCACGCGGATGTTCATGGCGCACGGTTTCCTGCGCCGCATTTTCGAGATCTTCGATCGCTACGAAACCTCGGTCGATATGATTGCCACAAGCGAAGTCAGCGTGTCCCTCACGATCGACAATACGGCGCATCTGGACCGCATCGTGGCGGAGATGAACGAATTCTCGGAAGTCTCCACCGAACCCGATCAGGCGATCGTCTGCCTGGTAGGTGAAAACATCCGCCACACGCCAGGCGTTGCGGCGCGCGCCTTCGGCTCGCTGGGTGGCGTGAACATCAGAATGATCTCGCAGGGTGCGTCGCTGTTAAACCTAAGCTTCGTAATCGCCGAAAAAGATCTGAAGCCGGCGGTACAAGCGCTGCACACGGAATTCTTCCGTGAACTTGACCCAGAGGTCTTCGAATGACCCCATTGAACACATGTGGGGCAGGCGGTTCCGCCTGCCCTTGGTCGAGCGAAGCTCGAGTTCTCTTACTGAGCCGCGACTGTAAAGGAGCGGTGCGGCCAACCACCGCCCAACGGATCACTCCATGAAAATCGCCATAGTAGGCTACGGCAAAATGGGCCGCATCATCGAACGCATCGCCAACGAGCGAAAGATCGAAGTAGCCCTGAAACTCGACGAATTCAACAACGCGAACTTCGAAGGCATCACCGCCGAAAACTTCGCGGGTATCGACGTAGCCATCGACTTCTCCGTCCCCTCCGCCGCGGTTCAGAACATCGTCCGCATCGCGTCGCTCGGAGTGAACCTCGTAGTCGGCACCACGGGCTGGCAGGACCACATGGACCACGTCCGCAGCGTCGTAACCGGGCGGGGAATCGGCATGGTCTGGAGCCCGAACTACTCGGTCGGCGTCAATGCGTTTTTCCGCATCGTCAACGAAGCGGCGAAGTTGCTCGAAACGGAGCCGGAATACGAAGCCTGGGCATGGGAGATCCACCATGCGGGCAAGAAAGATGCCCCATCGGGAACCCTTCTCAAGACGCTCGCAGACATGAAACAAGCAGGCTACTCCCGGCAGATCAGTGTTTCATCCAATCGCGCGGGAGCCATCGCAGGCACCCACGAAATCGGCTTCGATTCACCAGCCGACACCATCACGATCCGCCACACCGCCCGCAGCCGCGAAGGCTTCGCGTTAGGCGCGGTGAAGGCGGCGGAATGGATCAAAGGTAAGCAGGGCTTTTACGAATTCAGCGATATCTTGTTTGGCAATGTAGCGTAGGCGTTATCGCCTGCGTGTTTTCAGAGGAGGTGGTACATGTTTACAGGATGCGGAACAGCCATGGTCACGCCGTTCCAAACGGACGAGTCGCTCGATGAAGCGACCCTCCGAAAACTGGTCAGGCGGCAGATCGAAGAAGGTATAGATTTCCTGGTGCCCTGCGGCACAACAGGCGAAAGCCCGACACTCACGCTCGAAGAACACCTGCGCGTGGTGGCGATCACGGTTGAAGAATCGCGCAACGCGACACGACGTGTTCCCGTGTTAGCCGGTGCAGGCGGCTACTTCACCAGGGAAGTCATCGAACTCGCGCAGGAGTGTCAGCGCGCGGGTGCGGATGGCGTCCTCTCGGTGACGCCCTACTACAACAAGCCCAGCCAGGAAGGACTCTATCAGCACTATAAAGCGCTCGCCGAATCCATCCGCATCCCGGTCGTTGTTTATAACGTGCAGGGGCGCACCGGCGTGAACGTCGAAACGTCCACGCTGGTTCGGCTCGCGGAGATTCCCAATATCACGGGTGTGAAGGAAGCCTCCGGCAACATTTCGCAGATCGCCGACGTCGCCCACCGCCTTCCCGAGAGCTTCACAATGGTTTCCGGCGACGACGCGATCGCTCTTGCGGTAATCGCGCTCGGAGGCAAGGGCCTGATCTCCGTCGCTTCGAACCAGATTCCCGGTCCCATGACGCAACTCGTGCGCCTTGCCAACAAGGGCGATTTCGCCGGCGCACGCGCTATTCAGCGCCAGTACATGCCGCTGCTGCAAACGAATTTTGTGGAGTCCAATCCCATCCCCGTGAAGTGGGCAATGTCCCGCATGGGGCTGCTTCATCCGACTTACCGCCTCCCGATGGTTCCGCCCTCGGAGGCGAACAAACAGAAAATCGATCAGGTGCTGGAAAGCCTGAATCTCGCACAGGGAGTCGCCGTTGCAAGCAGCCATTGAAGCTCTGTTCGATAACAAGCCGGAGCAATACACCCCGGATCACTTCGCGCTGTTCGCGCAGTTCAAAGCCGCGCTGAATCGCGGCGAAATCCGCGCCGCCGAGCCCGATGCCACCGCAGCCAGCGGCTGGCGCGTCAACGGCTGGGTGAAGAAAGGAATCCTCGTCGGCTTCCGCCTCGGCGGTATCGTCGACATGTCGATCAACGCAACGCGCCAGCCGTTTCTCGACAAGTCCACTTACCCGGTGCGTCAGGTGACACCGGCCGATGGCATCCGCATCGTGCCCGGCGGCTCCAGCATTCGCGATGGCTGCTATATCGGTCGCGGCGTCACCTGCATGCCGCCCATGTACATCAACGTGGGCGCATACGTTGCCGATGGCACCATGGTCGATTCGCACGCGCTGATCGGAAGCTGCGCACAGGTCGGCGCGAATTGCCACATCTCGGCCGCATCGCAGATCGGCGGCGTGCTGGAACCAGTCGGCGCTCTGCCCGTCATCATCGAAGACAACGTCCTCGTCGGCGGCAACTGCGGCGTCTACGAAGGCACCGTCGTGAAGAAACTCGCAGTCCTCGGCACCGGAACAATCCTCAATCAATCGACGCCGGTCTACGATCTGGTGCGCGGCGAAGTCTATCGGGCCACCGCCGAACAGCCCCTCGTCATCCCGGAAGGCGCGGTCGTCATCGCCGGTTCCCGCGCGGTCACCAGCGGTCACGGCAAGGACTGGGGCATCTCCATCTACACCCCCGTGATCGTGAAATACCGCGACGAGAAAACCGGCACTCGAATTCAGCTGGAAGATCTGTTACGTTAGAAGAACCGTGAAAATCCTTACTCTTATCACCCAGACCGTAGTTGTGACTGCGGCCCTCGCCCTCATCGGGTGCTCCTCCGCGCCGCCCGCCGCCACACCTGAAGTAGGCGCCGCCGGTGCTTCGGGAGCTTCCGGCGCATCGGGCGCTTCCGGCCCCATCGCCATCAAGACTTACCCGATGCACGGGAAGGTGGTTTCTCTTGACGTGAAGAAACAGGAGGCCAAAATCGATTCCGGCCCTATTGGCGACTGGATGCCTATGGCGATGACGATGAGCTACCCCATCAAGGACAGTGCCGAATTCGCCAAATTGACCGTCGGAGAAACCTTCGACGCAACAGCGTTCGTGCAGGGTGATGACGACTGGATCGCCGACATCAAACCGTCGGCAAAATAGACCGTCTTCACGGCGCGCTGTGAGTGGTGGGCACCCGGTAATTCAGCACTGATTGCCAGAGCCCGAACGCCTGCAATACCCAGACGCTGACCACCACAACCACCACGACGTTGAGGATGGTCTTGATGCCTCCGGCCATCGGAATGTAAGTGTTGATCAGCCAGAGGATTACCCCGGCAACGATCAGGGTGAGCACGATATATATGAGTGGCATCTTTCTTTCTTCCTTCTCCGGAGGCCGGAACTGCAAGCTTCGGGCCAATCCGCTGGTGCAACCTGGCCGCTGGGAAATACGTCTATCGTGTAGACCGGCAATTAATAGAAGGACGTGAATCCAGTGAGATTTATCACATCGCTGTTTCGTCGGACCACGCTTGCTTTCGTGCTTGTCGCGGGCCTTCCGCTTGCGGCAACGGCGGCTACTGTAATACCTGGCGTCGGCAACTTTGAAAAGGTTGACGACCATGTCTATCGCGGCGCGCAACCTACCGAAGCAGGCTTTCAGAATCTTGCCAAACTGGGCGTCAGGACGGTGATCGATCTTCAGTATTTCGGAGACGTCCGCTCTCAGAACGAAGTGAACTATGTGAAGGCCGCCGGAATGCAGTACATCAGCGTTCCGATGAAAGGCATGGATACGCCATCCGATGCAAATGTTGCAAAGGTTCTGGCGTTACTCGAAGCTACGTCGACCGGCCCCGTCTTCGTTCATTGCCATCGCGGCGCGGACCGCACCGGTGGAATCATCGCCTGCTATCGCATCGAGCATGACCACTGGACAAATACCAAGGCACTTGCCGAAGCCCGATCCATGGGGATGAGCTGGTACCAGACTGCGATTCAGCACTACGTTCGCGGCTATCAGCCTAAATCCGACGGCGCCGCTCCCACCCAAATGGCCGGCATGACGACGCCCATTGCGGCTGCTCCGTAAGGAGTGGCGGAAAAGGTGCTGGAGATCTCTGTGCAGACGTGCCCGTATGGCCATGCGCACAGACTCCCAATCGCAAGGCCCCCGCTGGAGCATCGCGGAAATCCTCAAGCCGCATTCGAAAGCCCTCGTATTCGGGCTTCTCGCGGTGGTCGGCGAGAGCATCGCGAGCCTGCTGGAACCCTGGCCACTGAAGATCGTTCTCGATAACGTCCTCAAGACGAAATCGACCCACGGCTGGCTGAATCCTTTGATCACATCCATCGCGGGAACCGACGCTTACGCCATCCTGAGGTTCGCCGCCCTCTTCGTCCTGGCCATTGCGGCTGTGGATGCGATCTGTACTTACATCGAGAAATACTTCACCAACAGCGTGGGTCAATGGGTGATGCACGATCTGCGCCGCACCCTGTACTCCCACATCCAGCGCATGTCTCTGAGCTTCTACGATCAATCGCAGACCGGCGACCTGATCAGCCGGGTGACGGGTGATATCGACTCCGTCCAGAGTTTCATTACCTCAAATCTGCTCGACGCCCTGATCGATTGCATCACGCTGGTCGGCATGGTGGTCGTCATGTTACACGTGAACTGGCGCTTCACGCTGATTGCGCTGTCGGTGGTGCCGGTACTGTTCTTTGTCGTTTATCGCTATACGCGCCGGATCCGCCAGGCTTCCCGCGAAGTCAGAAAGAAACAGGGCGAGATTGTCTCGATCATTCAGGAGGTGCTGACCTCAATCCGCATCGTCAAGGCCTTCGCGCGCGAGGACTACGAGCAGCATCGCCTGGAAGAGCAGAGTCTCGAAAACGTGGAAATAGCGTTGCGCGCGCGTAAACTCAAGGCCAGGTTGTCACCGATTGTCGAGATGATCGTCGCCGCCGGCACCGCGATGGTGCTCTGGTTCGGCGGCCGTCTCGCGCTTCAAAGCAGGCTTGATCCCGGTTCGCTCGTGCTGTTTATCTGGTATCTCGGCAAGATGTACAAGCCGATGCAGGACCTCTCGAAAATGCCGGATGCCTACTCGAAAGCGGCAGTTGGGTATGAGCGAATCAAGGAGGTGCTGGACACGCAGCGCGACGTTGTGGATCTCCCCAAAGCGCGCCCTTGCCCGCCGCTGAAGGGCAAGGTCGAGTTCGACAACGTCAGCTTCAGCTATGGCAACGACGCTTCCACCCTCGTGAATGTGAGCCTTCGGATAGAACCCGGCCAACTCGCCGCGCTGGTGGGTCCCACAGGTGCGGGGAAATCCACCATCATCAATCTGATCCCGCGTTTCTACGATCCGAGTGAAGGCTCAGTGAAAATCGACGGTTTCGACATCCGCGGGCTCCGGCAGAAAACGCTCCGGGATCAAATCAGCTTTGTCCTCCAGGACACACTGCTGTTCCACGGGCCGATCTGGCAAAACATCGCGTACGGCAAACCCGAAGCCAGCCGTGCGGAGATCCTGCACGCCGCCGAACTGGCCAACGCCACGGAATTCATCGAGAAGATGCCGGAGCGCTTCGACACCGTCGTCGGCGAGCGTGGCGCAACGCTTTCGCAGGGGCAGCGTCAGCGGATTGCGATCGCGCGCGCGATCATTCGCAACACGCCACTCCTCATCATGGACGAACCGACTTCAGGCCTGGACGCGCTTTCCGAAAAGCTCGTATGCGACGCGCTGGATCATCTGATGGAGGGCAAAACCTCGATCATCGTGGCCCACCGCCTCTCGACCATACGCCGTGCGGACGTTATCTTTGTCGTGCAGAACGGAGCGATTGCGGAAAGCGGCCCGCATGACGAGCTGATGAAATCGGGCGGCCTTTACTCGGAGCTCCACAGGCTGCAATTCGAAAACGCTCCCGAAGGTTCGCCTTCCGAGGTCACGCTTCAGTAGTCTGATCCGCCTTTTCTTTCCGGCTCTCCTGATCCGGAAGAAAGCGCATAAAGAGCGGGAAAATCAGCGCCACGACAAAGTACGCGAATGTCGCGGCAACTGCCAGCAGTAGCAGCCCCGCGCCGCAGGCCATGCCCACCCCCGTCACCAGCCAAACAGTGGCGGCGGTAGTCAGTCCCTGGACTCTATCCTGCCGGACAAAGATAATCCCCGCGCCGATGAATCCGATGCCCGACACGATCTGTGCGGCAACGCGGGAGGGATCGAGCACCACCCGGTTATCGACCAGCACATTGGTGAAGCCGTATTTCGAGATCAGCAGAAACAGGGCTGCGACCGTACCGACAATCGTATACGTCCGCAGCCCGGCATTCTTGTGTCGGATTTCCCGCTCGAGGCCGATAGCCGCTGAAAGTACGAATGCAATCCCAAGCTCGATAAACTGCGTCGCACCTTCGCCGCTCATACCGAAGTCATCATACCAGCAAGGGTGATTACCGGGCGAATGCGGACACTTACCAGCGGTAACCGAACGTTACCGGCAGATAGTCTGTATGGAAATTACTGCTGTAAAACATCCTGTCGTAGCGAGCTTCGGCGAACAGCTTACCGTGCCATTTAGTGCCGATCGCGATTCCCACACCGCCATCGATGCCCGGTCTATTTGTGCTGTAAGAGCCAGGAATCTGAGTTGAGGGTATGGCGGCCGGAGAGAGGTCGAAAAATGGATCGGAGCTGAAGGCCTGCTTCTGGTGAAATAATCCACCGCCGCCAGTGATATAAACATCCACGTGTCCATGCGGATTGAGATGAACGATCGGATCCAGAGTCGCCGTAAAGAGATTGACGTCGCCGCCCGAGCCCCCGATGCGGGTCAGAGTTGCGGAGTTGATCCCGAGGCCGTTGTCGCTGATATCGATCAAAGCCCCCAAATATGGATTGAAGTTATATCCGACCCCGTATGAGATGTTCCAGCCTGAATCGAGATACGAGCCGGTTCGACCCACGCCGTCCGTGAAGCCCGCGCCAACCTGGAAAGTAAGGTGGGAACCCTCCTGGGCGCTGACACCGGCGGCCGCAGCGAGTGCGAACAGTACCGAATAGATCGTAAGTTTCATAATTGTTAGAGTCCTCCCTGTCGACCTCTGACTTTGCAAGCCGGATTCCAAACGAGTAAGTCAGGGCTTATGAATGTGGTGCCGGCGTGGCCCCGGAGTGCTGACCGCGATGCAGCATATCGGGCAGAAATTCCCGCGCGACATTTTTGCCGGTATGAAAGGCGATCCCTAATAATCCGCGAGTCAGGCCGTTGGCAGGGCTGTTATAGCCTGCGGGTTCCCAGGTATTGGAAATGAAGCCCGCGCCCAGATTACCCGCGATTTCCGATACATTGACGGTCCTGCCGCCGGAATCTTTGTTTGCGATAAACGTCTGGCCGATCGCATTCCACACGCGCGCTTTCATGGGCGCGCCGGGCTCCCTCCTGTAGCGCGGATCGAGATGGAGCGCGAGATCGAAGCCCAGCGCCACGGCATTGTGCGCGGCGGTAAAACCTTCGGCGGAAGCGAAGCGGATCGCGTAACCCTCGGTTCCCTGACCCCAGGCGTGCGGCACGTCGCGCCATTGATCGATACCCGCACTGAACGCCGCGCTCACCAGCGTGACCGGTTCGATGAGGCGTAACGCTCTGCGGTGTATCTTCTGTTCAGCAGTAAGAGGAGTCGTCAGGCCGCTGTCGGCCAACGACGCAGAGACCGGCGGCGCCGTCTGCCCTGGCATTAACGCCGGAATAGTCAACAGGACTGCCATGCCGAATGTCTTCATATTGTGCGTCTCCTCGCCCGCATGTCGAATGAGCAAGTGCGTAACCATCCAACCTGGCATTCGTCGTGCTCCGTTGAAAGTCATGCGACTGGACGTGCGCGGTCTTACTTTTTGTAGTGCGCTCATGGTTGCGGGTCTTTCCTCTGCGGCCAGCGCGCCAGGACTGCTCTGGCGTGAGCCCGCGGACATCGGTTCCCGCAACCTGTACTACGGGCCTGGCGGGCAGGACAATCAACCTCGCGGACCGTTTAGCTTTGTCGAAGAAGATCTCAATGGCAGTAATCCCAAGTACGTAGTGCGGGATGGCAATAACGTTAAATGGACCGTCAAGCTGGGACTGGAAGCGCGTCCTGAAACAGTAGCGTCGCGGCTGGTGTGGGCCGTCGGCTACTTCACCGACGAAGACTATTTCCTCCCCGATTTACAGGTATTGGAAATGCCCGCACATCTGAAGCGGGGACGAAAGCTGGTCTCGCCGGATGGCTCCATGCAGGCAGCCCGTCTGAAGAGACATCGTGACAGCGAAAAGGCGACCGGTGACTGGCAATGGCGTGACGATCCCTTAACCGGCTCGCGCGAACTCAACGGACTGAAAGTCATGATGGCGCTGATCAATAACTGGGATCTGAAAGATGTAAACAATAAAGCGTATGACGAAAAAGATGCGCAGGGGCAGGTATATTTTGTCAGCGATCTGGGAGCAAGCTTCGGTACAACCGGGCTGTCATTTCCATTCAGTCATTCCAGGGGCGATCTTCTGGCCTATACTCATTCGAAGTTCATCGAAAGAATTACACCCGAGTACGTCAACTTTCGGACACCGAGCAGGCCTTCACTGATCTACGCCTGGTGGCCACCCGAATTCTTCCGCCGGACTCGGCTGGACGATGTTCTCCATCGTGTTCCTCTCGATGACGTCCGCTGGATGGGGCAGTTACTCTCCCGTCTTTCCGCCAGCCAGATTCGCGACGCGTTCCGAGCCGCCGGATATACGCCGGATCAGGTGGAAGGGTTCGCGACCGTGGTGGAGGAGCGAATCGGGCAACTCAACCGCTTATGAAACTGCTGATTCAACCGGGCGACGGCGTGGCGCCGCTCGTGAAGGCAATACATGAAGCTAAAACGAGCGTGGACGTCCTCATCTTCCGCTGCGACCGGGTTGAGATTGAAACCGCTTTGGTAAAGGCTGTGACGCGCGGCGTCGCGGTGCGAGCTCTGATCGCCTATACCAATCGCGGCGGCGAAAAGAACCTGCGCGCGCTGGAAATGCGTCTTCTTGGCGCGGGTGTCACCGTGGCGCGCACCGACGATGACCTCGTTCGTTATCACGGCAAAATGATGATCGTCGATTCGCGCGAACTGTACCTGATGGCGTTCAACTTCACTAATCTCGATATCGGGCGCAGCCGGAGTTTCGCCGTCGTCACCGATGACAAAGCAATCGTGCAGGAAGCAATTCAGCTGTTCGAGGCAGATTCGAAGCGGCTTGAGTTTACGCCAGGCCTGGACACCTTCGTCGTCAGTCCGGTGAATGCGAGGAAGCTGCTGGCCGAGTTCATCAAAGGCGCCAAAACCGACTTACTCATCTACGATCCTGCGGTGACCGATCCGGCGATGGGACGCATTCTCGACGAACGTTCCGGAGCGGGAGTGAAGATCCGGATTCTTGGCCGGCTTTCGCGAAGAATTCAGGGCGCGGAAGCGCACCTGTTGTTTATGCGGCTGCATACGCGCACGATTGTCCGGGACGGAGAGGAAGTCTTTCTCGGGAGCCAGAGCCTGCGAACCCTCGAACTCGATGCGCGGCGCGAGATCGGGCTGATTTTTCACGATCCGAAAATCGCCGCGCGGATTATTCAGGTATTTGAAGAGGACTGGAAGGAATCTCAAAAGGTCAGGGAAAAGCCTGCCGCGGCCCCGGAGGAAGTAGACCACGTTCCTCCGGCGAAGAAGGTTGCGAAGGAGGTTGCGAAAACGGTGGCCAATACTTTGCCTCCGGTAGCGCCGGTTCTCGAAGTGGTTGTCCATGAACTCGCCGGATCGAAGACTGAGGTCGCCGTCGATCCGGAAGAACTTGAAGCTACTGTGAAACACGCCGTCAAGAGCGCCATTCAGGAGGCGGTTGCCTGCGCGGTGGAACGGGCCTCGCAGGATGCGGAATGACGGTCCACCCCACGATACGATGATCGTTGGTGCCCGAACTCTCCGCCGACAATGCTGCTGAACGGCTTTCGCGCTATGCTTTACCGGCGGTGAATCTGCGATTCTCGGAGCTTGGCGGCGGTATTTCCAACAAAGTGATTCTCGCCGAAGGCCCCGAGTTCCGCGCGGTGCTGAAGCAGTCGCTCGGTCAGCTGCGCACGGAAGTCGGGTGGCATTCGGATCGCGAGCGGATCTTTCGCGAAGCTGCCGCGATGCGCTGGCTTGCGGATACGGGCTGCAAAGGGGGAAACGTCCCTCGGATTCTGTTCGAAGACGCGCCCGGCTTCACTATTGTGATGGACGCCGCGCCTGCCGGCGCCGAGATGTGGAAGGCGCAGTTGTTTCGCGGCGAACTCGACGCGGGGATCGCGCGGTTGGCCGGAGTGACGCTTGCTTCCATCGTCGCCTCCAGCTGGAATAGTGCGGAGGCGAAGCGTCTCTTTGGCGACCAGACTGTTTTCCATCAACTCCGCGTCGATCCGTACTATCGATACGCGGCGAGCCGCCGCCCGGACGCCGTTGAGTACATTGACCGCCTGATCGAGCGTTCCTCCGCGCGTCGCGTGAGCCTTGTTCACGGCGACTGGAGTCCCAAGAATCTCCTGGTCTATGAAGGGCACTTGTGGGTGATCGATTGGGAGGTCATCCACTATGGCGATCCTTCTTTCGATGCCGGATTCCTACTCAATCATTTGCTGCTCAAGAGCATCGCGATGCCGCAACATCGCGCTGCGCTGGCGGAGCTGGCCCATGAATTTATGGACGGGCTTGTGTCCGGGCTTCCGTCCGACGCTGCGTGGCTCGTGCCTGCCACGCTGGAGCACCTGCCCGCGCTCCTGCTGGCGCGCGTGGACGGTAAATCTCCCGCCGAGTATCTGGACGCCGCGATGCAGGAACATGCTGTCTCGCTTGCGCTGGGCTTGATGAGGAATCCGCCGGCATCGACCGGAGAGGTATTTACGCGATGAAGATTCAGCGAGTGCGCGCGATGGAGATATTAGATTCGCGCGGCAACCCTACCGTGCAGGCGGAAATCACGCTCGCTTCCGGCGTGCGTGCCACGGCGCAGGTGCCATCCGGGGCATCCACCGGACGCCACGAGGCGCTGGAGCTCCGCGATGGCGATCCCGCGCGTTACAACGGCAAGGGCGTTCTCCGGGCGGTACGGAATATCGAAGAGACTCTGGGGCCTGCCGTACTCGGCATGAATGTAACCGAGCAGGCCGCGATCGACGGGCGTCTGCTGGAACAGGGCCCGGACCTGGGCGCCAACGCGACGCTCGCCGTGTCCTGCGCGGCGGCGCGCGCGGCCGCGATGGCCTCCGGAGTTCCGTTGTGGCGGTATCTTGCGGCTGGCCGCAAAACCGCGCTGCCCGTTCCGATGGTGAATATCGTTTCGGGCGGCCTCCATGCCGGGCGCAATATCGAATTCCAGGACTTTCTCGTGATCCCTCGCGGCTACACGGAACTTTCGGCGGCGCTCGAAGCGGTGGTCCGGGTTCACCGCACGACCGGCCAGTTGCTGGCCGCGCGCGGCTGCGTTTTGACCGGCGTCGCGGATGAGGGCGGTTGGGGTCCGCAGCTGCCTTCCAACGAAACCGCCGCTGCGATTCTCCGCCAGGCGATTACGGAATGCGGCGTCGATATGGATATCGCGCTCGATGTCGCCGCCACGCACTTTGTGGTTGCTTCCGGTTATCGTCTCGAAGGCCGGGAGCTTACGTCGGCGGGGATGGCGGATCTTCTGGAAGGCTGGATCGCGAAGTACGGCATCGTCTCGATCGAAGACCCGTTGGGGGAAGACGACTGGGAGGGCTGGAAGCTGATCACCAGCCGGCTCGGTTCCCGCGTTCGTCTCATTGGCGACGACCTGTTTGCCACCAACCTGGAGCGTCTGAACCGCGGCATTCACGAAGGCGCAGCCAACGCCGTGCTGGTGAAGATGAATCAGATCGGCACGTTGACCCAGACCTTCGCCGTGATCGACCGCGCAAGAGAAGCCGGCTACAGCACCGTCATCTCAGCCCGCTCGGGCGAGACGGAGGATTCCTTCCTTGCGGATCTGGCAGTGGCGTCTGGCGCGGGCCAGATCAAGATCGGATCCATCACTCGTTCCGAGCGCCTCGCCAAATACAACAGGCTGCTGGAGATTGAGAAATGGGAGATGGCGGATCAATTGGGAGCGTAGCCCTCCCGCGCGCGAATGCGAGCACCCTGTACGCCGGTGACGGAGATTCTGACTGTGCGGTAGGCGTGTCCCGCGCCTTCCGGCAGCTTCCAGCCCAGCAGGTAGGTGTTACGCAGGTCGCGTACGATGGCGGAGAAGACCCCGTCGATGTCGCCGGGCCGATCCAGACGGAAGACAGTGCCTCCGCTGTCTGCCGCGAGGGTCTTCAGAGTCTCCATCAGTTTGGGATCGGTGAGCGCGGCGCCTTCGGCGATGGCATAGATGGGAATTCCCGACAAGCGGGCACGGCGTGAGGCGCCGGGAGCCGTGAGCATGCTGGCGTTGTCCGCGCCATCGGTAAAGAGGACCATCGCCTTCTTGCCTTTGCGGAGCTGCAGATCGCGTGAGACGCTGGAGACGGCATCGAACAACGCCGTATCCCCGCGCGCGCGGGCCTGGAGGACCGCCTGTTTGATCAGTCTCTTATCGGTCGTGAACGGCTGCGCCATGCGAACCGTTGAGTTGAAGGTATAGACACCCACTTCCTCCTCGTCGCGCAGTTCATCGGCGAACCTCACGACCGCATTCTTCAGGACCGGCAGGAACGCATCCATGCTCTCGGTCACGTCCATCACTAAAGCGCAGGAGACTCTTTCGTCCACACCTTCGAACGCCGTGATTTCCTGAGGCTTGCCGTTGTCGAGCACCCGAAAGCGCGCGCGGTCGAGGTTTGGAATCGGATTGCCGTGCCGGTCGGAGACGTTGGCGGAGACCTCGACGAGCCGCACCTCCGAAGTGAAAACGGCATCCGCGTCATCCGGTGGCGCAGGCTCCTGAGCCAGCACGAACACAGTGGCAAATAAACCGATCGGGACCGCGATCGAACGGATCAGAGTTGGCGTCACAGGGTTCCGACGATCTCCCGCAGACGCAGACCGTCGAAGGCTTCGTAGGCATCGAGGACCGCTCGCCAGTCTTTCGAATTGGTCATCTGAACGTCGGACAGCACGGCGCGCGCGGCGGACTCCGCGACGGAGGACAGGGTAGTAGCGGGAATCGCCTGTTCGGCACAGAGACGTACGAGATAGATTCGGAATTCCGCCACACGCAAGGCTATTTGGGAGGGGTGCGAGGTGGAGGCGGATTCGTACGGGGCGCTTTCTTTCGCGAGCGTCTGGTGCGCCGCAGTTGCCTTGAGCTCGTCAATGGATGGCGACCGCGAGGAGAGCTCGGGGCGTTCGCGCAGGCGGTCGGCGAGAAAGAGCAAATCGGTCAGGCTAAGCGCTCCCCAGACGTTATCCCAGTCGTGACGCTCGAGAGCGGCCAGCACGCGGGCGCGCCGCCGGAACGATATCAGGCCGGATGTGGAGTCGCGTACGGCATCGAATACGGCAGGCTCGGTGGCGGCGAGCATGAGCCAGTCCTGAGCCGCGTGGATGCGGACAGCGATTCCACGAACGGCGGCCTGGTCGATGCGGGACCAGTCGGTGTCGCGAATACTGCCGAGCAGCGCCGAAGCAACGAAGGACGACATGCTGTCAACGTTACGCAGCCCGGCGGCCGCGGCCTCGCCCGCGACGGCTGAGATTTTGTCGAAGCCGCCGATCACGCGGCTGCCGCCGGCCTCGTTCGAAATCTCGAGCTTGCCTGAGGGCAGCGGTTCGGCGATGGCCAGTTCGAGAGGCAGGAAGCGGTGCTTGCGGATAAACAACGGGTCATCCGCGATGAGCAGGTCTTCGGGCCGGAAATTGACCGCGTAGATCTGGCCGGACAGCGCGATCATGGTACGAAACGCAAGGGCATCCCAATAGTCTTCGGCGAGTCTTTGCAGATGCTTCGCCTCGGCGGCGTTGCCGGTCAGGTCTTTCTGCATCTGAGCGCTGAGGGCGGTGAAGCGGGCGGCGCGGCTGGATTCGAGCAACTCCCGGTCCGGGGCCGGCAGCTTCAGTTCCTGCGGAACGTCGACGTCTTTGAAACGGCCGGAAATTTCGACCAGAGATTTAACGGCAGCCCGCGGGTCTCCTTTCATGGAGGCCAGAGTCAATAGCGACGCGTGGGCGGCCATCAGATCGTCGAGCGGCGGCACATTCTGAAGTTCGAGAACGCGATTGCAACCGCTGCGCAGGGTGGCGGCTCCGGATACCAGGGAATTGCAGAGGGATTTGGCGTTGCGGCCCGCGCCCACGGCGTCCACGTACGAACGCAGGAAGTCGAGCGATGCGTGGCTCCACTGTGCGGGGGCGGGAACGCGGCTCATCGCGACGGCGAAATTCGCCAGGAGAATGGCGGCGGCGGGCGGCGCGATGCGATCCGATTTCTCCGCGGCCGAGATCATGTAAAGCGCGGATTGAAACATCCCGGCGGCGACATTGCCTTTGATGCGATCGAGGTCGTGAATCTTTTCGTCGAGGCGGAGGACATCGCGATACTGGGCGGCATCGAGCGCCGTGAGATCCGGAAGAAATCCGTAGACGCAGCGATGGCCCGCGTAGTTTTCGGCGAGCAGCAGGGCGGAGGCCTCGTCAAGAGGCTCGGGGCGGGCAGACTCGACGCGCACTACGGCCAGAAAGTTCTGCCATTCACCCAAAGTAGTTCCCTTGTGGACGTATTCGTTGCGTATCAGACGGAGCAGGATCTCGTCTTCCATTTCGGGCGTTGTGACGCGCGTGAGCCTGACGTTATTGGGCTTCGGGCGGACGGCGGGCGGCGATTTCGCGTCGAGGGAGGGCGGGTTGTATTTGGCCCGACGCCAGACTTCCGGTCCACCGGGAAAGAGCACGTGCCCTGCCTGATCGATCGGGAGCTCGCGGAACAGTTCCTCGATGGATGACAGCGTTACATCGCGGGACAGGCGTGCTTCCACCTGGCTGGATTGACTGAAGGCCTGATAGAAGGCTTTGGTGCGCTTTGGATTCGCCGTGAAGAAGCGCTGCCTGGCTGAATCGAGTTGAGAAAGCACGAAAAAGAAATGCAGGAAGCGGCCTTCGTCTTTATTGAGCAGGGCGAGGAGAAAGCGCTGTGGATCGCTGCGCGCGGCGGTGGGCGCCTCACCGAGAGCTGCGGCCCAGATGGGCTCGGCCGCGTCGCCACCCGGCACTTCGACGTGTCCGCCGGAACAGGCCAGGCTCGAAGAATACAGCGTGAGGAGCCCGGCGTATTTTTCGGCGAGGGTCCTCATGTTCGTGGACTGAATCAGCAGGGACGCGGCAGCGGGTTCCATGCCGGACAGCGCGGTATACAAACCGGCCATCGGCGGATTGCGCACCAAAGCTTCTGCGAAGCCGCCGTTGAAGTGAAGCGCGGAATAAAACTGGCTTTGCCAGATCGCTTCCGAAGGAAATACGGCGACCTGTTCGGCGGGAATTTCCAGCACGAAGGTTTTGCCGGACTGCAGGTCTTCCTGCATGGCGACAACGTCCGCGCCGAGCGCCGAGGCCAGATCGCGATGCCGAGCCCAGGGGCTTTCCGTGGCGAGATCCACGACCAGCTTGCCGGCTTCCTGATGCGATTGCCAACCCAGCAGATTGAGCGCGTGCTCGGTTTGTGGACGGGAACTGCTGTCCGCGAGGGACAGGCTCACCAGGGTCTTGCCGTTTTCGACTGGTCCCATCGTCTTCAGTTCGGAGAGCAGCCTAAAGTATTCGATCAGGCCGCTGCGGTAGGCTTCGTTGGTCCAGAGATCGCGCCCGGCCTGGGTAGCGGTGAGAGTTCGACTGAAATCCGCGAGCGATGCCGGCGTTGTCTTAGTTGGCCCGCCGGCCATGTACATCAGGGCGCGGAGTCCGCCGGGGACGATGACGGTCGCGGCGTCGGCTGGTTTGTTGCCGGGCTCGCAGAGACTGGAGGCAATGAGGGCGGCGAACCATTTGCAGGATGCTGTCTGGCGTTCGCGGATGGAGGCGAACATACCGCGCTCGGCTGCCGGCCGCCATACGGTTTCGGGTTGGCCGGTTGAGCGCATGGCTTCGACCAGGGATTTGTAATAGCGGGGAGCTTCCGCGCCGTAGCGATCTTCGAAGGCCGCGGCGCGGGAGAGGAGAGACTGGTCGGGAGCGCGATCGGCTTCGGTTTTCGCGAGATGGCGGGCTTCGTCGATGCGGCCCTGGGTGGTCAGGGTGTCGATTTGAGTGAGGTAGGATTTGGCGGCTACTTCCAGGGTTTGGGCCTGGAGGGGGATCAGGCAGACAAGGGAGAGCGCGGGCAGGCGGAACCGCCTGCCCCACATTCGGATTGTTGCCGGGAGATGCATTAGTTCACGTCGAAATCGGCGGTGCGTACAATGGGATCGCCGGTCTGGCGCATGACGGTCACTTCGAGCTTGTACTTGCCCGCCGGCAAGGTTGTGGTCGGCAGCGCCGAGACGATCGGGACCACCGGATTGCCCGCCCGCATGAAACCGTCAATCGTCTTGATGCCCGAATCCTGTTTCTGCTGGCCCGTGGCGTCGAGGACGCGAATCCTCAGACCCACAACCGGCAGAGGGGAACCGGCTTTCGCCGCGGTGAGCAGCGGCTCGTAGGCTTCGAGATAGAAAAAGCCCCGTTCGCCGGTATGAAACACGTCCGATCCGGTTGGATCCACTTCAGTACCGTTCGCAATCAACGGACGCGACCGCTGTTCGAGCAGCGCGCCGTCGAGACCGGCCGTCAGATCGGTATTGGTGTGGGCGTGGCGGCTCAACGCGATGGAACTTGCGCCAAGGGTCTGGCCATTCCAGGGGTCGACCTTCAGGGGCATTTCCACTTTGCCGAAGCCCTGAGCTCCCGAACCTTCGGAGCCGATCGCCATGCGCAGGTTGTACTGGCCCGGCGCAACGTCGAGCTGGTTCTCGTAGTGATATGGCTGTTTGAGAAACGCATCCGCCTGCTGCTGGTTATCGAAATCCAGATTCACGGTATCGCTGAAGCGGGCTGCTACCGTGCCATCCGGCTTGTAAGCCGCCCCGGCGAGATCGAACTCACCGTGCAGTTTGCCCTTCTCCTTCTGGAACTTCATGGCGGGAGGCGTGATATCGAGCGCGAGCTTTACCTGCGCCACGTTCGGTTCGGAATAAAACCACGGATCCTGCATGCTGGCGGTGATGTTGCCGGGCGCGCCGCTGGCGACCTTCGTCTCCAGATCTTTACCAGCCGGTTTTCCGGCAAGCGGATCCGCGTCTTTGGTGGTGCAGTAGTTTTTGCGCGAGCGAACGTCGAGTCCGGAGCGGTCCACTTTCAGGCGCAGCTCGTGGCAACTGCCTTCGGGCGCTTCGACGGACGGGGTGTAGCTCAACAGATAGTAATCGTCCTGTTCTTCCGCGACTTTGCCGAGATAGCTGGCGATGTCGTTGGTGGTCAGGAACGATAAGCCGCCAGTCTCGCCGGAAAGGGTGAGCGGGATGCTGTCGGACGAATTCAGGGCGATGTCCGAGGAATCGTTGGACTTGAGTGGATCGCGGCTGCTGGAGGGAGCCGACGACTTGGGCGGTGCGGTGCCTGACGAGGCGTTGGAAGCCCCGCCGGCGCCGCCTCCCGACGAAGCGCCAGGTCCCGCGCCGATGGTATAAATGGCGACGTTCGCTTTATTGCAGGCATCGACCGTTTCCTTCAGATCCGGGCCGATATCGCCGGAGACGCTGGCTCCGCCGCTGAAGAACACGAGGGCTTTGCGGCCACGGATGTTAGCCAGCGAGGCGACCACGTCGCGCAGAGACGCCAGCATGTTGCGGTAAGCCTGGGCGCTCACAGCAGCAGGAGCCGCAGTGGCACCGGCCTTGGTGGAACCCACCTGAGCTGAAGTGGGATCGGAGCGCGCGGAACCCTGCACTACGTTCAGCGCTTTCTTCAACAGAGCGGGATCGGTGGTGAAGTTCTGCGCCACGCGCGCGCCGCCATCGTAGTTATAGTTGACGACGGCCATGTAACGATCGGGACTGGCGAAACCATCGACAAAATGAGTGCTCTCCTGACGCACAACCGCCTGACCGGTCTGGCCGGCGGTGGACGTATCGAAGAACATGGCGATATAGTGCTTTTTCGAACGATCCGGCGAGACGCCCGCATTTTCGAGCGAGAAGCCGGAGATCTTCTGCTCTTTGCCGTCTTCCGAGAGTTTGAAATCTTTCTCAGTGAGATCGGTGGCAAATTTGCCTTTTTTATCTACGGCTACGGCGTCGACCAGAACCACGCGGGTTTCGGCATGGAGGGCTGCTTCGACCGCTGCATTCTGGGCGTGGACGGCTACGGTACCGCCGAGGGCTGCGAGGGTTAGAGTGGCGATTGAGATCGCCACGGCGGTTTTTTGCCGCGGGTTTGTTTTTGGGGATAATATGTTTCGTTTGTTTGTCATTGAATACTCTCCTGCTCCGATGCGCCGTCGAGCTGCGCTCGACCGTACAAGCTGAAGCATGTACCTACCATTACGGAATCTCCACCAGCTTACTCTGTGCCGACATCAACTGGCCTTCGGAATCGCGTACCACCATGCGGACCACGTATCGGCCAGAATGTACCGCAAAACTGCTCTTCACCGCAATGCCCGGACCCGTGCGCTTTGCCAGAGTGTCGTCGAGCAGCCGCATTTCAACTATCTTTTGAGCCCCGCTCACGTAGTTACCGTCGCCATCGAACAAACCAGTCACAACGGTAATGTCGTTACGATTGCGATCGCCTTCCTTGTGGAATCCGAGCTTCTTTATATCCACTTCGGCCGTGGCCGATAGCCTGACGTCGCCATTGTCCGCCTTGAAATACTGTGTCTGCAGGACGGCAGGCAGGTCGCGAATCTCGTCGCGGGAGAAGAAGGCTTCTTCGATGGCTTCTTTGGCCTGATCCGCGGGATTTGTCGCATGGGTGGGGGCGTAGTAGCCTTTTCGTACCTGGAGGGTCATGCCGGTGACGCCTTTGAGGGTCACTTTCAGGTTGTGGTATTTGCCATCGAGTTTCAGGTCGAGCGGGGAAAAGCCGAGGACGTAGAGATACTCCGGAGTGGCGGCGGTGCGGGCGAAACCCTCGTCATAGTCATTCGTGCCTTCGTAAAGTGCGCCGCCGGTGCCGCTGGAGATGATGGCCAGAGCGTCGGACTGCATCATGTTCTCCGTGGTGGTGTAGGATAGCCTGCCCAGCACCGACTTGCTGTTAACGTCGGGCTGACTGGCGTCGCCGCCTGGGGTGAGCGCATAAAGACCGCGCGCATCCAGCGCCGCGATCACCACGTTAGCCTTGATGGCGCGCTCAATCAGCGCCATTTCTTCGTCGCGCCTGTTATCCAGAACCAGAAAGCCGGGCGATACCAGCACGATGGTGCGCTGGCCGGGCATGGAAGCCATTCTGGCGACGACATTGCGAAGAGCCTCGAGCGACGATTCGGAGTTCTTGTCTCCCAGGAGATCCGCGTCCCTCGCGGCCGCCTGCGCCATTCGTACCGCCGTGTCGTACTCTTTGTCCAGATGGGCGCAGATCAAAGCGTCGTTCGCGGCGATGCTCAACGCTTTGCTGTCGTTCTGAGCATAGATCTGGTTGCCCATGTAGTAAGTCATTTCCGGGCATGTGTTGTGCTGCATCTTTGCAAAAGTATTGTGGCTCGTGCCCAGTGCGGCGAGGGCGGCGTGGAGTTTATCTCGGTCGCCGGTGAATTCCTGTTGCGGCTCGCCGGAAATCGCGTAGATCGCCGTACGCTCCAGGGGATTCGCGGAGGACGAATCGATCTGGCGTCCGGCGGCTTTTTTCGTATCGTTCAGGTCCTGGGGAGTCATGTGCATGTCGTCGAAGAGGTAGGCGACGAAACGATCGGGGATGCCGTCGGTGGGCGTGGCTGCCGGGGCGGTGGTTGTTCCGGCGGTGGGCGTGCTTTCGTGGGTGGACGGGGTAGTGGCGCCGGCGGCTCCGGAGAGTTTTTCGAGGGTGAAACGGGAGATCATTTGCGGCTTCCCGTTATCGGAGAGCTGGAAGTCGTCTCTGCCGAGAGTGCCTATGGCTTTGCCCCTGGCGTCGCGGACTACGACTGTTACGGGGACCAGGTTGATGCCGGATTTGAAGGCGAGAGGGGCGTCTTTGGTGGTGACTTCGGCGGACGTAGGGGCTGGTTTTGGGGGATCGGGCGCCTGGGCGCAGAGGAGTGCGGGGAAAATGAGGAACGAAACCAATTTTGAGTTAAACCCTTTGGCTGCAATGGGCATGGCGGTGGTTTGGGGTTGGCGGGAGGATTGTGCTACCGCTCCCTTACGGTCGCGGCTCGATTGGCGGTGGGTGGGATTGAAAAAATGGAGGAACGAAACCAATTCCGGGCCTCGAGCTTCGCTCGACAGAGGGCAGGCGGAACCGCCTGCCCCACACGGAGCCCCATTATTATTGGTGCAGGTATGCGGCATGGTTTGGGGTTCCTCGCCCGGAGGGTAGCATGCGGGCGGAACGGAAAAGCCTGTGGATAACTCTATCTGTCTGATATTAAGGCAAATAGAGGTTGCAAATTGATGTGAATGGTCCATTACTTCCCCGGATCTCCGAACGAAACGCTCGTGTCGGAAGTGTATTCCTTGTAGTCCTGAAAATCAGTGCTGTTTTTGCTGCATATTGAGGTGTCCCGCTGGCAGCCCAGGGTTTCGGCATGGGTCGGCACGAGAGGTGTGGCGGCGCCGATTTTTACGAAATCGTAGTCGAGCGACCACTCAACCCGATACATGGGAAACGAGTCCGGCACGTCATGGGCCGACAGCGTTACCCGAAGCACGCGCGAGGTGTCCCGGTCGATCCAGATCTCGCCGCCGTACGCGGGTGAGTAGCTGGACGAGCCGGCGTACAGATGCCAGCTCGAATGCGGATGGTCGATGGAATATTCATAGCGATACGCAGGACGCTTTACGATCGTGACCTGGTGCTGCTTGGTAAACTTCGCTGCGCTGGCGGGCGCGAGGATCGCCTGCAAGGTGCCCGCATAGTCGCCTTGCGACCACGAGCCGCTCTGGTCCACGTCCTGCGCCGTTGCGGGCGAACCATTCAATTTGATATTCAGATCCACCTCTTTGCCGTTGTCGGTCACGACGTCGGCGGTGACGACGTCTGTGGTGCGCCACGATTGCATTGCCTGGTCGCGGCAGCCGTCCGGGTCGGACATTAGCTGAGCGGTTGAACAGGTGGGGCGAGCGCTTTCGAGTCGCGTGGTGGTCCGTTTGGTGAGGTATTTCGGGAGGGATTCGATGAAGGTGGCGCCTGCTTTGCGAGCGTTTTCGATGATGGGATCGGACGCGGGCGTCCCTTTTTGAGCGGCGAGCATCAGCACGGATGCGATAAGGCAGGCGGAACCGCCTGCCCCACACCGAAATACGATGACCTTACTCATGGGGTGGGGACTCTTTCCAGCCGGTCTATCACCAGGACCTGGGTTGGCCGGGTTTGCATTTCCACCTTGAGGCCTAGTTGCGATTCGAGCGCGTCCACAAAAACGGCGTTGTTCCAGCCATTGGGAAATGGGGGCACCGAGGCCGACGGGTTCCGGGGCGGGTCGGCCGCGGGATCGAAGGGAACGTAGAGGTCGATGTCGTAGTTGCCTTCGAGGCCAGTCATATCCACCATGGGGCGGTCGAGCCTGTTGCCGGCGGCCTGAATGAGATGCGCGATCGTCATGCCGGAGGGCCCGTCCGCGGGCTCTCTGGGTCCTTTGGGCATCCAGTGAATGCCTTCCCGCGAGCCGGATGAGGTGGAATGGCCGGAGTTCTGAATGGCCGATTTTTGGATCTTCAAGCCACCGGTTGAGACCTTCAAGGCGTAGACCTGAAGATCGCGGGTTTCCCAATGGGCGGACATTTTAAAGCGATCCGCCAGCAGAGCCTGAAACATGAGCGGCATCCGGTCAAACAACGTCGGGTTGGGAAACGTTACGAAGAGATTGTAGAACGAATCCGGGCCGTCCATCGATGAGGGCCAGACGATCTGGGAGGGCGTCGCCGGATAATAAGCGGTCATCACCATTTGCCGGAGTCCGATGAGGTGATAGTCCAGGTGGTCAGTGCCGCCGTCGTAGGTTCGGGGGTCGTCCGGACCGGGAGTTGCTCCGGCCGGAACGATGGACGCGGTCAGGAAATGCGGCGGCGCTTCGTGGGCTGGCTGAATCACGGCGGCAATGGGTTTAGAACGGACTGGCTGCGCGGGGGGAACGGCTTGGGCCATCCATACGGGCGGCGGTGCTGTGAATCGGGCATGGATCGTTTGGATCGTCGGGGTGTTGAGGATTCCCGCCGCGATCGGCGTGAGCAGGATCAGAAATCCGGTGGACGCGATCATGAGCTTCCGCGCAAAGCTCAGATTTTTCAGAAACGGGTTTTCCATGATGCTCTCGACGCGTTTTCGGAGGCTCGCGCCGCTGATTCCCGAGACGCAGACGAGCGGCGATTCCACGTAATGTTTGCAGACTTCCAGGATGCCTTCGGCGTAGATCATCGGGGCGTTGCCGAGGCGGAGGACTTCTTCGTCGCAGGCGCGCTCGCGCTCTTCGAGTAGTCTTGTCCGGATCCACCAGACCAGCGGGTGGAACCAGAAGACGGTTTCGACGACCATGTGGATGGTGGCCGTCAGATTGTCGCGACGCCGGACGTGGCAGAGTTCGTGAGCTACTACTGCTTCGAATTGCTGCGGCGTCAGGCGGCTAGTGATGCCTTGGGGCAGCAGCAGGATGGGCCGCCAGACGCCGAGGATGCCAGGTTCGAGACGGCCGGGGGAAGATTTCACTTCAATCGGCAGATCGAGGGGGAGCGAGGTTGCGTTGCGCCTCGTAATGGCGAGTTTCCCTTGCCAGTGCAGCCACCACGCGATGCCGAACAGGACGCCGCACAACCAGACGGCGGCTAAAACGGCAGGAATCCAGTTCAGCGTGGGCGTTGGGGTGGCAAGAGACGGCGCGCGAGTGCCTGCGATGAAGGGCTGGCTGATTTCCTCCATGACGAAGGAGACCTGTTGGCGGAGAACTGTATGGGGCGTTTGCCATGTGAGGAGGGAACCGACGCGATCGCCGAGGAAGATGAGTAGCGAAAACGGAATCAGGAATTTTACGGACGCGGCCAGCCAGATCCAATAGCGGACGGCGGCGCGGTTTCGACGCAGCGCGAGCGTCAATACGAAGGCCGCGGCGACGCACCAGGTGGATTGCCAGAGGTGAGTGGTGAGCGGCGAAAGCAGAGACGAGGACATAGCTTTTTATTCAGCGGTCGGGATGCGCTCCACATGGTCGATCACCAGCACCTTCACGGGGACGATCCGCTTTTCCACCGTGAGGCCGAGCTGGGTTTCGAGAGCTTTGATAAATGCGTCATTGCTCCAGCCCTCATTGAGGTTTCGTGCGGCCTGCGTGGGCGCAGCCGGGATATTCATGAGTGGCCAGTGGCCCGGTTCGCGGGCCACTGTCAGGTCGATATCGTAGACGCCGTCGAGGCCAGTCATATTCACCAGAGGAAGATCGAGCCTCCAGCCGATGCTGCTGAGTTGATCCATCGTCATGCCAGCGATCTCGGGGTTCATGGGACCCCGGCGGCCCCATCCGTAGCCGTCCGCGGACATCCACGCGTGGACACCGAGGGGCGGCAGACTGCCGGTGGATTTCCCGAATTTTATTCCTCCGCTCGAAACTGCGAGCGCATAGACCTGGAGATTCTGCGTCTCCCAGTGAGACGTCATTTTGAAACGGCTGGCGAGCAGGGCCTGGAACATGACGGGCAGCTGGTCGAGCTTTGTTCCGGGGGGAAGTGTCGCCGAGAGGTCGTAAAAGGCGTTAGCGGGGCCAACCCGCCAGGGTGCTTCGCCAGGCGTCGTCATCCAGGAGGGCCACTGGATCTGATAGTAGGCGACGCCAGGGTAAGCCTTTTGGATCATGGCGGCCATCCCGATCAGGTGGAAGTCGGCGGTTTCGAGATTGACTTTGGCGTGAGGCTGGTTTTCGCGGGTCCACGGGGTTTCATCCAACGCCAGGGATACGTTGGCGAATTGCGGCGCGGGGGCGAGCGTAGCGGGCTGCGCGACACACGGAGCAGCCATATCGCAAACGATCATTGCGGGGTGCGGTGGCGCGGCCTGGGCGATCAGTTTGGGTTGAATCGGCTTGGGTTGGATTAATTTTGGCTGCGGTGCAGCGGCGACGGGCGGTGCGATTACGGCTGACGGCGCGGCTGGCGTAACTGGCTGCGCGTGGCTGGGCGGCGCGCTGAAGATTCCGATGGCGATCGGCGCGGCGAGGAGAAGGAGTGCTGTGCAGGCGATCAGCAGCTTGCGGCTGAGGCTCAGGCTGCTCATGAGAGTGTTCTCCATGATGCTGTCGATGCGTTTTTTGAGATTGGCGCCGCTGATTCCGGCCATGCAGACGCGCGGCGATTCCACGTAATATTTGCAAACTTCCAGGATGCCTTCCGCATAGGCCATTGGCGCGCTGCCGCTGCGCAGGACATCTTCGTCGCAGGCGCGTTCGCGCTCTTCGACGAGCCGCGTTCGAATCCACCAGACGAGTGGGTGGAACCAGAAGATGGTTTCGACCACCATGTGGATCGCGGCCGTCAGATTATCGCGGCGGCGAACGTGGCAGAGTTCGTGGGCGATGACCGCGTCGAGTTGCTGGGGCGTGAGGCGGCCGGTAATTCCTTCAGGCAGAAGCAGCACCGGCCGCCAGATTCCCAGGACGCCGGGTTCGAGTCTGCCTGGCGCGGTTCTTACGGTGATCGGCAGGCCAAGATGAAGCGGCGTTGCTCTGCGCCGGGTCGCGCCGATCTGGTGGCACCAACGCAGCCAGTAGACGATTCCGATCAGGATGCCGCAAATCCAGATGCCTGCGAGGATTGCGGGGAGCCAGGGGTGGGCGGGCGCGGTTGGTGCGGCGAGCGGAATCTGCGAGGCAGGCGGTTCCACGATGTTGAGCGGCTGCGCCACGGCCTCCATGACGTAAGAAACCTGCTGCCGGATTTCGGGCGCGGGCGCGTACGAGGCGAAGGTTGCCGTGAGGCGGCTTGCCACCTGCGTGCCGAGGGTGACCAGCAGAGAGAAGGGAATCAGGAATTTTACGGACGCGGCCAGCCAGATCCAGTAGCGGACGGCGGCGCGGTTGCGGCGGAGCGCGAGCGTCAGGAGCCAGGCGGCGGCGACGCAATACGTGGATTGCCACAGATGGGCCGACAGGGAGAACGAGATCATCGCGGCTTGCCTCCTGCGAGTTCTTTTCCGACGGGCTTGCGGAGCGACTTTTCGGCATCCTTTATGTCGTTGAGCGTGAGTTCGCCGGAATCGATCAGGTGCGCCATCAGGATTTTCGCGCGACCGCCACCGAAGAGGGCGAGCAGTTCATCGATCAGCTTTCGTTGGGCTTCGTGGCGGGAAATGGCCGCTTCAAATATGTTGGCGTTGCTGATTCGCTTCACGCAGCGGAGGGCGTTTTTGCGTTCGAGGCGGTAGACGGTGGTTTGGATCGTTGTATAGGCGGGCCGGCCGGGTTCGGGAAAAGTTTCCTGGATCTCGCGGACGGAGGAAGCGCCGTGCTGCCAAAGGGCTTCGAGAATTTTGAGTTCGAGCCTGGTGAGTCGGGTGGATGCCATCGGGGGTCGCTTTTGTGGACGCTGATTTAAATAACCTGATTTAAATAACATTGATACTACTATCACGATAGTCCGATTGCAACGGGTTTCTTTGGGGAGTGGACGGAATCGTACTGGCGGGTAGTACTGGCGACGAACTTCTAAAAGGTTAAAAATTCCCTTGACAGGCGGGACGAAGTGTTAAAGAATTAAAACAATATGATTCGGCTACGCGCAGGAGTGGTTTTCGCGGGCGTGATGGCGGTACTGGCTGGTGGCACGGTGGGGCGCGCACAGCCTCCGCAGGCAGCGCTGAAGTTCGATGTTGCGTCGGTGAAACCGGCCGGGCCTTTCGATCCGCAGACCACGGGAAGAAGGCGCGGTGGCCCCGGGACCGCCGACCCGACGCGCGTTACGTTCACACGCGTGAATCTGGGCAGCTTGCTGCGGCTCGCGTACAGCGTGGACCCCGATCAGGTCTCCGGTCCCGACTGGCTCAACGATTTTAACGATCCCTATGTTTATACGGTTACCGCGACTATGCCTGCGGGGACTTCGCAGGAACAGCTCAACCTGATGTTGCAGAACCTGCTGGCCGAGCGTTTCCATCTGACGCTGCACCACATTAGTAAGGAGGTGCCCGGCTACGAGTTACAGGTGGCCGAGGGCGGGCCGAAGATCCATGAGTATGTTCCGCCGGCAGAAGGCGCGGCGGCGGGCGATGTTCCCGCAGGCCCCGATAAAGACGGCTTTCCCCGGTTGCGCGGTACGGCTCCGGGGGTGGCGTTTCGGATGCCTGCCGGCAGTGGCTGGGCGATGGAGCGCGCGAGATACCGGGTGCCGATGAGCCAGTTCGCCAGGAGCTTAGGCAGCGCAATTAATGAATCGACCGGCATTGCGGGAGGCTCCGCCGTTCCGCAGGTAGCCGATAAGACCGGGCTGAGCGGCATTTACGAATTCACTCTGGAGTATGCCGCGCTGTTGGTCAGGCCCGGTGCGGAGCCGGTGTCCACGCCCGGAATCGCCAGCGACCCCGGCGACATCGGGCCGACGATTTTCGTTGCGGTTGAAAAACAACTGGGTTTGAAGCTGGTGAAGTTAAAAAGCGTGCCGATTGATGTATTGGTCATCGACCACGCCGACAGGGTTCCGACCGAAGATTAACTACTGAAAAGATAAACGCCAATGCCCAGAAAACAATCGCCGCACTTTACCGACGCTGAACTGAGACTGATGGAGGTCCTTTGGGACAAGGGTTCAGCTACCGTTTCGGACGTCCTGGAAGGCCTGAAGATGAAACCGGCGCTGGCCTATTCCACCGTGATTACCACGCTGCGGATTCTGGAAACCAAAGGCTACGTAAGCCACACAAAAGAAGGCCGCGCGTTCACTTATCAGCCGCTGATCGGGCGGCATGAGGCACGCCGCAACGCCATTACTCATTTGTTGCAGAGGCTTTTCGAAGGTTCGCCGGAACTGCTGATGACGAGTTTGTTTGAGGATCGGAAGATCAGCGCGGCGGAGATGAAGCGGTTGCGGGATTTAATCGGGGAGAAGACATCATGACTTCATTCTGGTCGGCAATGGTGAATGCCGCGATTCTGAGCGCTCTGTTGTCGCTCGTCGTCTTGCTCGCGCTGCGAATCACGCCGCGCCGCGCGCTGAATGCGGCGTCGCGGTATGCGATCTGGTGGATCGTGCTGGTGGTTAGCCTGGCGCTGCCGCTGGGTCATGTGGGAATGAAGGTCACGCTCCGGATGGCGAAAGTGCCAGCCGTGCCACCCCGGTTTACTGAGGTCAGCAGGCAGTTCGAGTGGGAAACGCCTGTCGTCGAGTCGCGTCCGGCTGTTGCGCGCGGCATCGCGTTGCCGGTGGAAATTCCGGCGAGTCCGTGGTTGCGCGGTCTGGCGTTCTTTTGGATAGCGGGCAGCGCGCTTTTGCTGATGCGGGTATTCGTCAGCTATGCCGCCTTGTATCGGCGGAGTGGACGGGCAACAGTCCGGCATGAACGTGTCGTGGGCGGGCGGCGGGTTCGGATCGCGAGTTCGAACGAGATTGGAATTCCTATTGCGACGGGTCCATTCCGTCCGGCGATTCTGATTCCGTCGCGGTTGTTCGAACAGGTCAGTGCGGCCGACATCGAGCAGATTATTTCGCATGAGGCGGCGCATCTGGCGCGTCGGGACGATTATGCGCTGTTTATCCAGCGTGTGATTGAAGCGCTGTTTGCACTGAATCCGGTGATCCGATGGGTGACGAGGCAGATCGATCTGGAGCGTGAGGTCGCGTGCGACGACATTGTGGTCGGGTCGACAGAGAACGCGCGGACTTATGCGGAGTGCCTGACGCGCATGGTCGCTTTATGTGGGGGCGTTCGACCCTCCCTGGCAGCCACAAGCGTTGCCGACAGCCGCTCGCATCTGTCGCGACGGATTGAATTGCTGGTGGACAGGAGGCGATCGATGCAGACACACGTGTTGGCTGGGCGAATCGCGATCATCGCGATTGCGCTCGTTTGCGCGGGAGAAGTGCTGGCGAAGACTCCGCTGCTGGTGGCTTTCGCAATTCCGCACACCGCGATTCCGCAGACGGCGATCCCGCGCGTCGTTGAGGGCTCCGATCCGCCCGCTCCGAAAGCGCAGACGTTCCGCCCGACGCTGATCGCGCAGACGGCTCACACTCAACCGGAGGCGCCGGTAAGTCCTTCGGGGCTTCCGCTCTACGTTCTCGGTCCGCGCGATGTTCTGGCAGTGACGGTATTCGACAACAAGGTCATCCCAGGCACATACGCCATCGGAACGGACGGGGACCTGTCCGTGCCTTTGATCGGCGATTTCAAAGCCAGCGGACTGACTATTCCTCAGGTGCACGACCTGATCGCGGAAAAGATCCGCGACGATGGGTTTATTTCAGATCCCATCGTTAACGTCCAGCTTCTGCGCAGTGACGTTGTTAAGCCGCGTCCGGCCAGCCCGACTCCGATCCTGATCGCGCAGTCGCCCATCGTGGCGCAGAGTCAGATTGAAGCGGGGAAGAAAGCCAACTCCCAGGTGGAGGCGAAGGATTTCGACGGCGCGATCGCGACCTATCAAACTCTGCTGACGGAAGTTTCCAGCTCCGCCGATAAAGGCGACCTCTGGGCTCGCATCAGCGACGCATACCGGCTGAAGGGCGATTTCCCCGCCAGTATTCAGGCCATGGAGAAAGCCATCGCGCTGCTGCCGGAGAATGCTCCGATGATTAATAACCTGGCGTTTCTCTATGATGCGCAGGGCGACTTCGTCCACGCCCGCCAGTATTACGAAAAGAGCCTGGCGATCAATCCGAATAATCCGCTGATACTGAATAACATGGCCTACATGCTGGCGGAAACCGGCGGAGATCTGAATCTGGCCCTCACTTATGCGCGAACGGCCAAGCAGAAGTTTCCCGAGTCGCTGGCAATCGACGACACCATCGGCTCGATCTATCTTAAGAAGGCGATGCCCGAGGCTGCGATCGCCGAATTTAAGCTTGCGATTGCAGGGACACCGAACAATCCCGAATACCGCTACCACTACGCGCTGGCGTTGTATCAGCAGGGCAACCTGGCGGACGCGCTGAGTGAATGCAAGGTCGCGCTGCTCGATCATCCGAAGATTGCTCTGGAGCGGAACCTTCACGATCTGATAGATAAGCTGACGCCGGAAATGGATCCGCCGGAGAAATCACTGCAGCCAAAACGCGTTCCCCCTAAATAGAAGCCAATGCGCTCACACCAGCGAAGCTTTCCACGCCGCCAGATCGGGCGGTAATGGCGATTCGACGACGACCTGTCCGCCCGTCGCGGGGCTGCGAAAGGCCAGCCGGTGCGCGTGCAGAAAATATCGATTCCAGGGCGACGGCTCCGCGCCGTAGAGTTTATCGCCCGCGACAGGATGGCTGATCGACGCCATGTGGGCGCGAATCTGGTGTGTGCGGCCGGTGCCGAGGTCGATCTTCAGAAAAGTGAAATCCGCGAAGAGTTCCGCCGATTCCCAACTGGTCAGCGACGGCCTTCCGAAAGCGAGGCGCGCCGTCATGCGCGCACGATTGCGTGGATCGCGCGTAATCGGCTTATCGATCCGGCCTTTCCCTTCGAGACGGCCTTCCACCAGCGTGACGTAATTTTTCTGCACTTGTCGCGCAGCAAACTGCGCCGCCAGATCGCGGTGCGCTGCGTCGTGCTTTGCAACGAGCAGGACACCGGTGGTGAAGCGATCGAGGCGATGCACGATGCCGGGACGCAGTTCACCGCCAAGCGACGACAGCGTCGTGAATCGATGCAGGAGGGCGTTGACCAACGTGCCGTCATGAATGCCAGCGCCTGCGTGGACCACCATCCCGGCGGCCTTGTCGATCACGATCGCGCTGTCATCTTCGTATAGAACGGTAAGCGGGATATCTTCGGCGGTCGCGCGCAGAGGCGGCAGTTGGCCGGGCTCTACAACAATCGCTTCCTCGCCGCGAAGCAGATGGGAAGCTTTGGCCGTCTGACCATCCACCAGCACGCGGCCCTCGCGAATCCAGCTTTGCAGGCGGGAGCGGCTGAACTGCGGCAGGTGATCGTGCAGAACGCTGTCGAGGCGCTTGCCACGATCCGCGATCGATGGCTGAATTGTCATTCCTGTGTGGCCGGACTAAGCTGAAGTGCGCACCTTCGACGGGCGATTGGGATCCAGACGGCGGTAGTCGCGGAACTGCAAACGGCAGAAGGTACAGTGGTAGATGGGTGAGCCGAAAAGTGCGAGGGAACGCCGGAGAAAACTGTCGCTCTTACGGTCGATGCGGTCATATTTCGAAAGCTTCGAAAGGCGGGATGTTCCGCAATCGGGGCAGTTCGCGAACTTCTGAAGCAGAACTCTGCGCCAGTACCAGATGGCGCCGCAGCTGGAGCATACGAGTTTCGCCCGGTTGGAAAGCCGTTCTGTGAAGGATCTGGGCCGCCGCTTACCTAAACCTGCGCACTCGGGGCACGTAAACATGGATGAATTCGGAAAGTCCCATCAATCAGGACTCAATCGCTTTGAATAAAGTAACACACAGGCTGAAGGAAATTACAGTTTCCGGCGCACGCCAGCACAACCTGCGAAATATCAGCGTCAGCATTCCGCGCAACACGCTGACGGTGATCACGGGCCTGAGCGGTTCCGGCAAGTCTTCGCTCGCCTTCGATACGATTTACGCGGAAGGCCAGCGGCGCTACGTGGAGACTCTGTCCGCCTACGCGCGGCAGTTTCTGGATCAGATGGAGCGGCCCGATGTCGATTCCATCGAAGGCCTGAGTCCCTCGATTTCCATCGATCAGAAAACAACAGGGCGCAGTCCGCGAAGTACTGTCGGTACCATCACCGAAATCTACGACTACCTGCGTTTGCTGTACTCTTCGATTGGTATTCCGCATTGTCCCGTCTGCGGCAACGAGATTTCCAGGCAGACCACGGAGCAGATTCTGCGGCACGTGCTTTCTCTCCGGCCGGACGAAAAAATTCAGGTGATGGCGCCAATCGTCCGCGGACGCAAGGGCGAGTTCAAAAAAGAGATGGAGAAGCTGGCGCGCCAGGGCTTCGTGCGCGCCCGCGTGGATGGGACGCTGCGCTCGTTCGATGAGGAAATCGTTCTGGATAAGCGCCGCAACCACACGATCGAAGTCATTGTGGATCGGTTGCTGGTTAAGCCTGGCATTGAGAAGCGTCTGGAGGCATCGATCGAGACGGCCGTCAAACTGGCGGATGGGCTGGTGTTGATTTCCGTTGTGGACGGCGAAGACCGGCTCTATTCGCGGAAGCTGGCCTGCGTGGAATGCGGCACCAGCGTGCCGGAACTGGAGCCGCGCTCGTTTTCGTTCAACAGCCCCTACGGCGCCTGCGAAGAGTGCCACGGAATCGGCGCGATCTGGGCGTTCGATCCCGCGAAGGTCATCGCAGACCCGTCGAAGCCACTGCTCGAAGGCGGCATCGGCCCCGGTGCGACCTCCACCGGCGTGATCGCGAAACTGGAGGCGGGCGCGAAGTCGCTGAAGATCAAGCTGAAGACGCCGTGGGAAAAGCTTTCCACAGCCAGCCGCACCGCCATGATGGATGGCAGCAAAGACTTCGAGGGAATTCTCGGCATCCTGAAAGAGCTCTACGACAACTACGGGGCGGGTTACCGCGAGTATCTGACCGACTTCATGTCGCCCGCGCCCTGCGTGGCGTGCGGCGGCAAGCGTTTGCGTCCCACGAGTCTTGCGGTTCGCGTTCGTAACGCCTCCATTGCGGAATTCACTGCCATGCCTTTATCGCGCGCGCTGCTGACTGCCAGGAATTGGGAACTCCAGGGACGCGAGCTGCAGATTGCCGGACGGATTGTGGACGAGATCCGGCGGCGGCTGGAATTCTTGGAATCGGTCGGGCTGCATTATCTGAGTCTGGATCGCAGCGCGTCGACGCTCTCGGGCGGGGAAGCGCAGCGCATTCGCCTCGCCACGCAGATCGGCTCCAAATTGCGCGGCGTGCTTTATGTGCTGGACGAGCCGTCGATCGGGCTGCATCCGCGCGATAACGATCGGCTGCTCGATACGCTGACGGAACTGCGCGACATGGGCAACACGGTGCTCGTGGTCGAACACGACGCCGACACCATCGAGCGCGCCGACTACGTGATCGATCTCGGTCCCGGCGCGGGACGCCTCGGCGGCGAGCTGGTTGCGAACGGGACGCCTGCGGAGATTCGTGCATCGAAAGCATCGCTCACCGGGAAGTACCTCTCGGGCGAACTGAAGATTGCGGTTCCAAAGAAGCGCAGGCCGGGCAGCGGCCAGTCGATTCGCATCAAAGCCGCGAGCGAACATAATCTGAAGAATGTCGACGTGGAGTTTCCGCTTGGCAAGTTGATTGTGGTGACGGGAGTTTCCGGGAGCGGGAAATCGACCCTCGTCAACGACATTCTCTCCCGCGCTTTGGCCCGCGAGATCTATGGCTCGCACGATGCGCCCGGTGCGCACGGAAAAATCACGGGTGTCGAAAACATCGATAAGATTATCCGGATCGACCAGTCGCCGATCGGCCGCACGCCCCGCTCGAATCCCGCGACCTATACCGGGCTATTCTCGCCCATCCGCGATTTCTACGCCATGCTGCCCGATTCGCGCGAACGCGGCTACAAACCGGGGCGTTTCAGCTTCAACGTGAAGGGCGGCCGTTGCGAAGCCTGCCAGGGCGATGGGCTGCGGCGCATCGAAATGAACTTTCTGCCGGATGTTTACGTCACCTGCGACGTTTGTCGGGGACGGCGCTACAACCATGAAACTCTGCAGGTCAAGTACAAAGGCCGCTCCATCGCCGATCTGCTGGAAATGACCGTGGAAGAAGCGCTGCCGCTGCTGGAGACGAATCCTCAGATCTATCCCAAGCTGCGGACGCTCGTGGAAGTCGGACTGGGGTACATCCATCTGGGGCAGTCTTCCACCACACTTTCGGGTGGCGAAGCGCAGCGCATCAAGCTGGCGAAAGAGTTGAGCCGCAAGCAGACCGGCCGCACCTTTTACGTGCTGGATGAGCCAACCACGGGCCTGCACTTCGAAGATGTCAGAAAACTTCTGGAAGTGCTGCAAAAGCTGGTGGATCTCGGCAATACTGTATTAGTGATCGAACACAATATGGATGTGGTCAAAAGCGCGGATTGGGTTGTGGACTTGGGTCCGGATGGCGGCGAAGATGGCGGACGGATCGTGGCGGAAGGAACGCCGGAACAAGTCATGCGGGTGAAAAAAAGCTTCACTGGAATGGCGTTAAAGAAGGTCTTGAAATGAGCGAATACGGTATCGATCCGATGGATCTGTCCGGGCTTCGCACCGTGTCGCTGAAGGACCGGGGCGGCAAGGTCAGGCAGGCTGATTTCGCGCGTCCGTTCGCGCCGGGTTCGGGAATTGAAGGCCTGTTGGAAACTCTGCCCCACATTCTTGCGGGCGATTCTTTCCGCGCCGTGGTGTGTGCCATTGCAACGGCCCGCGAGCGAGGTAAGCCGATTCTCTGGGGGCTCGGCGGTCACGTCATCAAGTGCGGGATGGCGCCGGTGCTGATCGATCTGATGCGTCGCGGCTTCGCGACCGGATTTGCGATGAATGGCTCCGCATCGATTCACGATTTCGAAATCGCGCTGTGCGGATCGACAAGCGAAGACGTGGAAGCGGTGTTGCCGGATGGGCGATTTGGCTCGGCCGAAGAGACGGGCAGGGAATGGAACAGCGCTATGGTCGAAGGCCAGGGAATCGGCGCGGGCCTGGGCATCGCGCTCGATAAACTTTCGCCTGAGAAGCATCGCCCGGTGAGCCTTCTGCTGCAGGCCTGGATCGCGAAAACTCCTGTAACAGTTCACGTAGCGATCGGAACCGACACGCCGCACTCGCACCCGGCCTGCGACGCAGCGGCTCTTGGCGCAGCCACTCATCGGGATTTCCGCCTGTTTTGTACCATGGTGGCTGAGTTGAATCGGGGCGGCGTCTATATTAATGCAGGGTCCGCGGTGGTCATGCCGGAAGTGTTCCTGAAAGCTGTTTCCACGGCCCGGAATCTCGGCCACGAACTGCGCGATTTCACGACGGTGAATCTGGATTTTCTGCAACACTACCGGCCGCGCGTGAACGTGGTGGAACGCCCTCATGCGCAGGCCGGTGGGCGTGGCTACTCGCTGACGGGGCACCACGAAATCATGATTCCCCTGCTGGCTGCGGCGTTAGTCGAAAGCGCGACTGGAAAAATCCCGCAATGACTCCGCTCATTCTCGCGGAGCCCGACCGGCCATTCTGGGGCTTCGCCGAATTACTTCTCGCCGCCGCGATCTTTCTCGCTGTAGGTAGCGTCATCGGCATCGCCGGAACCTGGCTGCACGTCCCACCGGAATCCGGCCTGTGGACCGTCCTCGAGGAAGCGGCCGCCTACGCGATACTTTTCCTCGCGCTGAAACTGATGTTTGCCCGCTACGGAAAGGGACTGCTCGAATCGCTGGGCTGGACGAAGCGCGGACCTTTTACGCCGCTGACCCTCGCTGTGGTTGGGTTGAGTCTCGCGCTGGTCACGGCGATACTGGAAAAGATCCTGCTGACGCCCGATGTGGACACGCCGTTCGACAAGCTGCTGGACGATCCCGCGAGCCGCGTCGTTATCGCATTATTTGCCGTTACCCTGGCGCCGGTTGTGGAAGAGCTGCTGTTTCGCGGCTTCCTGCAACCCGTGCTCGTCGGCGTAGCCGGCGTGTTTCCGGGCATCCTTCTGACCTCGATGTTATTCGGCGCGCTGCATCTTTCGCAGAACGCTTTCATCTGGCAAAGCGGCGTGCTGATCATGCTCGTGGGGTTTGTATTGGGCGTCATACGTCATCTTTCCGGCTCTACCAAAGCTTCCACTATCGTCCATATCGCATACAATTCATTGCCCTTTGTGTACCTGCTCGCGTACGGAAGCTCGCTGACGAAGAAATGACCTCTCATGATTGAAACCATCCAGTGGACCACCGAAGGCGTGGTCATGATCGACCAAACCCGCATTCCGGCGGAAGAAACCTATATCACGTGCCGGGACTACCGGCAGGTTGCCGACGCTATCCGCACCATGGTGATTCGCGGCGCGCCCGCCATCGGAGTTGCGGCCGCCATGGGGGTCGCCATCGGCGTGGCCGGAGCCGACCGCACCGCGCCGCTCGATCCCCAGATAGACGTCATCTGCGCGGAACTGGCATCCACCAGGCCCACTGCGGTGAATCTGTTCTGGGCCATCGACCGCATGAAGAAACTCTACGGCCAGTTGCGCGCACTCTCTTATGAGGAGATCCGCGACGGCCTGATTCGCGAAGCGATCCTGGTTCGCGAGGAAGATATCGCCATCAATCGCGCCATCGGTCAGCACGGCGCGCCGCTGATTCCGGATGGCGCTACGGTTCTCACGCATTGCAACGCAGGCGCGTTGGCGACCGCGGGTTACGGAACCGCTCTGGGAGTGATCCGTGCGGCGGTGGAGTCCGGCAAGAAAATCGGAGTCTACGCCGATGAAACCAGGCCCTTCATGCAGGGCGCACGCCTCACTGTCTGGGAACTACAGCACGATGGCATCCCGGCCACGCTGATTACCGACAACATGGCCGGACATTTTCTCCATTCCGGAAAAATCGCGTGCATCGTGGTCGGCGCGGACCGCATTGCGGCCAACGGCGATGTCGCGAACAAAATCGGAACCTACAGCGTCGCGGTTCTGGCGAAGGAAAACAACGTGCCGTTCTACGTAGCCGCGCCCATCTCGACGCTCGATCTCACGCTGCCCGATGGCGGCGGGATTCCAATTGAAGAACGCAACGCCCGGGAGGTGACGCATGTCTTCGGCGTGCAGGTCGCTCCAACCGGCACGGAAGTCAAAAATCCCGCGTTCGACGTGACGCCCAATCGCTACGTGACCGCTATCATTACAGAAAAGGGAGTAGCGCGGGCGCCGTACGAACAATCGCTGCGCGACTTAGCAAAATGAAAATCATCGCCATTCTTCTGACCGCAGTCCTGCTCGCGCCCGCCGCCAATTTGTTTTCTGAACGGCGCGCTCCCGGCTTCTCCCTCGCCGATTCGAAATTCGTCCAGCACGACCCGCAGGATTATCGCGGCAAGATACTGCTGGTCGATATCATGCTGACCAGCTGCCCTACTTGCAACCAGCTGGCCGACGTCCTGGTCAAAGTAAAGAGCAAGTACGGAGACAAAATTGCCCTCGTCTCCGTCGTAACGCTTCCGGACACCTTTGCCGAGGCGGATAGCTTCAAAGCGAAGCACGGGATTACATGGCCGATCGTCTTCGATAGCGGCCAGATGATCGCGTCATATCTCGAAGTCACGCCATCGAACCCGAAGGTCACATTTCCCCATCTCTTCGTGATCGACGGCCAGGGCATGATCCGCAACGACTATGGAGAATCCGACGGCGACTCCCTGAACGTGGACGCCATCTCCGCGTCAATCGACCATCTGCTCGCGTCCCCGAAGAAGCCGTAGATCCATGTATTGTGGGTTGATCGTTCCATGTGGGGCAGGCGGTTCCGCCTGCCCGCCGTCGAGCGAAGCTTGAGGCTCGCGCACCTACGCCGCGGGCTGATGCCGTATATCGATCCCCTGCACCAGATAAATCACGCCTTCCGCGATATTCTGCGCGTGATCTCCGATGCGTTCCAGGCTGCGCGCCGCCACCAGATGATCCAGTGCCCGTTCGATCGATGCAGGCTCCTGTTCCATCATCTTCACCACCTGCCGCTGTATCCCGGCGCGCATGGCATCGACGCCGTTGTTCGCCGCCAGAACGTCGTAGGCGAGCTGCGCATCGCGCCGCACAAACGCATCCAGACTGCGCAGCACCATGGATTCCACCAGGCCCGCGATATCCGTCAGCACAATCGGATGATGCAGTTCCGGCTGGCCCATCAGAGACAGGCCGCGCGCCGCGATATTGACCGCCAGATCGCCCATCCGCTCCAGATCGGTGCTGATTTTAATAGCCGCCACCACCAGACGCATGTCGCTTGCAACAGGTTGTTCGAGAGCGATCAGACTGGCCGCCATCGCGTCGATGCGGATATCGCAGTCGTCGATGGCGGTTTCGTCGCGCATCACCTGATACGCGTGGTCGGCGTTGCGCTCCACGAAAGCGAGCACTCCGCGGTGAACCGACTGCGCCACCATCCCTCCCATATCGAGCAGGGTGTTGTTCAAAACTACGAATTCTTCTTCAAATCGGCGCAAGATTCTGTCTCCTACCCGAACCGTCCGGTGATGTAATCTTCGGTTTCTTTTTTCGATGGATTCTTGAAGATCACGTCGGTGCGGTCGTGTTCAATCAGTTTTCCGAGCAGGAAAAAGCCGGTGTTATCGGCCACGCGTGCGGCCTGCTGCATGTTATGAGTCACGATGACGATCGTGCACTGGTCTTTAATCCCCACGAGCAGGTCTTCGATCTTCGCGGTCGCGATGGGATCGAGCGCCGAACACGGTTCGTCGAGCAGCAGAACTTCGGGATCGACAGCAAGGCCGCGGGCAATGCAAAGCCGTTGCTGCTGGCCACCGGAAAGCGCGTGCGCGGATTGGTGCAGCTTGTCGCGCACTTCATCCCACAGCGCGGCGCGGCGCAGACTCTTTTCCACAATGTCGGGCAGTTCGGAACGGCTGGCAAGACCGTTCACGCGGACGCCATAAGCCACATTTTCGAAGATGGATTTCGGAAATGGGTTGGGCCGCTGAAAGACCATGCCGACGCGCCGCCGCAGGCTGGTGACGTCCATCTTCAGAACGTCTTCGCCATCGAGAGTAATCTCGCCTTCAATCTGCGTGCCGCGGATAGTCTCATTGATGCGATTCAGGCTGCGGAGAAAGGTCGACTTGCCGCAACCGGAAGGGCCGATCAGGGCCGTCACCTTGTTGGTCTGAAACTCGAGCGAGATATCGTGCAGAGCCTTGAAAGTGCCGTAGCGGAAGTTGACGCCGGAAGCGCGCATCTTCGGAACGGCGGTTTGCGGTGACGCGGTTTGCTGTGACAACGACTGCGGCGCCGCGGCCTGTCCCTGCGGAGGTTCAACGGGTTTTGACGATTCGGACACAGAAGCCTCTTTGGTGTGCGTGTTCATGTTGGCCTTGGCGAGTGAACTCATTTTCAGCCTCGATTCGGTGAGCCGCCGCGTGACAGAATCAGTCTCGCCGCGATATTCGCGATCAGCACCATGCTCAGCAGGACCAGCCCGGCGGCCCATGCCTGGCGGTGCCAGTCGTGATAGGGAGAAAGAGCCCGGAAATAAATCATCAGGGGAAGCGAAGCGGTCGGCTCCTTCAGGCCTGAGGCCCAGAACTGGTTGTTCAGACTGGTAAACAGCAGCGGCGCGCTCTCGCCTGCAATGCGCGCGATTCCCAGAATCATGCCGGTCATAATTCCTTTGCGCGCAGCAGGCACGACTACGGTCGCGATCGCCCGCCACTTCGTCGCCCCCAGCGCGAGTGCTCCCTCGCGCAGAGCAGAAGGCACATCCGAGAGAAACTGTTCCGTACTCTTCGCGACAATCGGAATCAGCATCAGGCTGAGTGCGATCCCTCCGGCCACCGCGGAGTAAGTCTTCATCGGCCTGACCACCATGACCCAGACGAAAATCCCGATCACGATTGAGGGCACGCCGTTCAGCAGGTCGCACATGTAGCGAACCAGGAATGAGAAGGTGCGGCCGCCCCATTCCGCAAGATAAACGCCCGTGAAAAATCCCACGGGAATTCCGAAAATCGCCGCCAGTCCCACAATTTCGGCGCTGCCCACGATGGCGTTCGCCATCCCTCCGCCCCTTTCGCCCGGCGAAAGGGGCAGCTTCGTAAAAAAATTAAGATCCAGGGATTTGCCGCCGTTGTAAATCAGATAGCCGAGAATGGCGAACAGTACGGAAACCGTGAGCAGCGCGCACACGCCTGTCAGCGTGAGCATCAGGTTGTTCAGGCCTTTGCGATAAAGATTGCGAGCCGTCATGTGCGGGCTCCCTTTTCGGAGGTGAAGAGAATGAGCAGGCGCGCCACGCCGTTAATAATCAGCGTCAGGAAGAACAGCACCAGGGCAAGCAGGATCAGTGCGGAAGGATAGATCGGACCGCTGGCCTCGGCGAAAGAACTCGCAATCACAGCCGCGATGGAGTGTCCGGATGCGAACAGGGAAGTATGGATACTCGGATCGTTGCCGATCACCATCGTGACCGCCATCGTTTCTCCCAGAGCGCGGGCGAAAGCGAGGAAGATGGAGCCCATGATTCCGAGCCGCGCAAATGGCACCACGATCTGCCACGTGGATTCCCATTTCGTCGCGCCCAGCGCCAGCGCCGCCTCGCGCTGCTCGCGCGGTACGGACATCAGAGCTTCGCGCGAAACCGAGATGATGTAAGGAAATGTCATCACCGAGAGCACCAGGCTGGCGGTAAGGTAACCCACTCCATAAACCGGTCCCTGAAAGATCGGCAGAAATCCAAGCACGGATTTCAGTGCGGGTCCAATCCACTCTCTCATCATCGGAATGAGCGTGAACACGGCCAGCATGCCGAAAATCACGCTCGGCACGGCGGCCAGCAACTCCACAACAAAGGTGATAGCGTCGGACCATTTACCCGTCGCCAGTTCAGAAAGAAAAATTGCGGCGCCCAGTCCCACCGGTACAGAAATGAGGAGGGCAACCACGGATGTGACCACCGTTCCGTAGAGGAAGGGAGCGGCGCCGAACTCATCGGTAACAGGGTTCCAGAGTTTGGACGTCAGGAAGCCGAAGCCGAACTTGTCGCGCGCCGCAGTGCTGCCGTACCATAATTCAGCAATCAGCAACGCCGTCACAATGAGTACTGACGCTGCAAAAAGCAGGGTGATGAGCCACGCGATCTCATCGCCCCCGCGTAGCCGGTGAGACAGTTTCCTGATTCCCGAATTTGTGAAACCCGGCTGCGCGGTTGCGGAGGAGGCCATGTGAGTAGCGGCTTACTTAATTAATGCGATCTGCTTCTTTTCCTTCGCCACAACCGAAGCCGGCAAAGGAGCGTACTGCAGTCCCTGCGCTTCCTTCTGGCCATCGGCGAGCATCCAGGTAAGGAAGTCCGTGATGGCCTTCTTCTTCGTGGCGTCGGGAATCTGGCTGGGAATCAGGAGCCACGTAAAACTGGAGATCGGATACGTCTTGTCTCCCGGACCGTTGGCGATGGAGACGCGAAAATCGTCCGGCATCTCCTTAGTCATTGCCGCCGCCGCTGCCGTGAGGCTCTCGAAAGTCGGCTTCACGAATTTTCCGTTGGCGTTCTTCACATCCGCTACTGCCATGTTGTTCTGCGCGGCGTAGACAAGTTCCACATAGCCGATCGCGCCAGGCGTCTGCTTCACCAGGCCCGCAACTCCGGCGTTCCCATTTGCCCCCAGGCCGACCGGCCAGCTGACGGAATTGCCTGCGCCGACTTTGCTCTTCCATGTCGGGCTGACCTTTGAAAGATAGTCCGTATAGATCCCCGATGTTCCGCTTCCGTCCGCACGGCGAACCACCAGAATATCGGTGGCCGGAAGTTTCACGCCGGCGTTGTCCGCGGCGATCTTCGGATCGTTCCACTTCGTGATCGCGCCAAGATAAATATCGGCAATCGTCGGTCCGCTGAGCTTGAGATCTGTGGCGATGCCCGGAACATTATAGGTAATGACAACAGCACCCAGAACTGTGGGAAAGTGCAGCGGCTTCACCTTGACCGCGCCAATCTGAGCGTCGGTCATCGGCACATCTGAAGCCCCGAAGTCCACCGTGCCCTCCGTCAGATTCTTGACGCCCGCGCTGGAGCCGTTGGGCTGATAGTTGATCTGAACGCCTGTTTTCGCCTTGTATTCTTCAAACCACTTCTGGTAAATCACCGCAGGAAAAGTGGCCCCGGCGGCGTTAATCGTCTGCGCCGCACTTGCCACGCCCGCCATCGCCAGGGTCAACATGGCCCCGGCAAGAATAAGTCTTTTCATTTTGTTTATCCCCTTTTCGTTTCTGAAAAAGGGTGGCACCCAGTTGAAGTGTGCCACCCAAGTGTTTCAATTGCGTTACAGTTTGTTTTCGGTTACGTTTGCTTCGGGTGTCGTCCTAGAACTTCGGCATGTTGCCCGGAAGCGTGTAGCGGAGGTTGAAGAAGATCGTGCTGGCCTGTGTACCCTTGCCGCCCGCTTCGTTGAGCGAATAGTACCAGGGAGCCCGGATCTCATACATGTACTGGCCCATCAGGTTGATCGCGCCATAGCGTGGATTCTTCCACATGGTCTGGTTGAAGCCGAACGTGACTTCCTGAGTCATGCGGTTCTGTGAGTTCGCCGCGCCATGGTAGCCGTAGCCGATGAGGCTGCCGTTGGAATCAATCGCCACGTCCCGGCCGACGTACGTGCCGCCCCAGTAGCCGTAGAGAAGCGTGTTGTTCACATTCGCCTCAAAGCCTTCGGTGCCGCCTCCCGCGTGGACCGGGCTGATGCTGCCATCGGCGCGGATGATCACGTCAGGGGCCTGTCCGAACAGGTACCGGCCGCCGCCATCGCTCCAGAAGTTGCTGGAGGTCAGGCGGAAATTATCCGTGATGCCGAGTATCGCGTTCGCGGATCCGCCGACGCCGAGCTTCTTGAACTCGGTATTGCCCGTGTATCCCGCGCCGGAAGTCAGGTTGAAGGTCCGGAAGCTGCTTTCGAGGCCTGCCACTTCAAAGTGGATACGGCTGGTAGGATCGAACGCAAGCTTGGCGATGAAGTCCGGCGTATAGTCGGCGACGGGCTGGTTCCCGTTGTTCGCTCCGGCGGCGGAGACCGCCACGCCGCTTTCCGTGGTGCAGCAGAGCGGCAGGGTAATGCCCGGGCCGCCCGAAGAGCCGCCAATATACGCGTCGGGGTTTTCCACCGACAGACCAAACGCAACCTTATCGTTGGGATGGAAAATAACGCGAACGCCCGGCTGACGGGTCCAGGTCAGGCCCGTGAGGTAGTTGAGGTCTATCTCTTGTCCGTAGAACAGGTCGCTCGGCAACGCTGAAAGGCCCTTGCGGTTCGGCGTCAGCAGGCTCCAGCTCTGTCCGGCCAGAAACTCCATACTGCCCTTGCGCGCGTCTATCCAGAAGAGGCGCAGACGCGGCACCCAGGATCCGTTTGTGGTGGTCAGGTTATTGCCGCCGCTGGTGCCGTTGAAGTCGATCTCGTTATAGCCGATGAAATGCGTGCCCTTCCAGTCGCCATCCACGCGGAAACCGATTCGGGAATTCTGGGGGCTCATGTGGAACTCGCTCAACCGGCCGCCGAGTGCATTGTTGTAGGGAATATTGCCGAAGGTAGTGCCGATGCTGGAACCAACGTCCTTGCTCCGCCACACGCTGGTCATATCCATGAAACCGATCGGTTGCACGCAGGTGTCGCCGATGCGGAAGTAGGTCGGGATTTGCGCTTCAGCCGGCGCGTCGCAGGGATTGGTGCCGGAATGCGCGGCCGGCGCAGCCTGTGGAACCGGGATCGCGGGGATCGCGCCAAGAGTTGCCTGTGCCGCCGCGGGGAAGATAGGCGCAATGCTGGCCACCTGACCGCGATTGGGAGGCGCCGTCGTCTGGGTGGCCGCGCTCGCGGCAACGGCTTTGTCCAATACCTGCTGTTGATTGTCGAGCGCCTGTTTCATCGCGTCCAGCTGCTTTTGCTGCGCGGCGATCATCGCCTTCAAAGCGGCGATGTCCGGATTCTGCGACGCGTTGTTGGTACTACCGGTACCGATGTCCTGCGCGACTGCCAGTGCGCAGGTGGTGACGAAGGCCACAAGGGCGCGGCACAACCATCGTTTTCCTGAAGTCATTCTTTTTCTCTCCCGAGTAATCTGGCCTCTCAATGGGCCGATGAAACCGAGGTCAGCACGATGCGCGTCTGCGACACACTTCGACACAGGCTCACCGGAGGGTGAGTATTAACGCCTGTCAGACCTGCGGCTTCAATCGACAGTATAGGAATTCAGAGGGGTGAAAACGATGACGAATCCGTGAACAGATGATTACAAGTTCGACCGTCAGATGAGGTGGTGATGGCGAACATCCACGCCCTTGACGAGGAACAGGACGTCTTCCGCGATGTTGGTCGCGTGATCGGCGATGCGTTCCAGATTGTGCGCCACGAAAATCAGATCGAAGGCCGCGCGAACCGGGTATTCACCGTGTTCAGCCTTCGCCAGCATCTCGCTGTAGACGGTGTCCTTGAGGTCGTCCACCTCATCGTCGGCAAGAAGGACGGCCCTAGCCATGTCTTCGTCGCGCTGCACAAAGGCGTCCAGACTGCGGCGTACCATCGACTGCACCAGCCGGGACATTCGCGGGAAATCGATCTTCGGTTGAGGCGGCGCGCTGTGCAGAAACGACGCGGCGCGTTCCGATACGTTGACCACCAGATCGCCCATCCGCTCCAGATCGCTGTTGATCTTGATCGCAGCGGTCAAAAAACGAAGATCCTTCGCGACAGGCTGGTAGAGAGCCGTCAGGCGGACGGCGACTTCATCGATTTCGATATGCAGCTGGTTGATTCTGTTCTCGACGTCCCGAATTTCCTCCCCGGAAGGCTCTCGCCCCTCCGTGAGCCACAACAGACTCGTCGAGATGGCCGATTCCACCAGTCCCCCCATTTCGAGCAACCGGTTCTGAAGTTCCGCGAGTTCCGTTACGAAGGGCCGTGTCTGCAAGGTACTTCAAAAATAACACCGGTTTGTTTGCAAGGGAAGTACGTTTACGAAAATTTCCGTTAGCCCAGGGCCGGTACAATGAATACAGTGGAAAAAACGTTTTACATAGAAACTTTCGGCTGCCAGATGAATGCGCATGACTCCGAAAAAGTCGTAGGCACGCTGCTCCACGAAGGCTACGCTCAGGTAGAGACGCCCGAGCAGGCCAACTACATTTTTTACAATACCTGCTCGATTCGCGACAAGGCCGAACAGAAGGTTTTCAACCGGCTTCAGCATTTCAAAAAAAGCGGTAAGGGTAAAATTTTCGCCGTCATCGGTTGCGTCGCCCAGCAGGAAGGCGAGAAGATCTTCGACCGCGCGCCGCACGTCAGCCTGGTAGCCGGGTCCGCCAGCTATACAAGATTGCCGGAAATGCTGGTGCAGCTCGAAGCCGGCAACCGGCGGGTTACCGGCCTGAGCCTGGATACAGATCTTACTTTCGACACGCCATTTACCCGGCGGGACAACCCCCATCGCGGCTGGATCACGATCATCGAAGGTTGCGATAAGAACTGTTCGTACTGCGTGGTGCCGTTTACGCGGGGTCCGGAGCGCAGCCGCACCAGCGCGAGCGTGCTCGAAGAGGCCACCCGGCTTGCCGGATTGGGCTACACGGAGATTCAGCTGCTGGGACAGAACGTGAACAGTTACCAGGATCCCTCGCCGACCGGTTGGGATTTCGCCACGCTGCTGGATCAGGTTGGCAGAGTGCCGGGTATACGCCGCGTCAGGTTCACGACGTCGCATCCAAGAGATTTCGTGAAGCCGATCATCGATGCGATCGACGCCAATCCAAATCTATGTAACCACGTGCACCTGCCGGTGCAGTCGGGATCGTCGCGCGTGCTGAAAGCGATGCAACGTCTCTATACGCGGGAAGAATACATGGAGCGGATTCAGTGGATGCGGCGGGCCGAGCGCCCGATTGCCATGACTTCCGACATCATCGTCGGTTTCCCGGGCGAAACCGAACAGGACTTCGAAGAGACGCTCGATCTGCTCGAAGAAGTGAAATACGATTCCATTTTCAGCTTCAAGTATTCGCGGCGGCCGAACACAACCGCGCTGGAACTGGGCGATCAGATTTCAGAGGAAGAGAAAACGCGGCGAATCGTGATCGTGCAGGAGCGTCAGCGCGCGATCCAGATGCGCCAGAATGCCGAACTGCTCGGCGAGGTGGAGGAACTTCTGGTGGAGAGCCGCTACGAATCGACCGGACAATGGGTCGGGCGGACCACGCGGAACCGCAACCTGAGTTTCGAATCGTCCGCCGCCGATCTGCTGGGAACCTACGTGCCCGTGCGCGTCACGCGCGCGGGGCCGAACTCCCTCATGGGCGAAGTGGTGAACTGATCAGTTCCAGTTCATGCCGATGCTGGATACGTTTGACGTCCCGACGGCCGCGAGATTCATGCCGGGTACGGTGACAAGTTGCCCGACATTGTTGCCGACCTGAAGCGAGCCCGCGCCCACCGGCATGGCCAGAAGCACGGAGGCGGGGATCGTGAACTGACCGGCGGAAGGCAATGCCGCGCATTCGAAAGCAATCGTGTCGGAACCGTTGCCTCCAAATCCGGCCGAGCCCTGGATGTCGATGTACCCTCCCGCACTCGCGCCACCCGACCACGTCAGGGTGAGGCCGCTAGCCCGGGGGATTTGCGTACCGCCCAGGGTGGCCTGATTCGTCCAGGTGGCATATACGGGGATTGTGACGGCGACCGAACCTATGGGGCCGACGCCTGTGCCGCCAGTCCCGTCCGTCAGCGTGTACGCGCCAGTGGGAAACGGCGCAGTTTGAGTGTAAGAATAAATTCCGGTGGCTTGCTTTCCGATCGGGAAAGCCTGACCCGTGAATGAATTCAGGTTGACGCTCGATCCCGCGTCGAGCCCGGTATAGTTAGCGGTGCTCGTACCGCTGTTTCCGACTAGGGTGACAGTCGTAACGCAACTGCCGACTGAGGCGTTCGGGGCGAAGATAGTCTGGTACTGAGACGCAAGCTGCGCCTGCGTGTAGTGCACAAAGTCGGCGCCAACTGCCGACGTCGTGATGGTCGTCCCGGCAACGCCTTTTATCGAATAAGGCGTGGAAGCGCTCTGGCTCACCGGGATGTAACCAAGATTAATGCCGTTGCTCAGAGCGAGCAACGGAGACCACGTGCTGCTCTGAACTCCGAACGTATCGGAGCATTGGCCTCCATTGGCGGAGATCGGAATCGTGGTGGCGTTGCTCAGCGTCCCGGGAGCCGCGGTCGTCTGAACAACCAGAGACACATTGCAGCCCGAGAGTCCCGCCGGGATCGTGAAGTTGATTTGATCGAGTCCGGGCCCTGCGCCGGGCGACCGGCCGTAGTAAGCGACCGACGCCGCTACGCCTCCTATGAGCACCTGAACCTGCGGACCCACGGTGGCAAACGCGTTGACGTTGTTGTCGCTGTTTCCTCCGGCTGCGGGACCGAGGCCGGTTCCCCACATCGTGTAGGTATTGCCGGGCACCGCCGAATTCGCGCCGCTGACCAGGCCGTAGAAAGGCGCCGTGGAGATCGGGTAAGTCACTACTGCCGCGCCTGTGCCGGTCTGGTTGACAGTCGAGATTCCGAAGTTGTTTTGCAGAATCGTGGTGCTGAATGCTGAGCCGACAAAGCCGTTGTAAGTCACCTTGATCGTCGCGCTGCCCAGCACGACGTTCGATGGCATCACGGCCGCGACCTGACTACTCAGGGTGTAGATGATATAGGGACTAAACGTGAGCCCTCCGGCCGTGACCGTGATCGAAGTGCCTGCGAGGGTCGTCTGGTAAGGCAGGGATTGCGCGATGGCGATGGTCGACGGTCCCAGCTGGCTGCCGTACAGGACAAAAATCGAGCCCTGAGCAATGCCGTAGTTCGGAAGACCCGGAATAATATTGCTGGCCGGATTCTGCACCGAGGTAACTCCCGGCACCAGCGCCTGAAGACTGCAGGTGCCCGCAAGGACACTGAATACAACTGTGGCAAACGTTCGCATAGCCCTCCGTATCTGTCCGCCATTGTACATAACCGGGTCGCTGCGGCGTCGAGCTTGACGGTTCTAAAGGTCACATAGTATTCTGGGGAACCCGTCTCTGCGGGCAAAAACTTGTATTTCGTTCAGGAGAAATTTATCAGGATCCTCAAGCTACTTCCCTCCTTTCTGCTGACCGTTGGCCTCTACGCACAGGCACCGGTCATTACATCGATTCAGAATCCGGCGAGCAATATCCTTCCAGGGCTGCCGAATTTCGGGATCGCTCAGGGCCAGATCTTCGTTTTATACGGCAGCAATATGGGGCCTGCGACTCTTGCGCAGCCGACCGCGTTGCCATGGCCGACTTCCTTTTCGGGTACCACTATCGGTATCACGCAGGGCAGCAACACGTTCAACGCGCCGATCATCTACACGTCCGCCGGCCAGATCGCCGCCGTGATGCCTTCGACTGTTGCGGTGGGTTCCGCGAACATCCTTGTGGCCTATAACAGTATTTCCAGCAAAGCGTTCGCGACGACGATCGTCGCCAATAATTTCGGCATGTCATCTGTCGACCAAACGGGGACAGGGCCAGCCGTTATCACGACGGCAACTTATGCCCTGATCACAAGCGCCAACTCCGCGATCCCCGGCAACACCTACACGATGTGGGGTACCGGCCTGGGCGCGGCAATTTCCGGCAACACCGATAACAACGTCAACGTGTTTGCCGCCGTGGGACCCGCGCCTCAGGTTCTCGTGGGCGGTATTTCAGCGACGGTGACGTATGCGGGAAGATCTCCCGGTGCTGGTCCGGGCCTCGACCAGATCAACTTCACGATTCCTGCCGGACTCTCCGGATGCTTTGTTTCGGTTCAGGTGGTGACGCCGACGACGCCGGTCATCGTCAGCAATGCCACGACTATACCGATCGCCGCGACCGGCGGAGGGTGTAGCGACGTGAATGGACTCTCTGCCTCAATCGCCAATACGGCGCTCAGCACCAAGGGCAGCTTTGCCGTCGGTGGCGCCAATGTGTCGGGTGGTCAGCCGGCAAGCGGCAACACTGGCCAGGCCCAGGCGATTTTTGGCCGATTCACTGCCGCGCAATGGGCGCTTTTTGACACGCCCGCCAACCTTGGAACAGTTTCGCTGGGCAGTTGTGTCACGCAGGTTTCGGCGGGTGGCAACGGTGGTAGCGGCGGCCCGTCCGGGTTCACGGGGCTCGACGCCGGGACTACGGTCACATTGACGCCCCCCGGCGCGGCGGCTCTGTCACTCACACTCGCGAAGGCAGGATCGTATGGAGCGAATATTTCCTCGGTGCCTCCGGGCTCTTATGCGCTGACGGATGGCGCTGGCGGCAAGGACATTGGCGCGTTCTCGGTGACATTCGCCGGTCCACCCGCCCTGATCTGGACCAACCAGAGCACAACCTCCATCGTCCGCAGCCAGGGCTTCAAAGTGACATGGACGGGCGGAGACGTCAACAGCTATGTAGACATTGTCGGACAGTCTCAGGCCACCTCTTCGGGGCCGGGTAACGCCAATGGGGCATCCTTCGACTGTCAGGCTCCCGCAGCGTCCGGTTCATTCACGATCCCGGCTTCCGTATTGCTGGCCTTGCCGGCTAACTCCGGTCAGGTATTCGTGACGGCGAACGAGAATACACAAACTCTGACCATCCCTGGCGCCGATGAGGGATTCGCGTTTATGTCAGGCGTCTCGGCGACCGCAAGCGTGACCTTCAAGTAGACGTTTGGCTTCGGCTTCCGGGCATTGTGTTGTAATGAAGTTATGGAAGTCGAGATGAAGATCCGCGGGTTGATGATGGACCCGATCACGAACATGCCGATCGTCATCCTGAAAGATTCGGGCAGCAGCAGCGTGCTGCCGATCTGGGTCGGCATCTATGAAGCGAACGCTATCGCTCTGGAGATCGAGAAAGTTTCGACTCCGCGTCCGATGACGCACGACCTGATCAAGACTCTGCTGACCGGGCTCGACGCCGGGATCCGCAAAGTCGTTGTCAGTGAACTGCGCGAGGATACGTTCTACGCCGTCATCTGGGTGGAACGGAATGGCGAACTGATCTCGGTGGATTCGCGGCCATCCGACGCTCTGGCGTTGGCGTTGCGTCACGACTGCCCGATTTACGTGGACGATTCCGTGCTGAAATCGTCGAAGGCCACCAGCGCCGTGGCCGATAAGGTCAATGCGAATCAGGAATTGAAACGCTGGCTGGAAAACCTGAACGAAGAAGATCTCGGCCGCTATAAGATGTAGTGCCCCGCTGCGCTAACGCAGCCGCATATACCAATAAACCAGATAGCAGAACACGATCGCACCGGCCGCGATCGAGATGGAACGAACGCGGAACTGCGCGCGCTGGCGTGCCACGATGGCCGCTTCCGTGCGCAGCCACCAGTCGTGAATAATTATGGTGGTGGATTCGCGCGCGAGTTCGCACCGCAGTCCGTTCGGTGTCGCGATAGTTCGCAGCAGACCGCTTTTGACGAGGAGCGGCAGCAGGGTCAGGGCGAAGCGATTCCACTTGCCGGAACGATCGACGAGCGCCTTTTCCGAAGCAGCCGTGCGCCGCAGATCGGCGGATCGCAGAAGCGGAATCCAGCGAAAGAGCAGCTCAACGTGGTTTGAGCCCAGATCCTGAATCACGGGATCGAGCGATTCCAGAATCATCCGGTCCGCGCCACCATTGGCCAGCAGAGTGGAAGCACGGCCCACCTTTGACGCCAGATTCAGTTCGGCGCCGCAGAGGCGCTCCGCGGCGAGTTTGACAAACAGAGGATGCACACCGGCGCCGGCAATAACTGTCGGCGCGGTAACAAGCTGGTCCACTGCCGCATCTTCCATCGCGATGCCGGCCTGCGCGGCGGTTTTTCGGACCACATCTTTTGCCGCTTCGGGACTCAGTGGCGGCAACTCGATGGTGTAGCCCATCAGGTTCGGAATGTACTGGCTGAGGCGCTCGAACGCAGTGATCGACGGGGTTTGCAGCGCGATCACGAAGCGTCCCGCGCGCGCGCTGACAGCGTTCGCAAGCTCAGCGTCGAAATCGTCCGAAACGTCGGTGCCGGAATGGCAGCGCACGTAATCCTCGAACTGATCGAGCAGCACCGCCACCGGTCTGCCGATCTTGGCCTGCGCTTTGGTAAGGAGGTCGAGAAGCGGTTCCGGGGTAGGGACAAAAGCGCCGTCGGCCTGCTCATGAACCGCCCGAACAATAGCTTCGCGGAGCCGCGTGGCAATAGAACGTCCCTGCCAGTCGGAGTAGACCACCGTCACGAAACCGTCGCGCCGCAGGGCCGGTTCAGCGCCCGCGCGGAGCAGGGAAGAGGCTCCCAGGCCGGAGGACGAAGTCACTACAGTGAGGCGGCTGGAGCGGCAATTTTCGACGATGGTTTCCACTTCCGCGGCGCGTCCGCAGAGGAGAGCTTCGTCGTCATGGTTTAACGGCGTCAGGGTCAGCGGAACTGGAACATGTAATGGCAAGGGGAGGAAAAAGAGCCTGATCTGTAATATATATTACTGCGATTTGTTAGTTACCAGCCAGTAGTCTCTCGGAAATAATTTGTAAACATGCTGGTCTTCGCGAGCCTGAACGTCGGCGTCCAGGGCAGTGAATTGTTTCCGGTCGCCGATCATGAAATAGACGGAACCCTGCGATGCTTTCGGGCGAGCGCCGTAGCCGGGAAGGATTTTTGCGTAGACCGCGTCCATGCGTCCGAACAGTTCGTCGGCAAGATTCGGTTCCTGACGCAGCGCCAGCAGCTTCTCGCGGAACTTCCTGACTTTCGCCGGAGTGACGCCGTCGGTGAGATCGTCGGCGATGTCTTCCGCGCGGTTCTCGTAACTATCCGGTGCGTTCGAAGGCTGGAACGCCAGCGCGATGGCGTATTCGCCGAACTGAGGATCGCGGGGTCCTGTTTTAATCACGTCGATAGCGAAATGCAATGTCTGCGGGATCTCCGGCATGCGCTCGGCGTAGTAACCGGCCCACCCATCGTGAAGCGTGCCGCGGATGCCGTTACTGTAAGCAAGACCCGCGCTGATGGTCTTTGTGAAGACGCCGTGCTCGCCATAGCCGGCGAAGAGACGCGATGCAAGATAGTCCAGTTGCGCATCGCGCCCGGTATCGTCGTAAGAAGTGAAAGGCACAATGGAGGCGAGAACGCCCCCGGTCAGGTTGGGATCGTAGAGTCCGACGTAGACGGGAGCCCCCGTGAGGCCGCCCCTGTGATCGGCGAGACGGGTGTCGATGCGGGGCGTGGCGGCGTAGACGGCGCGGGCAGGAGCGGCGGCGCGAAGATCGCCCGCGAGCGCGGCGGTCGGCGCCTTCAGCTGATCCAGAGACGCGTGCGAACCGACGGACCACATGCGTGCATTACCGGTAACGAGAAGACTTTCGCGGAGCGCGTTGAGGCGAGCCAGTGCTGCCTGAGGAGTCAGCAGAATATCGGCGCGAAGTTGCCGGCAGAGATAAGACACATCGGCGACGACGGTTTCATCGGGAAGATCGGCCAGGATCTGAGTGAGATCGTCCGCGAGATCTTTGTTGGTGAGTCCCGCTATTGCCTGCCTAACCGAGGCGCGGTCATGCCCCGGTTTGTCGGCGACACCCTGAAGTTCCGCCGCGACGGCATCGCGATCGGCGATATCTTTCAGCATCCAGCGAAGGCGATCGGCATTCCACTCCCGGGTCAGGAACGACGTCGTGGTGAGGTACAGGGGATTCTTCTGCATCCAGTAGGCGTAGACGGGATTCATGACCCAATACTCTTCCGGTCCCTGCATAGTCGTTCGCACGCGGCCGACGAACTGTTCGACCAGGTCGCGAAGGCGCGGCAGATTTTCCACGCGCCAGTCCGGATGCAGGAGAATGAGGCGCATCCATTCGATGGCGCGGCGGCTTTCCGCGAGGTCGTTACCCGCTCCGCTGATCACCAGCTCGACCCGATTCGTTTTGGTACTGGACGTGAAATGCGCATCGAGGCTCAAAACTTCACGGCGGAGCATCTGCTGCATCTCTTCGTAGCGGATGGGCTTGCCATTTTCGATCACGCCGGAGGCTGAGAGCAAGTCGGGGAGCAATGACAGAAGCGGAAGATCGTCTTCGGGAACGGATGCCAGGTTGAGCGCGAGCGATGTAGTGGCGCTGGTCATGTTGTCGAAGTACGACGCCACCATCGGAATATCGCCGGAACCGCCGTTCACTTTCGATTCGGCATACTCCAGTTGATCGTCCAGCGTCATCGGCGGCTTGTCGAGAAACTTTCGATTGCCGGCCGTGCGCGCGAGTTGATCCAGCTTTTGAGTTTGCGCGTCATAGTCGGCCTGAAAGCGGCGAATCGCGTCCTGATCGTTATTCGCTTTGTACAGGGTGGCCAGGCGTTTGACTTCGGCCGCGGCGCGCGCAAGGCGGTCATCCTGATCTTTCTGCAGTAAGGCCGGGCTGGGGCGCGCGGCGACGCCAAACGGAACTGTGCCGGTGATATGCCATTGCGGCAGAAGCTCGCGCCAGATGTTTTTTGTGCCGGAGAGCATCTGGTCGATCGCTTCGATATCGGGCTTCTCCGTGACGAATTTGCGGAAGCCGCTTTCGCGATTGAGGCGGTACAACTGGTCCATCCAGGTGGAACCGGTGTTGCGCGCGCCGAAGCCTGGCGGGGAATTGACGAGCTTCGATAAGTCGCGCCGCTGTTCAACAAGACGGCTGCGAACCTGCGCATTGAACTCGTTCAGTTCGGGCGAGCCATCGGGAAGCGCGGCGATGCGGCCCAGTTCCGCCATCACGACGGAGCGCATCTCCCTCACTTTGTCTTCGGTGAGATTGGCGGCAGCCACTTCGTCGAAAGTGATGTTGAGCGGATAGCCCTGATCTTCGCTCGTGTAGGCGTAGACGCCGGTGGCCCCGGTTTCCATCTTTCGCGTGCGTCCATTGATGAAGAGGCGGTAGAGATTCGTGGTGGTGTCGCCGGCGAAGGAGTCGAAAAAGAGTTCGAACAAAAGCGACTCGCGATTGCTGAGTTTCCTGTTGGCGGGCCAGGCGAGACCGATATAGCTGGGCTGGTGGTCGTTCTCGTATGGGAAATCGACGACCTGAATCGAGCCGGCCGCCGCAGGTTTCGGCGCAGGAAAATCGGCTTCGCTTTCCGGCTTCAGCGTTACGGGATTTGGCTGCACGGCGTTGAGAATGGCGTCGAAGCGGGTCAGTTGCGCGGCCAGCGTATCGCCTTTGGGCAGCGAAACGACGGAGCCCATGTTGGCGAGGAAGTAATTTCGGTCGTGGAAGTCGCGAATGTCGCGCGGCTTCATTTCGCGGATGGCTTCGGGCATGCCGCCGGAGCTATAGGACAACGGATGGCCGGGGCCGTACATGTCCAGCAGTTCCTGGCGGTATAGAATCCAGTCCGGCTTGGCCATGGAGCTGACCATTTCGTTGTAGACCGTGCCTTTTTCTTCGAGGCGCAGTTCGTGCGTGGCGGGATTTTCGGAAACTCCGAAGTTGCGGACTTCGCGGCCGATTTCTTCGTCGGTGTAATCGGGATGGAGCAGGGCATTGAGCTGTTTGCCGAGGCCGTCGTAGAAAACTTCCAGTCCGGCGCTGGTGTTGAAGTCGTAGCAGGTGCGCCATTGCAGGGTGAAGGCGCTCGATGTGGAAAGCGTCATGCTCTCGCTGGCCGCGAACGCGCGGCCGACGTTGCCTTTTCCGACGAGGAGATGCTCCTGGGTGTGGGGCTCGCCTTTATCGGAGACAGGAAAGGTGTTGGCCCAGGTGAAGGCCTGGGGGACGGACTGGACCTGAATGAGGTCGAGCGTGAAGCCGGTTTTTTCGTGAATGAAGCGGGCGCCGAAGGGCTGTCCGGCGTCGTCGAGATAGACGGCAGCGGCGCGGAAACCGTGGCTGCTGGTTTGGTCCGTGACGTCGGCGAAGGATGAGGGTTCAGCGGCGTTAATGGCTGCGGTGAGCATGAGGAGGAGTGGGATGAGGGTGGTGAATTTCATTCGGGGGTGATGCTTGATTTTAGCTGAAAATCAATATGGCCACGGATGAACACGGATTCACACGGATAAGAAAAGGCAGGAATAGAGACACTTATACGGCAACTTTTGGGTCAGACGTCGCGGCGGTCGGGGGACAGTTTCTTAGTCAGCCGTATCCGACCGCCCGTGAATTGAGCGGTATCTATATGACCAGCAGCCATGCGGTTAGTTAATGTTGATGCCCGCGCGGCATAGTGCTAATTTCGATGCTCCGCCCTCTGGTATCGAACTCTACGTC